>Ga0074199_1001998_pt1 | contig 14334 bp, 13 predicted proteins | sample EPASupsiteSAE347_FD_64528 | JGI IMG/M metagenome (GOLD analysis project Ga0074199, IMG submission 64528) | Bioremediated contaminated groundwater from EPA Superfund site, New Mexico - Sample SAE3-47 | ecosystem: Environmental > Aquatic > Deep subsurface > Groundwater > Contaminated ...
CGAAGACACTCATGTTGCCTAAAAGAAGCCGGAATTCGCTTCTACTCCCCGCGTGCTGGATTCTTTTCCTCTTTCTGGCGGCACTCTCTTCCTGCGGCAACTTCGGCTGGCCTTGGGGTATACACCCGAACTCCACCGAAATGCCGGGTCGGGGTGCAATGCTCCTGCGCCACGATTCATGGCTTTACCGCATCGGAGGTCTGGAGGGTTCAAGCTTTAGTTCGGCCTCCGCAAAGATGGCCATCATCGATGATGAAGGGAATATGGATGCCTTGCAGAATGTGGCTTCCCTCCCCCAGGGGATACACCACGGCGTCGCTTTCTCGGCGGGAAACCTTGTCTATGTCATCGGAGGCAAGACCGACAAGGGACTCGTTTCAACAATTTATTACACCTATATCAATACGGATGGGACGCTCGGATTCGGAACGAACGGGCGCTGGGAGTCCAATGTGATACCGCTTCCCGAAGCCCGAGCCGGTGCGGCATGGATTCTGCACGATGGATGGATCTTTCTGATCGGCGGGGAGACTCAGTCCGGAAAGTCAAATTCCATAATCCGGGCACGACTCTATCAGGACGGTCAGGTGGGGCAATGGTACAAGAGTGTGCAAACCCTGCCGGATACACTGCTGGGGGCAGCCGCCGCAGTGCTGGACGATAGGCTTTACATAGCAGGTGGTACCAATCAGCATGGTATCACTTCGGAGGTCATTTCGTTCGCGCTCGGAGAATATGGCGCCCTTCTGGACAGGCGAATCGAGCCTGATCTGCCGCTCGCTTTGCAGGAAGCCATTCTTTTAGAGGATCGGAATGACCTGATTCTCGCAGGTGGCTATGACGACGAAGGGCGGTGTCAAAAAGTATATCGGTATCATGACGGAATTTGGTCCGATACTGCGCTCACCGCCGGCGCCGAAGGTTCTTCTTTCGGACGAGCCGGTGGGGCGCTCTTCTATCTGCCCAGCTCTGATGAAGAGAGTGACAGGGTGGTACGGCTTGATGGACTGTCGCTTGCACCCGAAGCCCCCAACGTAATCCCAGGTTCAGGCATGGTGCCCAATAAAAGTACCATCCTCGTCGATGGCGGCCCGGGCCTCACTGTGCGGTACCGCGAGAATGGCGGGATTCCGACAGCCGCCGACCCCGTCTGGCCTGCTACTTCGATCAAGATTTCCGCCACGACACTGCCATCGATGGAACTATCGCTCGCTTCCTTCGCCTCCGACGGGACCGCTTCTCCCGCAGTACACCGAGAGTACTCCGTGAGATCGGGCAGCCTCTTCGTCGTGATCGAAGACACCCTGCAGGTTCACGATTCAGGCTATTCCGGCCTGGAGTACCGCATCATGCAGGAGTCCGGGTCGGATGGAATGACGCCAACAGCAGCGAGTTCGTTGTGGTACCGTATCAGAATCGACTCGGCGGGCAATTACCGCCTGGCCTGGGCCGATGCTGACGAGGACGCCACTTTTTCTGCAAGACTCATGCTTTCCGTCTATGAGGCGGATCTCTACACCGAGGTGCCGGATTTGGCGGAAATCCCCGCGCACGACAAACGCGGCGGCCAGGCCTCTCCCCTTTACCTCGCTCTCAACACCGGAAATTATTTTGTGTACATCCGCGATATCGACGACCAGGAAGGAAGGACTTTTGGGTTCTCCCTCGTAAGGGAGTGACGGGCGATGCGCGAATATCAAGCCTTTGGAATGCACATCGAGTCGGAAGTCGCCCTGGCTCTGCCCCTGGCGCCACGCAGCGACGCTCATTCCTTGGGACACGGTAAGTCTTCCGGCGACGCCTATCCCGAGTGGCGCGTATCCATCGGACTTGGCAGTGTAAAAAGTGATCCTACCCTGATGCAGACGCTCGGCCGTATACGGTACGGCGAGTCCGGTGATGATATACAGGTGGAGGTGCCTTGGGCTGGCCGCTACAGAGTCCGGGGCGATTCGCGGATAGATGTGGAGCCGAAGCCTGCTGCAGATGAGCAGATTGTGGGCCTCTACATAACGGGGCTCGTATTGTCTTTTCTCCTGCGCCGACACTCCTTTCTCACCCTTCACGGCAGTGCGGTAACCGGACCGCATGGGGCTTTCGCTTTTCTCGGTGACCGCGGCTCAGGCAAGTCCACTACAGCCGCTGCACTGACCCATGCCGGTTATGACATACTCTGCGACGATGTCATCCCGGTCGCCACAGGCCCCGTGGTATTCCCGGGCATCCCCTTTCCCATGCTTCTGCCCGACGCCTATGAACGCCTGATCGGGGATACGGCCCTGGCCTCGCACCTCTTCAACGGAATCGACAAGTATAAGGTCGAGCTGGCCGCCAGCAATACACCATCCCCCCTGTGCTCAATCTTTATCCTCGAGCCGAGGGACGTTCCTCACCTTGAGGTATTACCCCTTCGGGGTGGCGCCAAAATCGCTGCTCTGTTTCCCCACATATGCTCCAGCCCCGGCATCGATGATACCAGGGAGCTGTTCGCCCGCAGCATGGAACGACTTGGGCCGATACCCGTCTTCCGCGTATGGCGCCCTATCGCAGGCGATAGCCTTTCCGAATTTACCGGGAAAATCGTCCGCATGGACAAAGGAGAGTGCGCATGATCCGACTGAATGACTCGGTGTTACTAAGTCGCGTGGATGACGAAGCAGTCCTTCTCGATGCGGACAGTAGCGTGTATTACGGGCTGAATGCCGCGGGTTCCCGCATGTTCGAATTGCTGGCAGAGTGCGGCGACCGCGAATCCGCAATACATCTTGCGGCGGATGAGTACGACGCTCCCGAAGAAAGCGTGAGGAATGATTTGAACGCTCTTCTGGATACAATGATCGAGAAAGGGCTCGTGAAAGAAGATGCCGTCTGATGATCGTGGCATCGGGGCGCGCTTCAATACGCTCGCCCGGCGCTATTCAGCCCGCGATCTCATCGCGATCACGGGAATATGGATGCGGCTCGCTTTCGTCGACATGCGACTGAAAATCCTCCCGCCCCACATCAAAAGGATATGGCTCTATGGGCGGGGTTCTATTGGTCATGCTCCGCTCGACCCCGGCGTTCGCGTCGAAGCGCTGCGCCTCGAACGCCTCGTAGTCGTTGCGTCAGATCACCCGATTTTCTTCAACATGAGTTGCCTCAGACGCGCCCTCACCCTTCGTTCCCTTTTCGACGCGAGGAAAATCCCATCCCGTCTCGTCTTTGGGGTACGAAGGTCTGCCGAAAGAGGCGTGCCGGAGGCTCATGCCTGGCTGGAGCTGGGAGAACTCAAGCTGGGCTTGGGTGCGGCGCCTTCTGGTTCGGGTTTCGTCGCCTTTCGCCATGTGGAGAAACGGGATTCGGTACGTGCCAGGGCCTGAAAACACCGCCGCATTAAGGCGGCATGACCGATCAGCTCAAATGGTTATGTGTGCTGCCGCACAGACTGTGTCGGGACCCGGGATTATTCTTGTTTGGAAAGGAGGCGGGAGATGGAATATCTAACTTCAGGAAAATACCGACGAGCATCGCATGGAGATAGTATGAACGAAAATCAGACAAAAGAATCGAACATGCCATTACCGTCTATGGACGACATGAAGATAGTATCCTACGACGGCAATCGTACCGTGAAGATAGCCTGCGAGACTCCCGAAGTAATAGAACTCGGCGGCATCTCCGAACGGCACAGCTATTATGGACAAGACCTATAGAAATGTACGGGGCATCCTTCCCGAAATTGCTGCTCTTTCATCCTGGAGGCTTTCATGAAACGTATCATATTTGCATTGCTGCTGCTGGCGATGCTTCCTATCAGCGTTTTTGCGGTCGATTTCTACGCCGGCGCAAACGCATACTACGCCAGCCTGATTCAGCCCGCCGATATAAGGGCAATTGATACCGTCAGCCTTAATTTGGCGGACTTTGCGTTCGGCGGAGAAGCCCGGCTGTTTTGGGGTTTGATCTGGGGCAGCGCTGCCTTCACCTACAGCCCCGGCGATGCCAACTTGCCGCACCGTATCGATTTCCTGCTCGACAGCGGCGTTGGTCTGACCATTGGTATTGTGCGCGCCGGCATCGGAATCGGGCCGACGTACGGTATGGAAATAGGCAATAACATGGGGCATTTCGTTAAAACCGGGGCCAATCTGCGACTTACCGGAGATGTCCTGCTTGGGAAGTTCTCGCTCGGTCTGAGCTGGATAAGTAAAGTGGAATTCACTCGCAACTCTTTCATTGAAGCGTTCAATAATCCGTACGGGCAGCTTGGCCTGGCCGTGCTCTACAAATTCCAGGCCTAGTCGTATAGGGCGTTCATGAACGCATGGATATGAAAAATGGCATCGGAGAATATCCGATGCCATTTTCGTCGCTTCGTCAATGTATTTATAAATACCGCATCTGAAAACCGGATGCGGTTCTGTAACTCACAAGGCTGGCTTTGTCAGCGTATTGGTGTCCAGAGTTATTGCAGTCTGCGCCAATGCTCTGCCATTCAAAGTTGCTCCGGTATTCATCTCGATCAAGGTCTTGCACAGAATGATCCCCTTGAAGTCGGATGTCGTCCCGAGAGTCGCCTGGCCTGCAATTTGCCAGAAAATATTTTTGGGCAGCGCGCCGCCGCTCAAGGTAACAATGGCCCCATTCCCTACTGTGAGGTCTTGCGCTATCTGGAAAATCCAGACGTCATTTGCGCCGCCATCGAGAGTGACACTGCCATTTATCAGAACTCCTGTTCCCCATTTGTAGAGACCGGGGGCAATCGTTCTTCCGCTCATGTCTCCATCGTACAGTTCAGTCGCGTCGGGCAGTGTTCGACTGGCGGCATCGGTATATGCGATCTCCATATCGCCTATAGTCGTTGTCATATCGACTGGAGTCGGAGGGGCATAGTCGGCTGCATAGACCTTTTCGGTCACTAGCGGCGAAGTCGAAAATACGTTCGAGGCATCCATTGTCAATCCAAATCCGGTTATGTAGGTTGCGGCGGCGGGACTCACTCCGATATTGCCGTCTATTGAAGTCAGCCCGGTTGTTGAAATTCCGGTTTTCGCAAGGCCCACAAAAGTGCCCGCTGTTCCAAGTTCCACAGGCGACGGACCCGCTGCCAAATTCACCCCGGTCGTAAAGCTCCATGTGCTGTCCGCAACCAACGCATTGCCTGCCAGATCCGTGATGGCCATGGTGAGAGTTGCTGTATATTCGGTATTGATTGCGAGTTCACTCGTGGGATCCAGAGTCGCAACAAAGCCGTCGTAGGAGACTGCGCCGGAAACGGGGGTCACACCTTGAGCCAAAGTGAAGGTCGCGGCGGTGACAGTGGCTGAATCCATTGCCTCGCTGAAGGTCGCAGTGATGTTCCTGTTTATGGCTACATCAGTCGCCAAATCGGCAGGGATTGTGGAAATAACGGTGGGGGGAGTGACGTCATCATTATTCACGGGACTGGCGCACCCGCTCACAAAAAGAATCATAAGCAGAATCGGCATAAACCACATCTTTTTCACGGTAGCACCTCCTTGATCAGTGCATTCAGGTATTTTCTCCGACTTCACCATCCAACGCAGCGTTTGCCCTGACCGTGGCCATGGCAAACGCTGCGTTGGAAGCTGCAACTTTTTTTGTCTACAGCGGTGCAAGCGCCGGGGCCGTTATAGTATTGGCGTCCAGCGTGACTGCAGTCTGCGAAAGCAGTCTGCCATTCACTGTCGCTCCGGCCGCCAATGAAATCGCAACGGCCGACATTACATTTCCTTCCATATGTGCGTTCGCACCGACGGCAACGGCTTGGGTAACCTGCCAGTAAATATTCCTGGGCAGTGCCCCGCCCGAGAGAAGGACTTGTGCGGTCGCCGCCTGGGTGATGCCGCCGGCTATCTGGAAAATCCAGACATCGTCAGGGCCGCCGGCTAAGGTGACATCGGTCGTTATCGATACTCCGGTACCCCACTTGTAGAGCCCGGGAACCAGAGTCTGGCCTCCGAGTTCTCCGCTGTACAGTTCAGTGTAATTGGGATCGGGTCGGCCGGCTGCGTCATTGTATGCGAGTAGCATGTCCCCTACCGCAGTGGTCAGGTTGGAGGGAGTGGGAACCGTATAGTCGGATGCATACACATTTTCGCTAACCAAGCTTGATTTGGAAAAAGTGCCCGTTCCATCCATCACCAGACCGAATCCCGTCATGGCGGTCGAATCGATCGGACTCACCGCAATATTGCCGGTAATGTCAGTCAATCCCGTCGTTGTGATTCCGGATTCCGCCAGAATTGCATAATTGCCGGCAGTCCCAAGGTCCACAGATGCCGGGCCCGCTGGCGGATTAGCCGTAGTCGTAAAGGTCCATACCTTTTCGGCTGCCAACGCATTGCCGGCCAGGTCCGTGACATCCACAGTAACCGTCGCAGTATAGTCAGTACTGGCTGCGAGATCATTCGTCGGATTGAATGTGGCGACGTTGCCCGCATAGCTCACTGCGCCGGGGACTGAGGTCGCTCCCTGCGCCAGGGTGAAGTTCGCGGCGATGATCGTCGCGGAGTCCATCTCTTCGCTGAAGGTTGCCGTGATGTTCGCGTTTCTCTCCACTGCAGTCGCCGCATCGGCTGGGCTGGTGGAACTGATTGTAGGCGGAGTGAGGTCCACAACGTTCACAGGGCTGTTGCACCCGATCAGGGAAACGGCCGTCAGTACCAGTGCCATAATAAGTATCTTTTTCATAGTCGATGTCTCCTTATTCTTCGTCTTCAGAATCTTCAGATTCGCTTTCATCAAATTCCTCCTTCCTCTTAATCAAAATATGTCCGGAATTGAATGTGGTCTGTTCGGTAGCACACACAGCATAGCTGCCCGATTTTTGTTTCAGTGCAATTTTCCCGTGAGGATGTCTGGATCTTCCAGATTTCGGAAAACCTTACGATGGCCGGCGGCAAGTCGGTCATTTTGAGCGGCGGCGCATTGCCGAAGAACATCTTCTGGCAGGTCGCGGGCGGCACCGGTGTAACTCTCGGAGCGCATACAATTCGATCATTGTCTCGCAAAGGTGCGTGAAAGTCCGCCTGCCGTAGGCGAAAGGGTCATTGTCGATTTATCCCCATTGAACGAATAGAGTTCGACCTCATCTTCAGAAGATCCAGCCCAGGTAATCGTGAGCTTTGTGCTGTCCGAACTCCAGATCCCGTATGTTGATATTCCCACATCGAGTACGGTTGTCGTTCCGATACTCGTACCGTCAGTGTTGAATACGTAATTGGTAGTGGCACCCAAGATTGTGGTCTCCCAAGTCCCGACAATCGGATTCTCGGGCGCAAGCAGACTGCATCCGGAAAGAACAAGCAAAACGAGGAAAGCGCAAACGATAAGTTTTTTCATAAAATCTCCAGTTTGATGAACAACGCATGCTCAAGGGTGTCTCCCCCGGCTGCAATTCCGCGATTTTTCGCGATTTTAAAAATCCTTTTCCTCAGTAAAAATCCCGAATTTCAGGTGGCCTTTGTACGTTCATCCTGAGACATGGCCGCGAGCCGCTCTACCTCGGCAAGGTTCAACCCCAGTCCCGTGGCGACGCGATTTCCATATTCGACATCCGCCTTGTGGAACAGGGCGGTCTGTCGCAACTGGATACGTTTTTGCGCACCGCTCAGATGGGTGACGATATTGTCGACCAGATGATCGCGGTCCATGTCGGTCATGACCCTGCGGAACAGAACGCCCGCCTGGACGAAATCCACGTCGCCGGGTTCGTAGGCATGACGCGCCGCCATCCCTGAAATATCGATCGAAGGAACGGTATACGAAGAATCGGGCTCAGGGCCGCCTGCGCTGTTCGGCCAGTAATTGGGGTCTCCGCTCCCATTTCTGTCGAAGCGCATGAATCCATCGCGCTGGTAACTGTGCTCCGCCGCAGCCTTCGGCGCATTGACGGGCAGCATGTGAAAGTTCGGCCCCAGTCTGTGTCGCTGCGTGTCGGGGTAACTGAACAAGCGTCCCTGCAATAGCCTGTCCGGAGAAGGCCCGATGCCCGGAACGAAGTTGCCTGGAGCGAATGCAACCTGTTCCACTTCGGCGAAGTAGTTCTCGGGATTGCGGTTGAGCACCATTCGGCCGATAGGCTGAAGCGGGTAGTCGGCGTGCGGCCAGACTTTGGTGATATCGAACGGATCGAAGCGGTATTTCTTCGCTTCCTCGGGCGACATGATCTGAACGGAAACAGTCCATGCCGGGTACTCGCCCCGCTCTATGCTCTCGTGCAGATCACGGGTCGCATGGTCCGGGTCTATGCCCGCGAGACGGGAAGCTTCGTCGCGTGTAAGGTTCTTTATCCCCTGTTCGGTTATGAAATGCGTCTTTACCCAACAATACGTTCTATTTTCGTTGTACCACATGAAGGTGTGGCCGCTGAAACCGTGCATATGGCGATAGTCGAGAGGGATGCCGCGGTCGGAAAAAAGAATTGTCACTTGGTGGATGGATTCCGGAGTCAGCGAAAGAAAGTCCCAGAACATATCAGGATCCTTGAGATTGGTTGCGGGGTGGCGTTTCTGCGTGTGAATGAAATCGGGAAATTTTATCGCGTCCCGGATGAAGAATACCGGCGTATTGTTGCCCACCAAATCGTAATTTCCCTCTTCGGTGTAAAATTTGACGGCAAAGCCGCGCGGGTCCCGCGCCGAGTCGGCCGAGCCTTTTTCGCCGCCAACCTGCGAAAAACGCGCAAAGACTTCGGTTCGCTTCCCCACTTCGGAGAGGAATTTGGCGCGCGTGTATTTCGTCATGTCGTGCGTAACCTCGAAGTATCCTCCCGCGCCCGCACCTTTCGCATGCACTACCCTTTCGGGAATGCGTTCCCTGTCGAAATGCGCCAGCTTTTCGACGAGATGTACGTCCTGAACGAGCGTTGGCCCTTCAGGTCCGGCGGTTATCGAATTCAAATCATTCTCGACCGGTTTTCCGGTGTTTGTCGTCAAAATTTTTTTCTCTGTCATGAAACTGCTCCCGTCGGCTTCCTGCGGTTTTTCGGCAGCGCGTTCCGTCGCCCGCGGACAGCCATATTTTTCAGCCCGCGAAATTCATGAGTTCCTTGTTGAACCTATCTTTTTCTTCATAGAACAGGCCGTGCCCGCTGTGCTCGAATCGAATAAGCTTCGAGCCCTTTATTCCCGCCGCCATCGCTTCCGCCAGTTCGAAAAGGCAAATCTTGTCTTGCGTCGAATGGAAAATCGCCGTCGGCATATCGATCCTGGCCAGATCGTCGCGCAGATCGGCGTCCCGCAGCGTGACAAGACAGGCTGCGGTGGCGAGAGGAGATGCCTCCATGCCCATATCGAAAAACCACTCGGCCATCTTTGGACTGACGGCATTCTCGCTGCGGAAGAAGATTTTCCCGAAATCCTCGTTGAGCTTCGCTCTGTCCGTTCCGCACGATTCGATGAAACCATCCACGGCCTTCGATTCGAGGCCGTACGGGAAGCCGGGTCTTTTGATGAAACTCGGCGCCGCCGCGCCGAAGAGGGCCAGTCTGGATACCCGTTCGCTTTTGCGGCGGGCCGCGTAGTGCAGCGCGATGGCGCCGCCCATCGAATGGCCGGCCAGCGTGACGTCGTGAAGGTCGAGCGTTTCCAGCACTTTCTCGATATCGTCGCCGAAGACATCGTAGTTGTAGTCGCCCCAGGGCTTGGACGATTTGCCGAAGCCGCGCATCGTGATACCGATGCAACGATACCCGTGCCGGGGCAATTGCGTGAACTGATACTCGAACATCTCGTGGCTCAATGGCCATCCGGGAATAAATACAATCGTCTTGCCTTTTCCCCAATCTCGAATATTGAGACGGACGTTCGGCTCGATCTTTATGAATTCACCGATTTGCATACTATCTCCCCTCTGGATCAATACGATTTCCCGGGCATCTGCCTGGGTTTCGCTAGTCTGTCGACACTGGTTTGCCCGCGCCGGTCTCGCTCCACTTCCAGTCGCGGATTTCCGGCAGGTCTTCGCCATATTCGTCGATATATCGCTTGTGCTCGATCAGCTTGTCCTGGAGCCGCCGTTTCAGCTGAATGCCCCTGTCGCCGGTTTGCGGCAGGCGATCGACGGCGTCCATCACGAGATGGAAACGGTCCAGATCGTTCAGCACCGTCATGTCGAAAGGCGTGGTTATAGTGCCTTCTTCCTTGTAGCCGCGCACGTGAATGTTGTCGTGGTTGGTGCGGCGGTAGGTCAGCTTGTGGATCAGCGACGGGTAGGCGTGGAAGGCGAAAATGACCGGCTTGTCCCTGGTGAAAAGCGCGTCGAAATCCGCGTCGTTCAAGCCGTGCGGATGCTCGGTGTGCGGCTGCAGCTTCATCAGATCGACGACGTTGACCACACGGATTTTCAGATCGGGCAGATATTCCCGCAGTATGGAGACGGCCGCGAGCGTCTCCATGGTGGGTACGTCGCCGCAGCACGCCATGACCACGTCGGGCTCGACGTTCCGGTCGCCGTTGCAGGCCCACCGCCAGATACCGATACCCTCGGTGCAGTGTCGGACGGCATCGTCCATCGTCAGCCACTGCGGCGCCGGATGTTTGCCCGCGATCACGACGTTGACATAGTGGCGGCTGCGCAGGCAGTGGTCCATCACCGACAAAAGGCAATTCGCGTCCGGCGGAAGATAGACGCGCACGATCTCGGCCTTTTTATTCATGACGAGATCGATGAAGCCGGGGTCCTGGTGGGTGAATCCATTGTGATCCTGGCGCCAGACGTGCGAGGTCAACAGGTAGTTCAGCGACGCGATCTTTCTCCGCCACGGCAGGCCCGAAGTGACCTTGAGCCACTTGGCGTGCTGGTTGAACATGGAATCGATGATGTGGACGAAGGCCTCGTAGCAGTTGAAGACTCCGTGCCGACCGGTGAGCAGATAGCCCTCGAGCCAGCCCTCGCACTGGTGCTCGCTGAGCATTTCCATCACGCGCCCGGTGCGCGCGAGGAATTCGTCGTTCGGCGTTGTCGCGGCTTCCCATTGGCGCCCGGTCGCTTCAAAAAGGGCTTCCAGACCGTTCGAGAGCGTCTCGTCGGGGCCGAAGACTCTGAAATTGCGTTGAGCGGCGTTCAATTTTACGACGTCGCGCAGGAAACGCCCGAGTACATGCGTGTCGCCCGGGCCGCGTACTCCGTGCGAAGTCACTTCGACCGCGTAATCGCGGAAATCCGGCATCTTCAGGTCGCGCAGCAGAATGCCGCCGTTGGCGTGGGGATTCGCGCCCATGCGCCGTTCGCCTGCGGGCGCAAGTTCGGCCAGTTCCGGATTGAGGCGGCCTTGTTCATCGAAAAGTTCCTCAGGCCGGTAACTCCGGAGCCAATCCTCCAACAGCGCAAGGTGTTCGGGGTTGACGCCCGAGTCGGACATAGGCACTTGGTGCGAACGGAAAGTACCTTCGATCTGCCGGCCATCGACTGTCTTCGGCCCCGTCCAGCCCTTGGGAGACTCGAGGACGATCATCGGCCAGCGCGGTCGCTCCGTGTTGCCATGGAGGCGTGCGTCCCGCTGGATTTTCCCGATCTGTTCCACGACCGTGTCGAGTGTCGCGGCCATGGCTTCATGCATCAGTTCGGGCTCGTCGCCTTCGACGAAATAAGGAGTCCATCCGTAACCGCGGAGTAGCTGTTCCAATTCTTCGCGCGTGATGCGGGCGAGGAGCGTCGGGCTGGAAATCTTGTAGCCGTTCAAGTGCAGGATCGGCAGCACCGCGCCGTCGGTCGCCGGATCGAGGAATTTGTTGGAATGCCACGCGGTGGCGAGCGGTCCCGTTTCCGCCTCTCCGTCCCCGATGACGCAGGCGACGACGAGATCGGGATTGTCGAAGGCCGCACCGAAGGAATGGCTGAGCGAATAGCCCAGCTCGCCGCCTTCGTGGATCGAGCCGGGCGTTTCCGGCGAAGCATGGCTTGGAATGCCGCCGGGAAATGAAAACTGCATGAAGAGCTTTTTGAGCCCGGCTTCATCCCGGCTGACCTCGGGATAGATCTCGCTATACGTGCCTTCGAGGTAGGTGTTGCCCACGACCGCCGGGCCACCGTGTCCGGGGCCGGAGACGTATATCATGTCGAGGTCGTATTTTTTGATGACCCGGTTCAAATGCACATAGATGAAGTTCTGCCCGGGTGTCGTACCCCAGTGTCCCAGCAGCATATGTTTCACGTCGGAAAGCGCCAGCGGACGCTTCAGCAACGGATTGTCGCGGAGAAAAATCTGGCCGACCGAGAGATAATTGGCGGCTCGCCAATACGCATCCATCCTGTGGAGCAATTCAGGGGAAAGAGTTTTTGTTTTCATGATTCAACCCGAGATCCGCCTCCCCTTACGACACTCTCATAAAGTCGATATATCCGCGTTCCACATCCGTATGTACCAGCCGCACTCGGAGCCTGTGGCCGACATCCATGCCTTCAAAACCGCTCGCCAGCCTTCCTTCAACCGGAAGATGCAGAAGGCGGACCCAGGTGCCTTTGTCCGCCGCGCCGGTGACGATGGCATCGAACTGTTCGCCTATTCTGGATTCCAGGAGTATCGCGGCGGCTGACTTGACTACCTGCCGCTCGACTTTATTCGCCGCATCCTCCGCTTCTGTGCAGTGTTTGGCGAGCGCTTCCAATTCGTCGTTCCCGTAGGGCGGAGATTGTCCCGCGACGGCCGCTTTCAGCAGTCGTTGCGCTATCAGATCGGGATATCGGCGGTTGGGGGCGGTAGAGTGGGCGTAATCTCTGACCGCGAGACCGAAGTGGCCGATGGGACCGCCTTCCGGAAGTTGAACGACGTATTCTCCCCGACCGAGCAGTTTGACGACGCTGAGGGAAAGATCCGGAAAACGCAATGGATCGGCGGCTTTCGCCGATACCAGAAATTGCTCCAGCGCTCCCGAATCGGGCTCCCGCGGCAACGTCGCGCCGCGCTCCGCGGCGAGTTCGACGATCCGGTCCCATCGTTTGGGAGTGCGAACCACGCGCTGCAACAGCGGGAATTTTTTGGATGAGAGGTATCGGGCGGTGACGCCGTTGGCGGCGACCATGAAGTCTTCGATGATGTCTTTGGCCCGGTTCCTTTTATCGGCTTCCAGATTTTTGAGTTCATCGCCGTCAAAAATAGGACGGGCCTGGATCGTTTCGAGATCGAGCGCGCCGTGCAGATGCCTCTGCGTCCTCAATCTTTGGGCTACGAGGTCCTGGAGCTTGAGGTTTTCGGCCAGGCCGCTGACCGGGCTGATCCCCTGCGGTTCAGGCCCGGTACCCTCCAGCCAACCGGCCACGCTGTTGTAGGCGAGCTTGGCCTTATTGCGCACCGTCGCCCGATAGAGGTCCGAACTCTGAAGCGACCCCGCGACGTCGATAACCATTTCGATGACGAAGGCCAGTCGGTCCGATTGATAGTTGAGAGAAGTAAGATCGGTGGAGAGTCGCTCTGGCAGCATCGGGAAGATCTCGCCGACAGTGTAGACCGAAGTCGTGTTCTGCCGCGCATAGTCATCGAGGGCCGACTGCTTTTTGACAAGCGCATCGACATCGGCAATGGCTATCATAATTTTGACGGCACCGCCCGGCAGGGATTCGGCGACGGTGAGCTGGTCCAGATCGAGCGAATCGTCGTTATCGATGGAACACCAGGGGAGGCTTCTCAGATCGCGCAACGCACCTGAGTCCGGAACCGCCGGGCCGCGGATTCCGTCCAACTCGGCGAGCGCCCGGGCAGGAAAATCGGGAACCAGTCCTCTTTCAATCATTACCCGATGGGCGATCCTCGAAAGGATCGAACGGTGTTGTTTGCTGTATATATCCATAATGGTATTTCCTCCATCACTCTCCAGACTTTCGGATGAAAACTGTCTACTTGCCGGAAGACAGGGAGCGGTATATCAGCTGCAGCAATTCCTCAAAGAGATGGAAGTAACCCGTGTTGTCTTTCTTTTCGGTAGATAGGCTCTCATTGATTCCGGAACTCATTTTCTCCATCACGTCGCCCACCGATGCGAAACTTCCTTTCGCGGCATTGGCAACGCACTCGACTTCCTGTACAACTGCCGGAAGCGTAATTTTCAGCTTGTCCGTCGTGTCTCTGACATTGCTGCCGATTTGTTCGAAATCTCCCAGTATTAGAGGCATTGTTTTGAAGGATTTTTTGATGGACTCTTGATTGTTCTCCACCAATGGTCTCAGAATGCCTACCATTTTTTTCAAATGCAGGAGGACTGGAATCAGAATAGCGCCCGCCAAAATACCCACTGCGCACAGCAGAAAAACCATCAACTCCTGCAACGTAAATTGTATCAACATGGACTTTCCCTCACTTCACGGGTTATCGAACCCATCAGAAATCTATGC
>Ga0074199_1001999_pt1 | contig 14332 bp, 18 predicted proteins | sample EPASupsiteSAE347_FD_64528 | JGI IMG/M metagenome (GOLD analysis project Ga0074199, IMG submission 64528) | Bioremediated contaminated groundwater from EPA Superfund site, New Mexico - Sample SAE3-47 | ecosystem: Environmental > Aquatic > Deep subsurface > Groundwater > Contaminated ...
AGTTCTTGGCAGAGAACTTACTTGAAGGTAATATCAAATTTTATATGTTTTACTACTTTGGATAAAACGAAGCAAGCTGTTACAATCGTAGTACTTATGGTGGCAATGTTATTAATATCTGTTGGCATTAGGCTCTCCCTCCTCACATTATAAAATTATATTGAATCCCCCATAATTGTTTAGGCGGTTGAAGTTATATTCTGCCGCCCTTTATTTATATACTTCGCTATTGAAAGGTAAAAGTCCTAACTGAGTGGTTCACTATTATAACCTTATCACAAAGAGTGTTCTCTTTTTTATCACTTTTGTCAAAAGTAAAGGAATTTAATAATTTTTAGGGATTGAGATAATCTTGCGAAAGATTATCTCAATCCCTAAAAGTTATACTGAAAATTTGTCTGAGATAAAAAAATAATGAAATTTAGCAATAATAGTTAATTGCTGCCATCAACATCGTTGACGGCTTTTTGTATGTATCGATATAATGTAGCCTGGCTTACTCCCGACATTTGCACTATCTCGGCAATACTGTAATCCTTCGAATTGTATAACTTCAAAGCCTTCTCAATATTCTTATCCTTTACCTGTGGCCGGCCACCATTTCTTCCCCTGGCCCTTGCACTGGCCAGCCCCTCATTTGTCCTCTGGGCAATGATATCCCGCTCAAACTGACTGAAGGCCTGGAAGACAGTAAGCATAAGTTTACCGTGGGGTGTGGTTGTGTCAAAGCTCTCTTTGATGCTTATTAATTTTACTCCTTTGCTCTCGAAGTACTCCACCAGCTCGATGAGATCCTTGGTACTTCTCCCAAGTCTCGAAAAACTTTCTACTACCACGGTATCACCTGGTCTTATTTTATCCTTCAGGCGAACCAGCTCCGGCCTGTTAGATTTAGTCCCAGACATTTTTTCCGTCAAGATTTCGGTACAGTTGTACTTATCGAGCATATCCAGCTGGCGGATCAGATCCTGCTGCCTGGTACTTACTCTTGCATAGCCGTATATATAAGATGCCATAAAACAGAAACCACCTTTTATTTTAATTTTATCATAAAGGGTGGTTTCTGTTAATTTGTTTTTAATAATAGTTTTGAGAATGAATTTTAGGCTTTTTAAAGGCCTAAAACCGTGAAAAAAATAATTATCATAAACCATCGTTTTTAATAAAGAAAAGTATTAGGCGACTACTAAAAGAAAAGCATTGTGAATAATGGAGGAAATATTATCGCTACTATCCTTACTACAAATCCCCAATATATTGATATCTTTATTGCACTAATAAAATCAACGCTGTTCCAATTATTAAAAAAGTATTTCTTTAGTAAACCGAATATCACAGCTGCTGCTAATGTAAAGAGAGTGTTTGATGTAAATAACTCCGATAAAAAATGAACCATATAAAAATCCCATCCTTTTTGCACTACATAAATAGCGTTTTATTTTTAGAATATCGTATCTTCAGCCTGAAAAAATATCATTTTTGTCAAAAATAACAAAAGTATTATTCTTTTTTTATATATAAACACAAGTTAATATAAGCTGGAGTTATATATAGCATTTTGAAAATTTGTCATCAATAAAATTTACATCCGACCTTGCCTTTTAAAAGGCGTCTAAGGCAGTAAAATCAGGGATCAATATTAACTTACATCAGACCTTGCCTTAAAGATACTAAATCCCCCTGGTTTACTTCGGCTAATTTTGCGCTGCAATGGTCGCAAACGCAAGTATAGTAAATGAATTTTTAGACTGAAAAATTGTCTTAGATAAAGTTCAAGTTTATTTTTTGCGCACCAACTGTACATAAGTAAGGATTATTAATTTAATGATTATGTATTTATTGTGTAAGAAAATCAATATTATTTTATACATTAACCGAAATAGTTGGGCCGCGCACTTTTTGACATAATAGTTTTTATTAACTTATAGAAAAAACCGAAATAAAAAAAAGCGGGGTATAATAGAATAATTCGTTAAAAAGGAGGACAAAAAAATGACAAAATACTTTGAGATTAGAAGGAGGAATTTGCATGACTAATACATTGAAAGGCTTATCGCTAGCGTTCTTTGGAAGTTCAGGACTATTTTTATTTGCTAATCAAATTTTTGTGGGAAGAGCAGGCAGCGTATTCATCATATACGGCATCTTATTTACAGTCATGTGGTTCTGCAGTACGCGATTTTCAGAAAAAACACCTGATTTCTCACTCGAAATTGGAGTTGCTTTTTTAAAAGAATATAAATTTGTGCTAGCAATGGTGCCAATACTCTCCTGGCTTGCCTTGATTATCTCTGTTTTACTTTATAAGGAGATCTACAATATCGGTCGTCTGATAGAATTCTCTCCGGTCACACAATTCATTAAGACTTACGGCGTATTGGCCGTCGTCATTACATTCATTTTATCGCCAGCAGCTGAAGAACTATTCTTTCGTCATTTCCTTTTTGGTAATCTTGCCAATCGGTTGAATCCAAAGACAGCAGCAGTTGTCAGCTCGGTTTTATACGGGATGTATCATCTCACTTTTTTATTAGCATTCGGTCAATTTATTGTAGGCCTCTTGCAATGCTGGCTTTTTCTAAAAGCAAAAAACAACTTGATAGTTGTAATTTCGACCAATATTTTATTACAAGTTTTATTAGGGGTATTTGCTAAAATCTAAAAGAAAGGGCCTAAGCACACGTGCGTAGGCCCTTTCTTTAACTAGGGGTCACGCTAGAATTCGGAAATTATAGCACTTTAATAGTTCTTCAGTTGTGCTTACTTTTGCGTATCTATAAATCATGTTATTTCCTCCTATTATTTTAGCACTGCCTTGATTATGCTAGAAGAAAATATTGATGTCAGAAGTGTAAACTTATGACACTTTAATGTAAAATAAAAAAACCAGGTCAATTGGGCCTGGTTTTGACAAATGTAAAGTAGATATTATTTAAAGGATAAATTTCAATTCTATTCTCTTTACGTATTAGCCTTTAGCATATGAACATTGACTTTGCCTTTTTCAGGAGACCTAAAATGTCTATTCTTTAGGATATTTAGGCTTTGATGATGTATTTAGCCAATCCGTTAATAGTCCTGATCCAGAGGTAGTCTTATTAATAACACCAAAGGCTGATCCTATCATTCCTCCTGCGATTGGTAAAAATGGGGCAATCGAATCGCCGACCTTTTTATTCATATCAAGGATTGCATGTATAACAGTCTTAAGCTCAGGCTTTTCTTCTAGTTTTGCGTCAATAATTGCTGTAAGAGCTACGAATTGAGTACGACTAAGAGGGCTACGTCCATTTTCGATATTGTTTATAGTTTGGCGACTTACTCCAATGAGTTCACCTAGCTGTGCCTGATCCCAGCCTATTGCCTGACGGATAAGTTTAAGACATTTTTGTAAGTTCTCGATTAACTTTTCTTGCTGTTCCAAAGATATCATCTCCTCAAAAATAGTATTGCTATATATTTATAGTTTATCATGTTATTTATAATATAACAATTAATAAATATAAATATAATTTTAAAATATTATTATAAGTAGCTTGACATTAAGTAAAAATCATTGTATTCTTATAACAACAAATAGATTAAATATTGGAGGTTATGAATTATGTTTTTTTTAGCGCCTATCCTTCCTGTGCTAACTGTTGCTGTTGAACAAGCTATACAAGTTGCTGTTGTTGCTGCCGTTGCTAAGATAGCAGATGCAGCAACTGAGAAAATTATCGAAAAAATTAAGGAAGCTTAATTTAGAGGTGAGTAGCTATGATCAACTTTAATGCAGATTGTATTAAAGAAATAGCTAAAGTCGTAACAGAAGGTTATAGTAAAATACGGTAAATCAGTTACTTAAATCTATACATATAAAATAAAGGGAGAGGATTTTATGCCATTCTTAGTTATTCCTGGAGTTATTTGGTTAAAAGGGGTTGGCGTTGCAGCTCTAGCGGCTGGTATAGCAGCATGTGGTGTTGCAGCTGGTGCTGCTGGTATGCATTGTTATAATAAGGGTAAAGCAAAAACATAATATTTAAAGCCAGTATCTAAGAGGATATTGGCGTTTATTCTTTTAGTAAAAACGGTTAACTTATGATACCGACCTTGCTTTATACAAAAAAGCAGAGACTATCAATAGCCCCTGCTTAATCATATGTAAGTATATCTATACTTCATTTAATACTTCTTGTGTTCCCTTAGCAACAGTTCCAGTTCCAATAGTTACAGCTGCCCTTTCTGCAACGGCCGCTGCAGAAAGGGATCCTATTCCCGTTGCAACACCTGTAACAACGCTAGCACCTACTGCAAAACTAGCGGCTGCAGCTCCAGCTATAGGTGCACAAGCAATGACTGCCACTCCAGTAACTATTTTACCGATTCCACTCCAAATATTCATTTAATTGTTTCCCCCCCGCCGTTATTTTTTGCTTGATGATATGGATTTACTAAAGTCTTACCTGTTATCTCTACATAATTTCGGGCGACTCTATTTAAATCTTCAATTGTAACTCTTCTAGGCTTCAGAGTATCTTCTTGCCACGAATCTGTATCTGTATTTATCCTTACCCCATGTTCTTCAATCGTGTCAGTGTTCTGCAGAATACCGATTTCAAAAAGATTCTTCATACCACGCGATACTTGGGCTGGATCTAGATAGAGTGCCTTTGCCATTGCTCTGAAAGAAGGTATTGGAGTGTACCTCTCATTTGATAGTCTTACAATTTCAATAAGAAGAAATAAAATTTTGAAATCTACTTTACTTAGATCGAATCTACTTATAATCGCTGAGAAAAGACCTACTCTTTCTTCACTAGAGTTAAATTCCATGTTCTACACCGCCTTTTATATTTCTAATCAGATGATACCACGTCATCGTCTACACGTCAATATCTTGACAACATTTATTAATTTAGGCATCAATTATAAATAGCAAGCAAAAAGCTGGATCAGATTAATCGTCTGTCCAGCTTGTATTTATTTTGATTACAATAGACCACTTGCCACAGCGTATTCCATTGCATGCTTCTTGATAATTGCATCTTCCATTACCATTAAAGCTTTTGCAGTATCAGGATCATCGAGCTGACGAAGCATATCTTGTAACTGCAGAAACGGCTTAAGAATTTGCTCCACACCATCACCAGCTAAACCTTTGCTCGCCCATTGTTTCCTAAAGAGGTCTTGACTTTTTGTGATATCGTTTTCGGTTTCTACTTCTCTAAGCACGCGCTGCAACAAGACTGCAGCAAATGCATTAACAAAGGTGGTTCTTGGTCCTTCCTCTTTTTGGTATGCAAGCACCTCGCTAAAAAGCTTCAGGATCTTATCATCTACTTGCTGCCCATATCCTAGAAGATTGTTTATTCTTGCTGTTTTCCTAAGTTTCCGAACGGTATTAATTGACACCCCAAGTTTTGAACACACTTCCATATCTGTATACATTCACATCTTCCTCCTTTAAGTATGGTATATTCAATTAGCCTAATAAGCCTAATGTGGCTTGTAGGGTTATTTTAGCACACCATTCATCAGAATGCAAGCTCAAATAACAAAATAAAAAAGTCACTGCTTATCACAGTGAAAAGAGGAAACACCTTCATTCAAAATAAAGGTGTTCCTCGCTTAGCGTTAAAATTAATTCCGCGTTATGCTTTTCAAGTTCTTGTCGTTTTTTTTCGGCTTCAAAAATTTTTTGAATGTAGCTGCTCGAGATTTTTATTTTCCAGTGCTTATTGATAAAATCGGCAATTTTTCTATACCCCATCCCTTGATTAACCATAATATTGATATCCCAAAAACGCTCACGCAATAAAGCGCGCTTGAGCGCAGACTTTCCTTCTCCGCTAATTTTGAAATTATCAATTTTTTTTTGCAACTGCAATTCTTTAAGGCGTACATCCCGATCTGTAGCGCGGCGATCCGATCGGGATGCATATATTTCATTTGTTCCTAAAATTGCAATCAAAAAAACAATAAAATCATTCTCTACTTTTCGATCCTTATTTAGTTGATTTTGAGAAATCTTATTTTTAAATACAATCCTTTTATTTGCGTAAACTTCAAGCTGCTCATTTAGTGGTAGTCCAGCAAAAAAGTGAACCAGTTCCTTTTGTTTGCTAGCTTCTAGGCCCGTAATCGATTCAATATATCGTCCATCATAATCCATATATTTTTACCACCTTTTGTTTTTTGATTTGTAGTATTATACCTTGTTTTTTGTAAAAACAAATAAGTGTGATTACGCTTATTCTTTTTTACAAAAATGTATTATTTATATTGAAGAAATTGCGTACTATACCCGTCCTGTGAATTGTCCACAACTACTCTCGAGCGTACACCAGAAAAGCCTTCAACTATCACCTGTAAAGGCTGATAGTTGAAGGCTTTTCGTTTATTTGTGAAATATCCTCATGGTGCTAACGAAGTGTGGCATCATGAGGATATTTTTTTTTCATTCTTGAAAAAAAATATCCCTCAAAAATTCTTGTTTTTTTTATTATGAAGGTATAATACTACGTAATTTAAATTGCCTTTAATGAGCATGAGGAGGAATGGTTATGCAAGCGACTATTAATGGTATGAAAAAATTCCTGAAAGATGGAAAAAGGAGAGATGTATATGTCAAAAAAAAATTATGTGAGCTCACTGAGCCACATACCCAAAAAACTTATTTTTTAGGGACCCTACCTCACCGCAGAGCGGTAAAATAGGGCGTTTTGCGGTAACGATATGCCGCAGAAAGTTACCTAGTACTTTTTAAAGTTCGGGGCTAAGAATCCTGGACGGGTTCATTCTCCCAAGAAGGAATCTCTAGGTCATAAAGTCTTAAACTATCCTGAAAAGAATTGAGGTGAGAGAGCTGAAAGGAAATTTAACGGCACAGATGGCAACTCTGCTCGTAGAATCCGGAATATTGGAAACAGGACACAAAAAAGCAGACGCACGCGCTGCAGTCCGCGAAACAGGTATTACAAACCAACAAGAAGTCTATTCGAAAATGGGAATGTTTGCAAATAAAACAGTCACGAATGCTTTAAATAGCTGGGTACAGTTAGGTAAGTATTGCCAAAAAGAATTTAAAATTAAAGATGTTTCAAAAATTACCCCTGAGAGAATCGGAAAGTTTTTAGAAGAAAAATTGAAAGATGGATTGTCGAGGCGAGGATTGCAAAACATCAGAAGCTATATGCAAAAGTATTCTAATGCATTTAACCAATATCAAGAAAAAAACGGATCGCCAAACCGAATCGATCAAGAAAAATTAAATGAAGTTTTTAAAAAATTTAAGCAACAGCTGCCCAAAATTAATAAAAAAAATGTTCGTGAAAACAGGGCATTTGTTGATCCAAAACTATTGACTAGTTTAATCAAATCATTAAATGGGCAGCTCGCAGGACGGCTAATGAGTGAGTCTGGCCTCAGGATAAATGAAGCTTGCCTGGTCAAAAAGGGTCAAATCGACAGCGAAAATGGGACGATACGCGTTAAAGGTAAAGGGGGAAAGCCGTACAGCATTCCTGTCGATCCTAAAACTGCTATGGAAATAAATAAAATAATCGATCAAAAAGGATTTTTTAGAATAAGTAAGTCAAAATTTTATCGTGAATTTAAAGATGCAATAAAAGTTGCAGAAGAAAAAAACGGAGGCCCCCATGGTCTCAGATATGGATTTGCGCAGCGTAATTACCTGGCCTTACGTGAGCAGGGTATGTCCCACGTAAGGGCTTGCTGGGAGGTGTCACTTTTGATGGGGCATGAGCGGCCGTCAATAACAGAGCATTACATAAGATTTGTTAAATTTTAAGGAGGTTATAAAAATGATAAAAATTTTAAAAAAAGTTAAAGTATTGGTTATGGCAACGGCTTTAGTGGTGCTATTTGGTACAGCCGCACCTGACCAAGCGCATGCCAGTGTCACTATGGATGGTCCACGCGTTGGAGAACTATTGGTGACTGGCCAGTGGGATCAGATTTTGCCTTATTTCCACAACCAATTAATGCAAAATCAACATCCGACATCTGAACAATGGAAAGAGTGGCGTAATCAAGCGGCGATCGGTATGTTGGGCCAAATACTTTTACCGCAAAAAGATGGCGGTGCCAATGGCACCGCCGTTGGTGCAAATGATGGAGCACCAATAGTCATAACCACCAACGGAACGGGTGTGGTAGAAACGCCAAATCAAAAAAACTTAGGTGTCTGGATTACAATTAAACCTGGCATGGACAGGTCAAACGGAGCCTTTAGGATACTACCAGTAGCAGATCCACCTTTTCCGCTCGATGGTAAGCCAGTAATCGGAAAGCTTGTGGTCCAAGCCTTGGCACCTGGCTGGCAAATTCAAAAAATGGTCATTGATGGGCAAGAGGTGAAGCCCGACCAAGAAGTAACAATTGAAAAAGTAGCGTCCTTTGGCACTCATATTGGCCAACATTATTTTGCAGTATCAGCAATCAGTCAAAGTGGCCAAACAGCTAGCCTGCTGGGGCAAATCAATATGAAAGTGGAGCAATTTAGTGCAGCGGGAACAAATGGGTCAGGATCCGGAACTTACTCGAAAGAAACAAATTATACGGTTGAAAATGTTGAGAAGTGGCAAGATGCTTACATCAAAAATTATGATTCAAAGTGGGTTGATGTCAATGCGGAAGTGGTCGGAACAATCACAGATAAAAATAGCGAATATATAACTATCAAAGACGAAACCGGCAAATCAATCAGAGTAAAAGTAAGTCAATTACCATCAAGCATTGATAAAGGAAGCAAAGTTCGAGTCAGTGGTAAAGTTAAAAAAGATTCGAATGGTCTTATTATAGAGGCCTCGGAAGTTGCTGATCCAGCGTCAGAAAAAAGAAGGCCAATGAATTTAGACATGGTTGCTAAGCCAGCTGAAAAGAAAATTGATATAAACTTAGACGAATTCATGAAGCAAGGCGAAGCTGAAGCCGCTAAAATACGCGGGCAGCAGGACGCAGTTGCGCCAACGCCGCCAGGAGGAGGAAATAATACGCCGCATCCACCGTCTGGAGGGCCTACTCCTCAACCTCAATCAAAAGAGGAATTCGTTCAAAATGCGGCCAAAAACCAGGTTGGATTTTTAAAATCAATCCTAAATTATGTATTTGGTACCGGCGATAAGCCTAATACCATATCTGAAATGAACGATGAAGCTCCTGGAATGATTTCTGCAAGATCTAGCTTGAGTGTAATGGCCAGCGTGGCAGGAATAGCGGTTGGCGGATGTTTGATCTTTGGAATAGGTGCGCTCAGCGCGCCGGTTCTTATTGGCGCAGCAGTGATCGGATTAGGTATATGTGCTGTAACTGGAGGTTTTAGCGATATTGGAGATTTTTTAAATAACACAGGCTATATCAGCTATCTAATCAAAGAGCATCCTGGTAGTGTAGCAGCCGACGTTGCATTGGGCGCAGTTACATCAATGCTGCCAGGCATTGGTAGTGTAGCGGGGAGGTTATTGAGCGGATCAAAAACAGCAGCATTAGCCACGGTTGGCGATTGGTTAACCGCCAAGATGCCAGCAACAGCTGGGCCAATTGGCGATATCTTTCACAGGTGGAAAGCTGAGAGCCAAGTTGCAAAATCAATTTCTGAAAAGATTGCTTTTACAGGCAGAAATAATGAAGGATTGCGAGAATCCATCCAAAGAACTGCAGAAAATATGCGCAATAGCGAGCAACTATTGGCCAAATTAAGCAATGCAAACCCAAAAATTTCAGCCCAGGAAATTGGAAAAATTAAAAAATATTCGGATCGAATCCTAAAATCCGATGCCGAAATCATCCACAAAGTTGAAAATGAATTAAAAGAAGTATCAAATTTGAGTCAGACCAAAAACTCAAAAGGTTTCTATGAAGTAAATAAAGTAAAGCTTAATGAAAATTTTGAATCCACGGAACGTTTTTCAGGCAATGCGCAACAAATTAAAAATCATGTTGAAGAAGTAAATGAAAATATGGCAATCAGAAACACAAATAACGCGTTGAAAGACGTTAAAATTGACCAGGCTAGAATTTCGAAACTTTTTACTGGAATTAATGCTCAAGGATCCGAAGTAATTGATCAAAAAATTAAATAAATAGGAGGAAGTTTATATGAAAATGTTTGGCAAATTTATTGCAATTGGAATGACATCGACTTTAGTTCTAGGTTCTGGTAGTCCTGTCCTAGCAAGCAGTATAGATATCAGGCCAGAAAAGACAGTAGACGTGCAGCAAGTGATGGGTTCGGCTCTATACAAATTTTTGGAAGGTGAACCTACGCAAGGTTGGCAAATACTTGCTGAAGCAGCATTGGGTCTAAATCAACCGTCAATCATGATAGGTGTTGGGGCAAATGGAGAACCAATATATCTGCCGTTAGACGCTGGCGGATGGAATCCAACAGCGTCAGGAACATTTAATACTGGTACTATTGAGGTGGCAGCTTCAACGGCGGATGGGACAAGTGTTACGACAATCTCTAATGGTATGCCTTCGGTTGGAGATGTCGTTGGCGGTGCGGTTGGGGGTTCAGTTGGAGGTGCAGCTGGAGGTGTGGTTGGAAATGTAGTTGACGGATGGGGTAGTAACGGTGGTGGTCTTGGTGGCGGTTTAAGCCCTACTACTTCAGGAGCAGGTGGACTATTAGGCACAGGTGGACGCCCTATTTCGGATAATGCTCAGTACTCTGTACAAATTAGTGGACCGCAGGTAATCGATGGGGTCGTTGTATTAGATCCACCCAACCCACTTAAAGGTAAAGCAATTACATTTATTGCTACGGCCATTGGACAACCACCAGCTGGCGGACAAGTCATTATTGATTTACCTGTCATCACTGATTCCGTTACATACGATCAGGCTGGTTACTATGAAAAGCAATTTGTATTTCCTTACACCTACATCCCTCCTCGCGTTGGAGATAACCAACCAGCACCAATTAAAGGAACTATGCTTATGACAACAAAATTCCGCGTTAGTGAATTTAATGCTATGAGCACAGGCGGCGCTGGTACTGGGAATTATGGAGATACTGGTGGTAGTGTTGGCGGCGGAAGCAATATATCCGGTCCAACATTAGTAAATACTGGTGGAGGTAACTCTTCCGCTAACTTACTAGGTCAAACTCCTATTACACAAGTAACACAAGCAGCTCCCCCCTCCCCTGGTTTCAGTAACGCACTTACAAGCGTATTGACAGGTGATATTCCCCTCCCGTTCGGCAGTTTAACGAATGGAGCATCAAGCCCCAATATCAACATTGATATGAATGGTGTGGGTAATGGTCTAATGTCCGTTTCTAATATGGTTTATAACCTTTTGAAAGATAAAGATGCACCTAAAAATACAAACGGAGTTCGAGATCCAGCTGTAGAATCGGGTAACATTCAATCGGATGAGACGCCACAACAAGTTCGACAAAGAACCCTGAGCGAATCAAGCAGTATAATACAAACAGCTCTAAAATTAGTGCAACAAAAAGGTATAGCTCCAAATGATGTTGGTAAATTGTACGACGCTGATTCAGCATATACTGATCCTGGCCAAGCATGGGACATGAATAGACTCACTAACTATAATATTCGAAGTAAATAATCTAGGAGGAAAAGCCAAATGATTGGGCCTGAGATAATAATTATTGGAACGATTGCAACAATGGTTTGTCTTATGATTTTTGGAGGAATTATTATGACTATTTCATATTTTGACTGAGTCGAGGGAAAGAAGATGTTAATTAAAAAAAGAAAAGGTGCCGTACTTATTCTCGGTGTTTTTGCAGCAATATGGATGTTTATTGTTATTGGGATTCTACTTTTTGATGGTGGGATAATTATTGCTGCTAAAATGGATCTTTATAATTTAGCTGATGCAGCGGCTTCAGCTGCAGTGAAGATAGGCTATGATGAAGAAAACTTCATGAAAACAGGTAAAAAACAAATTAATCATCAAAAAGCGACCGACGCAGCCAATAAAATAATAGAACTTAATCTACGGAAGAAATGGCAATTTAAAGCGCCGGTGCTAAAATTTGACGACACTAAGAACTCAGTAACCGTCCAATTGACAACAACGGTTCCTACTTTCTTCATGAAGCTCTTTGGTGTACCAGAAATCAATTTGAAAGGTGAAGCAATGGAAGGCCTGATGCAAAAACAGTAAAAAAAGACCGCCGAAGCGGTCTTTTTTTACACTCATATTTTACACTCATATTTTACACTCATATTTTACACTCATATTTTACACTCATATTTTACACTCATATCTTACAAGTATATCTCGCAAATTACTAAGGTTCTGGATCAATCACATTACACCCCGCATCCTTCAAGTAGCCTAAGGTGAATGATATTTCAGGTCCCTCGTAAAAAACCTGACCATTTGCTAAAATCGTTTGGCCATCAATATTATCGCATTTGAAGGAAATATTTTTTAAGCCTTTATCATGAATTTCTCTAGCAAGTGATCCTGCATTAAAGTAGGCTTTACGAGGATTCTCTTCTTCTTTATAAATAAATTTTCCGTTAATTAGAACCGTTCCATTTTCATGTATTTGAAGAATATTTTTTGTATATGTATTAACTAACTCTAATTGCTTTTTTATGCGTTCATTTATATCCGGATGTGGAAATTTATAATTATAAGCATTATCAGATGCACTAAATTTAATATTTTTATAACTATCTCTCATTCGACTAAAGATTACGGCCCCTGCTCCTAAAGAGTAGTTTGTCTGTGTCATTAGATTAAAACTATGTTGATCAGCTTCCCACTCCTTATCAAATCCATATCCGCGGCTAACGAGAAGCTCTGCTTCTTGCATTATTAGACCCTTAATTTGAGGATTATCTTTGGCCACAGCGCGTCCAAGAGCAGCGGCTCCTAGTTGATGCCACATCTTTTTATCTAAGCTTTTTAAATAATGCTCATTCTGTGCATGGCCGAGCTCATGACCGATGATAGCTGCAATCTCAGCATCAGAATAATTTAAAAGTGAGGAATAGAGGTATATATTACCGTTTGGATAACATAGTGCGTTTAGCCACTCGCTCTTGATAGTTCGAAAGGAATATTTATATTTGATTTGGCTACCCATATTAGGGAGCTTTGATACTAAATATTCACCTATCCTACGAATCCTGGGATCATCATATGAGCTTGAATATAATTGAGCTGATGCTTGGTTGCCAGCTTGTATCTCAGTCGATTTATTAACCCAGGTGTACGCTTCTGCACTTTGATGGCCACCAAGCAGTAGAGATACTAATAAAGTTGCTATTAAAAAAATGTTTTTCATTTTTAAAAACTCCTTCTTATATGTGACCCGAGCCCGAGAGCGGAGTGAGCTGTAGCTTCTCAAATAGCTACAGCCTCTCATCCAGATTACTCAGGCACATTAATATAAATTGTTCCTAAAATTTCGTCCATTTTCATTTTAATTTGGTCATCGATTTCTTCTGCTGTAAAGCCAGGGTTTTGATCAAATTGTAAACATTCTTCTACCTCGCAACCATAACATCCCATTTCTTCGGGTTTATGCTTAAATAAAATAATAGTATCACCGCTGTGAAAACTCTCGATCAGAGTCCCCTCAGAATCTCTTTTCCAAAACATTCTCCTGTCTTTATTTAAATATAAGATATCATCTGGACCTTCACCTTCTGGAATTTGACATCCGGTGGCTTTTTTTAGAGATTCTACAACCTCGGCTACAATTTCCTTCTCCATTTTCTGCACTATTTTTAACCAATTTATTTTTGACATTTTAAACACTTCCTTTATTAAATTTGACTTAATATTATACCCTTCGAACTGGGTATTCCAAATACCCTTCTAATATGGTGGTATTCAAAGCTAGTTCAACATCACATTTAAATTCGTGAAAGCATTCATGGATGCTTTTAATTAAAAGTTTTTTCCTATTGGATCCACGAGTACCTGGTGGAACTCTCGCCAGGATTGATTTACGTTTAACAAAGGCATCCTCATAAAGGAAATCTACAAGCATATACCTCTTTGCTTCGCCTTTAGGCAAGGAATTATGGTACTTCTGGGCCTCTTGAGACATGATTGCTAATAACGATAAATTAATACTACACATAAATAAAGTCCTCCTTAAAGTTGCTCAGGAGGACTGTTACTGCTATAGTTATATAGTAGACAGTCTCCTGGCTGATCTATCTAGACATAGGCCGCTGCTCTCTTGGTCGGGGGATAGCGGTCTATGTTATTTTTTTATTCACTCTTGTTTAGCATCTTTGAGCTTTTTTATTGCCACATCACTAAAGATATAGTTACGATTACCTGCTTCTCTCATCTCAGATTCATCTAAACCAATTTTTTT
>Ga0074199_1002003_pt1 | contig 14305 bp, 11 predicted proteins | sample EPASupsiteSAE347_FD_64528 | JGI IMG/M metagenome (GOLD analysis project Ga0074199, IMG submission 64528) | Bioremediated contaminated groundwater from EPA Superfund site, New Mexico - Sample SAE3-47 | ecosystem: Environmental > Aquatic > Deep subsurface > Groundwater > Contaminated ...
CCAGATTTAGAAAATTTAGGACTGGATTCCCGCTTGCGCGGGAATGACAGGGTAAAATCACTGAAATCGCAATTTGTTCGTAAATAATTAACCCTTCCCGTACGTAGGGAAGTTTCTGGAGAGAATGTCATGCTGCGCAACCTCAGTCCGCAACTGATGTTTGAGAAAATTGCCCGGGAACACAAGCCGCGTTGCCGTTTCGGAGCGCCCCCGCAGCGCTTCGCGCAATGGAAGAAATCAACTTGGCCAAAGGTGTTGGCCACCTTGGGCGATTTTCCGCCCAGGGTTCCCTTGAATCCCGAATTGATCGCGGCATTCGAACACGATGGCCTGCTGAAGCAACGCTGGATGATCGATGTCGGACCCCATATTTCGGCCGCTTTCCTGATCAACCGTCCCGTTGATATCGAGCGGGGTGAGAAGCGCCCAGCCCTTTTATGCTGGCATGGGCACGGCCCGTTCGGCAAAGCCCCCGTCATGGGGGACGATTCCAGCCCGGAAAAGCGTAATATGATCGCTCTGAACAATTATAATTATGGCCACCAGATGGCCAAGGCCGGCTTTGTAACTTATGCCATCGATTGGATCGGATGCGGTGACCGAAATGACGCCAGCAAGCCGAACAGCCGTCGCCAGCAGGGGCTCGATTGGTGTAATCTGTATTACTTGCACGCTACAATGCTGGGAATGACCTCGCTATCCATCAATCTGACTCATGGCATGGCGGCAACCGATTTTGCATGCACGTTCCCTTTCGTCGATAAAACGAAGCTGGGAGTAATGGGCTTGAGCGGCGGCGGTACGATGACCACCTGGACCGCGCTGTGCGACCCGCGCATGAAGGCGGCGGAAATCATCTGTTACAGCGATCTCTTCGCCTGCTTTGGCATCCGCGATTTGAATTATTGCGGCATGCAGGTTGCGCCCGGCCTTTTTAAGCTGGTGGATCTTCCGGATTTGCAGGGGTTGCTGGCGCCCAAGCCCCTCTTGATCGATGTTGGCGCCTATGATACGTGTTTCCTGGTTGACAGCGCCATGGCCTGCTTCCGGCAATTGAAACGGATTTACCGCGCCGCCGGCGCGGCCGATCGGTTGGAGCTGGACATGTTCCCGGGCGAGCACTCCTGGGGCGGGCATAAATCCGTTGATTTTTTCAATCGTTATTTAAAGACAACAACTCGAAAGCTGTAAAAAATGTGTAGCACCGTTCTATGAACGGTTCTTTACGAGGAATTGCCCGGAAATTCGTGCGCTCATAGAGCGCGGCTCCTTATTGCGATTTTAGCACACGTTCTCAGGTTCACAGTTCGAAAACATAAACGGGAGCATGAAATTATGTCACATCGAAGACGGTATGTACAGGTAGGAGTGGGCGGGCGGGCATGGGGTTACACGGTGGCGCTCGTCAAAACCATGAAGTCCACGTGCGAGCTGGTTGGTATCTGCGACACCAACCGCGGCCGCATGGAGCTGTGCAATAGAAAAATAGTGAAGGACCTGGATGGTAAAGCCGTGCCCATGTTCCTGGACACGGAATTTGACGCCATGATCCGGCGGTTGAAGCCGGACGTCGTGGTGGTCACCACGGTGGATTGCTTCCACGACAAGTATGTTGTCCGCGCCATGGACCTGGGGTGCGACGTCGTTTGCGAAAAGCCAATGACGACGGACGAGAAGAAATGCCAGCGCATCGTGGATGCCGTTAACCGCACCGGCCGCGACCTGAAGGTCACGTTCAACTGCCGCTATATGCCGGCCATGGTCAAGGTCAAGGACCTGCTTATGCAGGGTGTCATCGGCAAGATTTTATCGGTGGATGTGCACTGGATCCTCGATGTGGACCACGGCGCCAGTTATTTTCGGCGTTGGCACAGCGAGATTGGCAAATCGGGGGGCTTATTGCTTCACAAGGCCACCCATCACCTTGACCTGGTTAATTGGTTTATTTCCGCCAATCCGGTGGAAGTGTTTGCCATGGGCGACCGGAGCTTTTACGGCGCGCAAAGCGAGATGATCAAGCGTTACGGTCTGCAGGGGCGCGGCGAGCGTTGCCTGACCTGCCGGTGCCGGGGAAAATGCCCGCTCTTTATGGACATTCGTAAGTCTGCGGGTCTCAAGGCAATGTATCTGAATTGCGAAAAACATGATGGTTATATCCGCGACCGCTGTGTGTTCCACAAGAAAGTGGACATCATGGACACCATGAACCTGGTCGTTCGTTACGATACCGGCGCGTTTCTATCCTATTCGCTGAATGCGTTCGCGCCCTACGAGGGATTCCGCTATGCATTTAACGGCAACAAGGGGCGGTTGGAATTCGAGTCTATCGGTGTTCCGCGGACTTCGCAAGGAAAAGCGTTCCCGGCCAAGGGGCTGCCCGGCGGCATGAGTGTCCGGTTTTATCCGCATTTCAAGCCGGCCTGCTCGATTCCAATCAAAGAGGGTAAGGGCGGACACGGTGGCGGCGATGACCGGCTCATGGCCGATGTGTTTGGGGTCAAGTCTGTCAAGGATCCTTATCTGCGCGCGGCCAATTACGCCAGCGGCGCCATGAGCATCTTAATCGGTGCGGCTGCCAACAAGAGCATGCGCACCGGTCAATCGGTGAAAATTGCCAGCCTTGTCAAGGGCTTGCCGCCCGCGCGCCTGCCGAAGATGAAGGAATGGTAAGCGCCAGCAGATCGCGGGCGGCTTGCGTGGGATCGGCGGCGGCCGTTACCGCCGTGACGACTGCGATCGTGCGCGCCCCGGCCTTCCGTAAATCGGGTATATGCTCTTTCTTGATCCCGCCCATGACTGTCCATGGAATCGTGACGCGCCGGGCTGTTTTTCTCAAACCTTCCAAGCCTAAAAACTCGCCGGACGTTTGTTTGGTTTGCGTGGGAAACAAGGGGCCGATGTTGATGTAGGATGCGCCCGCGTGCTCGGCGGCCTGGGCTTCGGCCGGGGAATGCGTCGAGGCGCCGATAATCAGGTCGGGCGCCAGGCGCCGCGCCGGCGCTATCGGGAAATCGGTCCGGCCCAAGTGCACGCCATCCGCGCCAACCGCCAGGGCGAGATCCAGCCGGTCATTGATGATCAACAATGCGCCGGCGCGGGCCGTTCGTGCGCGTATTTGCCCGGCCAGCCGGAAAAAATCCGGTATAGGCATCTCTTTTTCCCGGAGCTGGATCAGACGCACGCCGCCCGCCAGCGCGGCGTCCACAATTTCCAGCGTGCTTCGCCCGCGCGACAGCGCTTGCGACGTGACCAGGTAAAGCCCGGCCTCCTGAAAGCGCCGCATGCGATTTGTGAGGAGGGAGTTGGTGTTCATGAATTAGGTTAATGTTGCAACTGATTCATACGCCCGGTGAGGGCACCGGGCCTGCAGCATTACTTGTAGGCCGGGTCCCCTGACCCGGCGGGATTGAATTCACTTGCATTGACTTATGCTTCAGGCTGACTGCGCACTGTCGCGATATACGGCATCCCAGTTTTTAAACACTCCTTCCAGTCCCTTGCTTTTCAACATGGCGCCAAAGGCCGCGATGGAACGGTCATCGCTCACCTTGAACTGGCCCGGGCCGAGCTCGGGCAGGCCGTCGTCCGCTGCGTTCCCGTCATGGTAGCCGCCGACCGTGGTCCGGCTGGCGATGCTCATCTTGGAAATGCCGACCCCCGCAATACCATCCCGGAACCAGGCGCTCTCGCGCGTCGACAAGGTCAAGGGCAAATCGGGCATGCAGATCCGAAACGCGCAAATCATCTGTGTAAGGAACCGGTCGCTGACTGGGAACGGCGGGGTAAATCCGCCGAGCTGGGGCCGGATGCGCGGAAACGAGACCGAAATGCCGGAACGCCAATATTGCTTCCGCAAGGTTTGGACGTGCTGGAACAACGCGAGCGCGTCCCGCACCGGATCGGCCAAGCCCAAAAGCACGCCCAGTCCGGCCGTTCGCAGGCCGGCATCCAGTGCGCGCGCCGGTGTTTCCAGCCGGTATTGATAATCGCGCTTGGGGCCCCAGCGATGCATCTGTTCATACACAACGGGGTCATAGGTTTCCTGATACATTGTCATGCCCATGCAGCCGGTTTCAGCGAGGCAATGATATTCCTCGCGCGTCATGGGGAAGACTTCGATGGTCACCAGGTCGAAGCGTTCCGCGGCCAGGGCCACGGATGCGCGTACGTAATCGAAATCGGCGTGCGGCGTGCGTTCGCCCGTGAGAAGTAAAATTTCCTCGAATCCCATCGCTTTCAGGGCGTCCATTTCCGCGATAATTTCGCCGCGTTCCAATCGCCGGCGCGGCCGGCGGCGATCGGCGGCGAACCCGCAATACACACAGCCGTTTTCGCAGAAATCGGAAAGATAGAGCGGCACATAAAGCGTAATTGTGCGCCCGAATTGCCGGCGTGTAATAAGCTGGGCGCGGGCCGCGAGAGGTTCCAGCGCTTCCCCGGCGGCGGGCGACAGGAGCACGGCCAATTCGGCGATGCCGGGGCATTCAGCCATCAGGGCCTGGCGCACGACGCGCGCATCGGCGCTCAGCGCACGGGCCAGCCAGGGGCCCGGGTTCAGCCAGTCTTGAGGCGGGGCAGACATAATAATACGCTAAAGAATTTCAATCCGGGGTAGCCGCGCCCGTGAGGGCGTGGATTCCTTCGGCAGCCACGGCGTCACCGCCACGGCTACATAAAACTACTTCCGCAACAGTTATCAGATCTCGACTTCCTCGATTCGGACGATGCCTTCGCGGGTGAGAATCAGGCGGTAGCGGAAATAGGTGGGCGAGCCTTCATGGCATTGTTCGGAGAGGCCGACGATCAGGTTGATGTGATAGACGCGCTGGGCCGGCACATTCTCGATCGTGTCGCCGTTAAGCCGGTGCAGGGTGCTGATCGGATCGTCCATGTTGGCCAACCAGGCGTCGAGCTTGAACCGCATGATGTCGGCCAGGGCCTCCAGCCGCCGGTGACTGCTCATAAATCGGGCGCTGTCGATATACACGTCCTTGTGAAAATGAATCACGTTCTCCGGCGGGATCATGGCCGTGATGGGATTCGTTTGCAGACGACGGAGCTGCCGGACCACCTCGGGCACGTCGTCGGGCGTGCAAAAGCGCACGCGCGCCCGGGTCACGCCCACCTTGACGTTGTTGGCCGGATCGATCAGATCGTTGATCTGGTCGGCCACCAGTTTGGGAAGACAGGCGATCATTGCGTTGCGCATGATCTCCTTGATACGGTCCTTGACGATATAAGCCATGATGATCATCACCGCCCAAGGGAGGCTGTAATCCGCGAAAAGGCGGGAGGCAAAAAAAGTGACGAGCACGGCGAAGCCCATGGCCGCGCCCGCAGCCACGCCCATGAAGATTTGGGCGAACCGCGTCAGGGTGTTGGCCGGTTCGCAACTCATGAACATGAAGGCTTCCATCCATTTCTTCAATTGGCCGTCGCGATACAGGTAATATTCGTTGGCGGTCGGGGCCGGCGATTCCGTCACGGTGGAATAATGATGGTCATGGCGGTATTGTTGTTCCCGTTCGAGTCGTTCCCGCAAGGCGGTCGCCGCCGTTGCCAGCCCCTGCGACGAATGGAACAGTTCGTAAAGACGCATAAATGTTTTTTCGGTCGTCAGGCTGATGGACTCATCGGCCCAATCCAGTGCCAGGCGGCTGTTGTCGTGCAAGCGCGGATCCATGAACAGCGGACGGAGCGCGTGGAACCGCGTCAGGAAGATATCCACGTCACGGAGGAAAGGCTCCAGACTTTTCAGGATGTCTTCCGTGTACACGCCGGATTTGAGCATGGACATCAGCACGTGGCGGGTTTCGCCGAGCTGGTTGTGGTACATGCTGCTGAGCCCGCGCAATTCATGGAGCATGGTTTTCTCGCTGATGTCGCGCGCCATGGAGGCGTCCTTGAGCATGGCAAAGATGCGTGTCAGCGGGCTCAACTCGCAGGCGGGGTCGGCCAGTTTGGCCAGCGAAATCAGGGCGGCCTCGTAGCGCGTGTAGGATCGCATGTCCTGGAGAAAGCGGGCGGTGCCGTACCGATCAGGGGTGATGCCGAGCTGATACGGGTTGAACATGTACAGGTCGATCTCGTAGCGCTTGCGTTTTTCGCTGCGCGATAACGGATACACCACCTGTAGTTCCAGCTGACGTTTCCCGTGGCTCGTGATTCTGCTTTTGTATTCAATCATAATCAACTAAGAAAGGATGGGCGTTTCCGGTCGGCGTAAATCCGCGCTGCGATCAGGGCCGTCCCTTTAGATGGAGATCGCTCTTGCGTTTCCACAGGAACAGGAAAACGAGCACCGAAGCGACCGCCAGTGCCATGATGATCCAGAAATAAATGGGACTGCGTTCGTTGAGCGGGATCTCCACGTTCATGGAAAAAACGCTGACCACCAGCGTCGGCACCATGATGCCGATCGTAATGATGTTCAGGGTCTTCATCAGCACGTTGATGTTGTTGCTGACGATGGATGCCCGGGCGTCCATCAGGCTGGCCAGGATGCTGGAATAAATTTCAGCCTGCCGCGCGCATTGTTTGCTTTCGATGGTTACGTCGTCGAGCAATTCCATGTTTTCCGGAGTCATGGCCAACTTGGTGGTGCTGTTCTTTATTTTTTCGATCAGCATGGAGTTGCTGTTGATGGCCGCCAGGTAATAGACCAGGCTTTTTTCCAGGGTGAACAGGTTGAGCAGATACTTGTTTTCCATGGCGGTGTTGATCTTCTGCTCCAGCGAGTCGGTGATCATGTTGATTACTTTTAAATGCTCCATGAAGTGGTACATCGTGCGCCCGATCAACCTCAGGGCCACGTCCAGAAGCGAGGTGACCCGCATGAAAAGTTTGCCCGTGAAAAGCTGGATGTCGTCGGTCAACAGCACGATCAGGCGGTCCTGGAACAAAAACACGCCCATGGAAGCGACCTTGAACAGGAAGTGGTCCTTGGACGAATAGTTTTTCGGACGTTTGAATATCATGGCGACGTGATCCGGCTCGAACTCCAGCCGCGAGATTTCATCAGGGTCGAGGGTCGAATTCAGCGTGTGTTCGTCGAGCTTGTAATCCTCCAGCAGGTGCTTTTTTTCGGCTTCATCCGGGTTGATATAGACGATAATCTGGCCTTGCTGCCCTTCCGCGGCCTCGATGACTTTATTGTCAATGAGTTGGTAGCGTTTGACCATAAGAATGTCCTTTTTCAAGGGAATGAATTCGCGTGTATACTAACATCCATTGGGCAAAGCGCAAGATTCTTTCGGTGCGGCGCGTCGAAGCCCGGTTGCCCTGAGCGAACCTGTGGTGAGCGTAGTCGAACCGGTCGAAGGGTAGGGCGAATAGTTCGCGTTTTACGCGAACTATTCATATCTTAAACTTGAACCATCGAATATTGGATACACAATCCTCGTAACCCCAGAAGGCGACAAACAGCGCGCCATCCGGCAGCCGAACGATGCATGGCGCGCCGAACCGCAATACGTTAAAGTTGTGCGACATGTTTTTGGTCGCGGCGGTGAGGTTGGCGGCGCCATGCCCCCAAAGCGGGGCCTCGGCTTCGTTGATCCATTTATCCTTTTCCAGGCGTGACACGTTGACCCATAGCCCGGTCTTGTCCATCCGGCGATACACGCACAGGATGCGGCCGTCTTTCAGCACAATCGGCGTCAGCGTCTGGCCCCACAGACCTGTGGAGCGTGGCGCCTGCCACGTGGCGCCGCCGTCAGCGCTGATGGCATACTGGTTGGGCCGGTCTTTTTTCGCCTTGTCGTCATATGCCCAGGCCACCGCCAAAAGGCGGTTGTCCGGAAGCTCCACGATTTTGGATTCCCAGAAAAACACGCGGCCCTTGGGTTCCTGCATCACATTCCAATATCGCGGCCATGAATGCCCGCGGTCGTCGGAAACCAACGCCACCATTTTGATGCCGTTGGGGCAATCGCCGTCCCATCCCGGCCAGGTTGCCGTGGGCAGAATCCACCGCGAACTTCGAAGCGGCACGATGGGACAGCAGAGTTCGAAGGATGGACCAACCAGCGGCGGAGCGAGCGGCGCCGGCCTGCTCCAGGTCCGGCCGCCGTCGCTGGAGCGCAACAATAAAAGCTCGGTCGGCACAAATCCCAGCGTCTTTTCGTTGGAGAGACCGTCGTCGGGATGCGCGGTGCGGTCACTGCGCATCATGAAGATCACGGCTTCACCATCCGGCAGGGCGGTCAGACGCGCGTAGTCGGAGGTCAGGCGGTCCTTCGTGCCGCGATAAACCGGGCCTTCCAGGCGCCAGCTCTCGCCGTTGTCGCTGGAACGGGCCAAATGCGTGTGGTTGTTGGCGGACTCGAAGGCTTCGCCCAGGGCGAAGGTGGCAAGCAATTCGTTGTTGGGCAGAAGCGCCACCGATGGAAAATACGCATGAATGCTTTTGACGTGCGGTTTTGGGTTGCGATAGATCAGGCCGGTTTTCAGCGCCTTTAACGATAGTACTGTTGGTGTCATGGCAGCATGCCTTTCAGAAATGTGCGAGGTAATAATAATTTAGCGGCATCATAAAATATCCGGGCTAAGTTTATGCATAAGAATTGTCCGTCTACGGCGGAAAATCTCGCCGGGTCAGGGGACCCGGCCTACAAAAACGCTGTAGGCCCAGTGCCCCTCCAGAGGCGGATCCGCCTCCGGCGGAAAAAGTTTGGACTGGATTCCCACTTGCGCGGGAATGACAGAATGGCGGCGCATAATTGTCATTCCCGATCTAATCGGGAATCCGGAAAAGTTGCCACCTCTCTCGCTTACCGTAAAAACGGGGACATTATGCCAGGGTCTGGCCGTCAATCGTGCCGACATCAATTTTGATTTCGTCGCGGCGGGCCACCCGTTGAATGCCCCCGTCGCTGATCCACACCACGGTATCCGAAGCCGAAAGCATTTTCATGTCATGGGTGGCGGCAATGACCGTGATGTTCAGGTCTTTCTTCATCTGGCCGAGCAACTGGATGATTTCCTCGCCGGTGCGCAGGTCCAGGTTGCCGGTCGGTTCGTCGGCCAGGACCACTTCCGGCCGGTTTACGATGGCCCGCGCGATCGCGACGCGCTGTTGCTGGCCGCCCGAGAGTTGGGCGGGCAAATGGTGAAGACGATGCCCCAGGCCAACCTGTTCCAGTACCTTGGTTGCATCCGCGCGCGCCGCCGCCAGCGTCAGTCCCGAAAAAATGCGGGCGATGGCCACATTTTCCAGCGCCGTCATGGAGGGAATCAGGTTGAACGACTGAAAGATATAACCGATTTTGTGACAGCGAATCCAGGCCATCTGGCGCGCGCTCATGTCGCCGAAGCGGTGCCCATCCAGTAACACTTCGCCGGCCGTCGGACGGTCCAACCCGCCCACGATGTTGAAAAACGTGGATTTGCCGGAACCCGAGGGACCCATGATCGAGACATACGTGCCCCGCTGGATGTCTATGGAAATGCCCCGCAGGGCCCGCACCTCTTCCACGCCCATGCGGTATACCTTGGTCAATCCTTCCGCGCGTATGATGATGTCAGTGCTCATTCTTCAACCCTCATGGCATCCACGGGCTGTTTGCGCGCCGCCCAGTAGGCCGGCAGGATGGAGGCCGCCACGGACATCAGCGATCCGATGACCAGCGCCAGGGTCAGCGACAAGATGACAGCCATCCATGGGAAACCGGCAAACACCCAGTGCCCGTAGGATATCAGGGCCACGCCGACGGAGATCAGCAGGCCAATCAGCGCGCCCAGCGCCGTGCCGATCACGCCCTGGAGGGAGGACTCGATAAAGTAGGTTTTTACAATAAACGAATCCTCCGCGCCCAGGCACTTGAGGGTGCCGATTTCCTTGATCCGTTCCGTCACCGACATCAGCATCGCGTTGACGATCCCCACCAGGCAGGTGATCAGCGAAAGCCCGATCAGCAGGATCATCATGGTATCCGTGCCCTGCGCGGCGTAAATATCCACGCCGGCCTTCTGGAGCAAAACGTTCAGGCCATCGTCCTTCAACCGGATCAAGGCGTGCACGATGTCGTTATTGACCCGCATATACGTCAGGAAGGCGATGCCCAGCACCACGCCGAGCATCGTAATCAGCGCCCGCAGAAAACGCCGCCGCAGGCTGCCCCAGCTTACTATCAGCGCCACGCCCCAGGGCACCGGCGTCTGATCCGGAATTTCGCGTTGTGCCTGCTCCGCCATAGCCGCTCTCCAGAAACTTCCCGTCATGCAGGAAGGATTAATTGATTACGCAACATCACGACTTTTCGATCTGTCATTCCCGCGCAAGCGGGAATCCAGAGCTTTTTCGGAGACTGGATTCCCGATTAGATCGGGAATGACAAACATTGTTAGGATAAATTTCTCTCATAACGAAGCTTGGCGTTGCCAAGTGAACCGCTCCTGATTACCACTTGTTAAGGTCAAAGCCGGGGATGATCGTGCCGGTAATCGTCGAAACTATCATGGCCACAATGCCGATTAACAGCTCGCCGATGATCAGGCCGATAAAAAATCCACGGGCGCGATGATACATGTCCTTGCTGCCGTATTTCGTCACCATCAGATTGCCGAGCCAGCCGATCAGGATGGAGAACCAGTAGGCGTTCATGGCGGGATTAACAAACATGACAAGTCCCAGCGGGTGCGGAAGCCAGAAGATAAATTGGCGGAAATAAAGCAAAGCCGCCATGGCGCCACCGCCCACGCACAGCCAAAGTTGGCCGGCCGGCGAGGCCGCCGGCGCATCCGTGACCATGCCGCGAATGGTATGGAACATGGCCCAACGCGGCAAACCGGTATAAAACCAAACGCTCATATTGTCGGCGCCGCGCGAATACGCCATCAACATCACGGTCAGGAACGCGGCGACGGCGGCGGCTATCAGGCACAGGGCAATCGCCAGATGGAACACGCCGCGTTTGACATTGTAATCGTTGCGCAGTTTCAAGGCATTGGCCATGGCCGGCGCTATGAACACTTTGATGTCCAGGAACATTACCCCGCAATAAATGATCAGGGGCGTAAAGAGGGATGTCAGGGAATATTTCTGGTCCAGTCCCAGGAACGCCCGTACGACGTGGAAGGGGCTGACGTGCGTCTTGACGGTCAACAGCCCCCCCTCCGCCACGGCGCGGACCATGCCGATCGTCAGCAGGATCACCATGAAATAGAAAAATATCGTGTAAAAAAGATTGGCGCCCATATCCAGCCACAACTGGATGATCAGGGCCAGCGAGCCGCCCAAGAAGGCAATTGATGCCAGCTTGAGCTCCTTGCGTTCGCCCGCTTCCAAACCGCTTATGGCGGATGGGGTGAACGCGCACAAAATGTATTTGCGGCACTTGAACAGCACCATGGCCGAAAACACCATTAAAGCCCCCTGGCCCTCCGCTGTGCGAAAATTCAACAGGTACCACCAGTTGTAGGAATAGCCCGTCGGACGTCCCGACCAATCTATGAAAAGAATCTGTATCAAATATAGGATATGGAAGAACCAGAGCGAAAAGGAAATATTCTTGGGAATCAAAAAGGCCAGGCCGATCATCACAAAGAAGATGCAGGAGGTCGTTCCGCCCAGGGCCTCGAACTTGGTGTTGAATACGTAAGGCCCCCAATTATTGGCAAGATCCAGCGGCGTGAGTCCCGGGACAATCTGTAACGTGCACAACAGGTTCCAACCCATGACTCCGCCGGAAACGGCCACACCGATCCAAAACAGATTGTTGTGATACAGCTCTGGAATCAGTCCCGCTTGTTCGGTGTCGCCAATCAGCGCCTTGGGCAGTTCCGCCAGGGGATAGGTCAACATTTCGTTGTAAGCCCACTGCCGGAAGATCAGCACGTTCAACGCCATGAGTACGATATACGTCAAGACCGCTAAAATCGTCCAGCGCACCAGCGGCCTCAGCCAGTGCTGCCACGGAATTTCGCCGACGAAATACCGGCGAATGGAAACATCCATGGATGTCAGGACGGGAATGAAGCCATCCAGGCGCGCGCGAATATCCGCGACCGGCGCCCGGCCTGTTTGCAGGTCGGCCTGGAGCGCTTTCAGCGCGTCCATCAGCGTTTGCACGTTCTGCGCGCAGGTCAATTGCACATCGTTCCGTTCCTGGTCCATCTCGATATCCGCCTGCTGGCGTTTCAGGCGCTCGATTTCAGATTCCATGGGCCGCAACTGGGACGCTTCCGGCGCCACCTGGCCGCGCTTGGCATTGCGCACGGTATTCTTGAGTGCGCTGAGCCGCTGATCCATTTTTTGGCGCTCTTCATTGATCAGGGTCTCCTCCTTGCGCAGCAAGTCCTGGCGCTCCTCTAATAACGCGGAAGCGCTGAGCGGTTGAAGGGTGTCGTGCGCATGCTGTAACAGGGTTTTTAGCCGGGTGCTCGCGGCATCAGCAGGCGGGGTGGCGGCGGGCAAGGCGCTCAACAGGTGCAGACCTTCTTTGATGTCGCGCAGGGCGCCCATGCCTTTGACCAGCCGCCGGAGCCGGGCGAAGTAGGAGACGGCATCGTCTTCCCGCATCGGTAAAATACCGGGGTAGGCGCTCATGCCGCGCGGCAGTCCGCGCCGGAAGAGGGCGACTTTCTCGAATGCTTTGCTTTCGAGCTCCGCCAGGGCCGCGCGGATCTGGAGCACCCGGCGCTCGCTCTGCGCAATCTGGGCCGGGAATAAACGCAAAACCTCCTCTGGTGGCGGCAGCGCCGTTGTCCGCGCCAATTCGGCCCAAGCCACTTCCGCTTCGGCGAGCGCTTGCCGGTTGCTTTCCAGCGTGGCTTTCAGCACGCCGATTCTTGCGGCCTTTTTCTCGGCCGCCAGCGCGGGTTCGGCTTGTACTTTTCCGATCTCTGTTTCCGTTGCGGCGACTCGCGCCCGCGTGTTCAGGACGCGGCCGGCGGCTTCGTACGCGCTTTTTTGATCCAGGCAATCGCTATAGGCCCGATGATATTGCCTGGCCGCTTTTTGGATTCCCGGCTCCGAGACAAAGTAGGCCTCGTTGACGAAAGGCGCAATATGGCGGTTCCATTCCGACTGCGGGTTATTCCAGTCTCCATAGAACAAACTTCCGGCCATGGGCATGATCTGCTCGACAAGGCCGTAATTAGCCACGCCGGCGGAAACCGAGCCCATCAGGAAGATAATGAGAATTTCCACGACGGAAAATACGCGGATTACGCGAATCAGGCGGCAGAGGGGGTTCAGGAGCAGGACCATGACGATCAGGAGCAGATACGGCGCCACCGGAATCTGACAGCCCGTCAGTAAAATATTCGGGACGTTGTTGGCGAAGATCGCGACGGCGGCAAAGAGCGCCGCGAACAACGTTCCCAGCACCAGCGCGCGAACGGTTATCTTGGTGTTTTTCATGATCAGAAAATGAGCGGCGCCATCATCTTGTTCAAAATGGCAATCGACATGCCCACCATAGCCACCAGCCCCATGCCGCAGGCATAGCCCGCCAGCAGGACGGGCGTATATTTCATCCACATGTTGCCGAACTTTCGGCGGAAATAGTACCGGCCCAATAACGCGCCGATCACTTCAAACGTTATCCCGGCCGGTGTGCCCTGGCCTAATCCCCGGACTATGCCGAATAGCACGAGGGTCGGCAATCCGAGAATGGAGAGCAGGGCAAATAAACCGACGCCGAAGCCAAGCCCGGAGGCAAACCACTTGAATTTCAAGGCCTCAAAAAAGAGCGAGCCGCCCTCCATGGTGGAGCTCATCGTCAGGCACATGGTTTTCGCCTGCAGGTCCCACATCATCTGGGCAAAGGGATAGGCATCCGAAGGCACATCCGCCATCTTCCAGAACAATTGCGAAAACAACAGGGAGGCCACGATTATCACGGGAATGGTCACCAATTGGGTCTTCACCAGGCTGATCACCTTGGTGCCCGTCAACTCCAGCACGCGAAACCCGGTGGACGCATTTCCATAATTCGGCAAGGGCGTGGGGGCAAACCAGATTTTAACGCCATGGTAGCCGCTTAAAATAAAAGTGGCTTCGCGCACCATGGGAATATTCAAGGCCTGGCCCGCCGTGCCTTCCAGCTTGGCGCAGGCATAGGAAATAACGGGGGTGTAAAAAACGGCGTAAAACACAAAGAACTTCCAGGGAAAACCTTCGATCAGCCAGCAGGAAATACTGATCCAGGCGGTGGCGGAAAAAATATAAATTCCCAGGGCGATGAAAATGGAAAAATCGCCCCGTTTGACGTTGTTCCGGATCAGGCGTTGCAATCCGCTGGGGCGCCGATCGCCCAGTTCGGAAGCTCTGAGTTCCCGGGTCGGCCGATTAGGCCGGAAG
>Ga0074199_1002004_pt1 | contig 14304 bp, 10 predicted proteins | sample EPASupsiteSAE347_FD_64528 | JGI IMG/M metagenome (GOLD analysis project Ga0074199, IMG submission 64528) | Bioremediated contaminated groundwater from EPA Superfund site, New Mexico - Sample SAE3-47 | ecosystem: Environmental > Aquatic > Deep subsurface > Groundwater > Contaminated ...
CTGTTTTAATCACTACATATTTATAAATATCAACACAAAAAAAATACCTTGTCAATGTTATAAGAATAATATATAACTAAAGTTAGCTAAAATACACCATATAAATATTATTGAAACAGGGGTTGATTATTTTTTTAAATATGCTAATATTAAAAAGAACTCCTAATGGGGAGTTTTTTGCATTATTCTTTTTTGCACTTGTAGCTCAACTGGATAGAGTGCTTGGCTTCGGACCAAGAGGTTACAGGTTCGAATCCTGTCAGGTGCACATAGGGCAGAAATATAGGGCTGGGTAGCTCAGCTGGTTAGAGCGTAGCACTCATAACGCTAAGGTCGAGAGTTCAAGTCTCTCCTCAGCCACACAAATACATAGAGTAATGTTTATGTCATATACATGCGCTCATAGCTCAGCTGGTAGAGCAGTTGCCTCTTAAGCAAACGGTCACAGGTTCAAATCCTGTTGGGCGCACATAAAAACAGATCTTATTGATCTGTTTTTTATTTTGAAAAATGATTTGACAAAAAACTAGTTTACACATAAACTATAACAATATAATTAACCAAAATTTATGAAAAATATCGAAAATAAAACGATTCCGGAGCAAATTGTGATTGTGTCGCATTTGCTGGAATTTATGGCTAATAAGATGGTTTTGGAGCCTTTGGGATTGACGATGTCGGGGTATAAGATAATGCATATTTTAGATGAGCATGGTTCGGTGGCGATTTCACGAGTGATTACTTGTCTGGGAAGCACCAAGTCTAATGTGAGCCAGCGTTTGAGTTTTTTGGAAAAGAATGGATTTGTTAAGCGGAGCTCTGGCGATGGTGATGACAAGCGAACGGTGTTAGTAGTTCTGACAGAAAAAGGAAAGAAAAAGCTAAAGGAGGCGCGATTGGTTTTGGAAAAGAAGTCTTTGAAGTTTGATGAATTATTTTCGGAAAAAGAATTGAAGAGTGTGTCTGGATTTTTGAATAAAGTGTTTGATAAATTAATAATTAATTTAAAATAAATATGAAACTAACAAAATATTTTTTACTAAGTGTCGCCCTGCTCTCATTAACGGCCTGCGCAAAAAAAGAAGATGTGAAGATGCCAGATGCAGTGGCTATTGAAGTTGGGGCGCAGAAGGTGAGCGATAGCAAAGAAGTGAAACAGGAAATAAGTTTCTCTGCCTTGGTGACACCGGAAGAAGAAGCGCAGATTGTGGCGAAGGCTAATGGTACGGTGCAAGGTGCTGGTTTTAAAGTTGGCGATAAGGTAAAGATCGGTGATCAGTTATTAAAAATTGATGATGTAGACAAGGCAAATCAGGGCAGTGGCACTTTTAATGCCAATGCTGTAAAGCAAGCACAATTGGCGGCACAGCAAGCTTATGCGAATTTGGCTTTAGCGAGAACGAATTATCAAAATATATTATTGTCAGCTGATAAGGATTTAAAGCAGGCGGAAATAGCGAAGGATCAAGCGAGCAGTGGTAAAAATAATACGAACTCGATTACATCAGAGAGTATGAAATCAGCACAATTAGCATATGAAACAGCTAAGGCGGCCGCAGAACAGGCGCGGCTTAATTTGGAAAATCAAAAAAATATTCTTGGGCAACAAGGCGACGATTCGATGACGAATGCAGAAACAAGCGCAAATACTGTGGCGAATACTTGCGATTCGATAATCGCCGGCATTAATAATATTACCAGTCTTGATGAAGATAAATCAGTTGATTTGTCATATGAAACAATTTTGGGTGTCTTGGATACGCAAACATTAACAAATGCAAGGTTGTCATATAATAAAGCGCGTCAAGCGAATGATGAATACAAAACCAAGACTTTTGCTACCGACAATGAGCGCTTGAATTTTGTTTCTGACTTGGCGCAAAAAACAAAAAGACTGACTGATGATACTAAATTGTTATTTGCTAAGACAATTACTTCGGCGACCCTGCCACTCTCGAGTTTAGCAGGAACATCTTTGACGTCTCTACAGTCACAGGTCGGCACTTATCAAGCACAGGCCAGTGCTGCAATTGGACAGATAAATGGCGCAAAACAATCGTTGCAAAATACTGGACTGTCAAAAAACTCAACGTTGGATAATTTGACCAAGGTTTATGAGTTAGCGCAAAAACAGGTAGAATCAGCATCACAAAATTTGAATAATTTAAATGCAAACACCAATAGTCAAAAAGACCAGGCTGGTTTTGGTGCGGATTCAGCGGCAAATCAATATGAAAATGCCAAGATAAAAATCGGTTCGCAAATGTCAGTGAGCAAATCACAGATGGATATGGCCAGTATTCAATACCAAAACGCCTTGGTTACTTTGGAGAGTTTGTATGATAGTCATTTGGCAATCTCACCGATTGCGGGAACAATAACAAAAAAAATGGTTGATAATGGTAGCACGGTTTCAGCTGGGCAGCTTTTGGCAGTGGTGGCGCGAACGGAAAAATTAAAGATTCAGTTTTATGTAGATCAAGAAAATTTGGCATATTTAAAACAAGGACAATCAGTTTCCGTGCGCAAGAGCGATGGACAGATTTTGTCGGGCAAGGTGTGGAGTTTTTCCATGCAAGCTGATGCGCAAACCAGAAGATTTCAAGTGGAAGTGCGTTTAGACAAGGACGATAATCAGTTGATTGCCGGAACGGTTGTGGATGTTATATTGCCGATTGTAAAAAAAGTGAAAGATGCGAAAAATATCATCTTGCCATTGTCGGCGGTAGAAATCGGACAGAATCAGAATTTTATTATGATTATTGAGGGTGATAAGGCGAAAAAGATGCCTGTTGAGGTTGTTAAGGTTGAGGGCGAGGCGGTTGAGGTTAAGGTTGATTTGCCTGGCGATGTGCAGATAATTATTGATGGAAATAAATTACTTGAGGAAGGCGATTTAGTAAAAATTAAAAATTAAAATTTATGTCTGAAAAAAAATCATCTGATTATCTATATTTAGAAAAATTAAAATTTAGTCCGGAATTGCGGAAAACCTGGTTGAATTTTTTTGTGTCCAATTTTCGTGTCGTTTTATTGTTGATCATAATGATTTCGGCGTGGGGTATTTATTCTTTTCGTTTGTTGCCGCAGGAATCCAATCCAGAGGTAAAGATTCCGATTGCGGTGGTGGTCACAACTTATCCGGGCGTGTCGCCGGCTGATATGGAAGAATTGGTGACGAAGAAAATTGAAAAAAGCGTGGCTGGTTTGAAGGGAATTAAAAAGATTACCTCTAACTCTTCAAATTCTTTTTCGACGGTAACTGTTGAGTTCGATGCGAAGGAAAATCTTGATGATTCGATGCGAAAATTGAAAGATCAGGTGACGAGCATAAAGGGTGATTTGCCCAAGGATGCAATTGAGCCTTATGTGAAGGAAATTTCTTTTGATGACCGGCCGATTATGTCTTTGGCAGTGAGCGGTCCTTTTGATGGTTTGACTTTGCGCAAATATGCTGATGAAATCAAAGATGATTTGGAAAAAATTCAAGGCGTGCGTGAGGTGAATGTTTCTGGCGGTGATGAGCGTGAATTCCAAATTGCCTATGATGCGCAAAAACTGGCGTTTTATAATGTTTCCATTGACCAGGCCAATCAGGCGGTAAAGGCCATGAATTTGGTGATTCCAAGCGGCACTTTCAAGGGTGAGAAATATAACTATCCAGTAAAGGTGGACGCGCGTTTTTTTGATGTGCAAAAATTGCAAAATATTCCAATTTATCACAATGACCAGGGTGCGATGATTTATTTAAAAGACGTGGCCAATGTAGAGGAGAGGGCAATTGAACGAACGGAGTATTCGCGTTTGTCTTCATTAGGACAAAAGAGTGAAGATGCGGTGACTATCGATGTTGTAAAGAAGACCGGTGGTTCAATTGTTGCAATTGAAGACGAGGTAAAGAAAACGTTGGATGAAAAAATAAAAACTTATCCGAGCGGTTTGAAATATGAAGTGGTGGCTGATTTTGCGAAAATTATCAAACGTGATTTTGATCAATTGTCGCATGATTTTTTGGTTACCTTAGTTTTGGTATTTGGTATTTTATTTTTGGCAGTAGGATTGAAAGAGGCAGTGGTGGCTGGTTTGGCGATTCCCTTGGTTTTCTTTGCGACTTTTGGTGTGATGAATTTGACGGGAGTGTCGTTGAACTTTTTATCCTTGTTTTCTTTGATTTTGTCCCTCGGTCTTTTGGTGGATGATGCGATTGTGGTGGTGTCGGCTACGAAGCAGTATATGCGCACCGGCAAATTTACACCAGAAGAAGCGGTGTTACTAGTTTTGAATGATTTCAAAGTCGTGTTAACAACAACGACTTTGACGACCGTGTGGGCGTTCTTGCCGCTCTTGTCGGCGAGTGGAATTATGGGACAATTTTTGAAATCAATTCCGATTACCGTTTCGACAACTTTAATTGCGTCGTTGTTTATTGCTTTAATGATTAATCATCCCTTAGCAGCGGTCTTGGAGCGAATTCGTTTGACTAAGAATTTTTTTGTCTTCTCAATTATCGGTTTAGTGGCGATGGCCTTGATGTTTATTATGTTAAAATCAGCCCTGGGTGTCGGCATCGGGGCAGTTTTATTGGTTGTTTTCGGCTTGATGATGAAATGGTATTTTGCACACGGTAAAAAAGAATTTCCAAACAATCAAAAATTAATGGAAGCGGAGTGGGGCGATGATGAATTAATTAAAGCAAAATTACGTGGCGAGGAAGAACATGCCAAGACTGGCTTTGGTCGCTGGACACACGGTATTTTTCATCTTGATGCCTTTTTGCCAACCTATGAAAAATATTTACGTAAAATTTTGGTGACTAGAAAAAAAAGTTGGCAATTTTTAGCGGGTGTTATGGCGGTTTTTGTTATGGCGGTCCTTTTGCCTATTACTGGTTTATTACCAAGCGAATTTTTTCCAGTTTCTGATCAAGATTATATTTATATTAATATTGCCGCCTCGAATGGTTTGCGAATTGAAGAGACGGACAAGATTGTGCGTCAGGCGGAAGAAAAATTATTGGCTTATCAAGATATCGCTAATTATTCAACGATTGTCGGTAAGCCCTCTTTGAATGGACAGACAGGCGTATCACGATCTTCATCACACGTCGCTTCAATCACAATCAGCTTGAAAGATAAAAAAGAACGAATTAAGAAATCATATGATACGGCCGACGAGATTCGTGCCGAGTTGGAAAAAATCCAAGGCGCCGATTGGGAAGTGGCGACACCGAGAAGCGGACCATCTTCGGGTGCGGCTTTTGAAGCACGAATTTTGGGGTCTGATTTGCAAGTTTTGGACAAGATTGCGAATGACTTGAAAGTTGATTTAGTGGCTGTTCCTGGCGTTATTAACGCTGCTGTTTCCTTGAAAGAGGCACCAGCTGACTACACATTTTCTTTATTGCCGGAACGTTTAGAACTTTATAATCTGAATGCTGCTTATGTCGGCTCGACTTTGCGCATGGCGATTTCCGGAGTTGATGTCACGACGATCATTAAGGACAGCAAGGAAATAAAAGTGCGCGCTATTTTTGCCAAAGATAAATTGCCGACACTGGAGTCTTTGCAAAATATTCAAATCAGTAATTTGCGCGGGCAACCGATTTTTGTGAAAGACGTAGCCAAGATTGAATTGAAGCCGGCCGTGGATGCGATTAGCCGTATTGATCAAAGACGAGCTGTGTTGTTGTCGGCGGGTGTCAGTGGCACGATGCGGGCGAATGATGTTTTGAAGCAATTTCAAGACAAGGCCAAGAATTACAAAATGCCTACTGGTTATGAAATCGTTTATGGCGGTGAGAATGAATCTAATACGGAATCGGTCATGTCGATTCTACGAGCGATGATTATCGCCGGTCTTTTAATCGTGGTAACTCTGGTGATCCAGTTTAATTCCGTGAAGCAAGCATTAGTAGTTTTGGCGACGATTCCTTTGGCCCTCATTGGTGTTTTTGTGGGTATGACTGTGATGCATGTGACTTTGAGCTTTCCGGGTTTAATTGGTATTCTCGCTCTCTTTGGTATCGTTGTAAAGAATGCCATTATCTTAGTCGATAAAATTAATCTAAATTTACGCGCCGAGATTCCGTTTCAAGAAGCGGTGATTGATGCTGGCAAGTCGAGACTGGAAGCGATTTTTATTACCTCAATTTGTACTATTTTCGGTATTATTCCAGTTACCCTATCCAATGAAACTTGGATGGCTCTTGGTTCGGCTGTAATTTTTGGTTTAATGGTTAGTTCGTTTCTAACTATCTTTGTCGTGCCAGTCGCCTTTATTCTGTTGAAAGAGAAAAAAGTGTAATTTTGACTTATGCTTGTATTTTTGATATGCTCTATTTATCAATAACATTTTATAAATTCAGACACTGGAGGTTGTTATGATTGAAATGTTGGATGCAGCTCTTTTAATTCAGGGCATATTACCCAATTGGCTTTTGATGTTTTTCCATGCGATGAATATCCCTTTTCTCATGACAATCGGATTCGTGGTCTTTGTGCGTTATATAATGATGCCTTTGTGTGAAAAATGGCTTGATTGTGGGGAGTTAAAAAAAGTGGATGCAGCTCGAGAAAAAAATAAATTGAGCGGGCATACGGATGCTTACAAAGGCATTGCAAGAAATATTGTTGAAAAAAAAGTTGGAACATTTTTGACTGGCGAAAATTTTGCTCAACAAAAAAAGGAAACAATATCAGGTATTGATAAGTTTCTTAAATAAGTCGAAATCATAAAAGCGTTCACAATAATATGAACGCTTTTTTTCTTTGTCTAATTTTTATTTCTTAAACTTACAACCTTTGGTTGAGCACTTCACCGCGCCTTCTTTCCATTCGATTAATAAGCCTTCACAGTCAGGACATTTTTCGCCAGTCGGTTTACCGTAATAGGCGTTTTTGCAATCAGGATATTTGTTGCAGGCGTAGAAGATGCCACGGGCGCTTTTCTTGGCGACGATTTCACCAGTGCTACATTTCGGACAGGTGACGCCGGTGCCAGAGCTATTCTCGCCGGTATTCTTGATATTCTTGCATTTTGGATAACCAGTACAAGCGAGGAAAGGGCCGAAGCGACCGGTTTTGACGGCCATTGGTTCGCCACATTTTTCACACTTTTCGTCTTTGTATTTTTCTTGCATTTCCTTAATCTTTTCACTCACTTCTGGACTAGCGGTCGTGCCTGGTTTTTTGTCGATGCCTTTAATGTTCTTGCAAGTGGGATAATTAGAACAAGCTAAGAAACGGCCGTAGCGTCCCGTTTTGACGATCATTTTGGAATTACATTTTTCACAAATTTCTTCGGATTCTTCGACGGGGGAAATTTCGTCCTTAGTTAAATTCTCGGATTTTTCTTCGAGATTTCTATGGAAGGGATTATAAAAATCCTTAATAACTGGTTGCCATTGAATCTTACCTTCGGAAATGCGATCAAGGTCGTGTTCCATTTGGGCGGTAAAGCGGTAGTCGATAACAGTGTGAAAATGATTCACTAATAAATCAGTCACCACAAAAGCAATATCAGTCGGTTCTAATTTTTTGTTATCATCACGCGCGACATAGTTACGCGCTTCTATTGTTGCAATCGTTGGGGCATAGGTAGAAGGACGACCGATGCCGTATTCTTCCATTTTCTTCACCAGGCCGGCATCTGAGTAACGAGCGGGTGGTTTGGTGAAATGTTGTTCTGGTTTCAGCTCGTTTAATTTTAAAATTTCGTGAACGGTTACCTTTGGCAAATCTAATTCTTTACTACTTTCCGGATAGATTTTTAAGTAACCATCAAATTGCATCACTTGACCGCTGGCACGGAATTCGTAAGGAGTATTCTTGGCGCTGATATCAATCGTGGTCGCATCAAAAATGGCTTCCGGCATTTGGCTGGCCAAAGTTCTTTGCCAAATCAGGCGATAAAGTCTTTGTTGTTTTTCTTCCAGCTTTAAAGATTCTGGAGTTTGGTTTGGATCAGTTGGACGAATCGCTTCATGCGCTTCTTGCGCGCCTTTTGATTTGGTCTTGAAGACACGTGGTTGCGCCAAGGCGTATTGTTCGCCGACGTTGGTTTTTAAATATGTTTGCGCTTCGGTCAGGAATTTTTCGGACAAGTTCAAAGAGTCGGTTCTCATATAAGTAATATGACCGGCTTCATATAGCTTTTGCGCCAACATCATTGTTTGCTTCGCGGAGAAGCCAAGGGTGCGATTGGCACCTTGTTGCAAGGTGGAAGTGGTAAAAGGCTTGGGCGCATTCTTGATTGCTTTCTTTTTCTCGACGTTCGCAATTTCATATTGCGCTTTGCTTAAAGTCTCTAAAACTTTTTCTGAATCTTCTTGAGTCTTGATTTCCAATTTATCAACTGTCTTGCCATCAATCTTATTCAAGCGAGCGGTAATCGGTTCTTTATTTGTATTTTCTAATAAGGCATCAATAGTCCAATATTCATCCACGACAAACGCTTTAATTTCTCTTTCTCTTTCGACAACCAAACGCACAGCCACACTTTGCACACGACCAGCGGACAAACCACGCGCCACTTTTTTCCAAAGAAAAGGTGACAATTCGTAACCTACAAGCCTATCCAAAATCCGACGCGCTTGTTGTGCATTCACCATCTCCATGTCTATCTTGCGCGGATGTTTCAAGGCTTCCAAAATAGCCGACTTGGTAATCTCGTGAAAGGCAATCCGGCTACGTTTCTCTTCGGGAATTTCCAAAGCCTCCGCAAGGTGCCAAGCAATTGCTTCTCCCTCGCGGTCTTCATCGGTTGCTAGTATGATGTTCTCAGCATTTTTTGCGAGTTTCTTTAAAATGTTTAAATTCTTCTCCTTATCCTCGGGGATGATATAAGTCGGTTCAAAATCATGCTCGGTATCAATACCCATCACGCTCTTCGGCAAATCGCGAATATGCCCAAACGAGGACTCAATTTTATACTCCTTACCCAAAAACTTGGTAATAGTTTTGGCCTTGGTCGGTGACTCAACAATGACTAAATTCATGTATCTTTATTAACTCCTTCACCTATCCCAGCGGGAGACCTGTCCGCCTTGGGCGGAGGGTTGGGGTGAGGGGGAGTTTTAATATTTAATATATATAGTGTAATGATTTCGGGGTAAATGTCAAGTTTTGGTGTGAAAATTATAAATTGTTGTAAAATTCTCACGCCTGTCCGCCTTGGGAGGAGTCGTGAGTAAATTACAACAATGCAATTAAAGTGGGCTATTTTTTTGACTTTGGCCTGTTTATTAACTATAATATCGATATACATTATATATAAGAATAATATTACAATATTCAAGCTTATGGAAAATCCAAACTTTCTTAAAAATAAATACAATCTTCATGCTACCCCAGAAGTAGAGTCGGCCACCAAACGAACAGAGGAGAGCACCGGTAAAAAAGTCCCCCAAAATCCCGAAGCGCAAATTCAGAATTACTTAGAGCGATTAGAGCGTCTAGTTTTGGATTCAAATAAGGACCAGTCAAGAAAAATGATCGGCACCGAATCTCGTCCTCGCGCACTGTCGTTGCTCAGGGAGATGATTATGAATAAATATGTCCGTCCTAATAAAGAAAAATTAGCAGAGGGGGCGGCTAGAACCGAGGAGCGCGCCGCTAGAAATTTGGGCATTGAAATGCAATATGGCGAGAATGAATTAGAACAACGCGGCGAAATAGCTATTATTGATTTGGAAAAATCACTGGATGGATGGATCTCATACCTCTCCGACGCGAATCAGGGATATGAAACCTGGTTTCGCTATTATGCTTTTCGCAATGTTTTAGATCTTGGTGATTATGATAAAGACAAAAAAGAGTTTACCAAGCGCTCAAAGGGGAGCACTCGTTTATTTCCTGAAATTGAACGAGGAGCTTTGGCCTATGTTCAGCAGATGATTCAAGCGTCGGAAAGTCCGGAGGTATTGGAGAAATTAAGAAAGGCGCAAGTGTCAGCAGCCAATGGTGATATTCCATCAGATCAATTAATCTCCAAAGAAAAAGTCGCAGATTTTGCGAAACTTTCGTTTGCCAAACAATATGCAGAAGGTATAAGTCAGGCTGGTGAAATTACGGCCGAAATGCGAGAAGAAACCAGAGGGAAATGGGTTAAATATCAGCAAGGAACAGAGCCGACCGCACTTTGGGCCTCATTACAAAACAAAGGAACCGCTTGGTGCACTAAAGGTTTCGCGACGGCGGAAAATCAGCTCAACGGTGGTGATTTTTATGTTTATTACACCTTGGACAAGCAAGGCAAACCTACTATCCCTCGTATTGCTATCAGAATGCAGGATGAGGAAATTTTTGAAGCGCGCGGTGTCGCTGACAATGATCAAAATATTGAAGGTAATATGATTGAAATTGCTGAAGAAAAAATTAATGAATTACCAGGTGCGAATCAATATCAAAAAAAATCAGCTGATATGAAATTGTTGACAGAAATTGAAAAGAAGGCGCAACAAAATCAACAATTAACCAAAGATGAATTAATTTTTATTTATGAAATCAATGAAAAAATAGAAGGTTTCGGTTATCAACGAGATCCGCGAATTGTGGAAATAAGAAAAAATAGAAATCCCAAAGAGGACATGCTCGTCATTTTTGAATGTCAACAAAACCAAATCGCCAAGAATACAAACGAAATAAACGAAAACACCAAAGCCTATATAGGACCATGGAATGTTGACATTTTTCAGACTATCAGACGATATCCAAACATCAACCATCTCTACGAGTCATTTCCTGATAAAAAAATATTCAAGATGACACTTGAAACTGACCCAGGTATAAATTCACCGCAAAAAGCTGAAGAAATTATTAAACAAAGGAATGTATATTTATCTGATTGGGGTAGTGATATCTTGCAAAAAACAAAATTCAGTTCTAAAAGTGAACAATATGACTTGGTGCGATTTACGGTTAAAGATCTTGGTTTTCCAAATGGCGCAACCACTGATGAGATATACAAAAAGGCACAAGACTTAGGGCTGGAATTATGTCCCGCTGAAGTTGGTCCACATTTACGCTTACAATATTCTGGCAAGGAATGGATGTTAATTGCAATGGAACAAATTACTGATCGCGATGGCGACCCGGGCGTGTTCTACCTGTACCAGTATGGTGACCAGTTGGCTCTCGATGGCTACTATGCTTTGCCCGCGTACAGGTGGAGTGATGACAGCAAGTTTGTTTTCCGTTTCCGCAAGTTAGATTCTTAGATTTTTGATATTTTGTCACTTTGACATTTTGATACTTTTCTTCTGCCGGAAACGATCGCCTTTTATTCATGATTGTTGTAAATCTCTCACGACCGTGAGAAAAATACAACAATCGAAAATTCAAGAATACTTTAATTTCATTGATTGAAATAACAAACTGTTGTAAAATACTCACGACCGTGATAAAATTACAACAGTTGTTTATTTTTAAAATTATCTATGAAAAAAGTTGTTAATCAAAAAAGTGGCGTCGGTGAGGTGTTGCTTTCTTTGGCGGGAAAGATGAATGAATTGACCAAGCGATCAATGAGTCAGAAAAAATTTTGGTATTGGGAGTATTATCAGTCAATTGAGCGCGATATTAAGGATGCGAAATTACGGCGAAAAATATACCAACAAATCTACCACATGGAGCGCTTCGGTTATTTCGAGAAGAATGGTTTTACTGATAAGGCCTTGGAGAAATTGAGAAAGTTGAAAGAAGAAAATGAGGTGAAATATGTGAAATGGGATAAGAAATGGCGGATTGTTATTTTTGATATTCCGGAAAAGCGTCGCAGTGCTCGTGACCTTTTTCGCGAATCATTAAAACGACTCGACTTCAAATTATTACAGGGAAGTATCTGGGTCAATCCGTTTGGCGACTTGAACGAAGTTCATGCTTTGATCAAGGAACAAAATATCGAAAAATATGTTGTTTTCATTGCGGCTGAAAAAATTAGTAATGACTTGCTATTCAAGCAAAAATTTGATTTGTTGTAAAACGCTCACGACCGTGAGAGATTTACAACAGTAGATGAGCGTAGAAAACTTTTTTTGTTTGATAATTTAATATTTGTATTGTTGTAATTATTTAACGGTCGTGAGAAAAATACAACAGTTGACAAGTCGTAAACAGGTTAATTATTTTGCTAAATATTGATATTTGTTGTAGATTGCTCACGGTCGTGATAGATTTACAACAATTACTGCAATAATGTAAATATAACATATGTAACGATAACATGTATATATAATGAAAAGTTACTTCTGCATACAAACATATCCAAATAGTGCAAAACAGAAAAAAGCCCTTAACGGGCTTTTTTCTGTAAATATTAAACTGATTAAATTATCCTAACTGTGCTTTGAACCAATCCACAAAAGGCACTTGTCCCGGTTTGATTTCGTTTAGGAGTCCCAGATAATATGTAATCCAAGTGCCGAGTTGTAGCACTTCAAAAGATTGTTCTAATTTTGTTAAACCTTTTAATTGATAGTCTAGCACTTGGATCATATTTTTCTTGACCACTTGTTTGGTAAGATGCGCTCGCTTCTGGATGCGGGGATGATAAAGAGCGCTGTCAAAAAATAAGAAGACAAAATCTTTTTTATTACTGACGGGGTGAGCCAAGCCTTCCATGGCGAAGTGATTAAGATCGGGCAGGATTAAGAAGCTGGCGAAGTTTTTGCTGGTTTCGGAAAATTGATTGCGCAAGGCGTGTAAGTTGCCGTGTAAAAATTCGGCACCCACCAAAACTGGCTCTTTGCCTTTGAGCTTAGTCGCGATTTTCTTGGCGATATTTTTTATTAATTTACTATCAGTATTCAAAGCTTTGTTCCATTGTTCTAATTTGGCAATTACTTGCTCGACTTCTTTTTTACTAAGCTTGAAAACGCCTGCCTTACTCATTAGAGAAATCATTCCGAAGATGGAATAGCCCAAACCAAGACGAGGTTGGTCGGAAGGGTTGTGGTCGTGCTTGAAAACATAACCTGGTATTTTATCCTTGGCCATTAATTTTTGCAAAGAATTTTTCTCATGATGCGCCGTAATGGCAATAATTTTTGCCTTACGTTTTTTGACTTCGAAATAAGTGCTTAAAGTTTCTTCGGTGTTGCCGGAGTAGGATGAAAGGATATAAAGAGTGTTTTTGTCGACCATTGCGGGCACCGTGTAGTCAGATAAAATAATTACCGGCACTTTGATCTGATCGCTGAAGACTGCTTCGATGATGCGCGCTCCGAGATTAGAGCCGCCCATGCCGCTTACAACAACCTTGTTAATTTTTTTGTAAGCAGCTGGAATTTTGATTCGGTCCGCTTCTTTTAAAACTTGTTTGATCTGTCTTGGCAAAGCTTCGATTGATTCAGACACGAAAGCAGTGTCTAATTTTTTGATTTCCTGAATTTTATCTAGGTTCATAGAATGATGTTAATTGTAATGTGTTTATTATAGCATATTTTTAAATTAATGTATTTTTATGGTAACTCGTCAGTTGCTTGATTTTTTTTAATGTTTATGCTTAAATAGGTTTATTATTAATTTAATTAATTTATAAAAAAGGGGGATGTATGAAAAAAACAGCTATAAATAAAATTGTGAATTTCATTTTTGAGTTGGGACAATTAAAGCGCCAAACTCATTCTGGTTGGCTCAAGGTTGGCGTCAAGCATCCGGTAACAATTGCTGAGCATGCATTTCGGGCGGCGCAGATTGGCTATATTCTGGCCGTTATGGAAGGCGATGCTGATCCAAATAAAGTGGTAACTATCTTGATGATTCATGACAACGGCGAGGCGCGTGTTGGTGATCAAGACAAAGTGGCTGCTCGTTATTATTCCAATAGCGAAGGTGAGCAACAAGCTTTTATTGAGCAAACCGAACTTCTTGCGGAAGTAATTCAAAAAAAATGGCAAAAATATTTCTTGGAGTTCGAAAAAAGAACTACCAGAGAGGGTATAATCGCCAAAGATGCTGATTGGCTTGAACAAGCTTTTCAGGCCAAAGAATATGTTGATATGGGATACAAAGCAGCTCAAAATTGGATTGATAATGTGGCTGTGGCTGTAGAAACAGAGTCTGCGAAAAAAATCATCGCTGAGATGAAAAATGTTGAATTTACAGACTGGTTTAATGGTTTAAAAAAGATGACCTATGAGAAATTGGGAAAATAGACGATGTCTATTGAATCGGGAAAAATATTAATTACTCGCGACAAAAAATCGCGAGTATTTTTTTGGTTTTTTCTGTAAATAATATGTAGTAAATTTTTTGATAAGTTTTTTTGAAACATTATCGCTGTTCTCTGTCCAAGGTGGATGGGGAG
>Ga0074199_1002005_pt1 | contig 14303 bp, 16 predicted proteins | sample EPASupsiteSAE347_FD_64528 | JGI IMG/M metagenome (GOLD analysis project Ga0074199, IMG submission 64528) | Bioremediated contaminated groundwater from EPA Superfund site, New Mexico - Sample SAE3-47 | ecosystem: Environmental > Aquatic > Deep subsurface > Groundwater > Contaminated ...
CGCTCCGCGGCATACCGTCGTACTCGGTGGAGGCGGGGTTCTGGACCATGACCATGCCCCCTTCGCCCTTGATGGCTCGAACGCCGAGGGTGCCGTCGCTGCCCGTGCCGGACAGGACGATGCAGATGGCCCGTTCGCGCTGGTCCTGGGCGAGGGAGCGGAAGAAGAAGTCAATGGGCAGGCGCTGCCCTCGGGGGGAGGAGGGTTCCAGCAGTTGGAGGGCGCCGTTCAGAAAGGCCATGTCCCGGTTGGGGGGGATGATATAGACGCAGTTGGGCTGTACCACCATCCCGTCCCGGGCTTCGGAGACCTGCATACGGGTATAGCGCCGGATAAGGTCGGTAAGGATGCTCTTGTGGTCCGGGGCCAGATGCTGGACCAGCACAAAGGCCATGCCGGGATCGGTGTCGGCGGGCATAGCGGAAAAGAAGGCATCGAATGCCGCCAGTCCCCCCGCCGAGGCGCCGAGGCCGACGATGGGGAACTCCGTCTGCCCGTGGCTGAACATGTATGCCTCCGGTGCTGAAACGGATACTTCCGTCAGCGCCTCTTCAGGCGTGGAAATTTCCTCCTTCATGGGCACGGCCTTCTTCTTTTTCATCCTGTTCCCCTCACAAAAAAAAGTATGGTGTTCCCAGATTAAGATTATGGTTATTCAGACAGGTTCATAAGGAACATGCGCAGGTTGGATTTTTTATGGTTCAAGCCGAGCTTCTTGCGGATATTATCCCGGTGAAATTCGACGGAACGGATGGAGCTGTTTATAAGATGCGCAATTTCCTTGCTGGTCTTTCCCTCCTTGACCATATTGGCGACCTGAATCTCCCGGGGTGTAAAATCGGCAAAACGAGCGGCAAGATTCTGCAGAAAAGGGGAGATGACCTGTCGAAGATTGGCGGCGGCCATATCGAGGCAGTTTGCCTGGACTTCATTCAATTTGAGACGGCTGAGCTTTTCCAGGTGAGGAAGGACAAGGGCCTTGATATTGGTCAGGATCTTCCTTTCCATTTCCTTCTGATCCTCCTCCCGTCGCTGCAGGAGCACCCGCAGGGCCGTATTGGTCTCCGCAAGGCGAAGACTCTCGGCGGTCAACGCTTCTTCCGCCCGCTTGCGATCGCTGATGTCCATAAATATTCCGAACACGCCGGTAATCTCGCCCCCTCCGTCCCGCACCGGCGCCTTGACGGTGTGGACCCAGGTTTCGCGGCCATTCTGGATGTATCTCTCCTCGATATGCTCGGTGCGGTTCGTCCGCATGATCCGCTGATCGTCGGCACGGTATTTTTCGGCCAGCTCCTTCGAAAAGAAGTCGTAATCCGACTTTCCCCGCACCTCCTCGGGCCGGATGCCGAGATCGCGGGCGTAGTTCTCGTTTACCGACACATAGCGGGAGGCTCGATCCTTGATAAATATCTTTTGGGGGATGTTCTCCACGAGGGTCCGATATTTGATTTCACTCTCCCGCAAGGCCTCCTCCGCCCGTTTGCGATCGGTGATGTCCTCCACAATGCCCTCGTAACAAACAATATTACCGCTTTTATCGACAATGGCCCGGGTGCTGTTGGAAATCCAGATCGCGGCACCGTCTTTGCGACGGGCGTTGATCTCAAAGTTCTCCACCGTCCCTTGCTCCCGGAGAATCTCCATATACCGGCGCCGGTCATGAGGATGCACATAATACTGTTCAGAGATGTCGGAAATGGTGGAGATGAGCTCTTCAGGCGACCCATATCCAAAGATGCGGGCAAAGGCAGGATTGACGTTAAGAAAACGGCCGGCCGGCGTGCTCCGGAAAAAGCCCTCGACGGCATTCTCGAAGAGGGAGCGGTACTTTTCCTCCCTCTCCCGCAACGTCTCCTCCACCCGTTTGCGGTCGATTACGCGACCCAGAAGTTCGGCCACGGCATTGATCAGCTTGACTTCTTCGGGCAGGAAAGGCGCTTGACCACCGGGAAATGGTTCTTGCCGGTAACAGACCTCCACCGTGCCGGTCAGTTCACCCTGCACTTTAATGTCATTTGCTATCCGCCAGGGGCTCTCCCGGAAATTTGCCGTCCCGTAGGCTTGATTTTTCAGGGTTATCCGTGCACGGGCCAGATGAGGACATTGAAACGCCCGGGGCAAGAGTTCCAGCGTTCCGCGTAAAATCCCTTCTATCGATATGTCCGGCGTTTCAATCAGGTTAGAGATGCCATAGAGACAATCGAGTTCCTTGACCCGCTCGGCCGGTTTGGGCAGATATTGATGCATTTTCTCTTCCCTGTGCTACTATATTAAATATGATTATATTAGAAAAGTTGGCGGAGGTCAAAAAGAAAAAGCCGCCGGGGAAAATGCAGACAGGGGCTAGTTCAAGGGGTTCATTAATTCAGTCCCGTATTGTCATGCGGTTAGGTATTGTCATTTCGAACGAAGGGAAAAATCCGCATGGATATGAGACTCTAAAGATATCTCCCGTTGGTCGATATGACACCTGATTTGGGAAATGAAGTGTTTAGTCGGGGATGGAGTTGACGTTTTACGGTTTATTAACCGTTGAGACCGGCCTGATGGTGATGACCGGTACAGTTTCCCTCTCTGATTTTTCCGTGCTCCCGCATCACCTCGACTCCGTCCACCAGCCAAGGCATCCAGCCCATCCAGGCCGGGCATAGGCACCAGGCGCCCATCGTCTTCCCCAAGATGTCGTCCATCTGAGGATTGAACCCGCTTCTTTCGTCGTTGATTGTTCGCATGATCTTCACGTCTCCTTTACCCTTTCTTTCGGCATTCCTGAGAGAATCTTTAAAGTTTTTTTACAATAAGGGGATTCTGAAGGGGGGATGAAAAAGGTCGTTTAGCCAGGTCGGGATGTTTGTTGATAGAGATCCGGCTTTGTTTGATAAAATAGAGGAATTGGGCTTTTACTAATTTTTCTGATCCTGCGGAACAATGCCAATGCCGTTATCCCGCGCAAAAAAGACCGTTTATTCATAGTTTTTTCAAGCCGCCTTTTGCTTTATCGGGTTTTCGATGAAAGCCACGATATCTTTAAGGGTCGTATCTTCTCCGAGGAGATCCAGAGGAATGGCTACTTTAAAATTCTCATCAATGAAGCTTTGCAGATTTACGGCTGCCATGGAGTCGAAATCCGGGATATCTCCAAGGCGGGTCTCCCCGGTGATAGTAATATTTGCCACTTCCGGGAACAGGTCCTCAATTCCTACCTTCAATGTTTTCAGTATGGATGTCATATCCTTTCCTCCTCCAAGATTTTGAAAAACCGACAAAATTCAAAACCCTCGCTTTATGAACTATCGGAACAAGACGCCCCCGGTTCGGCCAGGAGGGACCGGATCTTTTGCATCAGCAATTCGACTTTGAAAGGTTTACTCAGGAAATCGACAAAATCGCGGGACATAATTTCCGCCAGGACGCTCTGTGTGGAGTACCCCGTCGTGATAAGTATCTTCATACTGGGGTTCAGCTTGGCGATGCCATAATAGACATCCACTCCGGACATGTCCGGCAGATGGAGGTCGAGGATGACCAGCGCTAGCTTGCTATTCATTTTTTCAACGATATTAAGACCCTGGGCACCCGACTTAGCCTGCAGGACGTCATAACCATGGTACTTGAGTATATCGGAAAATGTGTTCAGGATCATCTCGTCGTCGTCGATGATGAGGATTGACGCCTTTCCCCCACCCAATTCACGGAATTCTTTCAGCTCCAGCGCCCCATGACCGTCGCTCAACGGCGCTTTTTCATGAAATCCCGTCAAAATGTGATGAAGCATGAGCTGGAAAAAAACCTCAAGATCTTTTGTCAGCCGATCCTGAACTGCCTTGTTCTCGATATATTTATGTTCATCGATAAGGACGTTGAGGATATGGTATTTGTAGAGCCAGACGGCATAGATGACGAAATTAATCGGAATATCGTAAGATCGGATAACCTGGCTTGCATTACGGACGCCGCGGAAAAAAATGTCGAACCTCCCTGCGACGAGGTTATCGATGAACTTGTCCGGGTTCAGAAGTTCGATTTTATCTATTATCGATTGGCCGAACTTACCGTAATAGTCAAAAAAGGATGCCCGCCACAACTGTCGGATGCGATCCAGATAGACCCGCTTGATATGTTTGAATGCCAAACTGATATTTCTCTCCTGAGTTCGAGAAAAGAGGATGCCGTCAGCAACGGGCCTGCTCTGGAGGGAAAGACCGCGGATGTCCGGTATAACGCTGGCTGGTTCCCCCAGAAATTTGAGAGAGGCCGCCATCCCGTTTTCCCTGGTAAAATACCCGAGGGGATGCCGCAGCAGATCAACATAGGCATTCAGTTCGATCTTCTCGCCGCCGATAAGTCTTTTCACCAGGTCAACGGCCAATATGGCCGCCAGTCTTCCCGTCAAAAAGTCGGGGGCGCTGTAATGTACCACATAGACCCGCTGCGGTACGAGTTCCCGGGTCCATCCCGTATAGTCGCTTTTCCCCGGGTCCGCCAAGAGGATAAGCTCGATGAGCACATGCTCGATCACATGGGCAAAGTTGGTTCCTTTACTGACCTCCAGGCAGAAACCACCGGGCTTCCCGGACATGCACCTGTGATCATGAAGGGAAGGAATGGCCTGCCGGAGGCGATCTGATAATCCGGGAATCTGGTGGGTAAGGACACGGGGCCATTCTCCCAGATCCAGTTCGATCTCATAAACGGAAACACCGGATTTCACGATTTCATTCGGTTCGGACATAGGGGGCAATCCTTATCCAAAGTTGATGTTTTTTTACCGACTCATGTTTCAACTGCTTCAGTACCTCGTTCAGAAGGTCTCTCCCTTCCTGATGGAAATATATGGTCATTGGAACAAGGATTGCCCCTTCTCTTTTGCTGTTTTCAATTTAAGCGGTAAGCGCGCCGCAACCCTGCGGAGTATTGCCTCTCGTCAGGGATAGCGCATGGTGAGGTTGCAGGTCTAGTTGTGACTGCTTGCCATACAACCCTGACCCTTTATTTCAAAAGGGAAAGGGTCAGGGGGAGGGAAGTTTCAGACCGTGGTTGTACCCGGCATCGTCATTTGGGGGACAAAACTCTTCCAACATTGCTGAAGGGCGGTCATCTCTTCTTTTAAGGAGTCGCCATATGTTTTGTACAGCTCACCCGAAGAATCCATAGATGCCTTCATCAGCTTTTCAATGTCCCCCGCACGCCCGGCATCGGTGAGTTTCCGCGCACAATCCATCCAGGCATTGTACATTTTGAGACAATTCTGTTGATGGATTTGGGACAACTCAAGAAGAGATTCATTGGTAAAGTTTTTTCCTGCACCCGACAGCAAGTCAGTCCAAAAAGCAACGGGATTTGACTTCACTTTCTCATCCATTACTTACACCTCCTTTCCTTGATTGTTTAAGCGACCTACTTCTTTGAGCCGAACATTGAAAATCAAGCGGCATGTTACTCTAAGAGTAATGAATGATTAATGCAATACCGAATAATTCCAAGATTTATACGGGGTATTTTCCGGTAGCCGCTAATGATGCAATGAAAGAAGGGATAAAAACGGTGATCGGGTTTTTTGTTCGTCGGCCCGAATTACTGCGAAGGCTTTGAAGAGACTATGATTTTATTACAACAGACAATTATGAAGTACCCGCCATATCGATGGAAATCAGCAAGATCAGGTTGTAAATTTGGCGACGCTTTTCATCAACTCGGGATTCATATAAAGCTTTTTCGCAAAGTGCAGATATTTTGAAACGATTGCCCGTACGGCCAGTTGCAGCGCATAAGGGCGGATGGGTTTTTCCAGAAGATAGTTAATATCGGAGGCAATGCAGACGTTGACAATGTCTGCGCTGGCCTTTCCCGTAATGATGACGGCATCCTCATAGGCCATGGGATATTTGTCGGCAATGGCGTCAAGAAAAGAAAAAGCGTTCTTCCCGGACAAATAAACGTCGACCACAAAAATGGCCACGCCGACGTCCCGGCCCAGGCAATAGCTGATGGCTTGCTCGACGTCGATAAAAGAATGGACGTTCCCCCATGTATAGAAGTCCTTGATGATATCAGTAACGACTTCACAAACACCCTTATCGTCATCGAGGACGATCACATCGAGAGTATCGGTCATTTTTCACCTCCAGATCGGAAAGTCGCAAATAGCGTAAAAGATCAAAGGCTTTTTGTCAAGATCCTTTTAAGAAACATGGAACATATTAATATTGACATACTCCCTGGGATTATTTATAAGGGCACCGTTACATTATCCTTTCTCTGGATGGATTAAAAATGCGTTATTTATTGTTATTCTTCACACCGTTAATATGAGGCGCTGACAGAGAACCCGGGTGGTTCTCCGTACAACGCCGTCCTGCCGTCTCACCGCTTTCGACCCCTTAGCCTCTTGAGGGTCATGCCGCGGAGAACGCGGTATGACGCCATAAGGAGGCGGAATTGTTTAATCAAAATTCCCGAAATTCGATTTATTTAAGCAGGATCGGAAACAATTTCCGGCAGGGGTTGGTTCATCCCCGGCCCTATCTGATTATCCGCATCGCCCTGGCCGGCCTCTTCATCTATGGCGGCGTCACCAAACTCCTCGATCCCAAGGCCTTCGCCGCGGTCATTTCCGCTTATGATCTCGTTCCGGAAGCATTCCTTCCCCTTGTCGCCATCGGTCTGCCCCTCATCGAAACGATCGCCGGTATGGCCCTGGTCTTTGATCGTCCCTGGGGACTCCATCTGATTACGGGACTCCTGGCCTTGTTCGCGTTTGTCCTCGGTTACGGAATCTTGGGAGATTTGAATGTCGATTGCGGCTGCTTTGGGGACGATGACCTAAAAAAACAGGCAGGCCTGCGGGAGGCCTTTTACCGTGACCTTGTTCTCATCGGGATCGTGACGCCGTATCTATATCTCTCCCGGCGGGTACGGGCGGTGGCCGGAAACAGGGAGTCGGGAAGAGGAAATGGGAAATAGGTTTGGCATCAAGTACGATTGTTTGGTTTCGCAGGGGAACCGAAGTTTTATTAAAAAAGAAAAGGAGAAAGAAGAATGAAGGTAAAGAGAAGTTTGTTTTATGTTTTGATGGCGGTCCTGCTGATTTTCGGCCTGGCCGGAGGGGCCATGGCGGCCTGGGGAACCAAGGAACTGGATACGGAGAAGAGCGCCGTAACCTTTGCCGCGGAGGTACAGCGGGGGGGCTACAAGGTAGTCGCTACCCAGGAACTAAAGAGCTGGATCGACCAGAAGAAGCCCATGCTCATCGTCGATACCATGCCCTATGAGGACAGCTACAAAAAGCAGCATGTCCCCGGGGCCGTCCAGATGCTGTTCCCCATTCCCGAAATGACGACCCTCGACAACAAGACCAAGGCCGATCTGGTAAAGCTCCTCGGACCGGACAAGAATCGCCTCGTCGTTTTCTACTGCGGTTTCGTGAAATGCACCCGGAGCCATAACGGGGCTATGTGGGCGGTGAAGCTCGGCTACAAGAACGTCTATCGTTATCCCGGCGGTATCAAGGCCTGGGCGGAAGCGGATTATCCCATTGGAACGGTAAAATAACAGGTGGTTGATTTTAGTGAAGAGTGTACAGGCTGCGGCGCCTGCGCCGCCGTCTGTCCCTTTCTTGCCGAGTACGGAACACCGGACCTGATTCTTGCGGAACGCCCGGAGGTGTCCTTTTATTGCACGTCTTGCCACCGGTGCGACGCGGTCTGCTCCCTGGATTTGTCGCCGGCCGCCGCCTTTTTTGCGGCCAAGGAGCGGCTGGTGCAAGAAGGTCAGGTCCCGCTACCCGTCCGGAAGGTGTTGGACGGCGCCCGGGGGTTCGCCAAGGCCGGGCATGGATTTCCATTTACTTTTTATGGAAGTAAGGATACGGTTTTCTGGCCGGGATGCGGGCTCGCCGCAAACCGGCCGGGACTGGTCCGCAAGGTCCGGGAAATCCTGAGTAGCCGGTTGCATAAGCAGGTCGGGCTGGTCCTCGACTGCTGCTACGATCCTGTTTACGGGTTAGGCGATACGGAAACGGCCCTGACCGCTTTGCATGATATTAACCGGCGCCTTCGCGGTCAAGGCGTCAGACAAGTGATCACCGGTTGCCTGAATTGTTACAAGCTCCTGTCCCAACACCTTGAGAGTATTGACGTTGTTTTTATCATGGAGCTGCTGCCGCCGGATCTCTTTGAGAAACATTGGGCGGGTCCGACATACTTTCATCACCCCTGCCCGGCCACGCGGTGGGAGGGAATCAGGGGAGCTGCTACGGAGTTGTTCAATCACATAGGTGAAACTGAGGCATTTACAACGACAGCTTCACTAAAGGGGATGGATTTAAAATCAGCCCCCCTTCCCGCGGCTTTCCCTATCACCGGCACAACCGCAGCCCAGTGCTGCGGCGCCGGCGGCGGCCTGTCTTCCTCAGCTCCGGAGCTGGCCGGCCGTTTTCTCGACCGGATCGTTGGGGAAGGAAGGGACCTGACCATGGTAACATATTGCATCGGCTGTCAGAACCGCTTCCTTAAAAAAGGGGTGGAAGCGGTCCATCTGCTCGAATGCCTGCCGGGGGTGACGCCGCGCCGGAACGTACCTCCCCCCCCCAGGCAGTGGTTAAACCGTTTGGCCCTGGCCATGACCGAAAGACTTAAAATAGGGAAATTACTCGCCATACTCATCATTGCCCTCCTCGTTGGCGGCGGCATTTACCTGAATCATCTTAATATTTTCTCGGCGGCAACGCTGGTGGATATCCTCGGCCGCCACCCCGTCCTGGCCCCACTCATCTTTCTCGGGATCTATGCGATTGCCCCCTCCCTTTTCCTCCCCAGCATCCCCCTGACCCTGGCGGCGGGTTTTTTCTGGGGACCGGTGTGGGGCGTCGCCTTTGCCATCTCCGGGGCGACGATCGGGGCATGTCTCCCCTTTTTCCTGTCCCGCTATCTGTTTCAGGACGCAATCAAGGCGAAAGCGCCGCCGGAGCGCTGGGCATGGCTTCAGGATAAAGTCGTTCAACATGGTTGGAAGGCCGTCGCCTTCACCCGCTTGATTCCCGTTTTTCCCTTTAACCTCCTGAATTATCTCTTCGGACTGACGCCCATCCCCTTCCGTCAATACCTGGGGAGCACCTTTATTTTTATGCTCCCTGCGTGCATCGCCTTTGTGGCCTTCGGCAGCTCCCTGGGGGAATTGATCATGCGCGGGAATATCCGGGGCGTTGTTATCGGCGTCATTATTGCTTTTATTGCTTTTTTACTGCCCGTCGCCTTGCGGCCGTTTTTCCGGAAGATCGGGGAGAACGAGCCGACGGCGCTTCATGATAAACCACGGAAAACTGACCATTCAGGAAAGGAGCTTGAGTGATGGCTGACTATTACGAGCAGAAGGACCTGGCGGATTTTGCCAACATCGGGGAATATGCCCCGGTCCTGGGAGAAAAATACTTCGCCTATTATGGGGAGGCGATGAAAGACGGCGCCCTGTCGGCGCGGGAAAAGGCGTTGATTGCCCTGGCTGTGGCCACAACGCAAAAGTGCCCGTATTGTATCGACGCTTATACGAATCAATGCCTGTCTCTGGGTGCATCCCAAGAGGAAATGATGGAGGCCGTTCATGTCGGATCGGCCATGGTGGCCGGGATCGTCCTGGCCCACTCCACCCAGATGCGCAAGATTATCAAGAAAAAGGAAATGTAACCGTGACGGCTTCGCCATCTCATATCTGAACTATTTACGAGGTCATCAACCATGACATCAATTTTCCCCTCTTTTGAGGAAAAGGCGGCTGGCCCGCTCGAGGCGGCAGGTATCGAGATTTTCCAGATCAATCTCGGCTACCGTTGCAATCTGGAATGCCGGCACTGTCATGTCGAGGCAGGGCCGAACCGTCAGGAACTCATGTCCCGGCCGGTGATGGCGATGTGCCTGGAGGTTTTACAACACCATCCCATTCCCACCATCGATATCACGGGGGGAACACCGGAGCTGCATCCCGATTTCTCTTGGTTCCTCGAGAAATGCGCCGCCTTGGGCCGTCGCCTCTTAGTGCGGACCAACGGCGTCGTCCTTCTGGAGGAGGAATACGCGGATTTTCTCGATTTATATGCCCGACAGCGGGTAGAAATGGTAGTGTCCTTCCCCCATGTGGATCCGAAGATGACGAACCGGCAGCGGGGCGAAGGCGTTTATTCCCGGCTCATCGAAGCCCTCCTGATGCTCAATAAAAGAGGCTATGGGCAAACCGGCAGCGGGCTGATCCTGAATCTGGTCCACAACCCCAGCGGGGCCTATCTCCCCGGCTTGCAGAACAGCCTGGAAAACCATTACCGCCAGGCCCTCAAGGAAAAACACGGGATCGTCTTCAACCAGCTCTTCTGTATCACTAACATGCCCATCGGGCGGTATTTGGCCTATTTGAAGAAAACCGAGAACTATGAAGAATACATGACAGCCCTGGTTAATGCCTTTAACCCCGCGACCCTTGATAGCGTCATGTGCAAATCCACCCTTTCCATCGGCTGGGATGGAAAGCTATACGACTGCGATTTCAACCAGATGCTGGGCATGACGGTGAACCACGGCGCTCCGGAACATATTGCGGCCTTTGATCTGCCCACTCTGTCCACGCGCCGGGTCGTCACGGGAAATCACTGCTACGGCTGCACGGCGGGGGCGGGAAGCTCGTGCCGGGGCGAGATTGCCTGACCAAAGGGAGGGTTTATGATTGTCCGGTCTGTTTTGGCATTCCTGGTCCTGACGATATTCTCTCCGTCTATGGCCCTGGGCGCCGAACCGTCGGTGCTCTTCCGGGAGAATTTCGACAGCCTCGCCCAGTGGGAACCCCTGACCTTTCCCAAGATCAAGGCCCATTCCACCTACACCCTGGTCAAGGAAGGTGGGAAATCCGTCTTGAAGGCGGAAAGCCGGGCTTCCGCCTCGGCCCTTGTCTATCGCCGGACCTTCAATATCTATGAAAACCCCCGTATCCGCTGGCGCTGGAAGGTGGCCCAGCTATCGGACCGGGGAAACCCCAAAGAAAAAACGGGGGACGACTATCCCATCCGGGTCTATGTCATGTTTCAGTATGATCCCGACAAGGCAACCTTGGGCGACCGCCTGGTCTACGGAACCACCAAGGCGATCTATGGTAAATATCCACCCCACAGCACCCTGAACTACGTCTGGACGGGTCATTATCTTCCCGAACGATTCATCACGAGTCCCTACACGGACAAAGCCCGTATCGTGATTCTGGAGCGGGGTAAACAAAGGGTAGGCCAGTGGGTGGAGGAATCGGTCAATGTCCTTGCGGACTACCGGCAGGCTTTCGGCAAAGATCCCCCGGCGATGGCCGGGATCGCCGTCATGAGCGATACGGACAACACCGGCGAGAGTGCCGTTGCGTACCTGGATTTTATTGAGGTTGGGAAAAATAAACTTTGAGGGGAAGATTCATTGTGAAGACTGATTTTAACGAGATTGATGAAGGGACCGGCTATATCGGCTACCGGGAAGCCTTCGATATCACCGGAGCCAACGTCCGACCGGTGGGAGACGAAACGCTTTCCCTCGACCTGTGTGTATGCCGGCAGACAAAAACCGGTATGCCTGAAGGTGGCCGGATCCGTGTCCGCCGGTGTCAGGTACGAGGGTCGAGTGGAAGCCGGCGGCGCTGTTAAAATATGCTCCGGTGCGCCCATACCGGACGGAGCCGATGCGGTGGTTTCCGGCGAGTTCTGCGAGGAAGTGGCGTCGGGTGAAAAACTGCATATCAGTCAGCTTTATGCCAGTGGCTGTTATGGCAAATACGTTGATTTTGTTTACGTTTTGGGGATACCATGCGATGTTTGTCCTTGACATTATGTCTTGATTAACATATGTTCGCCTAGGCTATTCACGCTAAGAAAGCCCTGAATCTCTCAAAGCAAGGAGGACAATATGACCGATAAGATTGTTCAAGATTTCTATCCGGATGAATTTGCCCATTGCTATGGTTGCGGACGACTCAATAAAAAGGGATTGCATATAAAAAGTCGCTGGGACGGGGAAGAAAGCGTCTGCGAATACACCCCCATGCCCCATTACACGGGGGGCTTTCCGGGTTATGTCTACGGAGGGTTTATCGCTTCCCTGATCGATTGTCACGGCGCGGCTACGGCCTCGGCAGCTAAATTGAGGGTGGATGGATTTTCTCTGGGTAAACGCCCGCTTTCCCGATTTGTTTCGGCATCTTTAAAAGTTGATTTTCTGAAACCGACGCCAATGGGAACAGTCCTCGAACTAAGGGGAAGGGTCAAAGAGATTAAAGGCCGCAAAGTTACGATCAGCGTTACGTTGTCCGCAGCAGGCGAGGTTCGCGCCCAAGGCGAATCGGTAATGGTGCAGCTACCGGAAAATACTAAGTAAAAATGACGTGAAGTAGAGAAAGAATATGTGATTTCATAGCCCCTGGAATATTCCTTTGGGTAAATATGGCCTGTTGTTATAAGTTACCGACATCACATCGTCCCCCCACGGGCTATCCAGACCTCTCCAGACGTTCCCCTTTGATTACGCTTGCTATTGCACTTTTCTTCTCGCATTCCCACACCCTCAGCAATAAACGTAAGGACCAGGGTGTTGAGGCTGACCCTCTCCTGCCTGGCAATGGCGGTAAGTTTGGCATGAAAGGTTTTCAGCACCCACTGGACGAACTTGCCGGACGCGAATGGATCTTTCTCCGGGATGCGATATGCGGGCATGGGGATTTCTTTCCCCTTTAGGAATGGCTGGATGATTAACGTCCTCGGGATATGTATGCGTGCTTCATAGGTTTCACCGAGCTGCTATTGTTAAGACCATTCCCGATACGTTTTCTGTTGACACCGCAACCTCTTTTAGGCATAAGCATTTTTCAGTATTTTATCAGCACTTAGCAGTTATGAGACGAATGATGCCGTGTGTAAAAGATAAATTGTTAAAGGTGCTTCGTAATACACCCAGCGTGATTACAAGTGCCGTTTCCCTGAGTATCCCCCGGATTAGATTTCCCAAGCAGCAACGCAAAACGAATAAGGCAGGAAATTGATGGCGAGAAAAAACACAACAGAGCCCAAGAAGCCCATTGAGTCCTATGAGCCCCGGGACAAGCAGCGGGTGAACAACCCGCCGGTGGGACTCGTAACGCCCGACACCGACCCCGATGCCGGGCAGCGGCGGACCTATGCCTACGACCCGCACCTGGATCCACAACTGCAATGGGCAGGCAAGGCCGAGCATACATCCTTCGAGGTGCCTACCGTATCGCTTCACGTTCACGAACGTATTGAACCCCGCACGATTATCGAAGCGGTGCGCAGGCCGACAGCAGCCGACTTGCAGTTGTCCTTCTTTGCACAAATGGAAGAAAACCCGCCCCTGCGCGAGGCAGTCGAGTTCTACCAACACCGTCACGGCTGGAGCAATCGCCTGATCGCCGGCGACTCCCTACTGGTAATGAACTCCCTCCTGGAAAAGGAAGGGATGGCCGGCAAGATACAGATGGTTTATATCGACCCGCCCTACGGCATCAAATACGGCTCCAATTTTCAGCCCTTTATCAACAAAAAAGATGTGAAGGACGGCAAGGATGAGGATCTGACCAGTGAGCCGGAACAGATCCGCGCCTTCCGCGACACCTGGGAGTTGGGCATCCACTCCTACCTGACTTACCTGCGCGACCGCCTCCTGCTGGCCCGCGAACTGTTGACCGAAAGCGGCAGCGTCTTTGTGCAGATAAGCGACGAAAACGTCCATCACGTTCGGGAGTTGATGGATGAGGTGTTTGGGGTGGCGAATTTCGCTCAGATAATTCCTTTCAGGAAAAAATTGATGCCTTTGGGTGCTAAACTACTTGAGGGAATGTGCGATTACTTGATCTGGTACGTTAAGGACGGAAATCTTGTTAAGTACTGGCCTCTCTTTCAACCGTCCAAACCCAAAGCATCGGCAAGGTGGACAAATGTTGAGTTAGCGGATGGAACTAGGAAAAAGCTTACAAAAGAAGAGTCCGACAATTTGGATCTATTGCCACCAGGCGCGAGGATCTATCGTTTAGTATCACAAAGAGCGCCATCGTTTTCTGAAGCCAGTGTATATACATTCCCGTTTCACGGCAGAAACTTCAATCCTCCCATTGGGGGATGTTGGTTAACAACAAAAGAGAAAATGCAACGATTGGCTGAATGTAATCGCCTTGAAGAAGAGGGAGACAACCTCAGTTATGTTTATTACCACGACGATTTTCCATACTCGAAAATAAATAATTATTGGGATGATACGTCACCAGTGCAAGGGAAA
>Ga0074199_1002007_pt1 | contig 14286 bp, 12 predicted proteins | sample EPASupsiteSAE347_FD_64528 | JGI IMG/M metagenome (GOLD analysis project Ga0074199, IMG submission 64528) | Bioremediated contaminated groundwater from EPA Superfund site, New Mexico - Sample SAE3-47 | ecosystem: Environmental > Aquatic > Deep subsurface > Groundwater > Contaminated ...
CAAGGGAAAACATATGTTGTACAAACCACAGAAAGAGTTATACAACGCTGCCTCCTGATGACTACCGATCCCGGTGATCTTGTGTTCGATCCCACCTGCGGCAGCGGCACTACTGCTTTCGTAGCCGAGCACAGGGGACGGCGCTGGATCACCTGCGACACCTCGCGGGTGGCCCTCACCCTTGCCAAGCAACGACTGATGACCGCCGTCTTCGATTATTATGAACTGGCCCATCCGAAGGAAGGCGTGGGCAGCGGCTTCAATTACAAGACCGTCCCGCATATAACCCTCAAGTCTATCGCCAATAACGAACCGCCCGCCACGGAAACGCTCTACGACCAGCCTTTGGTGGACCGCAAGCGACGCCGCGTCAGCGGACCGTTCACCGTCGAAGCCGTCCCTGCCCCAGCGGTCAAGTCCGTGGAGGATATCCTGGAAGGACAGCCGCAACCGGCCGATATCTCCATCGCCCGCTTCGGCGAAACCCTGCGTCAGGGGGAATGGCGTGATGAACTATTGCGGGCGGGAATTCGCGGCAAAGCGGGTCAGCAAATCCGTTTTGCCCGACTCGAAACGCTGGCCGGATGCCGCTGGCTCCACGCCGACGGCGAGACCCGCCCAAGCGCCGAGGGCGCAGATTCGATACGGGAGGACGCCCCGGCCTTCAACCCGCTGCGGGTGGTGATTTCCTTCGGCCCGGAGTATGCCCCGTTGGAACAACGCCAGGTGGCACAGGCAATCGAAGAAGCACAAACCCTTGTCCCCAGGCCCAAACTGATCGTCTTTGCCGCTTTCCAATTCGACCCGGAAGCGGCCAAGGACATTGACGAAACCAATTGGCCGGGCGTAACTCTGCTCAAGGCACAGATGAATGCCGACCTGCTTACTGACGACCTCAAGAAAAAACGTGCCAGCAACGAATCTTTTTGGCTTATCGGCCAGCCGGATGTGGCCTTGCGCAAGATTCAACGGGGTGAGCATAAAGGAAAATGGGAAGTTGAGGTGTATGGCTTTGACTACTACAACACCAAGACCGGTGGTATCGAATCAGGTGGGGCTCATCAGATTGCTGTCTGGTTGCTGGACACTGACTATGATGGACGTAGTCTCTATCCACACCAGGTTTTTTTTCCCCAAGCAGGGGAGAGTGAGGGTTGGGCGAAGTTGGCCCGCAACCTGAAGGCCGAAATTGACGAAGAACTGATTGAGGCCTACCGGGGTACGGTGTCGCTCCCGTTCGATCTGGGTAAGTATTTTCGGGTTGCTGTCAAAATTGTAGATGACCGGGGTGTGGAATCTCTAAAGGTTATCGACGTTAAATGAAGGAGACGTATCGATGTTAACGAACATCTCGCTATCGAACTTCAGAGGTTTTGAGGAAGAGATATCCGTTCGGATTCGGCCTATTACGGTTTTGATCGGCCGCAATAGCGCCGGAAAATCCACGTTGATCAAATTTCTGCAAATGTTGCGACAAACGCTGGAATCACAGCGTGACGAATTCCTTGTAACCGACGGTAAATATGTTCAGTTAGGCAACTGGCCTTCCCTCAGGAATTCGCAAAGCCCCAAACGAGCCTTTGAGTTTTCTATTAACATCGAAACCAGTGATCTTCCAGCGGCAGATGTCCAGCAGTTGTGGAAAAAGGCCAGCGAAAAAGGTGTCCTCACCGAAACAGGCGACCAGATTCGGCTATCCCTGGATTTAACAAAAAGTCCGGTAGTCCGCGTTTCACCTGTGGCAGTGTTTAATGTCCGTGGTCAGGTGCGTTATGCTAAGCAGTTCAAATATGGGCGCCACGCTGTTACCGGCGTTAGCGATGGAGTTGAAATATTTCAAAAAAACACCAGAAATCTTGAAAACACAGGTTTTCTTCGCTTTAGCAGACGTACGGACAGTCTGAACGATCTCATCGAATCAGTTGCGGCCGAGCAGTTTCTCGACCGTCTACGCTATGAATTCACATCCATTAGGCACCTCTCACCTATTCGCGAGGAGTCACTGCGAACCGTTCAAGCGGGAAATCCGCCCCCGAGAGATGTTGGCGACCGTGGAGAATATGCCATCCCTCATCTGGTACGTATATTTACTGACGATTCACAACAAGACAGAGTCGACTTCATCGCCCGGTTTGCCTCCCTTGTGGCTGACGTTGACGAAATATCTTTCCGCTCCCGGATCGCCAGCCTGTCAACGCAGGTTAAAGCACGCAATAAGCGGACAAAAGCCGTCAGCTATCTCGCGGATTTCGGCTTTGGGGTAAGCCAGTGCCTGCCGCTCTTTATTCAGGGGGTTATGCATGATCCCCATCAACTCCTGCTCGTCGAGCAGCCGGAAGCACAATTGCATCCCACGGCCCAATTGGAACTTGGTTCCTTTTTTGCCGATCTATGGAAGGAGAGAAAGGTCCCTGCAATCATTGAGACACACAGCGCTAATGTCCTTCTCAGGCTGCGTCGCCTTGTGAAAGAAGAAAGGATAAAGCCTGAGGAAATTACGGTTGCCTTTTTTACGGTTGAAGAGCGTGCAAAAGGCGCAACTGTTATTGTGAAAAATTTGGATGTCTATGCTGATGGATCATTGGAAAAGGGGCTCCCTATGGAATTCTTCGGTGCCGATGTGATTGAAGCGATTGAGATGGGGGTTTCTTAGTAATGCTTGAAATCGCCATCGACGCTTGCGTATTCGTGCATTTGCTTAACATTAAGGAAAAAAATCCTGACGGTCATATAGATAGCCTTCTGAATTACTTGTTAAAAGAAGGATATATGCTTCTCGTCGATAGCACAGGGAAAGTTGCAAAGGACTATCAGAGCCAAGTAATTCCAATGATTAAAGGTGGATATGAAGAAGGTAATCAAAGAATTATATTGACTGGATGGATGCGGCAAGAAAGGCGCAAAAAGGTGGATTTGGACCCGACGGACCCGCTAATGACTGCCATAAAGAGAGTTATATTGGAAGTAGATGAACATGCTGATCGAGCTTTTGTTTATGTAGCCTGCAAGAATGATGCTGATTTGATCACTAACGATGAAGAACACATATGGAATCGCAGAACAGAAATCATGAAAAAAACTAAAAGGTTTCGTGGAAAGAATACTGAAATAGTAACTTCGCGAGAAGCATATGAGAGGATCGCTTAATGCCGAAGGGCATGATAGACAAACTTATCATCAACTCACCATATGAGGAACCGTTACATCACTGGCGTTACGACCGTGAGACGCGCAGCTTCGACTTGGCCGAGGGTCGCCGGTCAGCAGGTTATGTAGTAGCATCGGGCGATTCCAAAGCCTTCGATGATCCAGGCATCTTTGTGGAAATCCCTCTGGTCAATAAGATTCGCCCTCGTATCAGGGCATGGCGCGAGGCAGGTTATCCGGGCGTGAGCAGCATTACCAAGCGCCTTTTGGAACACTGGCGAGACCCGGAAGAGTTCGAAACGCGGCGCTTTTTCTTCTGCCAGTACGAGGCGGTAGAGACACTCATCTGGCTGGCCGAGGCGCCTGCATCTGAGCGGGTGGGCATCGACCTCCCGGGCGACGGCGGGGCATTTATGCGCCAGTGCTGCAAGATGGCTACCGGATCCGGCAAGACCATTGTGATGGCGATGGTAATTGCCTGGCACATTCTCAACAAGGTGACTTATCCGCAAGATGGCCGTTTTACGAAGAATGTTCTGGTTATGGCGCCGGGGTTGACGGTCAAGAACCGCCTGTCCGTGCTGAAACCAGCAGAGATCGGGAACTATTACGAGGCATTTAGCATCGTTCCGTCGTCAGATTTGCTCGACAAACTGCGTCAGGGCAAGGTGCAGGTGCGCAATTGGCACGCCTTAGCTTGGGACAGCGCGGAGCAGATCAAGAAACGGCGCAGCGTGGACAAACGCGGCGTCAAGAGCGACGAAGCCTACACCCGGGCGGTGCTGGGCGAGATGGCGAACGCCCGCAACCTGCTGGTGATCAACGATGAGGCGCATCACGCCTGGCGCGTCAACTGGGAGGCCGAGGGCAAATATCTGCGATCCCGCGATCTTAAGGACAGCGCCGAAGAAGCTACTGTTTGGATCGGCGGTTTGGATCGGCTTCACCGCTCACGGGGGATAATCTCCTGCTACGATTTTTCAGCCACACCCTTTACACCGTCAGGCAAGAAGAGCAGCGAAGAGGCGCTTTTCGGATGGATTGTCAGCGATTTTGGACTGAATGATGCCATCGAATCCGGTTTGGTCAAGACACCACGCGTAGTGGTTCGCGATGATGCCGTACCCGACGCTAAAACTTACAAATCGCGCCTCTATCACATATACAATGACCAGGACGTGAAAGACGACCTGAACCGTAAGGCTCAGCCGGAAGAGCCGCTGCCCGATCTGGTGCTGAACGCCTATTATTTGTTGGGTTATGACTGGCGCGAGGCGTGGAAGGAATGGACAAAAAATAATCAACCCACGCCACCGGTGATGATCACTGTCTGTAACCGCACCGAAACGGCAGCGCGTGTCAAGCATGCCTTTGATATCCGCCGCATCCATATTGATGAACTATGTGACCCGGAGCGTATCCTGCATATTGACTCAAAAGTGTTGAAGGAAGCCGAAGAACGCGAAGAACCGGTTGCATCAATGGAAACGGCGGAAACAGATGACGAGACGGGAGAAGCGGACGCCCCCGCTGAGCGCAAGCTTACCAAAGCCGAACAGGCCGAACTGCTGCGTAGGACAGTAGATACTGTTGGTAAGCCCGGGCAGCCGGGTGCGGGCATTCAGAATGTCATTTCCGTAGGCATGCTGAGTGAAGGCTGGGACGCCAAGACGGTGACTCATATCATGGGTCTGAGGGCCTTCACCAGTCAGTTGTTATGCGAGCAGGTGGTGGGCAGAGGACTGCGGCGGACATCTTACGAAGTGCAAAAGACCGGTGATCCACATACAGGTCAGGAAGTGGAAATGTTTGAACCGGAGTATGTCAACATTTTTGGTGTGCCTTTTACCTTTCTGCCCCATGAAGGTGGCATAGACGGGCCACCGCCGCCACCCAAGCCCAAGAGCATCGTCGAACCTGACCAGGCCAAATTAGAGCACGAAATCCGCTGGCCTAATGTCGTGCGCATCGAGCGTGTTTATCACCCGGTATTGATACTGGATTGGACCAAGATACGCCCACTTGAACTGGAGACTGCTCAAACGGCGCAAGTGGCGGAACTGGCACCGGTGTTGGAAGGCAAGCCCGACGTAAGCCAGATCAACCGCATCGAGTTGGAACGACTGGCGCAGGAATTCCGCACCCAGCGCATTATCTTTGAGACAGCACGAGATATGTTTGACCAGATGAAGCATAACTGGCAGGGCAGCCGCGAGGTGTTGTTGGCTCAGTTAGTACGAATTGTGGAACAATTCATCCGCTCTGACAGGATTGACATTTCCCCGCCGCTTTTTTATCAGGACGAGTTGCGCCGCCGATTGATCATTACCCTGAATATGACGCGGGTAGTACAACATGTCTGTGAGGTGGTGCGGCAGGAGAACACGGAACGGCTCACTCCGATGTTTGACCGCGACCACCCCATCCGCGCCACAGGCGAAATGCGTACCTGGTACACCGGCAAACCGTGCGAGCGTGTCCGCAAGTCGCATATCAACGTCTGCGTCTATGACAGCACGTGGGAGGCGTCGGATGCTTTTGTATTGGATAATAGCGAACATGTGAACTCCTGGGTCAAGAACGATCACTTAGGATACGAAATACTTTATATTTATCGCGGTGTTGTACGGAAATACCGCCCCGATTTCCTGGTGAGACTAAAGAGCGGCGATATGCTCGTTCTGGAGACGAAAGGACAAGATTCGGAGCAGGATGAAGTAAAACGCCGATATCTTGACGAATGGATACAAGCCGTCAATGCTCAAGGCGGTTTCGGGTATTGGCGCTGGGCAGTGGCAAAAGAGCCGGGAGAGATCAGAGATATTTTGATGAAACATCAGGCAACATAATATGGCTCTTCAACAACCTCCCACCATGAAGACTAAAATATCAAGTATTGAACACACCCCCGCATCGGATGGAAAATCCAAGACCCGCCCTTGAGGTGAAAGCGACTAATTGACCCAAAAGTTGACGGGCCAATGGGACAGGATATCTTTCCGATTTCAGCTATACCAACTGGCCTGACCGTGGGACGGGAAAACGAAAAAAACGGGGCACACTTTCGTCAATACATTAATAGTATCAATATTTTAACCTCTGCCGGCGCACCGGTAGAGGTTTCTTTGTTCCGGAAAGCTGATCCAAGCGGTATTCCCAAATTATGCGGAGTGTTGCCGCAGATCGGAAAGTCTAAACGTTCTTAGCCCGTTTAAAATTAAGATTCATCGTCATACTTCCCGATGTTGGTGCGGACATGTTCGTTCCCTTTCTTGATCACAAAGGAGGCAGATCCTTTCGCGATCAATTGGTTACGATCATCGAAGATTTCCGCCTCCGCATGGGCCAGGCGGCGGCCGCGGCGGATGACGCGGCCCTTTCCGCGCAAATCGCCGCTTTTTACCGGTGCAAAGTAATGAATCTGCAATACTGCCGTCATGATCATTTCATCCTCTTTAAGGTGCGGGAAGATGGAGGCGCTACAGGCAGCATCGGCCAGGGAGGCGATGACGCCGCCGTGCACCGTCCCCCAGAGGTTCATATGTTTTCCTTTTGATGATATTTTGAGTAGCGATCCCCCTTCATCCATCACCTCGATCTGTAGTGATATTGTCTGGAAATAGGGTACTGTCCCGATTTTAGACCGAATGTATTCCCTGACGTTCATCCGCTCAACTCCCTTGTTTTTCCGGAAGAATCAAAGCACCGGCAACGAGATCCATGATCTGGACCACCTTCATGTCCAGTTGGTAATGGCTGATCAGATCCCCGAGGCCGTCACGGCAGTTATGACACATCGTACAGACGACATCGGCGCCGGTTGTTTTCAACTGCTCGGCTTTTATTTTGGCGACCTCCAGACGCAGCGCCCGGTATTCCGGCATGACCAGGAGGCCGCTGCCGCCGGTGCAGCAAAAATTGTTTATGCCGTTGGGGTGCATCTCCCGTAAATCGGAGCAAATCTGTTTTAATATCCAGCGCGGTTCCTCGACGAGGCCGCCGTAGCGGGCGACATTGCAGGAGTCATGGAAGGTAACGGACGCCGTATTTCTTGACCGGTCGACTTTGATCCTGCCCTCCCTGAGGTAACGCATGATTGTTTCGATAACCGACTCCGTGGGAATCGTCTGATTGTATTTCGCCCAGTTATATCCCTCCCAGCGGACGGATCGGTAGCCGTGGCCGCACTCGGAAACAACAATCCGTTTTGCCCGAAGCCTTTCGGCTGCCTGATAGAGATTGCCTGCCATGAAGGCGCCCAGACGATCATCGCCGGAAAAAAGGCCGAAATTGGTTTGGTCCCATCCGTACCGGGACAGAGTCCAGCTTTCCCCGGCGAGATAAAAAAACTTTGCGGCGTTTATCAGGGAACGGGGGTCATATTTAACCTCCCGGGGGTTAACGGCGTAGATGAGATCGCAGTCCTCTTTGTCCACCCCTATCTCCACGTCATCCACCCCTAATTCATATTGAACCTCGTCACGGACCCAACTAAGGGAGTCTATGAAATCCTCTTCCGTCTTGCCGCGTGCCCCGACCCAACGGGGAAAGATCCGTCCCATCCAATCCAGGTGACGATTAAAGATTTTCCTGATCTGGTCGGCCTTGTAAGCGGGGGTCATGAACGGATCGTGAGGCCTCGCCAGGGCGTAATGGCATGATTGCGCGCATTTCCCGCAATGGACGCATGTCACCATGGAACATGCCGTTTGCCTGTTGATCCTGGCGCGCAGCAGCGCCGGGATTCTTCCGGCTTCGGCAAGCGCCGGATCTCCTGACCGGTTCCCCACCGAGGGATGAGTATCTGCGTTCATTGCATTGCCTCTCCCTATAGTTTAGCCATGCCGTCAGGAAAGGCCGCTGATATAGCCGTTGCCGATGTTTCTATGTCCCATTGCTTTCCCCAGGTAATAACGCGTAAAGGGGTAATAGAGGTAGTGAATGATCTTTGAAAAGGGAACATAGAAGTGAAAACATGCCGCCATCAGAAAGAACACCAATAAAGGGCCATTGCCCATCATGAGCGAGTTGACGGAGACGGCGCCTATGGCCGCAGCATAAAAGGCCGTCATCATGATCAGCGCAAAATAATCGTCAGGCGTACTGATCATCCTTAAAGACGGATCCGCCAGGCGCCGATAAAGCCTGAGCAGGCCGACGACAAATGCCGCCCCCAGAATGATCTGCAACGTCCTCACGAATAGTTCATATTTCAGCAGCTCCGGCCGGTAGGGAATGAAATATGTCAGACTGATGGCGGCGGCGGCGCCAAGATGGAATAAGACAAACTGGGCATAGAACACCGGGTTCCTGCTGCTGCCTTCCCTGGTCCAGGGTTTTGCCACCGCCAGCAGCGAGCTTACCACCGCGCCCGCCGGCTGCCCGGCCGGCAGACTTCTCTCCCTGCCGGCGCTGAAATTCAACAGCCAGATGATTCTCAGGACATAGGCGCTGCCCATAAACGCAAGGGCCGCCAGGTGAAGCTCATGCTGGATTATGCCGAGAAATTCATTCATACTTCCTCCTGGCAGATCGATAAGTGATTCCGTCGCCGAAGTTTATGAAACCATTTTCACAAGAAAATCGAGATGAGTCAGACGGGATCAAACACAGCCGTCCGGTTTGGGCAGCCCGGCAATCCGGCATGCCCCCCTTGCCAGTCCCACGGGAAACAGCCCCTGGAGCTGATCCAAACGAAGCCCGGTGCTCTGACAGACCTTTCTGATCAGGGGCGCCGTCTTGTTATTTTCCCAATATTCTCTCACATAATTGATGACGGCCCAGTGTTGCTCACCCAGGTCTACGATACCTACGCCTATCGCAATGCGTCGCGCCAAATTCTCATTCCAGAGTTCCGGTCTGAGGAGATAACCGTCACTGCTGTATTCAATGGTTGTTTCTCCGATTAATAATGCTTCCATATGATTCGACCTCTTAAAACCGATTTTTAATAATCTGTTATGCCACCCGGGAAAACGGGTCAGGACATTCAGGTAGCAAAGCATGACGGGAAGCTGCACCAGGGGTCCCGCAATGGCGATGGACAGGGCCTCCGTACCGCTGAAGGCCGTCATGGCCAACGCCATGGCAATTGCCGTATTCTTTGTCGTCGCCCCGATGGTCAGGGCAACGCGATCTCCGTAAGATAAACGGAATGCCAAGCCGGTGATGGTAGCAGCAATGAGGAGGAGCAGGGAAAAAGATATGGCCGGCAGGATCATCTCAAGAATAAAATGAGCATTCCCGGCGATAAACCGCGCGTTGGTGACGGAGATGATCAAAAGCATCAGCAAGAGTCCCATTACGGAAATATTCTGAAGGAATCCTTTCAGGTCGGCAAAGGTTGCCTCGCCCTGTCTACGTATCACCCAATGTCTGACCAATACCGCCAGGATCATGGGTAGGATAATGATCAGGAAGAGATACTTCACAATCAGGAAGATGGGGACATGGACGACCTTACCAATGATGATCCAGCTCCAGAAAGGAACGGAGCACAGAGTCAGGAAAAGACTCACCGCCGAGATGGTAACGGACAGATTGACATTGCCTTCCAGCATGCCTGTATAGGCCGGTCCCATACCGCCGGCGGGGATCATTCCGAAAATGAGCAGCCCGACCGTCAGGCCCGTAATGGATTTTGTCAGCATCAATGCCGTCAATCCGTACATCAGCAGCGGCGACACCAGGATGTTGAAAAACAGCGAGATGAGAAACGGCAACGGTCTGGCGGCGACGTAGCCAAGCCTCTCTTTATTGACGTCCAGGAAGGCCGGGAAAAGCATCAGCGCACAGGCCAGGGGTAGCAGGAGCTTCACCAGGGGTAGGGGATGGATCATTCCAATGAGCATGCCCGCGATAAAGACGGTAAAAGAGCATATTCCCAGGTTCTGCCGGATGTGTTGCGTTATCTTGATAATCATCATTTTTCGAAAATCCTGATGACGCCGCTATATGAGCCGCCTAAGGTTTATTCTTCGTTAAGATGTCCACCAGGAGCCCCGTCGCTTTGCCCGTCAGTTGTTTACATTTGATATATTTTTCCTGTTCGCCCAGACTCTTCAGAATGTCTGCACAGTTCGTCGAGCCGAAGGCCGCGCGGAAGGCATTACGAAACGCCGTTACCACTCTGGTTGCCTCACTGAAATCCTTGCCCTGCTCCATGCGGCCGAAAAGGTATCCCGCGGCGATAACGCCCCCTGTCAAGGCCCCGCAGGTATCCTCATGGGACCTGCCGATGCCGCCGCAGAAACCCGAGGCGATCTTGACCGGATAGCAGTCCGGATTTTCGGCGAAGTGATCGATGATGGTCTTCGAGATGGCTTCGGAACAGCAAAAGCCGTTGTAGAAATAATCGAACGCCTGTTTTTCCAGCTCATCTTTTTTCATGTCATGGACCTCCTGTTTTTTTATTGAAAAAAGCCATCTTTCGCATTATAAAGCAAATGAATTGTAATTATTGTTTGCATAATTTATAGTTATGGATACTTATCTCAACCAGTTGAAAATTTTTCATGTTGCGGCCAAAGAAGAAAGTTTCACCCGCGCCGCCGCGGCGCTATTTCTTACCCAGCCGGGAATAAGCAAGCATCTCAAGGATCTGGAGGAGTATTACGGAACAAGGCTCTTCGACCGGTTGGGGAAAAAAGTGGCCCTTACCCAGGCGGGGGAAATCCTTTTCGCCAAGACGGAAACCATCTTCAACATGATCGAGCAATTGAAAGTGGAGATTGATGAATTGCAGGGCCTGCAGGGCGGTTTCCTGAAGATCGGCGCCAGCATGACCATCGGTGTCTATGTCCTGCCGCCGGTGCTGGGAAGATTCCGGGAGATCTATCCCCAGGTGGACATCAGTCTCGACGTCGCCGTCAATCGGCAGGTGGAGGAGCATATCCTTAATAATGCCATAGATATCGGTTTTCTCGGGGCCCCTGCCGCCGATGCCAGACTGGTCACGGGACCTTTTTTAACAGACGAACTGGTCGTAATCGTGCCGACGGGTCATGAATGGACCCGGCGGGATGTCGTCCCTCCTCACGAACTGATTGGTCAAAACTTCGTCATGGCCAAGGAAGGTTCCGGGACGAGGCGGATTATCGAAGCAAGACTCGCGGAGCAGGGCGTGACCTTAAAGAAGACCATCGAGTTCGGCCATACGGAAGCGGTAAAGAAGGCCGTGGAATCAGGTTTGGGGGTGGGTATCCTGTCGAAGCTGGCCATTGTTCGGGAAGAGCATCTAGGCCTGATCAAATCCCTGCGTCTGGAAGGCGTCGATCTGACCCGGACATTTTTCTTTGCCTATCGCAGGGATAAATATCTAAGCAGGGTTACGAAGACTTTTTTGCAGTATACCGTTTATGGAAAGACCGGATCTGACCAATAATCACTGTGAGCGTGAAAGACATGTCGGTAATATGAAGGAGATCCCGGCAGGCCTGATTCAGGTAAATCAACGTCCCCCGGGCATCGGAAATCCATGTCGCCGCCGGACTGTGCTCGATTATCCCTCATATGGCCGGATGAACTATTTGCCGGAACGCACCGGGAGGACCCTGTATAAGTAGGAGTATGATTGGTGACGCCAGACCCGTCTGCCATCGGTGAAATAGAAGAGGGCGACGTCGGAACCGCGTTTGTCGGACGTCCAGGCCCAGGAGCAAGTAAGACGAATCATTTCCGTCAGATTAACGTCGTTTCCGCAAGCGGACTGATAAGTTGTCGCATTATCATACAACCCCGCCAGTTCATCAACCGTCGGCATTCGCCAGTCCGTGTGGCCGCCGCCGCGATATCTCTCACAATAGCGCAGGGCGCCTTGCCAGTTGACATCCTCCCCGTTGTCCTTCGCCGCCCACATGAGTCCCGACTTCCGATCCAGAACGGTGCCGTCGTCATTAGCAACGAAGCGCCCGTCCTTGTTGATCTCCCCGGCCAGCCCCACGCCGTGAAATGATAAAACAAGCACCAACAGGAGGCAAAGGATAATTCTTGCTGACTTTATTGCCACATCGGGCTCCTGATAATCTATCTTACGGAACGCACCGGGAGCGCCCGGATGACGACGATTTCGTCTTTTGACTTGAGACGCCAGTACCGCCCGCCAAAGCTGAAAGAGAAGAAGGCGACGTCGGAGCCGCGTTTTTCCGATGCCCAGACGAAACTCTCGGTTAGATCGATGAGGGGCGTAATATGGCACCTGCCGTTGCAGGGTTGATTCTCACCCTCATCAAACAAGCCCGCCAGCTCATCTTGCGTCGGCATCCGCCAGTCCGTGTAACCGCCGCCGCGATAATTCCTGCAATAACTCCTCGCCTCCGCCCATGTTATGTTGCTTTCATTGTCCTTCGCCGCCCACATCAGCCCGGTGCGCGTGTCCAGGACGGTGCCGTCGTCATAGGCGATGAAGCGAACATCCCGGGCGGTTTCTACAGCCGTAGGTTTAAAGGGAGGTTTCGCCATGGCGAGGGTCGTGCCCTTTTGCTCTTGTTGTCCCTCTGTCGCTGCATTCAATGAAAATGGGTAGATTAAAACGAAGACAAACAAGACCAGGAAGATTCTCATAGGTATGGCTTGCATAGAAATAACCCCTATTTAACAAATCGATGTTCCTTATACTTCATATGTCGTTAAATGACAATTTTATGTTGCGGTCTTCCAAGGGATCGTCTTTCACATATCTTTCATCATTCTGTCATCATTCTGCAACATTTGTTGCCTATATTAGCTGCAAATACCCATTTTGGGATAAATAAGGAGAAAAAAATGGAAAGATTTTTCAGGGTTTTAGTATGTGGGCTGTTGTGCCTGCTTGTAGCCGCCCCGGCGGCCTTGGCAGGAGGCAATGTGGTGATCAAAGGCTCCACAACCGTGCTGCCGATTGCGCAGGCGGCTTCGGAGGCCTATATGAAATCCCACAAGGACGTGAATATTTCCTTGTCCGGCGGCGGTTCCGGCGACGGCATCAAGGCCCTCATCGACAAATCCACGGACATCGCCAATTCGTCACGGGAAATGAAGAAGCAGGAAACGGATCTGGCAAAAAGCAAGGGAGTCAACCCCATGGCTCATGTTGTGGCCATCGACGCCATCGTCCCGATCGTCAATCCCAAGAACAAGGTAAAAAATCTGAGTACCGACCAGCTCAGCCAGATCTATCAGGGCAAGATCACCAACTGGAAGGAAGTGGGAGGAGAGAATCTGGCCATCGTGGTGATTTCCCGGGACAGCAGCTCCGGAACCTATGAATCCTGGGGACATCTCGTCCTGAACGGCGCGAAGGTAACGCCCAAGGCCCAACTTCAGGCCTCCAACGGCGCCATCGTCCAAGCCATATCCAAGAACAGATACGCCATCGGCTACATCGGCATCGGCTACATCAACAAATCCGTCAAGGCCGTAACCGTGGGCGGCGTCCAGGCCTTGGCCAAAACGGCCCTCTCCAAGGAATATCCCGTTGCCAGACCCCTTTATATGTACACTAACGGAGCGCCCAAGGGAGATACGGAGGGATTCATCAAATTCCTCCTCAGCAAGAAGGGGCAGGAAATCGTGAAAAAGGAAGGCTTCGTTCCCATTAAATAGTCGAAAAAAAACCGACCCATCCCCACCCCAACCCTCCCCTTGAAGGGGAGGGAACATAGGGTAAAGCATCATTATGACGAGACATCAAAAAGAAATCATCATTAAGAATGTATTTTTTGTTTTTTCTCTTATCTCCATTTTTATTCTGGGTCTTATTGTCGTTTTTCTTTTCCGGGAAGGGATCCCCGTTTCCCGGGAAGTCTCCCTGCGCGATTTCCTCTTCGGCATGGAATGGTATCCGACTTACACCCCCCCGTCTTACGGAATTTGGCCGCTCATTGTCGGCTCCCTGATCGTCACCGCTTTCTCTTCTCTCATCGCCATTCCCCTGGGCGTGTTGGCGGCGATCTATATTTCGGAAATCGCGCCCCCGGCGATCAAGGAAGTCCTCAAATCGATCATCGAGCTGCTGGCCGGTCTTCCCTCCGTTGTCCTGGGCTTTTTCGGCATGGTCATTATCGCCCCCTGGCTCCAGGAAACCTTCGACCTGCCCACGGGTTTGAATCTCGTGAACGCCTCGGTGATCCCGGCCGTAATGGCGGTCCCCACACTATCGAG
>Ga0074199_1002009_pt1 | contig 14271 bp, 11 predicted proteins | sample EPASupsiteSAE347_FD_64528 | JGI IMG/M metagenome (GOLD analysis project Ga0074199, IMG submission 64528) | Bioremediated contaminated groundwater from EPA Superfund site, New Mexico - Sample SAE3-47 | ecosystem: Environmental > Aquatic > Deep subsurface > Groundwater > Contaminated ...
GGGCAAAAGACCTGGGGATCTTTTCTCCTGCTCTAATTCAGCGTTTTTACATGATCTTCCATCGGGAAGGATGGTCAGAGAAGGAACCAGGAAATCCTTATCCCCCGGAACCCAGCCCGACCCGCTTGAAGCAGTTGGTTTATCGGGCATTTGGCGAAGAAATAATTTCCGAGACAAAAGCCGCCGAGCTTTTGGGCCAGAGTCTCGCAAAATTTCGTCAGGAGCTTTTGAATCAAAATGCCTGAAAAACCTCCTGACCATTATATCGATTCGACAATCCTCCTCGATTTCCATCTGGTGAATTCCCTGTCTTCCTTTTTGAAGCTGCCTTTGCGGATTGTCACCGTCGATATTATGGCCGCCGATCTGGAGGTTCCAACTCAGCCCGAGATAAAATCCGCCGGGGTTTTCGTCAAGGAGACCCCGGTATTCGTCCTCGAAAAAATGGGCGAAACCGCTGTAAAATACGGCATCACGATCTACGCTTCTGTTGATGTGTAAAAAGGAGAAAGCTGTTCTGCTTTCTGGCGACAAGGACTTGCGGAAAGCGGCTCAGATAGAGAAAGTCACCTGTCGGGGCACCTTGTGGTTCTTGGAAGAACTTGTCCTGAACAATGTTTTCCCGCCCACTCATGCCGCTCTTCTTTTGGAAAGAATGGTAGGTACCGCGCGTGTGAGACCACCCACCGAGCCTGAGATACAGCACCAGGTCTATGGTCTTGAAGTCTGCCTTGTCCAAGTCCCAGATTAGTCTTTTCTGTAGAGGCATAAACCGCTTGTCGAGAATCCCACCGATTGCTTCCTTTATCCTGTCCTTCTTGATCTTCGGCTTCAGCCTCAACCGGTATTCCGTCTTCGGGGCGGTCCGTAGTTCCATCATGATCGGCTCCACCCCGGTTTTCCACTCCCCGCCGTGAATCCGCTTCCAGCCGAGCAGGAAGTTTTCCTGGTAGTTCGAGATCGTATCCCAAACCCAGTTCACTTCGTCCTGATCGACGTTTTCATACTTCTCGATATACGGGTATTCCTGCCCGGGAATCCCGACCCGCACCAGCAGATACTTTCCCCCGGCCCAGGGCCGGTCAGGAAGGAAAGCCGGTACCGTTTTATTGTGTCGGCATTATTATCCCAAGGTTATGATTTTCACTTCCGAGGGTCTTAATCCGTATTCGAACAATCGAGGTATCTCGGGCATTGCGAATTCCGGCGAAACATCTTTAAAAATGCCGGGGCCGAGAATTTTTTCCATATCGGGAATGTGAATATTCTGATGATGCCAGCGATCCTTATTGATCGCTACGAAAACCGTTTTTTGTCCGCTCGCTGAGCGTTTATAACAAAAGATATTCATCCAGTTGGGCTGATCGACGATCTCCAGTCCACCTTCGTGATTTAGAGCTTCATAAGAATCTTTGAGCATGCAAACTTTCTTGATGAATTCTTGAAGATCAATGCCCGTGTTTTCCCACCAACCGGGATCGGTATGTACGACGTCAAGAGTTCTACGGAAGCCGAATTCGAATCCGATGGGTATCATGAACCCTTTGCTGAACGTAGCGGAAAATAGAAGTTGACGTTTTATCGCCGGCAAATCGCCGTCAAGTTCGTCAATCAGGCGCCTTGTGTCGTGTGATTCCGGAAAAGCTATCGTGCCGACGAGCGGACTTGTTTTATGATATTGCTCCATGCCCCATGGTTGATTGTAATCCCAATATTTCATCGAGTTGAACAGATAATCAAAACCGATGCGGGCTAAAATTTCCACCTGTTGAAAACTGCATCCGAGAGATTCGGCCAAGAAAAGGCAGCCCGGTTTTTTTTGTTGGGCTCGCGAAATAAGATATTTCCATAGATCATTGGGAACCTGATAAGCCATATCGCAACGAAAACCGTCGAAACCTGCATCGATGTAATGGGCCATCATTTTCCACCAAAATTGCCAAAGATTTTCGCGATCGGATGAATGGGCATTATCGACTTCGGCGAGGTCACCCCATTCGATCCATTTGTTTCCGTCTTTTGCTCCCGGATGTACTATTTGGCCGTCCGGAGTGTGCTTGTACCAGGAAGAGTGTTCATGAATGAGAGTACAATCTATCGCCGTATGATTTATGACAAGGTCCATGATTACCAGAATGTCGGCGTTATGACAAACGGCGATAAAATCTTTCAATTGCTCGTTTGGGCTCATAACCAAATTAGTGTCGATGAACAACGGATTGAATTTATAAAAATCCTTTGGCGAGTACAAGCTTCCGCTGAAGCCGGGATAGTGAATCGGATTAATGTAAACGGCATTGAAACCCATGGCTTGGATTCTCTTTATATGATCTTTCCACCGCCCCATTGTTCCGAGCAGACGAGGAAACAGATTGTAAAGACGGATGCCTTTTCCGCGAAGCAGATCATTTCTCATTTTTAGCCTCCAATATTTTTTCGCAGTTCTTCAAAAGCGTTCAAAATCGTTTCAGCTTCACTGTTGTTGACCGTTCGGTATACTTCGGTTCCGCCGTCGGTGGTATAAATGACGATAGTTTTATAGGTTTTACCTTCCTGATCCTTGGCGTCGGCAAGTCGCGTTTCGATCCATTCCTTGACGGGTCGTTCGAAGTTCATGTCGGGACCGCGCAAATTATGAACAATTCTCAGTTTGTTGTCCGTGATTTTGACATCAAAGTATTGATAAGCCAAGGTTTTTCCCATCCACAAAAAAAAGAGCAAAAAACCCAGGCAAAATAACCATTCGGGATATTGGCCGATTTGAACGCCGTTATATTTCAGAAACAAAAGAGGAACGGCTATAGCCGTCAGAATTAAAAATATTCCGAAAGACGCCTCGATAAGAGGAAGATAAATAAAACCATCCAATCTGGCTTGAGTTGCCGACCAGCGAAGCAATTTACATCCTCCCCGATGGGCTATGGATATCAACCGGTTGGATGATACCACAAAAGAAGTCGAAGGGTAACTCGACATCGCATCATTCGACCGGAATTCGATATAATAGCGCCAAGTTAAGAAGAAATGCCAGGGTTAGACAAATAAATCCGCCATTCATTCCAAGTATTGGAAGTATCCAAAAACCGGTTAAAAGGCCGATAAACAAAGCACCGCAATTATCTCCGAATAAAAGGAAACCAGCCGAGCTTTTACGGGAAAAACCCTTTTGTCGAAGAAATCCGTCTAAAATCGGAAACTCTATTCCGGCCAGGAATGCCGAAAAGAAAATTCCCATACTGATGAAAATCGCGGAGTGAATCCAGGATATTTGCGTAAACTGAATGAAAATCACGGTTAAACAAATCTGCAAGAATTTTACTTTTTTCAAACTTTTCAAAGGAGTTTCGATTAATTTTCCAGCGATGCTTGCTCCGAATGTAAGACCAAGCATATAAACACCGAAGAAGAACCCGGCCATCTTGAACATGGCTCCATGGCGGTTTTGATACAAAAGTATGAGAATGATTTCGCAAAGCAGCCCTCCACCGCCGGAAACGGCGGCGCTTATTGCGCCTGTAACGGTTACGACTTTGTCATTGGAAAGCAGAAATAAAATCGCCAGAATAATAATGAACACGGCGCACAATAATAAAAGAGTTCGCGATAAAGAAAGATTTTCAAATTTTTCAAAAATAAAACCCATCTTGGAGCCGCTGTAAATATCCCACATCAGGAGTTGTCGTATAAAGGCTTTGGGATGTGTGTCTTCGTTAAGAGAAACCGAGACGTCTCGATGCAACCAATTTCGTATTTCTTCAACGCGAAACGGAAGTAAAATATTGAAAAAGGAAAGCCCCTTGAAGGAAAGGGTTGGAATTGCCCTATCCGTGAAGCGTTTTGCCAATATCTCAGGCTCGGTTGCAAGATTTCCGATTTCTTTTGTCGCCCAGAAAAGAATCGGGTCACCTGGAACGGCGAAAACTTCGGGAAAAACCTTCAACAGAGTTAGATGTGTTGAAAGAATGGTCTGTTCCATTTCGTTTCCCAGATAATTTTCAGTACCCGAAACTCCGATAGATACGATTCCTTCGGTAGTAAGATTCCGAGACATATCCGCGAAAGCTTCCCGTGTGAAAAGGCGGTTGGATACAATCGTCGTGGGGTCAGACGGCAAAACGAGTATTCCATCGTAATGATTTGTCGTATTTCTCAAGAAGGCTCTCGGGTCGTCTCCGACAAGAGAAATTCTCTCGAATGAAGTTGTTCCCGAGGCAAGAATCTCCAGTAATTTTGAATCCAGCTCAACGAAAGTCGTTCTTAAATTCGGATATTTTTGGAATTCAAAAATCAAGTCGGGTGTCGGCGGGCCCAATACCAAAACGTTTTTTGGCTCTTTGACAGCCGTCAAGAATTCGTGAACACGCTCTTCGGCTTTTACTTGATCGGGCCAAGCGCCGGAGAATGAACCGTTTTGAAAAAGACTCTTTTGCTTTTCATAGTCGCCGATCTGAATCCATTGATACGGTGTTTCCATGGATATTTCCAGTTTATAACCGGGGTGAAAATGATTCCAACAATTTTGTTCAAGCGTTTTTTCGATATTGGGCAGTATGAATAGGGAAAACAATCCCCAAGCGAGAGCAAGAAATCCGGCGGTTTTACGCGCAATCGGCAGCATGGTTCCCGCTGAAAAAAGAAGGATCGGCAGCACTCCGAGAAGCTTATATGACGGTACCAATCCGCCCAGCAACAAAGAAAAGATAAGCCCGCCCGCGAATCCTCCGAAAGCGTCGAATGAGTAGATGGCGCCCAACGATCTTTTGCCGCATGATAAAGCGGAGGGGATAAACAAGCCGATTGGTAATGAAAGGGGAAATACGGCAATACACATATAAATAAAAACGGGAAAGATCGGTAAATAGCTTCCCGTCATGGCAGGAAGTATTTTCAAACCATACCAGAAGGCGAAAATGGAAATGAACGGCGAGACTCCCAAGAAAAGCAAACATTTGTTCAGGGAAATCGGAAGATAGCCTCCGAGGATGCCGCCTAGCGCAACACCTCCCAACCAGATCCCGAGGAATATGCCGAAATGAAGCTCGGTTCCGTAAAATGTTCCCATGAAAATGCGTAATGCGGCAACCTGGGAAAGGTTCGAAAAGACCCCGACAAGGAATGCGATTCCCGACATCTCCGCATTTGAAACTGATTTTATCGCCAGCGAGGGCAAGTTTTCAAAGGATGTGCCAATACCCGCCGAGCGCCCGGATGGCGCGTTTTCAGAGGGTGCATTTTTTTTCAAATTCGGATAACGAAATTAAAGACCTTTGAATCTCATCAGAACTCCGACGAGATTCCTCAGGTTATTGCAGGATCGATTCGGATCGGGATCTTCAAGATATGACTTCAACTCGGCGGCGAATCCGTAAGCATCTTTTCCAGGATTTAATAAAGGAAGTTGCAGCTCTCTTGCAATGATACGCGCCGCTTGCGCGTATAGTTTTGCCAGCCCCGGCGCGCTCCGAATTTCACGGAGTCTATCAGCCGCAGTTAAGACTGCGTTGAAAAAAAGCTTTTTGTCTTTTTTTGTTGCGGCCTCTTCCAGGGGTGATATGAAATTGGAAAATTGTCCCAATTTTGCCTCGGCTCTAAGATTTTTGAAAATCCGCCTAAAATGAACTATTGTTCTTGCCGTTAATTCCGTAAATTTTCCGTCCGTCGGGAGATCATCGTCGCATTCCACGGCTGTAGGTGTTCCAATCTTGTCCATGCTTTTTTCCCATTTAGGCATAACCTGAGCGGCCGTATCGGAAAGAAGCCATTGTCCGATTTTTCCCGCTTTTCGGAAGCCGTGTTTTGATGTTTTTTTGGGGTTGATGAGAAGCAGTTCTGAAGACAATTGATGTTTCTTCAAGGCAAAATCTATGTCCTGACATTGACGGATCGAATCGGCACAGCTCCACAATCGCTTTTCGATATCCGATTTCATGGATGATGTCATTTCTCCCGATTCTTCCTCCATTTTTTTCGATATTTGTTTGATCAGCTTCTCTCCACGCTCTTTCCATACATCATCAGGTGTCGCATGAATCAATTCGGTGACTTTTCCCAAGATTCCGCCTTCGGGCCCCGCTTGCCCGACGCGTACGGGATTTTGAAAATCTTTAGGAGGGACCAAACAAGGTTTGAAATCGTTGATGACGGAGACTTGAGCGTTTGTAAGAATTTCCATTGTTTCGTCTTCTATTTTGGCGATTTCATCCTCCATTTTTTCCTTGGCTTCCTTGAAGCGGTTATTCAATGCGGAAGCTTTTTCTTGTTGTTGTTTTTCAAATCCCGGGGGTTCGTAAAGGGCGTCACGGAGACTGGAGAATGTGTTTATAACACCCGTTTTATCGACATTGATGCGACTTTGCAATTCATCGCGCAAGGCTTGCGCCTTGGCCGACATAATCGCGAGTTTTTGAACTTGCTCTTTCGATAAGTATAAACCCCGTAATAAATTCAGCAATGAAATTTCCTGTCTTATATCGTCGATCTCGCTGAAGTTGCTCAATCGGCGAGCTTGACAGGGGAATGCCGTGATAAAGGTCAGACAAATTGCAAAGGCAATTCCCCAAATGATGTTGTTGCAAATATTATTCGTGGCTTTCATGGCAACCTCCTCAAAGGATCAAATATTTCTATTTTATGGTTAGAGCTTGTTAGAAAATAACCGGATCGTCTGGTTGTTTTCTTACAGGCTCTTATGGCCGGAAATCCCAGAAATTCGTTACACTTATTTGCTGACAAGGCCTTATTTCCAGCGGCCCGCTATTTTCGTCCCGCAATAAGGACAGGCGCCTTTTTTTAGATCGAACCTCAAAATCTGAAATCCCAGACGTTCGATAATCACTTTTTTACATGTCGGACAAAACGTATGATTTCCTTCATCCGCGGGTATATTTCCCGTATATACATATTTTATTCCCGCATCCATGGCCCTTTTTCGAGCTTCCCTGAGAATCGGGACCGGCGTAGGCGGCAAACCTTTAAGTTTGAATTGTGGATTGAATCTCGTAAAATGAAGAGGCACATCAACGCCGAGATTTTTGACGAGCCAATCGATTTGCGCTTGAATGTCCTGCATCCCGTCGTTGCACGTCGGGACGAGAAGCGTGACGACTTCCAGATGTTTCGATGCCTCTTTTATTTCTACGAGTGCTTTCAATACCGGCTGGAGAGTTCCGCCGACGATTTTTTCGTAGTAACCGTCGCTGAATCCTTTCAAACCGACGACGAATGCATCCATCAAATGGAAAAGCTCCTTGAGAGGGGTTGGATTGATGTATCCGGCAGTAACCATGATTGTCGGCATGCCGGTCTTTTTTGCTTCGACGGCGATATCTTTCATATATTCGAAATAAATGGTTGGCTCGGTGTAGAAAAAGGAGATTCCATGCAACAAGTACTCTTTTGCTTTTTCTATTACTTTTTTGGGGCTGAGTTCGAAATTTTTGGTTTCCTCAACGGGTTTTTGCGAGAACTGCCAATTTTGGCAATATTGACAGGAAAGATTGCAGCCGGCGGTGGCGATCGATAAAGCATTTCCTTCAAGCTCGAAATGAAACAGCGGACATTTTTCCACCGGATCTGGAGCTATAACACACGGTGCACCATAGACCAATGAGTAATATTTGCCGTTTTTCGCTTCTCTTACCCGGCATTTGCTTCGCTCACCTTTACCTCTTACGCAACTGTTCGGGCATAATAGACAATGAATTTTTCCATTCGGTAATTTTTCGTAATGGGATGCTTCTTTCCAAACTGCGCTCGAAGCGGCGATTCCGACGGATGGATAAGATAGAAACGGATATGTCGCGCAAGCGCATCCGACGGCTTTAAGAAATCCGCGTCTATCGATTTTCACGGTGTTGCTCCAATTGTCGGGTAACTAACGGTGCTTGGAGTTCGTTACAGCTATTTGCCGACAAGGCCTTAGGGCTTTTTTTTATCAGCGACCTGTTTGTCCGTAGAAAATTTTGCCTTTCCGGTCGGCGGTTTTATTTCGGGTTTGAGTTTGGGCTTGGGTTTGGTTTTGGCAGGGGCAGGCTTGATTGCGGTCGTGGACGTTGCGATTTTACCGTTCTTTGGTTGCGGCTTGGTTTCAGGTTTTAGATCAGTATTCGTAGGTAAAGTATCTATTTTCAATGAAAACGAAGCAGGTTCTTTTCCCAGCGTGGTTTTGGAGGATATTGAAGCCGTACCATCAGCAGACAACTCAGAGGGAAGCGAATTTTCAGGTTTCGGGATTTCCTTCGAGGGAGATGCTTCAAGAGAAGGTTGGGTTGTTTCGGTTGCCGGTTTATCGGGAGTAATACCGGAGGGTGTTTGTAAATCAGCGGTTTTCGAGGCGGCAATGGGAGGGAATACGACCTTTTCAAGGGTGTATAATCCCCATTCGCCTTGGATTTTTTTCGATACGATATATTCTCCAATTATTTTTTTTACGGATTCCAAATCTCTTTTGCGTATTAATAGATGCAATCCTTCCGTAGCTATACGCTGCAACGCATCACCGCCGTGTAAATCCAGAATTTCCGCGCTTTTCGGGTCGATGCGGGATTCTCTTGACACATTCCATGTCGGGATAATGCGCCCGGTATAGAAAGGTATCGATTCCAGCATCTCTTCTATGCACACGAGAGGAGTATTCGCGGGAAGAGTCGCGACGTATCGAAGAAGTTCGCGATAACCCGGAATATATCGCTCTTTTATTACTTCTTCGCCTCCGAATATAGCGGGTAAAATAAATACCATTGCACCGGGAACCGTTATGCCTAAAATCATCACTATTCCTTTAGCGATTCCCAGACGCATGAAATAATACCCGAATGTCGCCAGGAAGAGAAAATAACCGGCGAGTAAAATGCCGAGCTTGGCTATTTTGAGATCGATAATGACGCCGGAAAGAGAGCAGAAAATCAACGCTACGGCTACTAAAGCCATGAAAATCAGCGTAATCGCCGATTCGAGTTTATACGCGAAGGGTTCGTCTTCATCGAAGTTCAGCATTCTTCCTATATACTTTCCAGTGAGCAAACAGGCTGGAATCAATAGCGGAAGAATATACGCGGTGCGCTTGGACGCACTGAGAGAGAAGAAAATAAATGGAATAAACAACCATAAGATAAGCAAGCACGAAGAAAAGTCGTGATTCGTTCGATATTCGCGATATGCCTTGATGATTCCGCCTATGAAAAACGGCGTCCACGGGAATGTTCCTACAAGGAGAACCCAAATGAAATAATGCCATGAACCGTTTCTATGAAAGACCTGAGATGTGAAACGATTGATCGTTTCATCGACGATAAAATATTTCAATAAATCCGTATTGAGAAAAATTACAAGCAGGAACCAGCCTAACCCGATGATTGAAAAATATATCCAGCCGATTTTATTCGATAATAGTTTTTTTAAGCCCTTAAGGTTTTTACAAAGCCAGAATGCGGGTAATATTCCTAATAGCGGTATTAAAGCGGGCGGACCTTTGGTCAACATTCCCAAACCCGCAAAAGCCCAGAACATGACGGCCGTTCTTTTCCCTGGTCTTTGATGGTAGCGAATCAAAGCCCAAACCATCCATGTTTCAAACAGCGCCAACAAGGGATCGCAAGTCAACCCTTTGAATTGTTCTATGAAAAACAAGCTTGTTAAAAGCGCAAAAGCCGCCGATAAAGCCGCTTTTGTCGACATAAGCAGAATCCCGATTTGATAGCAGCCTATGACGGTTAAGGCAGCCGTAAAAGGTAGGAAACATTTGGCGGCGAACTCGTTTATACCGAATAATTTCATGCCTACGGCGCTTGCCCAATAGGTAAGCGGTGGTTTTGTGAAGTGAGCTATTCCATTTAATCGAGGAGTTATCCAATCTCCAGAGTCCAGCATTGAGCGCGATACGGATGCAAAGCGACCTTCGGATGTTTCAAAAAGACTTGCAGTTCCAAGATTGTAGGCGATAATTGAGAATGCCGCCAATGCCAACAGAAATTGCGGCATCATCGGATACAATCTCCTATAGCCCGTGTGTGACGGCTCAGGCAATGCAAGTGCTTTTGAAGATGAAACTTCAGGAAGGATCGGGGGTTCCATGGAATTCGTTTTCCTTTTTAATTAGAACCAGGTTTCTGATGTATATGATAAAACCAAGCGTTTGTCCAAGTATAAAAACAGGATCTTGGATGTGAAAAGCGTAAACCGATAGGACCGCTGAACCGGCAAGACTGAAATACCAGAAAGAAACAGGAATGACGCTTTTCTTTTGGCGCTCCGACTCGATCCATTGTAGCAGGAATCTCATAAAAAACATCAATTGGCCGATTAGACCGAAAATAAGCCAAAATTCAAACTTCATGATTTACCTTATATTTCAATCCGCGCCATTTCATCCATCTTATCGCGAGCAAGTCAAGGAAAGAACGGAAAATCCTGTTCCAGATATTGTATTTCGATTTACCTCGCGTGCGCGGAAAATGTCCGACTTTTACTTCAACAACCGTGCTGCCTTCCATTTTTATTAACGTGGGAAGAAAGCGGTGCATACCTTCGAACAATTTTATTCTCTTAAGAATATCGGCTTTAAAAGCTTTTAAAGAGCAGCCGGTATCGTGTATTTGTTCGCTGCTTAATTTATTTCGAACCCAGTTGGCGATGATGGAAGAAACCCGCCTAACGAACGGATCATTCCTGTCCTTTCGCCAACCGACGGCGGCATCGGAGGTTTTCAGCTCTTTAAGCAATAGGGGAATATCGGCGGGGTCATTTTTGGGATCGGCATCCCTCGTGATGACAATTTCACCTCTGGCAGCTTTGATTCCGGCGTCCATTGCCGCCGTCTGGCCGTGGTGCTTATCCAAGGCCAATCCTCGAAGAAAGGGGTTTGCCGGTTTCAGGCTCGTTATTTTTTCCCAACTGCCGTCATCGGAACCATCGTCGACCAAGATCAACTCCCAATCTTTTTTAAGAGCCGACATAACGGTTGCAACTCTCGATATGAGCTCTTCAAGATTGTCAATTTCATTGAAAACGGGAATAGCGACCGAATAATAAAAACTCAAAGAAAAATCCCTCTAAAAACAAGTGCTGCGAATTTCGCGGTGAAGTCTAACATAAAAAGATTTTCTTTTAAATACTTTAGATAAATTTATGTGAGACCTTCGCGTGTTGAATCAACTCAAAACGCCTGATTGATACTGAATTTAACAATCCCGCGTAATATTCGTAATAATTAACCTTTACATAACCCCTCTTTCCTTTGTTAATCGAAGAAAAGAGGGGTTTTTTCATTTAGGTGATAATCGCCTGCACAGCCATCTACGCATGGTTCAATACCATTTTTTTGAACGGCATCATGGAATTCGATAGCGAATTTTGGGGAAAATTCAGGGCGATCGCATGAAATTGATGAAATCATTACCGAGAGCCGATTGTAGAGGGGATTGGCAAGCCATCGCCGAAGCGTAATCCACCGTGATGAATGGAATTCGGCGATTTTTCGTGCGATTGCCCTGGGAAAAATTTTGCATCGTTGTTTTTCTCCGGTTCAAATGATAAATTGAAAAGCTGAAAGATTTTGAATATGTTTCAATCAATATTAACCTATTGACCTTGAGATTCTTTGGTTTTTTAATTCAACCGTAATTTCGATTGCAGGTAAAATTAATCTAGGAGAAATTTACGATGCGTAAGATTTGTATTCTCGCCCTTTTCCTTTTAATCGGGTTTCCTTTGTATTCATCGGATAATTCGAATTTATTTCCCGACAATTCCGATGTTGTTGTAAAAATCGATCTGTCAAAATTAGCGATATTTGGCGGTGAAAAGACCGGGTTATTTCAAGAATCATCAGCGGAAATAGAGAAAAAAATCGAAGAGAAAACCGGAATGGTATTAAACCGTGACCTTCGGGAATTATCATTTTTTATGATTTTCGATGCGAAAAAGAACGATCCTAACGGTGGTGCGATACCTATTCCGTTCGTAGGAAATATAGGTGCGTTTCTTTCCGGGAATTTCGTACCGGAGAAACTTCTGACGGAAATTGGAGCGGAAAAGGGTCTTAACATTACTTGCGAGGAAATTGCCGGGAAGAAAGCCGTAAAATTTCAAAATTTTACCGGAATATTTAAAGATAATCAGACATTTTGCATGGGTTTGACTGAAAATATCGAACAAATTGTTAATCCAAAAGTTTCCTCGAAATTCTTACCGTCGGAATTAACCTCGGCGTTCGACAATTCAAGTGTTTTTGTTTATCTTCGTGTGCAAGGCGGGCTTGAGAAGATCATAAACAGCCCGGCATATAAATTTAATGGTCCGCCTCAAGCAATGGAAATGATTCAAAAACTGAAAGCCGTTTCAATATACAATGTGGAGAAAAGCTTATCGCTCTCGCTTTCATGTATTGATGAAGCGGGTGCGAAGTATCTCAAGGATTTCTTTGAAAACGCGAAAATCGCCGCTTCATCGAATATTGAGTTGAGACTTCTCGAACTCAACAGGGAAATATCGGAAGCATCTCTGGTACAATTGCTTAAACCTGATATGAGGACTCAGAAGCTGATTTTAACATTACTGAAGGCCGTTGTTGCCGGAATCAAAATCGAAAATATCGGTAGCACGGTAGCCGTTTCAATTTTACTTCCATCCGAACTGTCGAAATATTTGGTTCCGGAGAATGTGCTGGTGACGGCTGCTGTGACCGGCGTCTTGGCGGCGGTTGCAATTCCCAATTTTCGAAGAGCTAGAGAAGAAGCAAGAAAGAAGGCATGTTATGCAAATATGCGCGTAATACTTGGCGCGACCGAAATGTACAACATGGATCATTCGGTAATGAAAAAATCACTGAATGATGAAGATGTTCGACAGAGCGGGGAACTCGTAAAAGAAGGTTATTTGAAGTCAGGTGTCACTAGTCCGGAGCCGGGGTGCAAATATTTTTCAGAGGGAGATTTAACGGGAAACGGCCAGATCCGATGTACGGTTCATGGTACGGTTCCTAATCCCTGATATTTGGGGAGATTATAGTTTTAAATTTGTACAAGGGTGTCACCGGTTTCTTTTAACCGGTGACACAGGATTTTAAATATCCTCATTAAAACTTTCAAAAATTATATCATAACAACAATTCTATTTTCCAAGAAAAATTGAGCACGCAGGGCAGTAAGCGCCGACTACCAGCCGGCTCCACCTCCGCCGCCGGATGAGCGCCCTCCCCTTGATGAGCTTCGACTCGATGATCTGCTCGATGATGACCAACCGGAGGTTCTTTTGTGATTTCTACTGATTCGGGAAATCGTGTAAGTGCTGACGTTATGATAGCGACAAGAATCACAATGCTCGGTTTTTTCACCCATTCCACAGGTATACTCGGTTGCATGTTGCAAAGTTCGATTCGTGACGGTTAACCAACGGTTGCATTGCGGACACATTCTGCATCCGCAGTACATGAATCCAAGGAATGCAATGATGCCGCTTCCTGAAGCGATCTGATCAAAGATGTTTTCCGTCAAATCCAGGTGTTGGAAGCAAATATAGCCCAATCCGATTGGAGGAAGAAAAAGAAGAGGTATCCCAAGCCCGGAAGAAAACAATAATTTTCCGCTTCCGAAAGCCGTAATGAAGTAATAAGAACCGAAAAAGAGCCAAACGCCAAGAAGAACCATGAAAATCAAACGACCAGGCTTCAGAAGATTGCCGATTCCTATGTGTTTTTCGCCGGCACTCATCGGGGGACGCTCGGCATAAATAGTTCGATTTTTTGACGGTGCCGTTTGTCCGCGCTTCTCGAAAATGCGAATCTGTTCGGCGACTTCCCTTGCTGCCGCGATCACGCCTTCCCGAGGATTTCCCGCCCGCATCTTCGGAACAACATGTGTAATAAGCAAATTGGAACAAGTTTTCTCGTCGAAGTATGACTTATAGCGGATTCCGGGAATGATCTCGACGCGTCTGTCGTCAACGGCAAACAAGATCAAAATTCCGTTGTCCAGATTCCTACGGCCGATGCCCCATTGATTGAATGTCCGCAACGCGAAATCGCGATGATTCTCTCCTCGTGTTGTGGGAATGATGAGCAGAACGAGTTCGGCCGCGGTATCCTTTTCGAGAAGGTTGCAAATCCGACGAATCGTAGCCGCGCTTGCGGAGTCAAGGATGTTCGCGTCGTCTCGGATGGGCCTTTGCGGCGGCGGAATTGTCGCGGCTTGCGTCAACCCTGCAAGCGAAAGAATAATGAGAATTGAGATAAAAAAACGCATTATTCGGATTTCTCCCGTCGTTCCCCGTCCCCCA
>Ga0074199_1002011_pt1 | contig 14250 bp, 13 predicted proteins | sample EPASupsiteSAE347_FD_64528 | JGI IMG/M metagenome (GOLD analysis project Ga0074199, IMG submission 64528) | Bioremediated contaminated groundwater from EPA Superfund site, New Mexico - Sample SAE3-47 | ecosystem: Environmental > Aquatic > Deep subsurface > Groundwater > Contaminated ...
GAGCGGTATAACGGAGATGGCGTTGGAAGTATGGGATTCCCTTCCGGGAGAAGCAAGCGCCGACGGCAGCAGGAAGATGGTAAAGGATGAGAGCGGGCGCGAGTTATACTGTTACGTGAAAGGCGAGGATAAAGTAACTCGGATACCGTATCGCGTGTCGTTGTTAAATGGAGAGAGTTCCGATATTCAGGTTATAAACTACTGGGGAGATCGTTCTTGTGGCTGGGCGAGGGGCATATCTTTGGATTATGACCAGACAGCGGTCGGAGAACGTTTAAGGGCTGCTTACGACGCCGGATACAAGTATGTAATCAAGAGGGTTGGGAGCGGGGTTGATGTTATCGGGCAGAGCGGCCCCATAATTGCGACGAACTCCGTCACTTTTGACGGCAACGGCAGGATCAATGTCGGCGCCTGCATGAACATCTCGGATGCCGGCGGCGGCGACGCAGAGGCGGCTCTTCTGGCAAACAGCAGCCCGCTTCCCTGCTATTCACCTTTTGGCTGCAACTACGGCGTAAGTGTTCTTCCCCCTCCCCTTCCGGTGGATTTTAACAAGAAATGGAAGATTACCTTCGAGAACTGCACATGCCACGAAGGGGAAGAAGGCTACAACAACCCTATAAGTGAAGACGGATGGCAGACCGTAGAAACGAACACCAAACCGAATATCAATCAAAATGTTGAGGCTGGACCATGTGACTGCCACTGGGAATTCACGGTCAACGGCAAGATGTATCATTCAGATGTTCAACCTATCAGCGAGGTCATCTCTTTTGCCGCGGGCTATGAAACACCTCAAAATCCATTAGCCGCAGCGATTAATGCTCTTGGCGCCGCCGCAAGCGCTGTAACCGGCAGCATCTCCGACATGCTAAACGGCATTAACAACCCCATCATAGGAGTCGCTAAGGCGGCGGAGGCGACAGAAGTGGCAAATGTGGATTGGTGGGCGACAATGCCGACCCCTACTCCAACAGCCCCGCCTATTCAACCTCTGAATCAGTCGCAAAGAGCAATTGTGAGTGAAGCGATTGAAATAATTCGCAAGGCTGGCTTTAGCCAGGAAGCAAGCGTCTTGGCTACATTATTGGCAAGTGGCTATATTCTTGTTGATACTTCTTTTCCTTTTGGTGTTCGTGGAGAAAACCGAAAATATCATGAACCAATATACTTGAACCCGAAGAGACTCTTTGAAACGATGCCTTATTATGAAAGTTCCGAGGGGAAAATTGAACAAAAAATTCTTATCTCCAGCACTCTTGTACACGAATTGGTTCATTGTGGTCAAGAAAATGGATGGCGACTTTTCCACCCTAAGGTAAAAGAACAACTTGCATATCTCAAAGAATATAATTATGCAAATCAACTGTTGTACAATCCAGCTTTCTCATGCTGGAGAAAGCAAATTATAGCGCTAATTGATAGTATTAAACAAGACGCAATAGAAAATAAAGTCTACTTTCATGGGGAAAATTGGACAGTTGCATAAGTGATAAAGCTGCTCTAAATTGAACAAGGAGAAAGGAGTAGCAAACATGTTAAGAAGACCGAGGAGGAACCACTCGGCGGCGTTCAAGGTCAAGGTGGCGCTGGAGGCGCTCAAAGAGGAGCAGACACTGGTGGAATTGGCCGAGCGGTTCCAAGTACACCCGAACCAGATCACGGAATGTAAGAGGCGTCTTGGGGAACGAGTGCAGGAGATTTTTTCAAAGGAGAAAGCCGGGCACGAGCCGGATGTCAAAGAGCTTCATGCCAAGATTGGGCAGTTGTCCATGGAAAACTATTTTTTATCCGTCGCGCTCGGGCGCATAGCCGGGACGAGCGTAAAGCGATGATCGACCGGAAGCCTCCCCTGCCATTAGTGCCCCACAGCCGGATCCTGGAGTTTTCCAGGTCTAGTCTGCACTACCAAGCGCTTCCGGTCAGCGCAAATGACCTGGAACTGATGAAAGCGATTGACGAGATCCACTTTAACTATCCGTTTTACGACGGCAGGAACATCCGGGACGAACTTCGCAACCAGGGATATTTGGTGGGGCGGGGACACATCCGCACCCTGATGAGAGAAATGGGCATCGAGGCCCTGTACCATAAGCCCAGACTGTCACAACCACACCCTTGGAACAAAGTCTATCCGTATTTGCTCAAAGGCCTAAAGCTCACCCGGGCCAAGCTAAAGGTGTTGTCCTGGCGGATCTCCAATACCCTGTCCCCCTCGTTTTGTGTCGAGGCGCTGGAAGAAGCGATAGCTCGATATGGCATTCCTGAGATCTTTAACAACGATCAAAGTAGTCAATTCACGTCGAAGTCCTTCACGAGCATTCTGGAAAGCCACGGGATTCAGATCAGTATGGACGACCGGGACGGTGGATGGACAATATACTTGTGGAACGGCTCTGGGGGAGCGTAAAGAATGAGGAGGTTATATGAAGGCCTGCGTGTCAATTGCCGAAGCTAGAAGGAAACCTGGCAAATACTTCGAATTCTACGACCAGAGGCGCCGGCACCGGGGAGTTGATGGCAAGACCTCGGATGAAGCCATACTGGGCTATGGAGCGGTTGGCAGCATGAAATGGACAAGCTTTATTACTTATAAACCGTTCAACCTGTCCAGACAAACCCGACCATCTCTTTGAACCTAAAAATGGGGTAGGGGGTGAAAGCTTGAAAAAGAGGTTGTTTTTAAGATCTTTTGCTTGGATAGTTGGTATTCTTGTCATTCTCTTCGCTGGTTTTTATATCTACATTACTCACTTTCACGTTTTCACAGAACCACCTACTTACACAAGCGCATGCAACATACTTTTGAAAAATTTACGTACTACTATTATTGATTTCTATCTACCAAAACACAGAAATGTCTTTCCAGCGGAATGGGAAAAAGATGAATATTCTTGGGTAATTTCAATTGAATCCTATTTAAATTCAAAATATGGACATTCCTATAAGATGCTCAATTCAAGAGAACTTTTTTATTGTCCTCTTGATAAGGAACGCAAGAAATCTTCTAGCTATATCTTTAACAGAAAATTAGCGGGGCGGAAGATTAAGGACTTCAATGCGCCGGAAAAAATAATTCTATTGTTTGAATCGGGGAATCCTCATTTTAAGAAATCGCATTGCATTTTTCTGGACGGCCATATAGAGCTTATGGATGTAGGGGCAACGGGGTCAAATCTTCATCCTTGACAATTAGAGAGTAAAGGAGTCATTCGTTGGTAAACCATTGCACCATCTGCCCTCATTCCTGCTCAAATGAAATGAGACAGGCTCAGGCGTCTTTCTGCGGGATTGATTCCCGCCCGAAGGTTGCGGGCGCGGTGCCCGGATATGCAGAAGAAAGGGTCATAACAGGAATCTATGGCTGCGGAATGATTTTCCTTTCAGGGTGCAACATGCGCTGTGTCTTTTGTCAGAATTATGATATCAACATTGAAGGAAAGGGCGAGGAGTGCAGCATTAAAGATCTGGCGGAGAAAATGCTCGAACTTCAGAATCATCGCTGTCAGGCGATCAATTGGGTGACTCCCTCGCATCAGATAAATTTTCTCATTGCTGCCTGGAAAATCGCGAAAGAGAAGGGTCTGAAAACTCCCATCGTCTATAACTGCGGCGGCTATGAATCCGTCGAAACTCTTCGCAAGCTGGAAGGCATCGTGGATATTTATCTTCCTGATTTCAAGTTCTGGGATGAGGATCTGGCTTTCAAATATTGCGGTGTCCGGAACTACCCGGAGGTCGCCCGTGAGGCCATCAAGGAGATGCACCGACAGGTTGGAGACATAGTGTTGAACGATTTTGGCTGGGCCACCCGCGGTCTGATCGTGCGTCACCTGGTCATGCCCGATGACCTTGGCGGTTTAGCGGATATCTTCCGCTGGATTGCAGATGAAATCTCCCGCGATACTTTCGTCACCATCATGATGCAGTATTACCCGCGCTACCGCGCCTCCGAATTCCCCGAGCTAAACCGCCATATCACTCGTGAAGAATACGACCTCGCCCTCTCCTCCGCTCGCGGCTCCGGCCTTACTCGCATCAACCAGCAATAATTTAATTTCCACAGACCCGCCTTTTCTGTGTTTTTTTTCTATTGACTTTGCTCTTATCCATGCGACTTTGCCGATTCCATCCCCACCCTGCGCCTGGCTGAGTGGCTTTATCGGCGCGGCTTTCCGCCCCCTTCTCTCCCTCCTCCCTCCAGACCACCCTCCACACCCTCTCTCTTCACCCCCGCTTCCCCTTCCCCTCGACCCCTTCCCCGATCATTGTGATCGGCCTCTCCGGGCGCGCCTCGGCACTCTGCATTCTTGTTTTGCGCCTTCGGCACCGTCCTCCGAGAGCCGACGAGGGGAAGGGGGTGAAGGTATTTAGGGGAACTGGAGGGAGGATTAGGGAGAGAAGATAGGGGGCTACATGGGCTCGGCATTCACCCCTACCCCCTCTGCCGAGCCAAAGCCGCGCCTGACCAGGGCAAATCTCGCCCCGCCATCGGCGGGGCTTTCAGCTCGGGCTAGGGTTAGAAAGTTTCTGCCTCGAATACGGCGCAGGCCCTCCAGCCCCCACCCACCACCCTTCTAAGCGGTATGCGGCTACGCCGCTTCATTTAGAAAGAAAAAGAAGGCCGGTCTTTTTTTCAGAAGGTCATCTCCTCCGTCCGGCCTTCTTCTCCTGCGTTTATGGCCCGCCCAGGGCCTCGTTTCCTCTGCAAGATATTATGCTTGCTGTAAAAGGAAAGACTGAATCTGATTTTTAGTGATCACCGCTTGAATAATCTTTTTAAGGGCATTTTTTTCGTCCTCATTTAGTCTTTCCATTTGTTGGAAAAGTTTGTAGAGATCTTTTTCTTGAATTTTTGTCTCAGGAAGCTCTTCATCTACTTGCAACAGATCTTCTGCACTTATCTCGAAGAACTTAGCATATTTCTGAAGAACTTTCCCCGAGGGCATAGATCTATCATTTTCATATCTGCTGATCTGCCGTCCATGAACTTTCATAAGGTTCCCTAATTCATCTTGAGCAAGATCTTTTTCTTTTCTCAATCGGCGTAGTTTCTTCCCCAGTCCTACCATGTTTCATTCCCCCTTTAAGGAGATTATATCAGATTAGTCAACTCTTCGCAGTTATTTTAGAGATATATTTGAAGGATATATTGACATTATTGAGACAAACAGTTATAATTTGTTCGTTACATATAGTTCCAATCTGTGAGTTACAAAAAAATATTTTTTCTGAGAGGTGAGCGGAGAGATGAAGGTGGTGACTACGGACCTTTATTGCGGCGCGTATCTCTTGAGCACGGGCGGGGCGCTGGAGGAGATCAAGGTGGACCGGGGGCGGAGGCGGCCCTCGGTCCTTTTTATTTTCTCCGGCGAGGACGTCCTTGCGCGTCAGCGGGAGTTTTCCTCGGGGCAGGCGGTGGTGAACCTGGCTCGTTTTAAGGCCAGCATGATCCACCTCAAGGATCAGATGTTCGGCTGTTTGAGAGAGAATGAGAGGGGAGAACGGTATGCCGGTTACGCAGGAGGATCTTTCGGCGCTTAAGGAGCGGGTGGACCTGGTTGCCCTGATTGAAAGCCGCGGGGTGAAGCTCAAGCGGCGCGGAAAGAGCTTCGTGGGGCTCTGCCCATTCCACGAGGAGAAGAACCCATCTTTCACGGTGAACCCCGAGGAGAAGCTCTGGCACTGCTTCGGGTGCGACAAGGGCGGAGATTCAATCACCTTTCTTGAGCTCAAGGAAGGTCTTTCTTTTTCAGATGCTGCGGATCGGCTCAGAGAGCACCTTCATCCCACAGCGCCCGCAAACCCTGAACCGAAGCCTGAATTCATGCCAGAAGACCAGCCCCGCCAACGGCGGGGCTTCAATCCTCTTCAGCTTTTAGAGCGCGTGGTGGAAGTTTATCACCAGGCTTTTTTGACGGACAGGCGGGGCCTGGAGTATCTGAAGAAGCGCGGCATCACTTCCCGCGAACTTCTGCAGGCTTTCAAAGTGGGCTTCAGTGACGGCTCATTTCTCAAGATGCTGCCCGATCGGGGCGAGATCCTCGAGTCTCTGAAGGAGCTTGGAATCATCTCTTCATCAGGCAAAGAGCACTTCTCCTCCTGCGTTATATTCCCCCTCTGCGACTCGGGCGGCCACGTGGTCAACCTCTATGGAAGGAAGATTGATTCAAGATCTTCCGTGCGTCATCTCTATCTGCCCGGGCCATTGAAAGGCGTTTTTAACGCCCAGGCGGCGAAGGGAAGCCGGGAGGTCATCCTGGTGGAAGGGATCCTGGATTGTGTTTCGCTGTGCCAGGCGGGCTTCCAGAACGCCATCCCGCTTTACGGCGTCCAGGGCCTGACGGAGGATCACCTGGCGCTTTTTTCATCGTGCGGCGTCAAGCGGATTTACCTGGCCCTGGACAATGACCAGGCGGGAAAGGAAGCCACGGAGAAGCTCGCCGATCGCCTTTCTTCCCAGGGCCTTGAATGCTTTTCCATCACCTGGCCCGAGGGCGCAAAGGACGCCAATGAATTTTTTCTTCAGCACGGTCCCGCAGAATTCAAAGCTCTTCTCAAGGAGGCGGTGCCTGTCGGTAAGCCGCCGAAGGCGGCCTCAGAAGACAATGAAAGTTTTTCTCTGGGTGCTCTTTCTTTGCGGCTCAAGCCGATCTTCGCATCCGGAGGGAAACTGCGGGTGAATCTTCGGGTCTCCTCGAATGGGAAGATGCACCTGGACACGATCGATCTTTACTCCTCGCGGGCCAGGAAGAGTTTTTTCAAGGAAGTGGAGAAGAAGTTTTTGCTTTCAGGCGAAGCGGCCGAGGGCCTGATGAAGCAGGTCATCGAGCGGACCGAAGCGCTCGTTGCGAAAGGTGAAAGCAAGGAAGAAAAAGAGGGGGCTTTGCCCTCCCTCATGACCGATGAGGAGAAAGAAGAAGCCCTGGCCTTTCTGCAAAACCCGCGCCTCACGGATGAAATCCTCTCTGACTTAGAAGCCCTGGGCTACGTGGGGGAAGACTCGGCCAAGCTCCTGGCCTATTTCATCGGGGTCTCAAGGAAGCTCGGAGAACCACTCTCAGGGGTCATCCTCTCTTCTTCGGGGGCCGGGAAATCCTGCCTGGCGGAAAAGATCGAGGAGCTTACGCCCCCCGAGGAAGTCATCTTGTATTCCCGCCTTTCGCCGCAGGCCCTGGGCTACATGGAAAAAGACGCCTTGAAAAGAAAGCTCCTCATCATCGAAGAGCGGGTGGGCTCGGAGGCCGCCGATTACTCCATCCGGACGCTTCAGAGCCGAAGGAAGATCACCCAGGGCGTGGTCATCAAAGACCCAGGAAGCGGCCGCATGTTCACGCGGACTTACGTTGTTGAAGGCCCCATCGCCTACCTTGAGACGACGACCAGAGCGAGCTTAAATCACGAGAATGCGACCAGGTGCTTTGAGATCTATCTGGATGAGACCTCGGAGCAGACGGAGCGGATTCACCGGGCTCAGCGGGAGCAGAGGACGCTGGCGGGCCTTCTTCGAGATGATAAGTCTGAGAAGATCAGGAGGAAGCATCACAACGCCCAGCGGCTCCTCGCGGAGCTTCTGGTCATCATCCCCTATGCGCCGCTTCTCACCTTTCCGCCGGCGTGGCTCCGCACCAGGCGGGATAACGCCCGCTTCTTATGCCTCATCGAGGTCATCGCTTTTTTGCACCAGCACCAGCGGGAAAAGAAGTCGGCCAGGGACGCCGGCGGAGAAGAATTTTCTTACATCGAGGCCACGATCGAGGACTACCGCTTGGCCTACCAGTTAGCCGCCGAGATTTTAGGCTCCACGCTGGATGAGCTTCCACGGGCCGCCCGAGAGCTTTTAGAAGAGGTTCAAAAGTTTGTGCTGGAGGAAGCGGAGAAGAGCGGCCAGGAGCCTTCCGCCGTCACGTTCACCCGGCGCACGATCCGCGAGCGGCTTCTCTGGCCTGACTACAAGATTAAAGAGGGTTTCAAGATTCTGCAGGATTTGGAGTATCTTGAGATTGTGGCATCCTCCTTTGGAGCCAAGAGCCTGTATCGCTTGTCAGATGCGCCTTCAGCGAAGGGCCGGATCCTTCCGGGTCTCATGACGCCGGAGGGATTGGCAAAAGAGATGAAGATTCCGAGGCGCGGTTAACAAAAACCGGAAGTAACCGGGTGGAAATGGCACTTCCACCGGTTTGAGCGTTTCGGGGAGCCAATCTAAGCCGACCGGGAGCGTGGAAGAAAAAAACATGGAACGCTATATTAGAAGAGAAGACGGAATGCAAGAGACAGGAGGCATAATTTAGGAGGAAACCGGCTTAGAATCCAGGGTATCGGCTTGAAACGAGGTTTGAGTAAAAAGTTCATCATCTGTAAATACAAACAAGATAGATCATTCTTTCTTGTTCGAGGTGCATTTCAGAAAAAGGAGCGGTTAAAAATGAAGGAGGAGTTTGAGGAGCAGCTTTTAGAGATCAAAGAGAAGTTTGCCGAGTACCTCAAGATCAGGGGCATGAGCGAGACAACCCGAGCGAAATATCCGCTGGAGCTTAAGCATTTCTTCCGTTGGCTCCACTCTGAGCAGCCCAAGGTCTCCTCCCTGGCCGAGATCACGAGAGACGTTCTTTCATCCTACCAGACCCACCTTTATTATGTCGAGAACACGAGACACCCCGGCAAGTCTCTCTCCTTTTCCGCTCAGCAGAGCCGCCTGGTGGTGGTGCGGTGCTTCTTCCGTTTCCTTTTAAAAGAGGGATTTATCCTGTATGACCCGGCTTCGGAGCTGGAGCTTCCCCCTGACCGAAGAAGAAGGACCCTGCCGCGGGACATCATGACCAAGAAAGAAGTCCTGAAGGTGCTGGAGGAGCCCAACATGCAGGACCTCCTCGGGATAAGGGATAGAGCCATTTTGGAGGTGCTCTACGCCACCGGAATCCGAAACATGGAGCTGTGCAACCTTCTTCTCTATGACATTGATTTCGAGGGAGAGACTCTGCGGGTGACCCAGGGGAAGCACGCTAAAGACCGGGTGGTGCCGCTGGGTAGGATGGCGGGGGAGTTCCTTCGGCTCTATCTTGAGGAAGCCAGGCCGAAACTTTCTCGTCTCCCCGAAGAGAGGCATCTCTTTTTATCCTGCCGGGGAAGGCCGATGTGCCGCGAGGCGGTGAACGACATAGTGAGAAGATACGCCAGGTCATCCGGCATCAAGAAAAAGATCACCACCCACTCCTTCCGCCACACCTGCGCCACGCACCTACTTCAGGGAAAGGCTCCCATCCGGCACATCCAGGAGATGCTGGGGCACCGAAGCCTCTCCACCACCCAGCTCTATACCAGGGTGGACTTGACGGACTTAAAGAAGGTCTTTAAGCGCTGTCATCCCAGGGAGCACGATGAATCCTGAAGAGCTTTTGGAAAATTTTCAAGAGCATCTCAAAGTTCTGGGCCGCGCCCCCGGCGCCATCTACGGAACCTCCCATCGTCTGAGCTACTTCTTCAAGTGGCTGAAGCGGGAAGATATCGGGCTTTCCGAGCTTTCTCCCGCGGTGATTAGAAAATTTACGGGTTATCTCCAAATCGAGTACGTGACGAAAAAGGGCACTCCTTTTTCCGTGGCCTCGATTCAGGGCATCCTGTCCTGCCTGCGGTGTTTCCTCCGATACCTGGCCCGAGCCGGCTATTTACTTTGCGACCTCTCGCGGGAGGTCATGGCGCCTCGTGGGAAGAGTGCTCTTCCGCGGGACATCTTGAGCTACCGGGAGGTCAAGTCGCTTCTGGCCGGGCCTGAGTTGGATGAACCCCTCGGCCTCAGGAACAGAAGTATTCTGGAGCTTTTTTATTCCTCCGGGGTGCGAAGAAGAGAGCTCATAAACCTGGACCTTTACGACGTGGACCTGGACAAAATGAACCTTTGTGTGCGGCAGGGGAAAGGGGGTAAGGACCGGATGCTTCCTTTGGGCAGGTGGGCGGCATATTACCTCAAGGAGTACCTTGAGAAGAGCCGCCCTCTTTTATTCGACGCCCCCTCCGAGAAGGCGCTTTTCCTGGGAAGGAGCGGGCAGAGACTGACGCCTGGGCGGGTGGGAATGATTGTGCGGGAATGCGCCAGGGGCCTGGCGCCAGGAAAGCATCTCACCTGCCATGCCCTCCGGCACACCTTTGCCACCCATCTCCTGGAGGCAGGGGCGGAAATCAGGGCCATCCAGGAACTCCTGGGCCACGTGGAATTAAGAAGCACCCAGATTTACACCCGCATAAGCCCCCAGGAGCTCAAGAAAGTTCACAAAAAATGCCACCCGCGTGGATAGCCTGGCAGCAGGAGACTCCGTCTTTCTGTGGTATATCAGGGATAGAAGGCACTTTGGCAGGAGGCGGAGGAGCGGCACTTCTATTAAGGAGTTAAGTCCAGTTTTAAAAATGCACCCCAAGAACTGGTGGCGAGCCGGTTCATCTTTCTAACCGCCAAATTGGGCAAACCGGCCAGGTCTTTGAAAAGTGAATAGCGATGCTCCTCCGCGCCAACTTTCCTACCCCCGGTAAAACCCCATTATAGGTGTCGCAAACGCTTCTGAATTGAAGGGGTCGAGTGATGCAAAGTCAGCCGAATTAGTGAAACGGCTTGCCAAGCTCAAACTCGGCATGGTTAATTCGCAAACCACATGCAATGCTGTAAGTGATCTGCAAAATTTATTACTGAAATGGATGCCTTCCTTAAAGAAAAATTATCAAATGTTTTTAACCGATAAAGGTAAAGTAAATGGCCAATATGACGAGGCTACAGAGAATGTAGTTCTTCTATTCAAAACTATTTACGGAATAAAAGGGAATGGCGCAGAAGTTGGGAAAGAGATGGCACGTTATCTAGTGAATATTAAAGTTTCCGATGCAGCGGTCTGGAAGCAGCAGCACCGTCCTATAAATTTTGGTGCAGAGATCTTACTGCAGTCTATGCAAAATATTGGCTTGACCTATGATCAAGTTACTAAATGTACGGGACTTGTAAGATGGTCAGTGAATGATGCAATGAAAAAATATGGAGTTACGGCACAGGGGAATTTAGATTATCTTCAGTATATGATGCAAGAAGATTATCAAGCCGATCCAGAGGGGGAAAAATATCCGTTTATAGTAAGACCCAATGATATTCGCCGAGGTGCCTCTGATGCCAGTTCAATGTACTATTATTTGAAGCAGAACCATCTTATTGAGGGTCGTTTTTCGCATGAAGGCAACAATCTTCTAAACAGTCAATTAAAACAATCCATGGTCCCTGGAGACATTATTTGCTATGTTGATACGTATAATCCTAATGGTGAATATGTGGATGGGGTATGGAAACCATGGGTTAAAAACACCGTGACACACGTAGCCTTATTTGTTGGCCTAAGTAGTAAAGGAAACATAATCCAAGTGCATGCTGGCAGCTCTACAGGCGCAAGTTTGGTGAATTATGAAAATTGCTTCAGTGAGCAAAATTGGGTAAATCAACACATATTTGCCTATGGGCGAATAAACTCGCCCATAACATCTGGATGGATATAGAGGTGAGCATTTATGAAGAAAGTTATTAATATTTTTGGAGTTCTAATTCTGACGCTTATTATAATGCCAAGCTCAAGTGGAGCTTTTTCTCAGAGCAAAAAATATGAAAGAGTTTCTGTCAGTCATAGACAGCTTACTTTCTCTGGGGATGCAAGTTTTCCCAGTGTCGCGCCTGATAATGCGAAAGTAGCATTTATATTTAAAGAAAAATACGAAGATTATGGGGCGTCAAAGTATCTGGCCATCATAGAGCTTAATAAGGATAAAGTTAAGAAGATTGGAAATGAACCAGTTTTGCCATATTTTAAGATAATGTGGCTCCCAAACGCAAAAAACATTATTTTAGGAGACCTTTTTATTGATATTAATAGGAGCAATATGACCCATCGGTTAAAAGGTGATTTTTATGCATCTGATGGAAGTTGTGTGTTACCCAAAGGAAATTTATCTCCTGACGGAAATTCTTTGTTGTATACACTGAGTAAAAGGGGACCTTCAAATCTTTACCTTTTAGATTTAAGCAGTCACAAAACTAAAATGGTCACTGCAATAAATTTTGAGGTCTGGTGGGCTAATTGGTTATCTGATGGCAAACAAATAATCTGCTACGGGGGCTATGAATATGCAAATAATTATTATGATAAGGTTCATAAAAGATATGTAGCATTGCCAGATGGAAGAATTTGGCTCTTACAAGCTGACAGTGGCATGATGAAGCCCATTTCCCCTCCTTTTCGATATGAAAACATTTCATGGTCTCCTCATGGGAGGCAAATTGCATTTACTAAAATATACAACTCCGATTACTATGAACTGTGGGTAATGAATGTAGATGGTAGTAATGCACAAAAAATCACCTCTAAAAGTAATAACTATTTTTCATGGTCTCCCAATGGAAGATGGCTTGTATACTCTGCCCATGAAAAAAATGGAGATTTAACTATCTGGATTGTAGATCCTTATACACATTATTTTAATAAAATTGATACAGGTTTAGAGCCAGCATGGGCATCTGATGGTAAAAAAGTTGTTTATGTAAAGAATGGTAAACTTTGGCTTGCGACCTTACAATTCAGATAACGGTGAGAGTAGCAGGGTCGCGTCTTGACATTTGACAATTGGCCGCAGGGGCGCATGACAATTGACTTTTGTTTTAATTGAAGCGGCGTAGCCGCATACCGCTTAGAAGGGCGGAGGGTGGGGGCCGGAGGGCCTGCGCCGTGTTCGAGGCAGGAACTTTCTAACTCTCGCCCGAGCTGAAAGATTCGCCCTGGTCAGGCGCGGCTTTGGCTCGGCAGAGGGGGTAGGGGTGAATGCCGAGCCATGGAGCCCCCTATCTTCTCTCCCTAATCCGCTCTCCAGTTCCCCTAAATACCTTTCTCCCCTTCCCCTCGTCGGCTCTCGGAGGACGGTGCCGAAGGCGCCCCGCCTGCGGCGGGATGCCGAAGGCGCGCCCGGAGAGGCCGATCACAATGATCGGGGAAGGGGTCGAGCAGGTATCAGGGTCGCGTCTTGATATTTGACATTTCGAAAATACTGTGATATTATTTTTTACATGGCTCGATCCTTACGCATAGAATTTGAAGGCGCTTTTTATCATATCCTGGCCCGCGGCAATGAAAGGAAAAATATTTTCGATAATGAAAGGGACAAGGAACATTTTCTTGAACTTCTGAGTGCCGTTAACACCAGATTCGGCGCTGTTTTCCATACATATGTTTTAATGGACAATCATTACCATTTGGTTGTTGAGACTCCTGGAGGCGGGCTTTCAAGGATTCTCCATTCACTGAATACCGCCTATACGGTCTACTTCAACAAGAAACACAATCGGGCCGGACATCTTTTTCAAGGCCGGTATAAAGCGATTTTGGTTGAAGAAGACAAGTATCTTCTCGCCCTCAGTCGTTATGTTCATCTGAATCCTGTTCGCGCCGGCCTTGTCACTCGCCCTGAGAAATATTTTTGGAGCAGTTATAGTGCCTACGTGAAGGCTGGGAATCCTGAGCCCTGGCTGAGGACCGATTTGATCCTGGGCCAGTTGTATGCGGATGTGAATACGGCTCGCAAAAGATACAAGGAGTTTGTGTTTGAAGGGATCAATAATTCCATCGGCAATCCTCTTCAGGAGGCATATCGGGGGTTGATTCTTGGAAGCTCTGAATTCATTGCAAGGTTTACGGATTCGCTACGTGAGGAACAGGAGATACCTCAGAGCAAGGGTCGTCGGTGTTCTTTAAGTCCCGAGAAAGTTATTGCAGTTATTGAGAAGGAACTGCGAAAATATTCTGTTTCGGGGATGTATGACCCTCTTAAGGCGATTGGGATTTATCTTTGCAAGAAATTTCTTGATTTGTCAAACAAAGAGATTGCGGAATTTTTCGGGATGAAACATTACAGCGCGGTGACGCAGGCATCAAAGAGGCTGGAGGAGAGACGAAAGGCGGACAAAGCTCTTGATGCCCTGGTGCAGCGCATGGAGATTTCTTTAAGCAAAATTTCTCGTTCTTAATCTTGAGTACTTAATTTTAAGGGGAATTGCCATTTGCTGAAGGCTCGGTCATTACGACCGGGCCGAACCCGAATGACCCATATCTTCCTCCCTCTATCAGCACCGATCTCACCCGGAGCGTGGAGGCGGCCAACGGCCTCACTCGACGCTACCTGTGGGACGGGACTTCCTCGATATTGAGGCCTTCCTCCGGGCTTCTCTCGGGGTCT
>Ga0074199_1002020_pt1 | contig 14119 bp, 13 predicted proteins | sample EPASupsiteSAE347_FD_64528 | JGI IMG/M metagenome (GOLD analysis project Ga0074199, IMG submission 64528) | Bioremediated contaminated groundwater from EPA Superfund site, New Mexico - Sample SAE3-47 | ecosystem: Environmental > Aquatic > Deep subsurface > Groundwater > Contaminated ...
CAGAGATGAATGCAGAGATGAATGCAGAGATGAATGCAGAGATGAATGCAGAGATGAATGCAGAGATGAATGCAGAGATGAATGCAGAGATGAATGCAGAGATGAATGCAGGGATGAATGCAGAGATGAATGCAGAGATGAATGCAGAGATAGATGCATAGATGAACGAATTGATCGAATAAAATAAGTCCTTCAACTATCCATCCATTCTGCGTGAAAATCGTTTACTGTGAGGATTTCCTGGATCGGTATCCTGCAAACCCGGTCGAGAACCCGGATCGAGTCCGGCTGCCGGCTTTGCAGCTTCGCGAGGCGGGATACGAATTCGTAAATTCCGCGCCGGCGACCCTGGAAGACATCTCGAAAGTGCACGGCAGAGAGCACATCGAACGCGTGTCGGCCAGCGGCCACTATGCCGCAGCGAGCCGGGCCGCAGGAGGAGCCATCGCGGCAGCCGAGCTGGCCGTGCAGGGCAGTCCGGCCTTCGCACTGATCCGACCGCCGGGGCATCACGCCTCGTACAACCGGGCCTGGGGAATGTGCTACTTCAACAACATGGCCATCGCGATAAAAAAGATCAGGCCAAAGGCGGAGCGGGCGCTGATAATCGACATCGACCTGCACTTCGGGGACGGCACGGTAAGCATTTTCCGGGGCGACAGCAAAGTCAAGATCGTAAATCCGGGATCGGTTGACATCGACTACAGCTATCTCGGCATGGACTGCACCGGCTACCTGGGCCAGATCGAAAAAGCGGTGGACGGATTCGAGTTCGATATAGTTGGAGTGTCGGCAGGATTTGATACCTACGAAGAGGATTGGGGCGGGCTTTTGAGACTTGAGGACTACAGGGATATCGGAGAGCTGATTTGCCGGATCTCGAAGAATTGCGGCGGAAGGAGGTTTGCGATTCTTGAAGGCGGATATCACCCGAATCTAAGGCTGTGCGTCAGAAGCTTTGTGGAAGGCTTTTGCTAAACAAAAGGAACCATTCACGCCTCCAGGAAAATATTCCAGATCGCCCAAAGCACGGAAACGGTGGCCGCAAAGAATACAAAATACATCAGATCCGAAGAGATATTGAGATTCAGCAAATGAACCAGATCGTAAAAAACATAAGCCACATACGTAAAAGCGATGAACCAGCCATATTGTTTCTTCTTGGAAACGGCAAGCATCACTGCCAGGAAGGCAACGGCTATCTCCAATAAGATCGAGATCATTTGCAGGACACTTATCATTTCTACTCCCAAGTTAATAATTAAAATTTTTTGTATATAAACTTATGGAAGAAGCTGGAAAGAATATCAGGCTTTAGATAAATCTTTGGACCAAGATAACCGTTAAGTAGAAAGCAGAGGGATAAACTGGATGAGAAATAAAGAAAATCGGCAAAGAAATTAGAAGAAAAATTAGAAGAAAAAGAAAAATTGAAAAAAAATTAGAAGAGAACTCAACAGGCAAACTGGAAAAGAAGAAGACAATCCAAGTTATCCCAGGATGATTGCTCTGACTACCGCTTTCAATCCCCAAAAAAGCGATCTGCCCGTATCCCTGCAGCGAGCACTGCAAGGCTCGCCCCTGCGCACCCCTGAAGGAGGCAGGCGTTTTGTCAAATGGATGCTGGTGCTGCTCCTAATCACATTCCTCGGCCAGGCCGCCATCTTCACCAGCATGTCCGTTTCCGCCACGCAGGTCTATTTCTCAGGCATGGCTCTGGCGCTCGTCTCATCCGTTCCCACTCTGGCTCTCATTCACTATCTGGACCGCAGGGAGCGCGAATCGTCCTGGCTCCTGGCCGGAAGCCTGATTTGGGGGGCAGTCATCGGCACGGGTCTCGCTGCCGTTCTCAATGCATTCGGCTTGGGCCTGATCGTTTTAACTGAGACGCTGGGGTCCATGACCATCCAGGATCTGGACACCACCAACGAGATTCTGACGGCCATAACAGTTGCACCGCCCATTGAAGAGCTGACCAAGGGGCTTGGTGTGCTGCTCATTTTTTGGTTCTTGCGCGCCGAGTTCGACAACCTCAGGGACGGCATAATCTATGGCGGACTAATCGGTCTTGGCTTTCTCATCGCCGAGTACTCGATCTACCTGGTGGACGCTCTGCAGGAAGGCGGCAGCCCGCCCTACCTGGAGCTTCTGGCGCTGCGCAATGTCTTCTTCGGCGCAAACTACCATGTAATCTGGACGGCCCTCTTTGGTGCCGGCATCGGTCTGGCCCGCCAGACTCAATCGCGCTGGGTCAGCCTGGCCGCGCCGCTGATATTCTATTTGCTGGCAGTCTTCTGCCATGCCCTCAACAATTCGCTCGGCATCGTCCTGATCAGCACGCTCCTGAGAGCCTTCGGCATCGACATTGAACAGAATATGAGCCTTGATATGCTGCCCGCCATCTGGACATCGGCGGCGATCATGAATATCGTGGTGCAGTTCTGGGCCTATGCCCTTTTGGCCCTTCTCTTGATCAAGAGCGGACGTGATGAGATCCGGGTGATCCGCCGCTACCTGGCGAATGAGATTGGCCGGGCGGTGACGCCGGAAGAATATGTGCAAATAGAGAATGAGAAGCTCTTTATGTCCCGCAGGATTCCCGGATATTCAGGAGATCGAGAAAAGGCCATTGTAAACGCCCAGAACGAGCTGGCCTTTCGCAAATGGCACCTGGCCAACGAAGGAATCGATATCGAATCGGACCCTCTGGTCGAGGCGTGGCGCGAGGATATCGCAAAGCTGCGCGGCCTGGACGCTGAGCCGCTCAATGCTGTATTGGATTCAAGCTCAAAAACAAATCCCGTGTAGCGGATTATTTTTATGAATCCGGCAAAATTAACGATCAATATTGCATAGGTTTAAGTGATGTAAAACGATGATAGATTTTGAAGTCTCATGCCCATAGGTGTTTACGTCTGTCACTGCGGCCTGAATATCGCCGGCGTCCTGAATGTGGAAGAGCTGAAGGCGTTTGCCGAGAAGCTGCCGGATGTGGCCGTGGCCCGCGATCTTCAATTCTCCTGCTCCGATATCGGCCAGGAGCAGATCCAAAAGGACATCGCCGAATATAAGCTTGATCGAGTGGTCGTGGCTGCCTGCTCCCCCAGGCTGCATGAGCCGACCTTCCGCCGGGCTATCGCCAAAGCCGGTCTCAACCCTTACATGCTGGAGATGGCCAACATCCGGGAGCAGTGCTCCTGGGTGCACATGGATCAGCCGGCCCTGGCAACTCAGAAGGCCAAAGACCTGATTCGCATGGCTGTGGCCAAATCAGCTCTGCTCAAGCCCCTGATTCCCGAAGAAATTCCTGTCAGCAAGGATGTGCTGGTTGTCGGCGGAGGCGTGGCAGGAATTGCCGCCGCTCTTGATCTGGCCGATGCCGGCCACCATGTCTTCCTGGTCGAGCGCCGTCCCACCATCGGAGGCTACATGGCCCTGCTCACGGATGTTTTTCCCACCAACGACTGCTCCATCTGCGTCCTGGGGCCGAAGATGTCCGAGGTCTTCAACCATCCTAATATCACACTCATCACCTACGCCGAGGTTCTGGGCGTAGAGGGAAGCGTCGGCAACTTCACCGTCACGGTGCAAAAGAGAGCCCGCTACGTGGACGAGAAACTTTGCAAGGGCTGCATCAACGAGTGCTCTGCCGTCTGTCCGGTGGAAGTGCCGAACGAGTACGACTTCGGAATCGGAAAGAGAAAAGCCATCTACGTTCCCTACCCGCAGGCCGTTCCGCTGGCCGCCTGCGTGGACCCCAAAGCCTGCATCGGCTGCGCCCGCTGTGTGGAGGCCTGCCCTGCGGCTGCGGTCAAGCTTGACCAGACGCCTGAGGAGTTCAAGCTGAATGTGGGGGCAGTCATCGTTGCCACCGGCTGGCAGCCCTTCGACGCCACCCGAAAAGAGGAGTACGGCTTCGGCAGGTACAGGGACGTCATCACCACGCTGCAAATGGAGAGGATGCTCAATGCCTCCGGGCCGACCAAGGGCGAAGTGGTGCGCCCCAGCACGGGCGAGATCGCCAGGTCCATCGCCTTTTTGCAGTGCGTCGGTTCAAGGGATGCCACGGTCGGCAACATCTACTGCTCTCGCATCTGTTGCATGGCTTCCCTGAAGAACGCGCAGCTCGTCAAGGAAAAGTATCCGGAAACGGACATCACCATTTACTACATCGACATCCGGGCCTGCGGCGAGGGCTACGAGGAATTTTATGTGCGAGCCCAGAAGCTCGGCATCAACTTCGTGAGAGCAAGGGTCTCCCGCATCGATCAGGTTGACGGAGACATCTTCCTGATCTTCGAGGACACGCAGACGGGCGAGTTCAAGCGCGTGCGGCACGATCTGGCCGTCCTTTCAGTGGGATTGGAGCCCGACAAGAATGCAGAGGTGCTGGGGGGCCTGCTCGGCCTCTCCCGCCGCCCGGACAGGTTCTTTGAGATCGCTCATCCCAAGATGAGGCCGGTGGAGGCTCACATCGACGGCGTGTTCATCGCAGGCTGCGCATCAGGCCCCAAAGAGATCCCAATTTCCATCGCCCAGGGTAGCGCAGCCGCAGCAAAAGCCATCAAGCTTCTTCATAAAGGCGTCCTGGAGCTGGAGCCGACCTCGGCCTATGTTAATCAGGATATTTGTTCCCGCTGCAAGCTTTGCGTGGACATCTGCCCCAAGAAAGCTATCTCGGTGAAGAGCCCGGCTTACGTGGACGAGGCCGCTTGCAAGGGCTGCGGCTCTTGTGCTGCCGCCTGCCCGCTGGACGCCATCGACATGCGCCTCTTCTCAGACGAGCAGATCGTGGCCCAGGTGCGGGCCGCCACGGAGGAGAAGAGCGAGTATCCCCTCATCGTGGCGTTCCTGTGCAACTGGTGCAGCTACGGAGCAGCGGACCTGGCCGGGACCTCTCGCATCCAGTACCCGACCAACGCCCGCAACATCCGGGTGATGTGTTCGGCCCGCGTAGATCCGAGCTTCGTCCTGGAAGCATTGCGCCGGGGAGCGGACGGGGTCCTGATCGCAGGCTGCCGTCTGGGCGAGTGCCACTACCACAATGGAAACTACCAGGCGCTGCAAAGGGTGAATGTTCTGAAGGGAGTTCTGGAAAAGATCGGGCTTGATCCCGGTCGGGTCAAGATCGTCTGGTGCGCGGCCAGCGAAGGCGAGATCTTCGCCAAGGACCTCAAGGAGTTCATCGCCGAGCTGAAGGAGATGGGTCCAATCGGAACCGAGCTGAAAAAGAAAAGTGGGGAGGCTGCACTGCCATGATGGAGATCGAGAAGGACATGGATGTCGAGGGCACTCACATCATTGTCAGGCAGAGGACAAAAGAGACGGAGAAGACGCTGGATTACGATTACAAGAAATGCGCCGGATGCTCCATTTGCGTGGCTCTCTGTCCCAAGAAGGCATTGCAGGAGGGGCCGCTACAGGAGATCGCCAAGGGCCTGGATGCGCCGCCGGTGCTCATCGACCTGGATGCGTGCGTCTTTTGCGGGATGTGCGCCAACTTCTGCCCCCTGAAGGCGTTCAAGATGACAGTCCGAGAGATACCGAAACTGCCCGAAGACGCGGAGGCGAAAGCGGAAGCCGAGACGGCCTCTGCATAAGTCATGACCCAAGACGCCAAGGAAAACCAGGAAACCAAGAACATCAAGGACATCAAGGACATCAAGGACATCAAGAAAACTGAAAGCACCAAGGACTTCGGGGAACTGCCACAGTACCCGAAGCTGGTAGCAGAAGCCGTTCCCAATGAAAAATGTCTGCCCTGCATCCTCTGCGAGCCGGTCTGCCCCACGAAGGCGATCAAGGTTACCTTCAACAAAACCCGCGAGGACTTCGGGCCGCTGCGCACCGGAATTAAAGGCAGGATCGATATCGATCGAGAGAAATGCAACCTCTGCGGCAGGTGTGCGAGATTTTGCAAAGCATTCCTGCTGGTGGACAAGGGCGAGAAGGAGAAGAATCCCCGCGATCTGGTGCCGTACGAGCAGTTGCTGGTGGATGAGGAGCTGTGCGACTACTGCGGACTATGCGTGCCCCTCTGCCCGGAAGAGGCCATCAAGGTTGAGGGCGAGCCGCTGAAAATAGAGGACGCAGAGGGCAGCAAAAAGATTGAGGAAATATTCGAGGGCAAGATCGAGATCGATAAGGATCTGTGCATCGGCTGCGGCAGGTGTGCCCAGGTCTGTCCCTACGAAGCGATGGACATCAAGAAGCCCTTTGAGGGCGAGATCAATCTCATCGAGAAGAATCTGGCGCGCTGCGACCCTCTGGGCTGCCAGGCCTGCTTCAACGTCTGCCCGGCAAAATGCTGGTACGTGGACGAGCGGGGAAAGGCCGCGCCCGTCAAGGATCAGTGCATCTACTGCGGGGCTTGCGAGCGAGCATGCCCCGTCTCGGCAATTGAAGTGCAGAGATCCGGTGTTCGGCACACGGACATTCAGGAGACTCCCTGGGCTGAGGAGTGGAAGGAAGCCATCTCCGCCATCAAGAGCGGCGAGCGAAAGATCCCGGACGTGAGCGGGGCAGTCGTGCCGCCCATAATCGAACGCCCACCCCTGCCGCCGCCGGAAAAGCCTGTGGTGGACCCGGAGCTTCTCAAGCTGGTGGACGATGCGCTCAAGCCGCTGGTTCCCTTGCTCAGGAAGCCGAAGGTGAGACAGATTTTGGAGCGGGAGCCTGCCGAGCAGGCCAGCGAGAAGATCGTGGATCGTCTGCATAAAGATGAAGCCAGGAAGGCCGCAGCAGTCGCAGGAGGGAAATGAAATGCCGGATTTTGACGCCGACCGCAAGTTCAAACAAGATGTCCTGCGAATGGCCGGGCCCGAGGTGCAAACCTGCATCCAGTGCGGCACATGCTCGGCCAGTTGTCCCACGGCGCACCTCATGAATCCCAGCATCCGCAAGCTGATTAAATACTGTCTGGAGGGCAGAAAAGAAGAGGCCCTGAAGAACGATACGATCTGGCTTTGCACCTCCTGCCTGCTCTGCACGGTGCGCTGCCCGCGCGGCATCCGGCCAAAAGCTGTTGTCGCTGCCCTGAAGGACATCGCAGAGCGCGAGGGCATCAAAAGCAAGGACGCCGCCTACGAGCAGATCTTCCAAAAACAGATCCGGGAGTATGGCCGCATCTCCGAGCTTCCCCTCACCGGCGAGTTCCTGCTCGTATTTCCCCAAGCCGCCGTTCAATCCATGCAGATGGGACTCGAGATGGCACCGCGCGGCAAGATCAGCCTGGAAATTGAGAAGATTAAGCCCGCGGGCCGAGAAGAAGTCAAGAGGATCATCGAGGAGCTGGGAGGAAAATGAAGCTTGCCTACTATCCCGGATGCGTTTCCCTGTCGACCGGGAAAGAGATGGACCTGTCCACCCGCGCCGTCTCTGCCGCGCTCGGAATCGAGCTGGAGGAATTGGAGGACTGGAACTGCTGCGGGGCAACCCACGTTTCCAATGAGCTGGTCGCGACCGGCCTGTGCGCCCGCAACATGGCCCAGACGGATCTGCCCATCATGACCAGTTGCTCCATCTGCTACAGCAATTTGAGAACGGCAGCAAAGCAAATGGAAGACCCGGACGTCAAGGCCAGGGTGAATGCCGTCCTGACCAAAAAGTACAGCGGAGCTAATATTCGTCACGCCCTGGATGTCATATTGGAAGTACTGGAAAAGAACCAGGATCTCTTGGTTGTGCCCCTGAAGGAATTGAAGGTTGCACCCTACTACGGCTGCCTCCTCACCAGGCCCAGGGGTGTGGACAGCCCGGAGTTCCCCACAATCCTGGAAAAGCTCATCAAGAACCTGCAAGCCGAGCCCATCGACTTCCGGCTCAAGACCTTCTGCTGCGGCGGTCCCATCTTCATGCCCCAGCAAAAGGCGGCTGAAGACATAGCGTTCAAGATTTTATCGGAGGCAAAGAAGGCTGGAGCCGAGGTCATCGTGACCGTCTGCCCGCTCTGCCACTTCATGTTGGATGCCAAGCAAAAGGCGCTGGAGCAGAAGCGCGGCGAGAAGATCGGCATTCCTGTGCTCTACGTGACGCAGTTGGTGGGCATCGCTCTGGGCCTCGGGCCGGAGGAGCTGGGATTGAACATGAATTCCGTTTCACCGATGCCGATGGTGGAGAAGGTGTACGAGAGGATGGCGGAATAACTGATTAGCAAATCAAAAAAAACCAAAAAGAATAAGGTTTCGCTGCCTGCTTTATTCTTACGTTTCTTGTTTTCAGGCAGCCTTTTCCCGAATCGCTTTCGCCAGCCTCCTGATTCCCTCCCCGATCCGCTCGTTATCGGAATTGGAGTAGTTCAGCCTCATGGTGTTGCTGCCGCCGCCGTCTGCGTAAAATGCCTGGCCGGGAACGAAGGCGACCTTCATGGCGATGGCCCGGTTGAACAGATCCAGCGCCGACATATTCTCCGGCAGCGTGGCCCACAGGAACATGCCGCCTTCCGGCCTCGTGAAGTCTACATCTTCTGGGAAGGTATCCTCCATCGTCTCGACCATGAAATCCCGCTGATCCTTGTAGGCCCTCCGTATTTTGGCGATGTGCAGTTCGATGTCGTTATCCATGAAATACTGATGGACGATTCTCTGGCAGAGATAGTTAGAGTGCAGGTCCGACGCCTGCTTGGCGACGATCAGCTTCTCCATGATCTCCTCGCAGGCGCAGACCCAGCCCAGCCGCACGCCGGGCGAGACGATCTTGGAGAAGGAGCCGAGCAGCACGGCATCTTCGCCGAGATACTTTCTCATGGAGGGCATATCCTCGCCCAGGAACCGCAGCTCGCCGTAAGGATTGTCCTCGATGAAGACCGTGCCGCTGCCCTCCAGCTTCTCGGCCACGGCCCTGCGCTTGTCTCTGGAATAAGTTATGCCCGTCGGGTTCTGGAAGTTGGGAACGGAGTAGAAGAGCTTGGCACCGGCTGCGTCTTTGGAGAGTGTTTCGCCCAGCGCCTCAGGATCGATGCCGTCTTCTTGCAGGGGAATGGAATGGAACTTGGGCTCGAAGAGGCCGAATGACTGGATGGCGGCGAGATACGTGGGTCGCTCCAGGATGACGCTGTCGCCCTTGTTCAGGAACGCCTTTGCCAGAAGATCGAGGCCCTGCTGCGAGCCGTTGGTGATCAGGATTTCGTCCGGGCTGACCCGCAATCCCTGCTTGGCGTATCTCCTAGCGATCAGCTCACGCAGGGGAAAATAGCCTTCCGTGGTGCTGTACTGGAGGGCAGCCTCGCCGCATTCGCTCAAGACTTTCTGGGTGGCTGCTGCTACCTCTTGCACCGGAAAATATCTGGGGTTGGGCAGTCCGCCTGCAAAGGAGATGATCTCGGGGTCTTCCGTTACTTTCAGAATCTCTCTGACAAACGATTTGTGGACGCACGACATTCGGTCTGCGAATATTCTGGTCATATGTTTAGTTATCCTTTATCTGGCTCATTCTTGTTCTTATTTCGATCCAAATTATTGGATTCATTCATTTTTTAGAGGCAAGGTTCCATTCATTGTCAAGACCAACTATGATCTCTGCGAGAAGAGATGGCCGAATATAGAGCGTGGATCTTTCCGGCATATGTCTCAAGATATCAATAACATCTCTTTGAGAACGAATCCCTTCGCGGACACTACGAATCAATATGCCGATCGTGCCATGTGCCCGGAATGCTCGATGCTCTGCCGCCAGCCGGGCTGCAGAATCATCGGTCAGCAAAACTGCGTTGGGGTGAAGGTCCATCAAGCTGAGGGCTTCGATCTCACCTCGGTCCAATGCCAGGGCACGTCCCACGACGAGCAGAGCCTGCGAAGGAAGCGGAGCTGATACTCGCTGAGTTGGAATCTCCGAATGCCGCAAAGCGCTGGGCTGGTGATGTTCTACTTCCAGCCATACCGCATCAGGAACTAAGAGCGTCCCGAAGCTTCTCAGCGTATCCAGAGCGTTCAACTCAGTGAGATGGATGAGCGGTCCCGCATCAAGAACAGCTTCAATCATCGCCTTGCAGTCCCCACTCAACGTCCTCCCGGATGAAACGCTCCATCAATTCATCCCGATGAGTCTCTAGGTAGCGGCGAAGTGCTTCGACCACCAGGCTGTTCATATCCGGGAACCAACCGGCCTGTATCTGTTCCTGAATTTGCCTGGCTAAACCTGTCGGCAAGGATATCGTCGTCTTTACCTCGGACATGCATTATCCTGTTTGGCGTTGTTATTAATTGAATTTTTTGATTGATTGCACTAAAACTCTCAGGAGGCGTTAATCCCATTCGACCCAATTCGCCAGCGGTACGGCGTACTAACGGAAACCGGAAAAAATAGTGTCTATGATGCGATCAAGCCTGAAAAAGCTCCTTTGGCGACCAACTTGAATAAGGAGTGAACGAGGCGAGCTTTCTCGCCTCTCATCCCCCGCATCTTAGATTCGAGCAGTTTGGCATCCGTCAAAGCTGCTCATACCTCAGATCAAGCCCACCTTCCGTCCAGTCGAACCTGGGCACGCTCTTGCGCTTCTTCTTGGATGCCTGCAGGGCCTGGACAACCAGCGGCACGGTGATGGTGGCGTCGGAGAAGACCTGCACCTTGCTTGCCTCCTTCTTCACCTTGCCCCAGGACACGGCCTCCTCGAAGGTGCAGCCGGACAGGCCGCCCCAGTGCGGCGCATCCGTGGTGTACTGCAAAGCGTAGCTGTGGCCGCCTGAGTAGTCGCCGATAAGCTCCGCAATGACCTCGGTCTGCTGGATGAAGTTCTTGGGAACTCCTCCGCCGATGTAGATCACGCCGGTCTTGGCGGATTTCTCGACCATTCTGGTGATCTCGTCCACATCCTTGATCTGGTCCACCATGACGCTGCAGCCCTCGCGCAGAGCCATGACCATGCCGATGCCCCAGGAGCTGTCGCCTAGCGCCGGGACGAAGATGGGAACACCGGCCTTGTGGGCCGCCCCGAGGATGGTCGTGTCCGGCAGGCCCTCGCCCACCAGGTGCATTATCTCGCGCGAGGAGTAGCGGTGGTTGGGGTCTAGGCCCTTCACGAATTTGGATATGTGGTTGTCGGCCTTGTGCAGCTCGATCTCCGAGACGAAGACATCGTAAATCCGGTCGATCTTGCACTCATTGAGGTAAGCATCGTCGGCGCAGGCACTGCCCCGGTAGTGAACGATGCCGAGACCCTCGCACAGGTCATGAAAGAGATTGGCTCCGGTGCTGACCAGGCAGTCCACCTTTCGCTCCCGCAAGAGGTAGGCGATGAACTCGCCGAGGCCCGCAGGAACCATTGCCCCCGCCAGGCCGAGGAAGATGGTTACATCCTCATCGAGCATTCGCTGCCAAACACCCAGGGACGTTCCGAGCTGGCCGCCTTGAAAACCCATCTTGCCCATGTCCGATACGAGATCGGCCACACCCCTATCCTTCATGGGTATGGTAGTCCTTATCCGCTCTCCGTTGCAGATAAAATCATGACCGTGACCGTGATCCATTTTATCCCTCTAATCTTGCTCCATAACCGGCGCTCGCAGTCTTCAATTGAGGCATTGCAAGCCTTTCGCTTTGATTCAAACCTTATCTTTGAAGCGCTCGTTACGTTTAAAGGTTGTCCAACGTCAAAAAGGATTTTGGAAAAGGCCGATAATTCCCGCAAAAGGCCCGTAAAAAGAATGGCAAAAAAAAGCTCGCTGCCGAAGGCATCCTTGCATGATCTTTATATACCAATAAGGGCTCTAAAGTTAGGTTCGACACAACTGGCCCGAGTTCATGGGGAGGTGATGCTTCGTTATGTTTGCAGCTTGCGATTCAATCTCAGACCAAAGCGCAAGTGGTGAAGTCGGCGCATTCAGGCTCGGGAACCGGAATCAAGGGAACGGCTAAAATTGAGATGGTAGTCAAGGGGAAGGCTAGGAAACATGTGGAAGGCTGAGGATTCTTTGGAGCTCTACGGGATAGAGAATTGGGGCAACGGCTATTTTTCCGTTAATGATAAAGGTAATATTATAATTTTTCCGAACAAAGACCGCACTCAGTCCGTGGACGTGATGGACCTCATCGAGGAGATTGAGAGATCCAAGGACCTGGAGTTTCCCGTACTCCTGCGCTTTCCTCAGATGCTGGAAGACCGGATCAATGAGATCACCGGCGCATTCTTGGGCGCTATCGACGAGTTCTCTTACAAAGGCACTTACCAGCCCATCTTCCCCATGAAAGTCAACCAGAGAAAAGAGGTCATCGAGTACATCATAAAATACGGAGCCAAATACCGCATCGGCCTGGAAGTCGGAACCAAAGCGGAGCTTTTGGCGGCCCTCTCCCTGGGCCTCCCGAGAGACGCGCCCCTCATCTGCAACGGCTACAAGGACGAGGACTACCTGCGGCTGGCTCTGAGCATTCATAATGTCAATAATATCATAATCGTGGTCGATCTCTTCGAGGAGATCTTTGATATTTTGAAGTACGCCGCCGAGATGGGCATCGTGCCGAGGGTGGGCATGAGAGTCAAGCTCTTCGCCCGCGGCTCCGGGCGCTGGGTGGAATCGGGCGGCGAGGCTGCCAAGTTCGGCCTTTCCACCAGCGAAGCCCTGGAGTTGATGAAGATCCTGAGAGAGCGGGATCTCATGGACAGCCTGAAGATGATCCACTTCCACATCGGCTCGCAGATCACGGACATTCGCACCATCAAGAACGCCATGAACGAGGCGGCACGCATCTATGCCAAAGCCCGCAAGATGACCGGCATCGAGTACCTGAACGTTGGCGGCGGCCTCTCCGTGGACTACAACGGTTCGAACACTGCCACCCCATCCAGCGCCAACTACACGCTGCAGGAGTATGCCAACGACGTGGTCTACACTGTGCAAAAGATCTGCGAGGATGAGGATGTGCCCTGCCCCACCATCGTCTCCGAGAGCGGTCGAGCCATCGCGGCTTACCACAGCATGTTGATCTTCAAAGTCATCGGCAGAAAGAACGCCAAGGACTCCCTTCTGAGAACGCCGAAAGAAGAAGATCCTATCCAGATCGACGACCTTTGCAGCGCCTTCAAGGAAATCGACATCGACAACTACAAAGAGCACTACCACGACGCATTGCAGTATCGGGACGAGCTGTACGACTCCTTCAACCTGGGCAACATCGGACTGGAAGAGCGGGCCAAGGGCGAGACGCTCTTTTGGATGGTCTGCAAGAAGGCTGCGTTCCTGGCCAAGCAGGCCGAGGACGAGTCGGACGAGTTCCAGGAATTGAAGAAGCTGGTCAGCCAGAAGTACATCGGAAATTTCTCGCTCTTCCAGTCCGTGCCGGATATGTGGGGCGTGGAGCAGATCTTCCCCACCATCCCGCTGCACCGGCTCAATGAGATGCCGAGCGAGCGGGGAAGGATTGTGGACATCACCTGCGACTCGGACGGCGAGATCAAGCGCTATGCCGGAGACAGTGAAGGCATCGAGTACTTGGACATGCACACTCTGATGGAGAACGAGGACTACTACCTGGGCATCTTCCTATTGGGGGCATACCAGGACACTCTAGGCGATTTTCATAACCTGCTCGGCTGTGCCCACGAGGTGCACGTCATGGCCGACAGCAACGACTGGTACATCTGCCAAAAGGTGGAGGGTGACACCTGCCGAAAGCTGCTGGATTTCTTCAACTACGAGACCAAGGACTACATCTGGGAGATCATGGACCGATGCGTTGACAAGCACCTGTGTATTCCGAAGAAGGAACTGGAGCAGATTGAGGCGCAGCTCAACCGGACGCTGAAGGGCTACACATATTTCATAACCAAGCCCAATGGGCAAGCCAAGGGAAAAGAGATGGATAAGAGCTGCAGCATCTTGAAGCCGTGAGGAAGATCCAGGAACCGATACCATTGCATTATATCGAATTCTGCATCCGAGATTGCAGCCATTGCCTTGCATTACATCGAGCCTTGCATCCAAGATCGCAACCTTTTTTAGTTATAACCTTAACTTCGCGCATGTAGGGAATAAAGAACGCTTTTAAGGTGGTTTTCTAGCGCTAAGTCATTATTTGGGCGGAGCTTTTATATATTACTATTCCCCATATAACGAACATGGAACAATGGGCGAAGGACTGGCTTGAGGGTCAAAGAAATAAGGGAGTAAAATGCCTTGAGATTAAG
>Ga0074199_1002023_pt1 | contig 14101 bp, 14 predicted proteins | sample EPASupsiteSAE347_FD_64528 | JGI IMG/M metagenome (GOLD analysis project Ga0074199, IMG submission 64528) | Bioremediated contaminated groundwater from EPA Superfund site, New Mexico - Sample SAE3-47 | ecosystem: Environmental > Aquatic > Deep subsurface > Groundwater > Contaminated ...
CCCAGGAGCCCTATATTCCCGGATCATCTCTGAAAGGAAAGGTGCGGTCTCTGCTCGAGATGGAAAGCGGCCTGATGATGAAAACAAACGGGGAGCCGGTGCAGGCAAAGATCCTGAACGGCCTTGAAGGGAATCAGAAAGATAAATGCCTGAATATCCTTAAAATCTTCGGTTCCAGTGGTTCCGACTCGGATGCCATCGTTGCCAACAATATCGGCCCCACCCGTGTTTCCTTTGCCGATTGTCCCCTGAATGCGGGATGGCGCGAAAAGGCAAGGTTGAACCGCTGGGATTTTTTTGAGGTCAAATCGGAGAATTCCATTAACCGCATCGAAGGTACGGCACGTAATCCCCGGTTTACGGAACGCGTCGTCTCCGGGGCGGAATTCGATTTTTCCGTTTCCTTGAAGCTCTTGGGAACAAACGAAAACGGCCTGTTTGATTACCTGTTGGGTGGTTTGAAGCTTCTGGAGATGGACGCCCTGGGCGGGAGCGGCAGCAGGGGTTATGGCCGGATCGAATTCCAGTTTGACGATCCCGCCGTACACGCGGCTTATCAATCCGCAGAACCCTTTGCCGCTTAAGGAGGAGTGCCTTGAAACTTTACGAGATCATCATTAAACCGCAATCCGGCTTCGGAACGCCGCTCAGGGGCGACACCCTGTTCGGACACTTCTGCTGGCAGGTACAATATGATCCGGAGCTTTTGAATGGGGGCCTTGACAAGTGGATTGCTGTCTACGAACAAAGTCCCTTCGCTGTATTTTCCTCTGTATGGCCGAAATTATGTGTCAACGGGAAGATGTATTATGCCATGAAACGGCCCGATCTGCCCCTTTCCCACCTGTTTCCGGCAACGGATAAAGACCGGAAAAAACGGATGACGGAACGGAAGGAGAAGGGGAAACAGAAGTGGCTCCTCGTGGGAGAAGATCTACGCATCGATCTGAAGGCAGGGGGATACAAGTCTGAAACGGAACTGGCGACGCTGGTGTTCAGCGAGCTGACGGATGAAGCCAAGAGACTCATGCGGGGCAAGGACAAACGGCGGTTGAGGGCGGATTTCATTCAGCCTCACAACACGATTGACCGCCGGACCCAGACAACCGGCGAGGGCATGTTCGCCCCTTATTCCATGCCATCCGTTTATTATTACCCGGAGCTGGAATTGGCCGTATTTATCCTCATCGACGAGGAAGCAACAGATATCGCAAGGATAATCTCCGCCCTTGAGCGTATCGGCAAGCGTGGTTTCGGCCGGGATGCCTCCACGGGCCTTGGCCGCTTTGATCTCGCCGGGAACTATGAAAAAATACTACCCGATGCAGTCGATGCCGATGCCTGTTACACCTTGGCCCCTGCCGTTCCTGAACATGGTGCGTTTCGGGATTATTTTTTCACGCCCTTTACCCGCTTCGGCAGGCATGGCGACGCCCTCGCCACATCAAGCGCCCCCTTTAAAAACCCTGTAATCATGGCCGATGAAGGAGCCGTTTTTATCCCTGCGGAAAGGTCTGTTTTCGCTAAACCCTATATGGGAAGGGCTATCTGCAATCTCTCGAAAAGCGACCCCCGGACCATCGCCCAGGGGTATGCCCCTTATCTGCCTCTTAAACTGGAGACATTGCCATGAAGAGTGAAAACCATTTCTATATACGCATCCTGTCCCCCACACATGTTGGCTGCGATGAAGTGTATGATCCGACAGGATTTGTCGTCGATGAAAAGGCATGTATCCTGACGGCCTTCGAACCCCTCGATTTTTTCAGAAGTCTCGGCAGGCAGGACCAAGATCGCTATGCTGATATCTGCAGGATAGGAACGATTGAATCCATCATTGAACTGTACAAGTTCATGCGGGGAAAACAATTTCGAGGCCATGTCGTGGGAATGTGCAGCGGGTTGGTCGCTCAGTATCAGAAGACACTGGGGATTCCCGCCCATGACCGGAGAAAAATTCAGCAGGAACTGAACAATTTTTCGATTTCAAGGACCTCTTATACTCCAACGACGCAAAAACCATATATCCCCGGTTCCGCCATAAAGGGGGCGCTGCGGACAGCCTATCTGAACCATGTGGCAAAGGACAAGCGTGTTCCCTATGACCCCAGGGACAGGAAGCCTGCGGATACCCTTGAAAAAGGCCTCCTCGATTATCAGAAACTGGAGAACGATCCTTTCCGTCTCCTCAAGGTTTCCGATTTTCACCCCGTAGGTCCCTGCCGGACGAAAATTGTCTTTGCCGTCAACGAAAAGAAGGAGCCATCGAAGTTTAAAGCCCGCGGTCCCTATCAGATACTTGAAATCATCGAACCCGGGGCCATTTTTACAGGGACGATTCAGATTCTGGCGCCGTTAAGCCGTGCCATAATCACCACACCGCTGACGGAAAAGGCAGTCTTCGAAAGCGCAGCGGAATTCTACAGAAAAGAAAAAAACCGCGAAGATGAAGAACTTAAAGAAGCTGATATTCCTGTGTTGATCACCGGAGACAAAGAAAATGCCGTTTCTCTGCGGCTCGGCCGCCATTCCGGGGCGGAGTCCGTGACTATTACGGGGCACCGGAATATAAAGATAATGAAAAAAAGGGGAGATAGGCCGGATCGTGCCGATAAGGCTACGACCTTCTGGCTGGCTGCCGAAACTGCCGCCGGCTATCAAAAAGCAACGTTAAAGCCCTTCGGCTGGGCAGTCATCGGCCTAATGACAGAGGCCGTGGAGGCGGCCTTCGAGAAAATCCGCCTTGAAGAGGAGAAAGGATCTGTCACATCCGCGGCGGCAGCCACATCTGCAAGCATATCCCAAGGAATTCCGGCAGCGAAGCAGATTGAACCTGTCGAAGAAGTATGGGGCGAGGCTTACGTGAGTTTTAACGCCGGCGGCGGGGGCATTGTCACGGCAACAAGCAGCGGAGGTAAGAAAGCGGAGCTCCGGGGAAAAGACAAAGCACAGGCCGCCACGGTCGAATCCCTTCACAAGAAGCTGTTTGACGGGAAAAAGAAGATTGACAAGGCCCGGGTAATTGTCAGGAAAACGGGTAATAGCTATGTGATCATCGGCATTTCGCCGCTGGAAGTTAAATAAATCAAGGAGGGAAACACGGATGAAAAAGGTGGCAAGCGCGGATGTAACTAAATCTGAAGTATTCTATGATATCCCCTTGGAGATGATGATTGTTGAGGAACAGATCAGGACCTATATAGACCAGGAAGAGGAGCCGTTCCTGGCCCTGGTCGCGTCGATCGAAGAAAAAGGCGTCCTGGAGCCCGTCCTGGCGACGCCCAAGGATGGCAAGTACCTCCTCGTTTCGGGAGAGCGGCGCTTCCTGGCCTGTCAAAAATTGAACCTGCCGACGATCCCGGCGCGGGTCCTCGACGCCGTGGATGCAAAGGCGGAGATCCTTGCCATTCAACTAATGGAGAACCTCCAGCGTGAGGACCTCGATCCCATAGATACGGCGAATGCCCTGTTTTCCTACTTCAACGCCCGCCACGGCGAAGTGGATCTCGATGGCCTGCTGAACCTCTTCGTTCTCTACAAAGTCGATGTTAAACGGGTGAAGAGCGAGTATGTGTCCACTCTGGACACATTGGTAAAAGTATCCGGAAAATCAGCCACATCCATCAATCGGATGTTGTCGCTGCTGAAGCTTCCCCCGGAGGTGCAATCATCGCTCAGGGGAGGCGACCTGACCCTGACCCAGGGCTATGCCTTTGCCGCCCATCTCGACAATCCGGCGCTCATGAAAATTTTCAATGACTGTCTGGAGACACCGGTCACCCAGGCAGTCCTGGAGAGTAAACTGGCTGCCGCCGCGAATGCTCAAAAGCCTCCGGCGAAGACGACGCTCAATCCCCTGAACAGATTCTATTCCTCCATGAAAAGCATCAAGACGTCGTTGACAAAGAGCGCCGGGAACTACCAGCAGAGCGATCTGGAGAAGCTCCGCGACGATCTGAAGGCCCTGACGGATCTCATTGAACAACAGCTTCTAAGCGCACAACAGCAGGCCGCCGTTATCCCTGAGGCCCCGGCATCGCCGCCCGCCGCCGCTGCAACCGCGGCTACTAAAACAAAGACGACGGCAAAGAAGAAAAAGAACGAATAATCTGTATGGCTATAGTTCTTAATATTGTATATTTCTAAACACCGTTAGCACATCCCTTCAATACAAATGGAGGCATCCATGACCAAAATGATGATCATGTCTCTGGGCGGTTCACCGGAACCATTGCAGAAGAGCATCTTGGAACATCAACCTGAAAAGATTGTCTTCCTCGCGTCCCAGGAATCCAATCTGAAAGCCGGTGAAATTCTATCTGTTCTTCCCTATAAACCTGTCGTGGAAACCGAGATTGCAGACAACCCGAACATCATGTTTGAATGTTATAAGGCGGCGCGAAAGTGCGTGGACAGAGTAAGAAAAACAGGTACGGCTCCGGAGAAGGTCCTGGTTGACTATACGGGCGGCACAAAGGTAATGACGGCGGCGCTGATCCTGGCAACGATTGGGGAACCTTATCACTTCAATTATGTGGGCGGCGAGTTGCGCAACAAGGAAGGGTTGGGTACGGTCGTAAGCGGACATGAAAAGATGTTCCCGGAAATAAGTCCGTGGTCCATCTTTGCCGAAGAAGAGCGGCGGCAGATAATTACCCTTTTCAATAGCAGGAGGTATGGTTCCGTTATCCAAATAATTGACTTGTGCAACCGTGAATTACCACATCAGATAAAGGCCTTTTTTCAGTTTCTCCGGCCTGTTGCCCAGGGATTTCTTCACTGGGAGCAGTTTAACCACCGCGCGGCCCTGGATTCGATGCGGAAAGGCATTGCCCTGATGGATGAATATCTGACTTATTACCCGCGTGAAGATCTGCAAGGATTTGCAGACAATGTGCGGAAGTGTTTCGATTTCCTCTTGTCCATTCTTGAACGCACCAAGGACATGACCCGGTTTGATTTTGTCCTCGTCGAAGATCTATTGAACAATGCCCGCCGTCGCATGGCAGACCGGCGCCATGATGACGCGGCGGCAAGAATCTACCGCGCTTTGGAGCTTTACGGACAGATTGAATTTGAAGAAGTTGCCGGATACTCGAACAGCAATATAACCAAAAACAGGATACCCGAATCCTTGCGGGAAGAGTTCTTCCGCAAATATGGAGATCCAAAGAGTGGCGTCCTGAAACTTCCCTTGCAGGCCACGTTTCGCTACCTGCAGGAAATGGGACGGGAATCGGGGCAGCGTTTTTTCCGTAAACTTGACGAAATCAAGAAGATCCAGAGTAACCGGAATCAGTCTATCCTTGCCCATGGTATCCAACCGGTGACGGAAAAGGCTGTACAATCCATCTTTGAAACAGTCGCCGGTTTTGTTCAGGTGAAGACTTATTTTGATTTCCCCAGGCTTCCCTGAGATGTATCTCGCCGCTTCGAGAGCTTGATTATCTCGCACATATAGTGTACATAGTAACGTACAGAAAGGAGTTGCTATGCAGGAAGTAAAGGTGACGGAATTGAGAAGCCATTTGCCCGCCTATCTGAACCGGGTTCAGGAAGGTGAGGAGCTGATCCTGACATCGCGGGGGCGAGCCATTGCCAGGCTTTCTCCAATGAATGACGGGCGATTGAACGCCCGCAGAGAGCTTGATCTCTTACGCAGCAAGAGCCGGATCGGCGATGTGGTGGCGCCTCTCGGCGAAAAATGGGAGGTTGCTTCGTGATTTTGATGGATACTTGCGCCTTAATCTTCGATGCGCTTTCACCGGATCGATTAAGCGATAAAGCCCTGCAAGCTATTGATGAAGGAGAGAAAAACAGCGAACTGACTTGCAGCGACATTTCCCTTTGGGAGATTGCAATGTTGATCGCGAAGGACCGCCTGGATCCCGGTACGGATGTCCTGTCATTCTTGAGGTTGGTCCTGGCTGCCCGGATGATCCGGCTGTTAACAATTACACCGGAGATAGCAAAAATTTCCGCCGATGATACGCTTTTTCATCACCATGATCCTGCTGACCGCATTATTGCTGCATCGGCGATTCATTACCGGGGGAAACTGGTGACCTGTGACGCCCGGCTTCACTCAATTGAAGGTCTGAACATTGTCTGGTGAGATTCTGCTCTGCTCCTTGATAACTGAATATAGGGTTTCACAAAGGATCATTTATTATATTCCGCGGACCTCCTGGCTGTTATTGGTTTGTTCTGTAACATATCGTTATTGCTCTAATATTAAAATTGGGCGGCGTTGAGGTTCGCGGAATTTATTATTTATTCATTAAATCAATACATTACGCCATGCGTCATCGGCGAGAAGGGAGGAGGAGATGGCATCTGCAGGATTTTGGACAGGAGGTCTGCGGAAATGGAAGGATAACTATATGACTTTGAACCTGAAAAAAGAGCCAAGATCGACACCGACCTGATTTACGAAGGGATTGCGACCTAACTGCTACACATCCTTTGTCGTTCATTGCTTTTCCTATCGACACCGACCTGATTTACGAAGGGATTGCGACGATGGAAAGAGAAGTCACTTATTGCAATAATCCCGGTATCGACACCGACCTGATTTACGAAGGGATTGCGACCTGGGCTGGAGATTGCCGATGTTAGCGTCGATAATCTGGCATCGACACCGACCTGATTTACGAAGGGATTGCGACTTGTATTCGACGGTTACGATAACTTCTTTTGTGATCATCGACACCGACCTGATTTACGAAGGGATTGCGACCATTGCGTAACCTCCTTTGTTTGATGATATTATTTCAATAATCGACACCGACCTGATTTACGAAGGGATTGCGACGCAGCAGGAAGCGACCTATACTCATATCCATGAGGTTGATCGACACCGACCTGATTTACGAAGGGATTGCGACATGTCATACGCTTTATACGCTGCATTTGATCTATCCGTATCGACACCGACCTGATTTACGAAGGGATTGCGACTCATACCACAGCTTCCCATTAAGTCCACTTGGCGCAAGCATCGACACCGACCTGATTTACGAAGGGATTGCGACTTTCTTCGATATACCTATTCCCATTGTAATGACAATATCGACACCGACCTGATTTACGAAGGGATTGCGACCTCATTGCGATCCACTAACAAGGGCCATTTAATCATATCGACACCGACCTGATTTACGAAGGGATTGCGACACGTCATTACTTTGCCGTTAAACTCAAAAGTCTTGTTTTCATCGACACCGACCTGATTTACGAAGGGATTGCGACTGCGACGGTAATGCCGATATTACCGTAAGATTTGTCCTCCGATCGACACCGACCTGATTTACGAAGGGATTGCGACCGGCGGCGGCCTTCTCTTTTGAGGCTTTGGCCTCTGATCGACACCGACCTGATTTACGAAGGGATTGCGACTGGTGCATCTCGTACTTGGTGCCGCCAAAAAGCTCAAGATCGACACCGACCTGATTTACGAAGGGATTGCGACCTCAATTTCTTCTTCCATTGCCTCGATGTTGCCCAAAATCGACACCGACCTGATTTACGAAGGGATTGCGACTTTTGTTGTCAATAAGCTCAAGGTATGTCATTGAGATCGACACCGACCTGATTTACGAAGGGATTGCGACAGGTTCGCCGTAATGACCGGAATGAAATTGCCGGCAAGGATCGACACCGACCTGATTTACGAAGGGATTGCGACCTCGGCAGGCTTTTCGGTCTTCTCTTTTGCCGTCTTGAATCGACACCGACCTGATTTACGAAGGGATTGCGACATAACTTACATTCCTTGCCATTTTGCATAAAGTATATCTTGAATCGACACCGACCTGATTTACGAAGGGATTGCGACTTCTATTCCTCCTGTTTATTTAATCCCCTTAATCCTACCATCGACACCGACCTGATTTACGAAGGGATTGCGACTTGTATGGGACCCATTTACCACTAAGGACATCATCATCGACACCGACCTGATTTACGAAGGGATTGCGACTTCCCGCCGGCGATGTCTGCTGCGATAGTGTCAGAGATTTATCGACACCGACCTGATTTACGAAGGGATTGCGACCCACAGCAGATGCTGACTATGATCGAGACCCCGTAGAATCGACACCGACCTGATTTACGAAGGGATTGCGACGGTAAACATAATGCAGGGCGCCCTGCCATTTCTTCTGAAGATATCGACACCGACCTGATTTACGAAGGGATTGCGACCCCAATGGCCTCTCCGTCGCCTCTCATGATGTTGTTCATGATCGACACCGACCTGATTTACGAAGGGATTGCGACCGCCGCAATGGTCTCCGCTATGTGGATCTGATCTGTCAGGATCGACACCGACCTGATTTACGAAGGGATTGCGACCCGTTTTGTGGGTGACGACCAACCAGATATGGCTTGATACATCGACACCGACCTGATTTACGAAGGGATTGCGACCAGGGCCGCCGGGATTGCGATTCTGTTCATATTCATACATCGACACCGACCTGATTTACGAAGGGATTGCGACCAGGGCCGCCGGGATTGCGATTCTGTTCATATTCATACATCGACACCGACCTGATTTACGAAGGGATTGCGACGTATTCCCCGTCTGATTTTATTGTTTTTGTAGTATTCATAGATCGACACCGACCTGATTTACGAAGGGATTGCGACGCTTTTTCGTAATGTTTTATTTGCCTATCCATTTCACTATCGACACCGACCTGATTTACGAAGGGATTGCGACTAAGGGAAATACTGCTCGCGAACTTCTTTCATTATCTTTTATCGACACCGACCTGATTTACGAAGGGATTGCGACTGCTGAGCCAGTTTTTCTAGCCCCTGCCCGGAAACCCTATCGACACCGACCTGATTTACGAAGGGATTGCGACAAAAACGTGCATGAAATCAAACGGAGCGGTTATGCCGACCATCGACACCGACCTGATTTACGAAGGGATTGCGACGACCATTTTAGGCATAAAACCTTGACATACGGTCTACATGATGTATATTCCTATACACCATTGGAGGTGACATGGCGATGAGCACAATGAAAAGAGCACAGATGTATTTCCCCGAAGATATGCTTTTAGAACTGAAAAAGCAGGCAAAGCAGAAAAAGACCACCATCTCCGATATCGTGAGGAAGGCTATAGCCGATCTGGTTCGTCAAGAACAAGGAAAAAACTGGGAATCTGACTCCTTATGGAATATGGTCGGGGCAGGGCAATCTGCTGAAGGGGACCTTGCTGAAAACCATGATCGGTATCTGTATGGGGATAAACGGTCATGAAAATATTTGCTGACACTTCGGCATGGTTGGCGCTGCATGACCGGAACGATAAGTATCACCAGGAGGCCATCGCCAAGAGTCTTCATATAAAACAGCAAAAAATGGAGATAGTAACCTCCGACTATATTTTGGACGAGAGCATCACCATAATCCTCTTCAGGGTATCACACGCATCTGCCCTGCTGTTTGGTGAATCCATCCTATCCAGTCAAATTGTCAATCTGATCAATATAGACAGGGGATACATTCAAAAAACTCTGAAATGTTTCAAGAAATTCCACGATAAACGCTATAGTTTCACAGACTGCACAAGCTATGTGCTTATGAAGGAGCTTAGAATCCAGAAAGCATTTACTTTCGATGATCATTTTCGACAGATGGGCTTCGTAATATTGTGATCAAGAACGGCCCGTGCGGTGGTTGAGGCTGAAAATCCAGCACGTATTCCAGATATTCATAGAAATCTACATACCGACACCGACCTGATTTACGAAGGAATTGCGACTCCTGCGTATCCCCGGCAACGTTGCCGTTTTTGCTTTTCCATGACTCTCTATCCTATGTTTGTGCAAAATTGATCAATTATTCATTGTAATGATTTTTCAAGAATGGACAGTATGGGCGTTGTTACAAAGCAAGGAAAGGCGGACGTTTTATGATCATCTATGTCAAGACCCAGGGTTCTCGCATCATCAAGGAAGGCAGGCACCTCCTTGTAAAAAAAGGGGAAGATATCTATCATACCCTGTTTACCTACAAGTTGCGCCAAGTGATTCTCTTCGGCAGCGTAGAGATCACTCACCGCGCCCTGATTCAACTGCTGAGAAATGAGGTGGATGTAGTCTTCTTATCTCAGAACGGGCGCTATCTCGGCAGACTCGCCACGCCGGAGGCACGCAATGTTTTCCTGCACAAGCGTCAATACCGGCTCCTGGATGACGAGGCCTTCGGCCTGCGTGCAGCCAAGGCAATGGTCGGGGGCAAGCTGGCTAATATGGCTACTCTTCTGATGCGGATCAAGCGCACGCGTCATGAGTCTCTGGCGGGACGCAAGGCGGAAGCGATTCAGGAATTGATCCGCATGATGGCATCGGTGGACAGCATCGATAGTCTCCGCGGTTACGAAGGACGAGGGGCAGCGCATTATTTCGAAGCGTTCCCCCGAGGATTTCTGGAAGATTGGGGCTTTACGCGCCGGGTGCGCCGTCCGCCCACGGACCCGGTCAACTCTGTTCTTTCCCTTCTCTATACCTTCCTGATGAATCGGGTTTACGCCGCCGTCCGCATTGCCTCCCTTGATCCATACCCGGGCTTTTTACATACAATCGACTACGGCCGCTATTCCCTGGTTCTCGATCTGATGGAAGAGTTTCGGCCCATCATCGCCGATACCCTGACCCTGTCTCTGTTTAATCTGCGGATTCTGAAGAGGGATGATTTTTATATCGAACAAGCGGCGCCCTCCGATTTGGATGCCGTTCTTCATGAGCGCCCTCAAGATGTCACGAAAGACCCGATCGGTCTTATGACCGGGACGGGCAATGAAATGACATTCAAGGATCTTCCGGAGCAGCGAATGGACAGCGGTTCGGGCGACGGCGAAGCAACCACGGGAAAATATCCTGTAAAACTTCAGGATGACGCCTTTCGCCGCGTCATCGAAGCTTTCGAGAAGAAGCTGACAACGGAGTTTTTCCATCCGCCGGCGGAACGTCAGTTGACATATGCGGAAGCAATTATCTATCAGGCGAATCATTTTAGGAAGGTCATTGAGGGCGAAGCGGAAGTTTACCAGCCGCTCCTGCTGAAATAGATTTATATTATGGGAATTACGGCATGATTACACTAATCACCTATGATATTACGGACCCGAAGCGGCTGAACAATCTTCGCCGCTTCCTGTTGGATTACGGCCTGCGAACGCAGAAATCTGTTTTCGAGTGCGATATTGACGAGATCGCCATCCGGAGAATAAGGACATACTGCCGTGACAACCTCGATATTGGGAATGATTCGGTAAGGATTTACAAAATTTGCTCCCGATGTATAAACAAGGTGGTTATATCGGGTCAGGGACTGAAGGTTACCCAACTTGACTATATGGTGCTCTAATGAATATGATCATTGCCTATGACATTGCCGATCCGAAGCGTCTGAGCCGAATCGCACGAATCATGATGGACTATGGCACTCGCGTTCAGAAATCCATCTTTGAGGCCACGGTGAGCAGAACAAGCTTTTCAGAGATGAAAAGAAGAATTGAAGAGACTATCGAAGACGCTGAGGATGGCGTTAAATACTTTCCTCTCTGTCAGAGATGTTCCGGGACCGTTGAGATTATCGGTCAGGGAATCTATCTTGATCCCGACGCTGAATATTACATATGCTAAGATGACCATTTGCATGCAGGAATGCGGAAGAATGCAACCGCCTGCTGCAACCACCGGCGCTATTAATCCAACTACCTTGACAGGGAGTTCTTTTCTTCATAAGATAAATCACCGGCGCGATTATGGGCCTGCTGGTATTAAGAACATGGTTGACTGTACCGAAAGGATGTAATGGCTATGACCTGCAAAGCCTGCGGAACGGCGCGGGAAAGAATCCAGGAACTGGAAAGGGAACTTGAGCGCTATCGGATCGCCGCAAGCGCTTTGAAGGAGAGCGAGGAGCTCTACCGGACCATTTCACAAAAATCCCTGGCGGGCATCTATGTAGTTCAGGACGGCCGCTTTTGCAATGCCAACGACAATGCATCCTCCTATGCCGGTTATGCGACGCAAGAGCTCATCGGGATGAAATCCGACGGCATCATCCATCCCGAAGACAGGGATCACGTCAAAAAGAACGCCCGGGAGATGCTCCGGGGCGTCCACAGTATCCCCCACACCTTCCGGATCATCACGAAGCAGGGACAAATTCGGTGGATCATGGAGACTGTCAGTTCCATCACCTATGGCGGCAGACCGGCGATTCTCGGCAATTCCATGGACATAACGGAGCTCAAGACGGCGGAGACCCGCCTCCGGGAGTCGGAAAATCTCTACCGAGCCATCTTCGAACATACGGGAACGGCCACGATCATCATCGAAGAAAATACGACGATCTCCCTCGTCAATGAACAGTTCGTCATGATGTCGGGCTACCTGCGGCGGGAATGGGAAGGTAAGAAGAGCTGGACCGCCTTTGTCGTTCCCGGGGACGTTGAGCGGATGAAGTCCTATCACCGGGACCGCCGCGCCGATCCCGCGTCGGCGCCGAGGAATTACGAATTCGGCTTTATCGACAGCCGGGGGCGCATCCGCAACGTGGCCCTGACCGTCGGAATGATTCCGGGAACGAAAAAGAGCGTGGCCTCCCTGGCGGACGTCACGGAGCACAAGTTGGCGGAACAGAAGCTCCGGGACTCGGAAAATCTCTACCGGACCATCTTCGAGACCACCGGGACCGCCGTGATCATCATCGAAGATGATATGACCGTCATCCTTGCCAACACGGAGTTCGAGGTCTTAACCGGGGCGCCGAAGTCCTACTGGGAGGGAAAGAGAAAATGGACGGAATTTGTCTCCCCTAAAGATCTCCCCCGAATGATGCGTTATCACGGGACACGTCGTGTGGATCCCGGTGCGGCGCCCGGTCTCTATGAATTCACCCTCGTGGACAAGAAAGGCAATCTTCACAATATTCTTAACACGATCGCCATGATCCCCGGCTCGCAGAAAAGCGTGGCCTCCCTCACGGACATCACGGATCAGAAGCGTTCCGAGGCGGCCTTGCGCAAGCGGGAAAAGGAGGTCCAGATGAAATCCCGTAACCTTCAGGAGGTCAACACCGCCCTCAAGGTCCTTTTGAAGCAGCGGGAGGAGGACCGGTCGGAACTTGAAGACAAGGTCCTCTCCAATGTGCAGACCCTCGTGCTGCCCTATCTGGAAAAGCTCAAACAGGGCCGTATGGGTGAACGGGATCTTTCCCTGGTCCACGTTTTGGAAGCAAATCTTCTGAATATCGTCTCGCCTTTTGCCCAGCGATTGACTTCCCGCCATCTCCGCCTGACCCCCAAGGAACTTCAGATCGCCAACATGATCAAGGACGGCAAAACAACGAAAGACATTGCCGGGTTGATGGGCGTTTGCCCCGGGGCGGTTTCCCTGCACCGGAACCACATCCGCAAGAAACTCGGACTGAACAACGAGAAGATCAACCTCCGGACTTATCTTGGCTCACTTAAATAATATAAGCTATATGCTTATAATTTACGTATAATCTTATTTTATTGACCATTTCGGCTATTTCTTTTACATGACAATCACTTAACAATTTCAACTCCCATCCTTGCCGTTATTAGGAACGTTTGTTCTCCCGCGGTTGTGCGCGTCGAGACCGGACATGCGGCAGATGGGAAGAACGCCTCTCGGACCGGGCGGCAACCCGTCACCGGGTCCCTCCTTCAAGAGAAACTACCTCCGGGACCGGGGTAATTTACGCTGCAACCCCGGTCCCCTCTCCTTAAGGATGGATGAGAGGGGAACAGGCATAAACGATAAACGGATGATGAACTAATAAAAATCAGGATTTGGATAATAGAAAGGGGAAATAGTAATATGAATAATATGAAAGACGTAGTGATTGTTTCCGCTTGCCGAACGGCCATCGGCGCTTTCGGCGGAACGCTGAAGGATTTGAACGGCCCTGCGCTCGCCAGCGTGACCATGAAGGAAGCCATCCGCCGCGCCGGCGTGGAACCGGGTCTTATCGATGACGTCCGTTACGGGTGCTGCCTCGAGCATTACGACAACCTGAATGTGGCCAGAGTCGCCGCCCTCA
>Ga0074199_1002024_pt1 | contig 14100 bp, 9 predicted proteins | sample EPASupsiteSAE347_FD_64528 | JGI IMG/M metagenome (GOLD analysis project Ga0074199, IMG submission 64528) | Bioremediated contaminated groundwater from EPA Superfund site, New Mexico - Sample SAE3-47 | ecosystem: Environmental > Aquatic > Deep subsurface > Groundwater > Contaminated ...
GGTCAAGTTAAATGGCGTCCGGCCGGCGGCCGAAACCGGCCGCCGGCCGGACGGATCATTTCGCGATAAGATCGGCCAGGGCTTCGGCCGTGAATCCCAGATGTTTGGCGACGGCGTCGCCGGGGCCGGATTCGCCGAAACGCTCGACCGAGAAGATGTCGCCGGATTCGGCGATGCGCTCCCAGCCGCGTGCGATGCCGGCTTCGACGGCGATGACTCGCGCGGTCGGCGAAAGCACGGCCTCGACGACGGGTTGCGGCGCGGCATAGAAGGCTTCCCTGTCGGGAGCCGATACCACGCGTACGGAAAGCCCGGGCTTGCGCGCTTCGGCGATATCGGCCGCCTTGAGCGCCATGGAAACTTCGGAGCCGGTGGCGACTACCGTGACATCGGGCGATCTCGGCGTGTTGCGCACGACATACGCCCCGAGTCCCATGGTCCAGGGCCATTCCGGGTCATCCTTTTCGAGCACGGGCAGGTTCTGTCTGCTCATGATGAGCGCCGTGGGACCGTCGGTCCTTTCCATGGCGATGCGCCAGGCCACGGCGGTCTCTTCGGCATCGGCGGGCCTCAGGACTTTGAGTCCGGGGATGGTGCGCAAGGCCGAAAGGGATTCGACGGGCTGGTGGGTGGGGCCGTCCTCGCCTATGAATATCGAGTCGTGGGTGAGAATGTAGACGACGGGCAGTTTCATGAGGGCGGAAAGGCGGATCGACGGACGGAGGTAGTCGGCGAATACCAGGAAGGTCGCCACATACGGCTTGAGTCCGCCGTGAAGGGCTATGCCGTTCGCGATGGCCGCCATGCCGTGTTCCCTGACGCCGAAGGCGATCCAGCGGCCGGCCGGATTGGATGCGGAAAAAAGCTGGGATGCGCCGGAACTCTCCGCGGGAAGAGCGCTTACGTTGGGTCCGGTCAGGTCGGCCGAGCCGCCCACGAGATTGGGCCAGGCTTTGGCGGCGGCGGCGAGACATTTTCCGGACGCGTTGCGCGTCGCGATTTTATCGCCTTTTGCAAATGCGGGAATGTCGAATTCCGCTTCGGGCCTGCCTGCGAGCCACAGTTCGAATTCGGTCGCGAGAGCCGGGTTTTCGGCTTTCCAGGCTTCCAGGTTTTTCGTCCATGAGGCGTGCGCGGCAGCGAGCTTGACCCGCCTGGCGGCGAAGTATCCATAGACTTCGGGCGCCACCCAGAAGGTTTCGTTCGCGGGAATGCCGAGGAGCGCCTTGGTTTTTGCGATTTCCTCTTCGCCCAGGGGAGAGCCGTGGATTCCCGAGGTTCCCTGTTTGGAAGGCGAACCCTTGCCGATCACGCTTTTCAGGATGATCAGGCTGGGCTTGGATGTTTCTGCTTTTGCGGCGGCCGCCAGCGCGGCGATTCCGTCGAAATCGTACATATCGCCGTGCTGGACATGCCAGCCATAGGCTTCGAACCGCTTGCCCACGTCTTCGGTGAAGGCGAGGGAAGTGGAGCCGTCGATAGTGATCGAATTGGAATCGTAGAACAGGATGAGCTTCCCGAGGCCGAGATGACCGGCGAGCGAGCATGCTTCGGAAGCGACGCCTTCCATGAGGCAACCGTCGCCCGAGAGTACCCATGTGTAGTGATCGACGATACGGTGTTGGGGAGTGTTGAAGCGCGCCGCCAGCATGCGCTCGGCGATGGCCATGCCCACCGCATTGGCGATACCCTGGCCAAGCGGGCCTGTCGTAGTATCCACACCCGGAGTGACACCGTGTTCGGGATGGCCGGGGCAGATCGATCCGACCTGGCGGAACTGTTTGATGTCATCCATGCCGACCTTGAAACCCGACATGTGCAGGAGAGAATACAGGAGCATCGAGCCGTGCCCGGCGGAGAGCACGAATCGATCCCGGTCGAACCATCCGGGGTCGGATGGATCGTATTTCATTTCCTCTCCATAGAGCCAGGCGCCGAGTTCGGCCGCGCCCATCGGAAGGCCGGGATGGCCTGAATTGGCTTTCTGGATGGCGTCGATCGTCAGGCTGCGCACCGAAAGGGCTATCTTCCCGAGTGCGGACTTGTCCATGTACTGCTCCTTGTGCTGATCCCGGATCGGTCTCGCCGATCCTGCGCTGCTATTGTCCGCCCAGTATATCGACGGAAGAAATCCTCTGCAACGCAAGCGCCGTTTTAAGGGCTTTCGCGATATCGAGCCCCATGCCCCCGACGCGCGCGATGTCTTCCGGATCGGCGGCCGCGATTCCGTCGAGCGATCCGAATCCGCGCATGAGGCGCCTGGCGCGGGTCGGCCCCACTCCTTCGACCTCTTCCAGGATTCCGAATTTCAGGCTTTCGGACCGCAATTTCCGGGACAGACCTGTGGCGAAACGGTGTGTTTCGTCGCGCACCGCCACCAGCACCCGAAGCGCCGGCGAGTCTTTGGGCAGGACTACCGGTTCGGCGCGGTCCGGGAGCCAGATTTCCTCATTCCGCTTTGCGAGCCCCGCCAGGTCGCAATCGAGGCCCATGCCGTCGAGGATTTCCTTGGCCGCGGAAACCTGGCCCGAGCCGCCGTCGACGAGAATGAGGTCGGGAAGTTCGGCGTCTTCGTTCACGAGGCGTGTATAGCGGCGAGCCACGGCTTCCCTGATCGCGCCGAAATCGTCTATCGCACCCCCCAGACTGCGGATCTTGAAATAGCGATAGTTTTTCTTGTCCGGTACGCCATTCCGGAAGCTGACCAGCGAGGCGACGGTGTTCTTTCCTCCGAGCTGGGCTATATCGAATCCTTCGATCCGCGCGGGAAGGGAGGACAGACCGAGGATGTCGCGCAGATCCTGCAGGGCGGGGATATCGCCGATTTCGCGTCTGCGCTTGGCCAGTTCCTCGCGCGCATTCTGGAAGGCGAGGTTCATGGAGGCCGCGTGTCTGGCTTCGGAAGGTGTGGCGAATTCGGTGATCCGGCCCAAGTCTTTCGCGAAGTAATCCCCCACCGCGCCCACATCGACGGGCCGCATGAGGTACAGGGTCGGAGGGGGGGCTTTGTCGGGTCCGTAATATCGTACGAGGAATCCCTGTATGGCTTCGTCCTCGCCCGAATGGAATTCGGAACGGAAGCTGTCGCGGCCCGAGAGTTTGCCGTCGCGCATCTGGAACACTACGAACGAAATAAGATCGCCGTCCGATGCCCAGGCCAGATAGTCGCGCGCGGCGGGGTCGAAATCGACGGCGTTGGAATGCCCGACGAACTGCTCCACCGCCCGAACCGCATCGCGCAGGCGCGCGGCTTCTTCGAAGCGGAATTCTTCAGATGCGGAGGCCATGCGGCGCTTCAGGTCCTCGAGGAGGGAGTCCGTGTCGCCCGAGAGGAGTTTCCGGATTTCCGCCACGCGCTCGAGATAGGCTTCGCGGGAAATTTTGCCCGCGCAGGGACCGGGGCATCGGCCGATGTGGTAATACATGCAGGGCTGCTCGCGCTTTCGCATCGTCGCGCAGCGGCGCAGCGGAAACAGCCGTTTTATGAGTTCCAGGTAGACATCGATCGTTTCGGCGCTGGGAAAGGGGCCGAAATAGTCGCTGCCGTCGCGGATGATCCGGCGTGTGCGGAACACGCGCGGATATTCCTCCGCGGTGATCCGGATCGAGGGGTAGGTTTTGCCGTCCTTGAGATTGATATTGTAACGGGGCGAATGTTCCTTGATGAAAGTGTTTTCGATCAGGAGTGCGTCGTATTCGCTGCCGGCGAGCACCCACTCTATGTTTTCGACCTTGGCGACCAGATGGCGTGTCTTGATGTCCTTTTTCCCGGAAAAATACGAGAGCAGGCGATTTCTGAGCACTTTCGCCTTGCCGACGTAGATGATGACGCCTTCGGCGTCGCGCATGATATAGACGCCCGGCGCTTCGGGCGCCTGACGTACCAGGGCCCGGAAACGGGCATTTCGCAGTGCGCTTTCGGACCGGGATGCGGCGCTTCCGGAATCGTCGTTCGTTTCGCTCATTTCAATCCAGGTAAAAGCTCGAAATAAACAGGAAAGCTTTTTCGTTCCTGAGGAAGATTTCGACGAGCCCCGGGTCGAAATGGCTTCCCGCTTCGGTTTTCATCACCGCGACCGCCTCGTCATGCATGATGGGGCGTTTATAGGGGCGTTCGGTGACCAGCGCATCGTAGACGTCGGCGATCGCCATCACTCTTGCGACAAAGGGAATTTCCTCGCCTTTCAGACCGTGCGGATAGCCCGTGCCGTCCCAGCGCTCATGGTGGAATTCGGCGATTTCACGGGCATATGAGAGAAAACTCCCTTCGCCGAGGATGGCCTCGGCTTTGCTTATCGCGTCGCTTCCGAGTGTCGTGTGCGTTTTCATGAGCTCGAATTCTTCGGGAGTCAGTTTGCCGGGTTTCAGGAGAATGCTGTCCGGAATGCCGATCTTGCCGATGTCGTGCAGGGCGGCCGACTGCCAGATCAGGTCGAAATCTTCACGCGAGCGGTATGCCGCACGTTCGGATTTTTCCAGAAGCAGTTTTACGTATTCTTTGGTCCGCTGGATGTGTGCCCCGGTTCCGCGGTCGCGGTATTCGGCAAGGATAGCCATGCTGGAAATGGTGGCTTCCTGATTTTTCGCCAGTTCGCGCGCTCGTTTTTTCAGAAGGCTCTCGGCTTTTTTCCTGTCGGTGATGTCGTGGACGATGGTGTAGTGCATGGATCGCTGGGAGGAACGCAATTTGCCCGCATAGACGTCGACATCGCGGATTTCCCCGTTCGCCAGGAGATCCTTGCCTTCGTAATGATTGCTTCCCCGTACTTCAAGCCTCTGGAGATCGGCCTTGATGTCGTCGAGCGGTCTGGCGCTGATGGCTTCGATGCGCTTGCCGACGAGTTCGTCATAGGGCCAGCCGTAATACGTGCAGGCGGCGGGATTCGCGTCGACGATGGCAAGTTCGATGCTGTCGAATATGAGCATGACGGCCGCATTGTCGTGGAACAGGGCTTTGTAACGGTCTTCGCTTTCGCCGAGCGAGCGGAGCGCCGATTCTTTCTCGTCCTTTTCTCTGCTTTTCGAGAGCGTTTCGATGAGGGCGAAAGGCAGGCGCGCCATATGATCCTTGAGGACGTAGTCGTTTGCGCCCGCCTTCATGCAGGCTACCGCGGTATCCTCGTTCATCGATCCCGTGAGGATGATGAAGGGGTGGTTCGGCTTCCTCTCGCGCACTATCTTGAGAGCCCTCATGCCGGTGAACGAAGGCATCATGTAATCCGACACCACAATGTCCGGACGGAAGTTTTCCAGCGCGTTCACGAAGTTTTTCTCGGTTTCGACGATCACATAGGAAAACTCGATATTCGCTTTCCTGATTTCGTCGATGGCGAGTTCGGCATCGGCGATGGTATCTTCGGCGAAAAGAATCCTGATGGCGCGGAGGGAACTCATGTCGTCCCACTCTGCCCGCGCCGCCCGCTTTGCGTCAACCCTCGGTTCGCATCAGCGCCAGCCTGTCAGACCGGGGCGCCCGCCAGACGGCAGCGCCCGCCAGACGGCATCAGCGCAGCGCTCGCAGGGAGTTGGCCACCGCGAGGAGCGCGACCCCCACATCCGCGATCACCGCGCCCCACATGCCGGTAAGGCCCGCCGCGCCCAGACCGAGAAAAACTATTTTGAATCCGAGCGCGAAAACGATGTTCTGGGTCACTATGGAATGGGTCCGCCGCGCTCTCAGCACCGCTTCCGCGACACGTGAAGGCTCGCCGGTCAACAGTACGACGTCCGCGCTTTCGACTGCGGCGTCGGCTCCCGAACCCATTGCGATACCGACATCGGCCCGCGCAAGAACCGGCGCATCGTTCACGCCGTCGCCGACAAAGATTGTGGTACCGGCATTTTTGGTGTTCGCAAGTCCGTCACCGATGATGGCTTCCATGATGCGCAACTTGTCCTCGGGCAAGAGCCCCGAATGGACTTCTTCGACTCCCGCTTCGGCCGCCGCCGCGGTTGCGGGCCCGGCCGCGTCGCCGGTAAGCATGACGATTCTTGCGGCGCCCAGTTGCCGCAGTGCGGCTACCGCAGCGGCGGCGTCGGGTTTGACCGCGTCGCCCACCCGCAGGGCGCCCAGATAGACACCGTTTTCGGCGACGAAGACTTCGCCCGAATCGGCCGCCGCGGCCTGCGCTTCTCCGGGCAGGACGACACCTTCCGACGCCATGAGGCGGGCATTCCCCACGACGATCTTACTGATTTCGGCTACGCCGAAATCAGTTCCGTTACTTTTGGCTCCGCCAAAAGTAACGACGATCCCGGCGCCGGGCAGCTCGCGCACAAGGGTCGGCGTGGCGCGTGAGGATCCGTCGTCCTGAGCACAGGCATCGCCGGCGGCCTTGCGAATCGCCGCCGCGAGGGGGTGCCTTGACCTTGATTCTGCGGCCGCCGCAACCTTCAGGAGCCGTTCTTCCGTCACTCCCGCGGCCGGATGCGCGCTGAGTACCCGGAAATGCCCTTCGGTAAGGGTACCCGTCTTGTCGAACACAACATTTTTCGTCCTGGCGAGCGCATCCATCACGGAAGAGCCCTTCATAAGGATACCGCGTTTCGCCGCTCCGCCGAGACCGCCGAAATAGCCCAGAGGAACGCTGACCACCAGGGCGCAGGGACAGGAAATGACCAGCATGGCCAGCGCGCGATACAGCCACCGGTCGAAGCTTTCGCCGGGGATGAAAAGGGGGGGGATCACCGCGATCGCGGCAGCCAGACCTACGACGATGGGCGTATACACCGCGGCGAACCGCGAAACGATACCCTCGATCCTCGATTTTCTCCTTGTGGCGTCTTCCACGAGCGTCATGATGCGCGCCACCTGGCTTTCCGACGCCGCCCTGGTCGCGCGGATAACCACCGAACCGTCGACGGCGATGTATCCGGCATAGACCTCATCGCCACAGGATGCTTTTCGCGATTCAGGCTCCCCCGTGATGGCCGAAGTGTCCAGCCAGGTTTCGCCTTCGATTATGAGCCCATCCAGCCCCAGCCTTTCGCCGGGAAGAACCATGTACTCGTCGCCGGGGCGCGCCACTGCGGGCTCGATTTCACGCCAGAGCGAGCCGTCGCGCACGCGGATCGATTCGGGTCTCAGATCGAGCAGCGAACGGATGGACGCTTTGCTCCGGACTTGCGCACCCTCCTGAAGCATCTCGCCGATTTTGTAGAACACCATCACACCGAGCGCTTCTTCGTATTCGCCGATCAGAAATGCGCCGATCGTGGCTATCGACATCAGGGAAAGCTCGTTGAATATATTTCCGCGGAGGATATTCCTGAAGGCTCCGCTCAGCACGTTCCAGCCGGCCACAAGATAGGCGGTCGCCATGAAACCGAGATACACAATGTTCGCGCCCGTGAGCGCCGACTCACCGCGCAGGAACAGGCCGCCTTCGGGCGCAGGATCGCCCGCCAGAAAGGCTAGGGCGACGAGAAGGGCGGAGGCTCCAAAGGCATACAGCTCCTTCCGGAGCCAGGACGGAAGCGTGCGTGATTTTGCGCCGCTCCGTTCCACGCCTGCCGTTTCTGTCGCTTCTGTCGGAGCGTCGGGCTGCGCAGCCGGGTTTTCACAGGTTGAACAGCCGCAGGACGAACATTCTCGGGATGAGTCGCCTTTTTCGCCGGAATCGAATTCGCGTTTCATTCGATGACCTCAAAGTCTTTCGGCCCTTTCGGGGCGCGTTCGGTCGCATGTTCGGCCCCCATGGCGAGCAAACGATCCACATGGGCATCATCGAGCGAATAGAACACGATCTTGCCTTCGCGCCTGGGACGGACCAGGCCGGCCGCCCTGAGTGTTGCAAGCTGGTGGCTCGCCGCCGACTGGCTCAGATCGAGGGCGACGCCGATGTCGCATACACAAAGCTCCCTTTCCGCGAGCGCATATAAAATCCGGAGACGGGTAGGATCGGAAAACATTCTGAAAAGTCCGCCGATGCGTTCGAGTTCCTCCCCGCCTTTTCCCGCGGCGCGGACTTGGGCAACGGCATCTTCATGTACGACCTTGCAGGCGCAGAATTCTTCATTCCCGGCCAGAACAGTATTCATTCGGTACTCTCCATACATGTACATATGAACATACATTCATATGTACTCGAGGATATCGCCGCTTTTGAGGAGCGTCAAGAGCATCGGGCGGAACCTGAATGACTTTTTTTGACGAAACCATTATTCTTTTACTGACCCTGCAATTGAAAAAACCGCTTCGTCCGGAAAGGACCGCTACGGCCAGGCCCATTCCGGACGCTCCAATAGTTTTTCAATTCCGGGTCAGTAATGTGCCGATTCCGGCCGGAGGCCACTATGCCCGCACCCGAACAGAGAACCAAAATCATCGCAACACTCGGACCGGCGTCCGAGAGTCCCGAAATCATACGTGCCCTTATCCATGAAGGCGTCGACGTATTCAGGCTCAATTTTTCCCATAAGTCGGGAGCTGAAGCGGATTCGGCGCTCACTATGGTACGGGAGGCCCGGACCGGGATGGGCAGGCCGGTGGCGGTCATGGCCGATATCAAGGGACCAGCCCTCCGCATGTACGGCTACAGGAAACCGATCGCGATCGAAGCGGGGGATTTGCTCGAAATCGAATCCAGGCCCGCCGAAAGCATCGAAAGCCTCGAATCGCCGGAACCTCGTCTCGTCTACACCAATCTGCCCGATATCGACCGCCTCTGCGTGATCGGCCAGCGCATCGTTCTCATGGACGGTTATTTCGCCGGCGAAGTCGTCTCGAAATCGGACGACAGGATTACGGTGCGCGTAGGCAACTCCGGCACCCTCCGTTCCAAAGCGCATCTCACCATTCCCGGCGTCGATTATCCGATTCCCTTCCTCTCGGAAAAAGACATTTCGGACATCGGCTGGGCGGTGGACCGCGAAGTCGATTACATAGCGCTGTCCTTCGTGCGCTGCGCAAGCGACATCGAAGAAGTCCGGAGGCTCGTACAGCGCTTGCACACCGGTTCCGGCCGCAAGTCTTCCATAAAACTGATCGCGAAAATCGAATCCGCGCGCGGGCTCGCCAATATCGACGAAATCATCCGCGACGCGGACGGCATCATGGTCGCCCGCGGCGATCTTGGCGTCGAAATGGCCATCGAAACGGTGCCGATTGCGCAGAAGCGCCTTATCCGAAAAGGCTATTTCGCCGCCAAACCAGTCATCACCGCGACGCAGATGCTCGAATCCATGATGGAAAGCCCCATGCCCACGCGTGCGGAAGCCTCGGACGTCGCCAACGCCTGCTTCGATTCCACCAGCGCGGTCATGCTCTCGGGCGAAACCGCCATCGGAAAATATCCGGTGCAGGTGGTTCGCACGATGAGCGCCATAATCGACCAGGTCGAAGCCGAGTTCGATTACGAGGACTTCCATTCCGACGTGCCGCCCGAAGTCCGCTCGGGCGACGTCCAGGCGATCATGTCGTATAACGCAGTCTCGGTCGCCTACCAGTGCGACGCCAAGGCGATTCTCGTGCTCACCGAAACGGGCAAGGCCGCCAGGCTCATTTCAAGATTGCGTCCACGCATGCCCATCCTCGCCTTCATGAGCGACGAATCCCTTTACAATCAGATGGCGCTGAACTGGGGCGTCACGCCGTTCCTGCATTCCGGCAAGGGTGAGCGGCTGGACGTGGTGGTGCAGGAAGCCCTGGGGATATGCAAGAAATCGGGAGTCCTCTCGTCGGGAGACCGCATCGTCATCGTGGCCGGACTGCCGCTCGCGCACAAAGGGACCACCAACATGATCCGCGTGGAGACTCTGTCATGACCGTACCCAGTGTCGAAGAAGTGATCGCCCGCGATATCGAGTTTCTGCGGACATGTCCGCACGGCGCCGATTGCGCGTCCTGCGGCGAGGAAATATGCGTGATGGTCGCTTCCGTCGCCGATTTTCCCACCGATTTCGGCCATTTCTCGATAATCGGTTTCGCGAACAACCGCGACGGGAAAGACCATATCGTTATCCTGAAGGGGGAAATCGGCGACGGCGAGGACCTTCTCCTGCGCGTACACTCCGCCTGTCTCACAGGCGACGCCCTCGGTTCGCTGCGCTGCGACTGCGGTCCCCAGTTGCGTTATGCGCTCCAGAGGATCGAGGCGGAGGGACGGGGCGCGGTGCTCTACCACCAGGCGGAGGGGCGCGGCATCGGGCTGGCCAACAAATTGCGGGCCTACGCGCTCCAGGACGCGGGCTACGATACCTACGACGCCAATACCGCCCTCGGCTTCAAGGCGGACGAGCGCGATTACGCGATCCCCGCGGCGATTCTCGGCAAGTTGGGCATAAAAAGTGTCCGTCTCATGACCAACAATCCGGACAAGGTAGAGGAACTCGAACGCCACGGTATCCGGGTGAGCGAACGCGTGCCGCATGAATTGCCCCCGCAGGAGCATGATCGCGCCTATCTGGAAACGAAGAAGGAACGATTCGGCCATTTTCTGGAGCTGGATCACGCGCCGCGGACCGCTTATTGACTTCGACTGCGCAGTGAGTAGAATTTCCCCATGGATGCCAAGTTACTGTTCGTAATTCTGGGTACGGGAAATTTCCTCATCCTCGCGTTGCTGATCGCATACCGCAAGACGAATACCGATCCGGCGATCCACTATCACCTCCTGTCGCTGGTCATGATGGTGATCTCGTATGTATTCGCGGTGACGAGGCTTGTGAATCCTCTCAGGGTATTCATCATCCTGAACACTGTCCCGTTGATTGTCGGCAGTTATTTCGAAGCCAAGGCATTGGCGAGCATCAGTGATGTGCTCACGCCGCGCATGGACAGAATCCTCGCGGTCATTATGGCCGCCGGAATTCTCGCGTATACGGGCCACGCCGTGTTTTTCGATTTTCCGTACATAAGGATCGTGATCCTGTCGGCGACTACGCTTCTTCTGGCCGCATACCCGACTATTTCCGTCCTGAAGAAGAGGAGCGGATCGGCGCTGCGGCTTCTTCTCGGCGTGCTCTTCCTGCTGATCTGCGTTTCCTCAGCGATCCGGCTCGCGGACGGACTGCGGCTCAGGGAAAAACTCGTGCTCTTCGGTCCCGCTCCGGGTGAAATCGCTATGTTCATTATGCTTTATATGTACATGATCATCGGAGGCATGGGCGTCATCCTGCTCGCCAAGGAAAAGACGGATGCCCGTCTCATACTTCTCGCCTACCACGACGGCTATACCGGGACGCTCAATAGGGACGGGTTCATCGATTCGACGACCCGGGCGATCGGAGAGTGCGCATACCGCAACGAAGCCTTTTCCGTGATCCTCATCGATATCGATGACATGGACGGGATAAACGAAGCGCATGGTTATGAAACGGGCAATCGGATCATATTGCGCGCGGCCGAATTGCTGCGCGGCGAAATACGCTCACCCGACTTCGTGGGCAGGTTCGGCGGCGACGAATTCATGGTCTTCCTGAAGGGGATAGACCGCTTGAAGTTCGACGGCGTCGTGGCGAGAATAAAATCCGCCCTCGAAGGCGCTGCCCCGGAGGGAATCCGGTTCAGCGCCTCGATAGGCGCCGTGACCTTCGATTATCCGGCAGGCAGGCAGATCGATTTTCCGCTCATCCACGACGCGTGCTATGGCGCGGTCAAAGAAGCCAAAAAGCACGGCAGCGGCGGGGGTTCAATGGCTTTGACCTGAGCGCCGGCGCATTAGCGCATTAGCGCAATAGGCACCCCGGCCCGGAACCGATGAGATCCTTCCGGCCCGCCGCCGCGAGGGCTTCCTTTGCGAGCGCGCGGTTTTCCGGCTTCCAGTATTGCAAAAGGGCTCTCTGCATGCCGCGCTCATGGTCGCCTTTGGCGACATATACTGGCTTGCCGTCCAGAGGATTGAAGCCGCATCTCCACATCGCGGTGGCGAGCGTTCCCGGCGTGGGATAGAAATCTTGCGTCTGATCGGGGCGCAGCCCCGAATCACGCAGGTATTCGGCCAGCTCGATCGCTTCGGCGAGACCCGAGCCCGGATGGCCGGAAATGAAATATGGTACCAGATACTGCTTCAGGCCGGCTTCGGCGCTCAGCGCGCGATATTTCGCGGCGAAGGCGTCGAATACGCGATGCGGCGGCTTGCCCATCAGCGCGAGCACTTTGTCGGAAGCATGTTCCGGCGCCACTTTCAGCTGGCCGGAAACGTGGTACCGCACCAGTTCCCCGATGAAGGAATCATCCGGATCGCGCATCGCATAATCGAAACGGACGCCGGACCGGACAAACACTTTTTTCACTCCCGGAATCTGCCGCAAGTCGCGCAGGAGCGCGACGTAATCGCGATGGTCGGGACGCAGGTTGGCGCAGGGTTCCGGGGCGAGGCAGCGCCGGTCCGCGCAGGCGCCGGTTTTTTCCATTTTGGCACAGGCGGCGACGCGGAAATTGGCGGTGGGACCGCCTACGTCATGGATATAGCCTTTGAAATCCGGCATTCGCGTAAGGGTTTTCGCTTCGTCCACTATGGCTTCGCGGCTTCGCGAAATGACTTTGCGCCCCTGGTGGAAGGTCAGCGAACAGAAGGAGCAGGCGCCGAAACATCCCCGGGCCGAAAGAAGCGAAAATTTGACTTCCGCCAGCGCGGGCACTCCGCCGAACGCCTCGTACATGGGGTGCCAGGCCCTTTCGTAGGGAAGCGCATAGACGCGGTCCATTTCGGCGCGTTCGAGCGGGAAGGCGGCGGGTTCCTGGATCGCGAGACGTCCCCCTTCATCTTCGACCAGAGTTTTGGCGAGCCAGGGATCTGTGTTGCCGTATTGCGCCATGAAGGAGCGGGCAAAGGCTTCCCTGCCTTCGGGCGTATCGGGTGCGATGCCGGCATGCGACGGAAGGAGTACGGCATCGTCGCGGTAAGGGGTATCGTCGGCGATGCCGTTTGACGCGGGCGCCGCCCACACGGTTCCCCTGATTCCACGAAGTGTGGTGTTGTCGAAATCAGGGCCACCCGGACGGGCGCATTCTTCGAGCCGCGACATGATTTCCACGATGGCCCGTTCGCCCATGCCGTAGACCAGAATGTCGGCTTTGGAGTCGAGGAGGATCGATTTCCGGACCGTGTCCGACCAGTAATCGTAATGCGAAAGCCTGCGGAGAGAGGCTTCGATGCCGCCTATCGCGACCGGCACACCCTTGAAGGCCTGTCTGCACATGCCCGTATATGCGATCACGGCACGGTCCGGCCTCACGTTGCGGCGCGCCTTGATGCCGGGGCCTATGGAACCGTCCGCGCGCATGCAGAGTTCGCGTCGGCCGCCGGGAGCGTATTCGTCTTCGGAACGGATTTTCCTGTTTGCAGTATAGGACGCCACCATGGAATCCACGGCTCCGGAAGTGATGAGCCATGCCAGGCGGGGCTTGCCCAGAATTCGGAAGGCTTCCACGTCGTCGGGATCGGGACGGGCCAGCACTCCCACGCGGTAACCCGCGCTCTCCAGAACGCGGCCGATTATCGCAGTGCCGAAGGATGAATGGTCGACATAGGCATCGCCTGTGACGATGATCGCATCGAGGTCGCCGGGTTTCATTCTGCGTGCCGCAAGATCGGCCGGATGGGCGGGAAGGAATGCCATGAATCGAGTATACGATATCGCGGATATTTAATCCCGCGTTCGGTCCTTGCGGGTCCTCACCGGCCTCTTACTCCCGGGCGGTTCTCGCGTTAGGCTGGGCGGCGATGGAAAATCAAGTGTTTCTGATCGCAGTGGCCGGTTTGGTCTTTGCGCTTCTTTTCGCCCTGGGGCTTATCCTGGGCTTGCGTCTGGGGCGGAGGTCCGGAAGGCTCGAGGCGGAACGGGATTTGCCCGAAATTCTGGAAGCGGAACGCGGTGACGCGATACGCCGTTCGCGCGCGGTCATCGGCGGGCAGCTTGCGGAGCAGGTGGCGCCCCTGCTTCCGGGCTTTCCCTGCGATCCGGGCGATGCGCGGTTCGTCGGCAAGCCCATCGATTTCGTCGCCTTTCCGGGAGCTTCGAGCGGCGAAGTGGAAGAGATTCTCTTCATCGAAGTGAAGTCCGGGCGTGCCGGCCTTTCCAGGGTCGAGCGTTCGGTGCGCGATGCGGTGCAGGACGGAAGGGTCCGTTGGGAATGTTGGCGGGCGCCGGGTCAGG
>Ga0074199_1002026_pt1 | contig 14082 bp, 12 predicted proteins | sample EPASupsiteSAE347_FD_64528 | JGI IMG/M metagenome (GOLD analysis project Ga0074199, IMG submission 64528) | Bioremediated contaminated groundwater from EPA Superfund site, New Mexico - Sample SAE3-47 | ecosystem: Environmental > Aquatic > Deep subsurface > Groundwater > Contaminated ...
AAACAGCTTGGGGCATCCTTGAGCGAGTATTACCGTTGCCCGTTTGTCGAGTTCGTTGAGGCGGAGGTGCCGGAGGCCCCTGCCTGTATCCATGGGGCTAAGGAAAGCTATTTCCGGAGCAATGTCTTTATCCCCATCGGTCAGGAGGAAGGACATATCGTTGTGCTGACCGACAATCCCAACGATCTTGGCAAGCAGGACAATATCCGCTCCGTGCTCAAGGGGGCGGATTTTCGGTTTGCCGTTGGGCTCAAGGACGATATCAACAGGTTTATCGATTTTTTTTACGGGAAATACGCCCTGGATCAGAGCGTGCAGGATGTTTTTGAAGATCTCGAAATTGTTGAGGATTCCGACGGATCCCAGGACGATGATGAGCAAATCGGTGGCGCCGCCGATGGGGTTGTGGTGCAGATGGCCAACAAGATCATCGAGGATGCCGTGGCCCGCAATGCCTCTGACATCCACATAGAATCGCTGCCCGGCAAAAAGGGAACCTCGGTCCGTTTTCGCATTGACGGTATCTGTTCCCACTATAAAAACATCCCCTTTACCTACAAACGGCCATTGATCTCCCGCTTGAAGATCCTGGCCAAACTCGACATCTCCGAGAAGCGGCTGCCCCAGGACGGCAAGATCAAGTTCAAGACCAGGCGCGGCAAGATCGAACTGCGGGTTGCCTCCCTTCCCACCCACGGAGGCAACGAGGATATGGTTCTGCGTATTCTCGCCGCCGGTTCCGCCCTGCCTCTGGAGAAGATGGGTCTGTCCGAAAGAAATCTTGTTGAGCTGCGCCGCCTCCTTGATCTGCCCTACGGGTTGGTTCTGGTGGTCGGTCCCACCGGCTCCGGCAAGACGACCACCCTGCACAGCGCGCTCAATTACGTCAACCGGCCGGAAAAAAAGATCTGGACCGTCGAGGATCCGGTGGAAATCGTTCAGGACGGGTTGCGGCAGGTGCAGGTGGAAAACAAGATCGGTCTTGATTTCGCCAAGATTCTGAAGGCCTTTTTGCGGGCCGACCCCGACATCATCATGGTCGGTGAAACCCGGGATCAGGAAACCGCCGAAACCGTTATCGAGGCGGCGCTCACCGGGCATCTGGTTTTTTCGACCCTCCATACCAACTCCGCCCCGGAAACGGTTACCCGGCTTTTGGGCATGGGGATCGACCCCTTTAATTTTTCCGATTCCCTGCTTGGCATCCTGGCCCAGCGTCTGGTGCGAAGGCTGTGCCCCCATTGCCGGGAAGCATACACCCCCGATGCAACGGAAAAAGAGCTGATCCTTGCGGAATATGGGGAGCATCCCATAAGCCCGCTCACCATGGCGGAGATTGACCGGGTAGCCCTGTACAGGCCGAAAGGCTGCGACAAATGCAAAAAAAGCGGTTACCTGGGACGGCTCGCCATCCATGAACTGCTCACGGTCAATGATCCGCTGAAGCTTCTCATCGTTAAGAACAGCCCCATCGTTGAGATCCGGGACGAGGCGATGCGGGTGGGCATGCTTACCCTCAAGCAGGACGGCATCCGCAAGGTGATGGCGGGACAGACCGATCTTTTGCAGGTGCGGGCGGCCTGTATCAAATAAAGGGCAGAAACACTAACCCACGTAACAGGGGCAGTTCCCATGAAAAAAGTGCTGGTTGTTGACGACGACCATGGTTTTTTGCTGAGTTTGCAGGACATGTGCCGGGAGCGGGTCGATTCCTTTGAGGTCGTTACCGCGGGCAACGGAAAGGAGGCGTTGGCTGTTCTTGCCGCGCAATCGATAGATCTGGTGGTCACGGACCTGAAGATGCCGGAAATGGATGGTTTCGAGCTGGTCAGCCGGATGAGCAGGCTGAGAAACTCGGTGCCGATCATTGCCATGACCGCCTTTGGCACACCGGAGATGGAAGACCGGCTCATGGATTTGGGCGCCTTTCAATACATCGAAAAGCCTGTCGATTTTGAGCTGCTGCTGCAAAAAATCAAGGATGGCCTGGCAGCGGGCGCCAAGGGGCAGGTATCCGGCGTGTCGTTGTCCTCGTTTTTGCAGCTTCTTGAGCTTGACCGGAAAACCTGCACCATCATGGCGCGGGCAGGAAAACGCGTCGGCCTGCTGTTTTTCAAAAACGGCAGCCTGATCAACGCCTATGCCGAGCCCCTTACCGGCCTTGACGCCGCCTTTGAGATCATCAGCTGGGATCAGGCCGAGATCGAAATTCACAATTTCTGCCGGAACCGCAAGCAAACCATCGACGCCCCCCTGGGATTCATCCTTATCGAAGGCGCCCGGTTGAGCGATGAGCGGGGCGATCAACCGGTTCAGGGCGCAGGCGTGTCGGCGGAAGAGGATGACGATGAATTCGCGCAACTGGACGATCTGGATTTCGCCACGGCGCCCGCGCCACCCTCCACCGCAGCCATGGCGCAGGCTCTGGCCCAAGGCGGGAAAAAAGATCTTGAGGAGACGCTCAACGAGGCCCCGGGGATCAACCGGATGGTTCTTGTCGCCAAGGATGGAACCGTCAGGCAGCAGCGGAACATCGACAACAAGGAGTTCAAGCCATTCGTCACCTATGTTGCCGTGGCAGCGGATAAAATCCGTGGCATTTTCGGGTATGCCGAGCTGCCCTCCCACATCATCCTCACCCAGGAAAAAGGCGAACAACTGTTGATTATCCCAGGGCCGGAGCTGTCGGTGGGGATAGAGGTGCAGCCGGGGATTTCGCCCATCAAGATTGTCGCGGCCATTGGCCAGGCCCTTGCCGAAGCCCAGCAGCTTGGGCAGCGGGTTTAATGAGGAGCGTGCAGCATGGATGAACTGTTACAGGAAATAAAAATGCTCCCCGGCGTTGTGGGGGTTTTTGTCTCGGTCGATAAACCGGATATTATCTTTTCCTATGTGCCGGACGGGTATGAGCATGAGACGCTCAAGCTGGTGGGTGGGTCGCTGCAGCGGATCATCAAGATGAATGCCTCCTGCCAGCTCAGCGTCAATTCCGTGGAGATGCGGTTTCCCGATACAATGGTTCTGGTGAAACATATCCGTGACGGCGCCTTGCTGGTGATGCTCTGCGAGACGGAGGCGAATTTTTCGCTGATCAATATGACCAGCAACATGCTTTTGGGCGAGTTGGCCCTGGGTGTGGACAAGGTCCGTGCCGATCCGGAGGCGGCCCAGCGGGCAATTTCGGCCAAAAAGGCCGGAAGCATGGATTTTGCCCAGGCGCGGAACGAAGAGCCGTTGAAAAGCGCCATTCCTGTTTTTCAGGACGCATTGGCCAGGGCCATCGGTCCCATTGCGGCGATGCTGGTCAAGGAGATCGTCGGAAAATGGCTGCAGGGAGGGGCCTGCAGCCAGGGACGCTTTCCGGAGCTGGTGGACCTCTTCTGTCAGGAGATCGGCGACGCGCCTCTTGAAAAGGAATTTCGGGCAGACACGGCCAGGCTTCTTCCCCGCTGAGTTGTCCAAACAAGAAGGCCTTGCTCTTTCGGAAGAGAGCAAGGCCTTCTGTGTCTTTCTGTTACGACCACGTCTAGTTCACTCGTTTGAACTCAACCCGGTTGTTGATTTTTCTGTTTTGCTCCGTGGAGTTGGGGACAATGGGGTGGGTATGGCCGTATGCCGCCACCCGCAGCTTCTTCGGGTCAATATTGCAATTTTTGATCAGATAGTTGCGCACCGCCTCGGCCCGCTTTTTGGAGAGGGCCAGATTGGCCTTGGCATCTCCGGAGTCGTCGGTATTGCCGGCCACCTCGAATGTCGCCCCTTTCAGCTCCTTGCTCGTAAAGGCGCGCGCGCCCACGATGCTAAGTTGGTCACCCCCCTCTTCGGGAAGCTCCGCAGACTTGTCGGGGAAGAGAACCAACAGCCTGAGGATCGTGGCCTCGATGGGGCTGATCTCCCGGTCCTTGGATTTTTCCTCGAAAAGAACGGTGACCGCCTCCTCGGAACTCACCGATTCTCCGCGCTGTGCCTTCAACTTGATCCGTGCCGATTCCAGGGATTTTGCCGCCCGCTTGTTGCCGGGATCGAGGCCCAGTCCTTTTTCGTAGGCATTCACGGCATCCTGCGCCTTGTTCGTCACCATGTAGATATCGCCCAGGCCGAAGAATGCCTTGGCATGCTTCGGGTCGAGGGTCGAAGCGCTGACGTAGTAACGCAGGGCTTCATTGTAATCGCGCAACCGCTCAAGGCTGTACCCCTGCATGAAGTTGATCTCGGGGTCTTTCGGGCATTGCTTGATGGCCTTTGCCAGCAGGTCGCGCCTGGCAATGAGGTCCCGTTCCTTGCTGATCTCCTCGGCAATCTTTTTGCAATCCGCCGCCGAGGCGGGGAGAGGCGACAGGGCCGGGAGTGACAGGGCGCTGAACAGCACGAGGCCCAAGATCGCCGCATGCCGGGCCACGGGCCGGGGTTCTCTGTTTGTGCTTAGTATTGACATATGCTCACCGTTTGAGGATGCGGACCATGCTCATGCGCAGCCGCTCGATGGCGCTGGCCAGGGCGCCGATCTCGTCATTCTGTTTGATGCCGACGCTCTCTTCCAGATTCTTGCCAAGGCTGATTTCTTCGGCCTTGACGCTCAGCCGGACAATGGGGTTCACCACGAACCGGTCCATGAACAGCCAGATGCCGATAAGCGCCACCAGCAGGCAGCCGGCCCCGATGAGGTAGAGGGTGATCGCCCCCTTTCGGGCGTTGGCCAGGGCTTCTTCCACGGAGACGTAAACCACGTAGGCGGCCACGGTATCGCCGGCTTTCCAGTTGTAGCCATTGGTCGAGCCGTAAATCTCAACCTGATCCTTGGGCGCGTCGTCTACATCGCCATGGCAACGAAGGCAATCCTTGTCGTCGACCTTGATGGGTTTTGACAGGTAAAAGAAGGTCTCTCCATTGCGCTGCATGGTGCCTTCGTGCGCCTTGAGTTCCGGTTGGGCGGCAAACATGGCGATCAATTTTGTTTCCCATTCATCCGCCTTGTTCGGGGCATAGAGGGGGTCAAGGGTCGCCTGCTTGAAATCGTAGCCGGTCAGGTTCTTTTTAAAGATGTCAAAGGTGCCGCGGGTGAGCACAAAGCCGGACATCAGCTCGGGGTAGAACCGGTCCTTTTCGAAAACCTCCATGATCAGGGGGCGTTGTTTTTCCTTGTAGAAATCCCGGTTGGCCAGGATGTAGTTGAAGATCAGCTCTCCCTTGCTTTTTGCCTCCAGCATGGCGTTGCGCTTGCTGAACAGGTAGCTTGCCGTGCCGATGCCCACGGTTGCGATACCGAAAATAATTGCCATGATGATCATGAAGCGTGACCGGATCCCCATCTATTTCTCCTTGAAATTGGAATCGTTTTGCAGGGGCAGGCCCGGAAAAGGGGCCCTGTCCCGATTGCTGACGGATTATACCCTAACCGCTACGCTCTGTTCAACAGGCGAAAGCGGAAGGCGGCTGGTTTTCGCGGGATCTTCCGGTTAAGGAATCTCCCCGCTGTATCTTTGTCGTGCTCTTGGGCAAGGTCAGGTGAAAGGTTGTGCCGCTGCCCTTTTCGCTGGCCAGCTCGATCCCGCAGTGCATCTGGGTCAGCATCTTTTTGGAGATCACCAGCCCCAGTCCGGTGCCATGGGCTTTGGTGGTGAAGAATGGCTTGAAGGCATCGCGCGCCAGCTCCTCCGACATGCCACAGCCATTATCGGTGATGGACAGGAGGATGACATTGCCGCGGCTCTGGCTGCGGACCTGCAATAAGGGCTTGGGCGTTTCCGTCATGGCGTCGACGGCGTTGGCCATCAGGTTCATGGTGACATGCTGCAGGGCGCGGGGGTCGACCATGACCCGTTTGGCGTCCGGAGCGATGTCTATCCTGAACTCCACTTTCTTGGCCTGGATTTCCGCCCCCAGCAGCTGCATGAGGTTGTCGAAAAACATCGCCAGATCGATATCGCTGGTCCTGGGCGTCTCGAACATGCTGAAGTTTTTGAGCGATTTGAGCAACGTCTCCATCTTGCTGACTTCCCCGGAGATCCGGTTAAAATAGACATCTATTTCCTCCGGGGAATATTTGTTGATGTTGTTTTGCAGGACGGTGAGGGCCATCTTGATGGAATTGAGGGGGTTGCCGATCTCGTGGCGGATGCCGGAAAAGAGGCAGCCGATGTTGTTCATCGTCTCCGTGGCCTCGTCGATGGCGGCAAGGCGATGCCGGTCGGTGATGTCCTGAATGAAGATCGAGATGTGGCGTTGATCCCCGGGAATCCGGTACACGGTATAGCCAAGCACCCGGTGTTCGTAATGGATGATGGTTTGCCGGCTTCTGGTCCGGCCCGGCTGCTGGAGGGGGTCGAGATCGTTGCAGAGCAGGGCGGAGAGCCCGTCGTAATCCTGGGCTGCCTTGAGCGGCTCAAGGATTTTTACGGCATGGGCGTTTTTGAAAAAAAGCTTTTTCTCCACGGTGTCGAGAATGATGAGCCCGGTGTCGATATTCCGCAACACATCGGTAAAAATGCAGGCGGCAGTGCAGAAGGACTCCTTCGGCAGGGATGGCGCACTGTTTCGGCTGGGCAGCAGTTTGTGGAACATGGCTCTTATCAAGGGAAACACACCGCAAGGCAGAAGGAAACAATCCGAGGATTTTTCCCATGGTAGCAGATTTCGAGGCAAAGGCAAGCGCGGCTGAGAATTTTTCGATTTTTATTGTGGAGGATGAGGCTGGTTCCCGGTTATATTGCCCTGCGGCAACCTTGCCGCTCTCTTCGTATGATCCATCGGAGGTTTTGATATGACCGTACGTTCCTGCGTCCACCCTTCCGGGCAGTTTGTTTATGGTGTGCATGCGCCTTCATACAAGGTTGCCAATCTGCGGGAAAACGATTGGGTCGGGCCGCTTGGGGTGTTTCCGGACAACAGCCCCTGCCTGAATCAGGGGAATTTCCCCGAGGGCGATCTTCAGGTTGACCAGGCGGAAATGATCTATGAGGTCGTCAACCCTTTTCCCTTTCGGGGGGTTACCTACATCAGCAGCGCTTGGGCTGCTCCCAGGGTGGAAAATCCATCCTCCATCAAGTTGCCGCTCCCCCCGGCGGTGTCCATGGCCCAGGCGTTGAAGGAACTTCTGCCCGCCGGTGGTGGAGATCCGGATTTGCAGAAAAGCTTCGCTGCGCTTCCGGCGCCGGTATTGCTGGCCCTGGCCGCCACTTCCACCGATCCCGAGGATCTGGCGGCCTTGGCCGCCATGAGCTGTGAGTTTCTCCGTGACCAGGCAGGGCAGCCGGTCGGCCTTTGCTATGCAGGGGAGGGAAATGGTCAGGCGCGGGCCCGGATTCTCCGGCATGACCTGTTCGAGGTGGTGGTCAACAATTGCCATCTGCCCGAGGCTTACCGGAAGGTCATGGTTTTGCGGCCCGGGGTGCAGGGGGGCAGCGAAATCGTGGGCGAATATCGCGATACGGCCAAGGGGTGTCATGTTTTTGAATATCTGCGGAGCAACAGCTACATCCCCTGGGGGCATTACGCGGCAAACATGGCGGATGATGCTGTTCGCTATAGTACAACGGATCTTTCCGAAACCGACATGCAGGGGATGCGGCACCTCTATTACCAGCGGACCTTTCTCCGGCTCGGCGGTCAGCTGGGCTTGCCCCTGCCTCCTGGGCGGAAGACCATGACCGAAACCGCGCTCGAAGAGTTGCGGCTGGCGATTCTCCAGGCCTTGCGGCAAAAGAACGCGCCTTCCCTGCCCTTCACCGCCACCCTTTGGGGCTGGAACTACGGTTTTGATTTTTCCCCCAGCGGCTACCGGCTCCATGCCTCGCATCAGCAGGTCCATCAGCAGTTCGCCCTGTTGCCGCGAACGGTTTCTGCTTGGCATCATGGCGGTCAACCGGCGGCTGAACCGCTTTCAAGCTACGCCTGCGGGGATCTTGTGGCTGAGTTTTGTGAACGGTACAAGGAGGAGACGGGGCGCGACTTTTTCAGCGCCTATCTCAAGGCGATTCGCAACAACAAGCGGATGGACGAAAGGGAAAACGAAAACACGAGCCTGGTTGTCCATGAGGATGAGAAGGTCATGCTCTTCGTGCCCAAGGCGCAAACCTCCCAATGGGAGTTGCAGATCATGGTTCTGGGCGAGGTGGGCAATATCCTGGAGGCGGACGCGGCTACCCGTGCCTCGCTGGACCGCGCTCTGCTCATTGCCCAGAAGATTCTCGCCCGTCTTGGCGCCCGGCTGGTGAGCAGTATCGAATATTCCAGCCGGATAACGGCTCAACCCGCCGGACAGCGGCTGCTCTATGCGCTGCTGCCCAAACTCCCATATTCCATGGGAGCCTTCAGTGAGGCCCAGCTGCGCTGGGTCAATGGTCATTTTCCAGAGGACTTTGCCGCTGCCTGCCGGGCCCAGCTGCCCATGGTGCTGGATGGGTTTGGAAGGGAAGGGGACAGCGCGGCCTGATCCTTGAGCCGTGATTTTTCAAGGGATTCCGCACGGATGGAAGAGCACTCGCCGCCCGTTTTTTTTTGTGGACATAAAATGTTGCCCTTGAAAATCCGGTATGGTAACTTGCAAAGTTGAGTGTCTTGGGCGGGGCCTTGGCCTGGGGGTGTTTTTCGCGTTTTCTTGCGGTGTTGCGTTGATTGTGCCGGGAAAAGATATTCCATTTATACGGGCCGGGTTATGCGCGTGGCCTGAAAATTGTCTTATAATGAGGTGATCCGTTGAAGAAGAAGATCTTGATAGCCAACCGAGGTGAAATTGCCCTGCGGATCATTCGGGCGGTGCAAGAGCTTGGGCATGTTGCCGTGGCTATTTATGAAACGCCGGATAAGGACGCCCTGCATATCCGCACGGCGGATGAGGCGATCTGGATTGGGGATGGCCCCCGCTGCGATTACCTGAACATCGACAAGGTAATCGGAGTCGCCAAAAAAGCAGGGGCTGACGCCATCCATCCCGGGTACGGATTTCTGGCGGAAAATCCCGATTTTGCCAAGGCATGCGAGCACAATGATATTATTTTCATCGGCCCGCCCTCCGATGTTATCCAGTCCCTGGGCGACAAGGTAACGGCCAGGCGGATCATGAAGGAGGCCGGGATCCCCATGGTGCCCGGCACCGACAATCTTTCCGCCGGGGACCACGGTCTCAGGGAAGCCATCGATTTCGCCGACAAATACGGCTATCCGGTCATGCTGAAAGCCACGGCCGGCGGCGGCGGACGCGGCATCCGGCGGGTGGAGAACGAGAAACAGCTGCGGGCCGAGCTGCCCATGGCCAGGGCCGAGGCAAAGTCCGCCTTTAACAACGACTCGGTTTACCTGGAAAAAGTGGTGATCAATCCCAAGCATGTCGAGGTGCAGATCATTGCCGACAAGGAAGGCAATACCGTGCATCTGGGCTCCCGGGATTGCTCGATCCAGCGCCGCAACCAGAAGCTGGTGGAGATCGCCCCTTCGCTGATCCAGGACAAAGCTCTGGTTGACAAGATTTGCGAAACCGCGGTCACGGCGGCCAAGGCCTCCCATTATGTGAACGCGGGCACCGTCGAGTTCCTCGTTGATCGCGACTGGAACTTTTATTTCATGGAGATCAATACCAGGGTCCAGGTGGAGCATACCGTCACCGAAATGGTCACCGGCATCGATATCGTCCGGACCCAGATCAAATTGGCCCTGGGCAAGAAGCTTTCCTTTACCCAGGATGACGTGCATATCCGGGGGTACGCGGTGGAGATGCGGATCAATGCCGAGGATCCGCAGAACAACTTCATGCCCGAAGGCGGCAAAACCGTTTCGGTCTACCGGTCGCCGGGCGGCTATGGCGTGCGGCTGGACGGCTTTGTCTACCAGGGCTTCACCATTCCCAAGGTGTACGACTCGTTGCTGGTCAAGATGACCGTCTTCGGCTTTTCCTGGAATGAAACCGTGGACAGGCTGCTCCGCTGCCTCAATAACTTTGTGATCACCGGCCCGAAGACCACGATTCCCTATTATGTGAATCTGGTGCAGGACCCGGATTTCAAGAAGGGTGATTTCGACACCTCCTTCATCGAAACCCATTCGCACCTGATCAACTACGAGGAGCAGGCCAGCGAAGGCAACAAACTGGCCCATCTGATCGCGGAGATTCATTACAAAGGGGAAAACCCCTACGCCGTTTAGAAAAAACAGGCACAAGGATAAAGGCGCAAGGTGAAAGGTTAAAACCCTTTGTTGTTTTCACCCCTTGCCTTTTGCCTTGCGCCTTTATCCTTCTTTAAAAGGAGTCGAAATGGAACGCATTGTTCAAGGTATGGGTATCACCGAGGTACTCAAGATTATGCGGCAAGCGGATGGGTATTATATCACCAATACCGCCCGTGACATGTCGCAGTCGGATTACAAGAACAGGATTCTGCTGCACACGGACCTGCTGGCCGCCCCCTCCCGCGAGGAGGCGGGCTATTTCTCCCTGGAGATCACCGGCGGCGCCTCGGTGCATGTGGATATCCTCCGCAAGCAGGTGGACCCGTTCCTCAAGCTGGAACTGCTGCGGGAGAAGATGCCCAAGACCATGTTCCAGACCCTGTGCCGCGGCATCAACCTCTTCGGCTACCGGCCGTACCCGCAGAATGTCATCCGTTTCGTGGTCAAGGAGTTTGCCAAGTATGTTGATGTCTGGCGGGTGTTCGACTTCATGAACCACGTGCCCAACATGCAGGCGGTTTTTGAAGAGGTGCAGGCAGCGGGCAAGATCCTTGAGCCCTGCATCTGTTTTTCCACCGGCCCCGAGCACACCAATGAATTTTATGTGAAGAAGGTCCGGGAAATCCTCGATGTAACCGGCAACGAGATCGTCCTCTGCATCAAGAACCATGGCGGTCTTGGCTCGCCCAAGCGTGCCGGCGATCTGGTGGACGCAATCCTCCAGAAATATCCCGACATGATCATCCATTATCACGGCCATAACACCGACGGCAACGACATCGGTCGTATTGTCGCCGCCGCCATGGCCGGGGCCAAGATCGTCGATGCTTCCGATCACGCCTTCACCGGCTACTACGGTCCGCCGCCGATCCTGAGCGTGATCCACACCCTGAAGGAGTATGGCCGCAACGCCGTGGGCATCAACGAGGACGCCATCATGGAAACCTCCGAGGTGCTGCAGCCCGAGCGTAAGTACTACGAGTATTTCGAGTCCCAGATCAAGGGGTTTGATCCCACGGTCCAGATCCACAAGCTCCCCGGCGGCGCCATGGGCAGCAGCCTGGAGCAGGCGGCCAAGGGCGGCTTTCTTGACAAGATGCCGGAGATCCTCCACAAGGAACTGCCCAAGGTGCAGATCGAGCTGGGCAACTACTGGAGCGTAACCCCTGGTTCCCAGATCCTCTGGACCACGGCGGTGAGCAATGTGCAGGGCGGCGACCGCTACGGCAACTGCTCCGGCGACCTCAAGAACCTGCTGCTTGGCAAGTATGGCCCGTTTCCCTTCTATCAGCCGCCGGATTGGATCTACGAAAAAGCCTTTGGCCCGGAGTGGAAAAAGGTGCTTGAGGAGCAGGGGGGCATGGAGGCCATCGAGGATATCGATATCGACAAGGAGCGCAAGGTTCTGGCCGACAAGCTTGGCTACGCGCCCACCGAACAGCAGTTGGTCACCTATCTCCAGCATCCCAATGACGCGGTGAATTTCTTCCGCTTCGAGGAGAAGTTCGGCAAGGTCTATGTGTTGCCGCCGAGCATTCTTTTCCGGCGGGGCGGCTTCAAGCTGGGAGAGATCATTGCCTTCAAGGACCATAGCGGCAAGGAACACATCATCGAGATGGGACCCAAGCAGGAGAGCGCGGACGGGACCGAGACCAACGTCTATCTCAATATCGATCACCACCAGCGCCATTTTGTTTTTGAAAACGCGGTGGCCGAGGCCGGCGAGGCAAAGGCTATCAAGTTGAGCAAGAAGGAGATCGAGGATCTGGCCAAGGCCGGCGATATCCGGGCGCCTTTTACCGCGAATCTCTGCGAGATTTCCGTCAAGGAAGGTCAGGAGGTGAAGGCGGGCGAGAAGCTGGTGGTTCTCGAGGCGATGAAGATGCAAACCCCGGTGAACAGCGAGGTGGACGGGGTGGTTACCAAGGTTGTCGCCAAGGTGGGCGATGCCGTGCAGCCCGGCGACGAGCTGGTGAAGGTGACGCCCGCTGCCTGAGCGCGGAAGCGATTATGCCGAAACGGAAAAGACCCGGCGCACTCTGTGCGTCCGGGTCTTTTTTTTATGAACAGCGGGATATTTAGCTGTTGATCTGGATTACCGAGTTTTCCATGCCAAAGGGGTTGGTGCAGCGGGCGTCATTCTGCGGGTCTGTCCGCCAGTCGCCATCAACGAGGAAAAGGTATTCATAGCGGCCGGGCTTGAGCTGCACCTTTTTCCGGCAGACGCCGTCCTTGAATTTGCGCATCTGAAACCCTTCCACCTGCCAGCCGTTGAAATCCCCCACCAGAAAAACCTCCCTGGCCTCGGGCGCCATCACCGTGAATTCAATGGATGGCGCGGCTGCCCGTGATTTTTTCGCGGCGGTTGCTTTTCTTGCTTTCTCTTTGGTTGCGGTTGCCATGGTTTTTCCTCCCTTGCTGTGTGTTGCGGATGAACGCTCTCTTGAATATCATCGTGATTTTTGCAGGGAACTATTTCCATGATGCGGCAAGGCCGGGGGAAAAGTCAAATGGAAAATCAGCGGAATGTCAGGCGTCAAAGGTGAGGCGGTTGAATCCTCCCTGGGCAAACCAGGGGCGGGTGGCGTCGATGCCGTCCAGTTCGAGGATCAAGACTTCCAGGATCAGATACACCTTGGTGCCCTTGCGCACGCAGGCGGTGAGGGTTTCGCCATGGTGGCCAAGGGCGGCATGGAGGTGGATGCGCGGCTCGGCCTCATCCCAATAGATGGAGCCGCTGCCCAGGGTTTCGCGGGCGCCGTTTATCTGGGCCCAGACCGGATCCGGGGGCATGACCGGTTCCTTGGGCCCGGTGACCACCCCGGCTTCGCGCAGGCCGCCCAGGACATGGAACCAACCGCAGCGGATATTCTCCTTGATGATGAGCTGGCGCAACCCATCGAGAAAATCATCCCCTTCATCAAAGCGTACGGTGAAGACCCGTTTGATCGAGCCGGTGCGGTATTCCATGGCGTCCTTAGTCCTCTTCGGTTGATGGGGCTGTCCCGGCAAACTGCTGGCGCTCCATGGCGGCGTGCAGTTGCCGGAATATTTCCCGGCGGTGGACCGGTTTTCTGGTGGCGGCATAGCGCAGGGCCGACTTTTTCAGGGCATCGTGGTCCAGGGCGGGAAACCTGCGGCAAGCCGCGGCAATGGTGTCGGACTGCCAGCTTTCCGTGAGGTGTTCGTGGTTGTGCCACGCCTCCTCCCGCGCTGCCAGCACTTCGGTGATGATATCCTCGCGCAGCCGCTCCAGCTCATGGAATTCCCCGGTCTGTTTCAGGTGGGAGCCTTTGCGTTCCGCGAGGAAGGCGAGAACCGCATCGGACCCGGTCTCTCGCAGCATGCTGGCGATGTATTTGATTTGCCGTTTGAGCGCGGGGCCTTTGAGGTCGCGGGAGTTGTGCAATTCCGTTTTCAGCAGGTCGTCGGCGGGCAGCTTCTTGATGTGGGCCGGAGACAAGGCCATCAGTTCCTTGGCTATCTCTTCGATGTTCTTGGCCTGCCGTTTTTTCTCCGAGCGGCTCACATAGATTTCTTGCGGTCCGGTGTCTTTGCTGCTTGATTTTTTAGTTGCCATGCAAGTTCCCGCTACAGTAGTATCTGCGTAACTGTCTCAGCAGCACCACATCTGCTTTGTCATTGGCCTGCTCATGTGCACTAGCACATTTCGCAGACCTCTTCCGCGCATCTGCGGCACTGCCGAGACAGTTACATCACATTATTTTTGTTCAACCACGGCTCGAAGCTGAACAGCTACTTGTTCGCACATAGTTATCATCCATTTTATATACCTGGGACAGTATCATTGCCCGCAAGTTTTATAAACAAAAAAGGGGACCCACCATGCAATCCCAATCCTTTACCGTCACCCAGCCCACCCGGATCCGTTTCGGAGTGGATGCGATCAACGACCTCCCC
>Ga0074199_1002027_pt1 | contig 14074 bp, 12 predicted proteins | sample EPASupsiteSAE347_FD_64528 | JGI IMG/M metagenome (GOLD analysis project Ga0074199, IMG submission 64528) | Bioremediated contaminated groundwater from EPA Superfund site, New Mexico - Sample SAE3-47 | ecosystem: Environmental > Aquatic > Deep subsurface > Groundwater > Contaminated ...
AAAGCATGCTGTTTTTTGAGGATACATTATCAGTCTTCAGGATTTTCGATTCCGGCTCAGATATGATTTCTGATATTATAGATGTAGTCAGAGTCATTAGATTCTAATCTATTGAGTTTAACGTTTATATAGATATTGGTACCATAAAATTTAGACATCAAAGTCTTATTATTGCATATCGGTGGAACTCGCAATCCTATGGAGATGAATATTCTTTTTTGCCTCTCTCCCAGAGCATTACGCCCGAGTATCCCGGTTCGTTTCTTTTGGGAGGCTTGCTCAGGATGATTGGCTGCAGAAAAGCCCAAACCGCCGAGCTATTGAACTTTATATATGTATAGATTACCGAACTCTAACATTTTGATACCAAAAGCTTTTTGTTCAATGGCACCATATTAGATATAGAATTTAGATATGGAATCACAGAAGTGGATTTAAATTAGATTCTAAAAATGGGAAAACGTCACATTGGAAATAAAATAGCAGAGGCGCTGAAATCAATATCATATAAATTCAACAACAAAAAAATAATTCGGGCAAATCTGAGATTGGGATTTCAAAAAACACTCTTGATATCCTTTTCGGGATTTGCCCGTCCCTCCTCTTAAAGCTCTTGGTTCGTTTTGAACTAAGAAGCCGGTTATCGACAATTAGGTGTTAAATATGAAATATAGCAGAATTTTGCTGTCTATAGCAATGCTCGCAACGTGCTTGCTAATTGGTATCGCATGTGGACAAGACTATCTGGATGGCGGATATGTCAGTTCCAGCCGCTTTAATTCAGATCCGGGGCTGAGCGGCATGTTGCAGTGGCTCGATCAGCCGGTCTCCAGCTTCCCCTGGTACACTGCCAGTGATGCCTTCTACAGCCAAGAGTATAGCTACACTACATTCTCGCCCTATACGGAGTATTACGTACCCACAGGCACAACTGTAGTAAATGGGATTGTAAGCAATCCTACCAAGTTCGATATAGCGCAGAATACACCGTCCACTGTGTACTATGGTGCCGGTGTTGGGCTGCCGTACACCCAGTATGCATCCACCGTACCATCCAAGACCAACGATCTCTGGATTCAGGGCGCAACAAACTGGACGCAGTATGTAGTAAGCCCGGTCGGGACCTGGCTGCAGCTAATTGCCTACGCGCCGATTGAAGGACCTGCAGGCTTCTATGAGATGATTCAGACCGACACAACCAGTTCCAAGTATAAGACGTATCAGTTCAGCCAGGGTTACAACACTATGAACTTCAATGCCGACCAAGTGGGAAGACACATGCTGTACTTTGTGGTAAACAGCCAGCCCAGCAACGTGGTCATCGTGGATGTGTTTGCCGAGGCTCCGACAGGGTAAACGAATCCGGTGCATACAGTACCGTAGAGATCGTGCATCAAATCATGCATTGAACCAGGTATCGATATCATGCATTGAACCATGCATCAAATCATGCATCGATATCATGCATGCACCGTGCATCGACATCATACATCACCGACATAATGTTTGAGATTGACGTGATGCACATTGGGCCGCTTGAGGCTCAATGCGATCAATCTCCCAAAAAGAGATCAAACCGGAATACCAGCGTGTGAGGAATATGAACAAGATTTTAATATCGATTATCCTCGTCATTTCTTTGATGGGGTGTGCTTTAGCACTGGACGGAAGCGTGGAGATGCGCCCGGGGGAAGCTGCGGCAGAAATGCTGTTTAACTATGGAATCGGTCAGGCGTGGGTCGGTGGAAATCCACCGTCTACAAGTACATCCTATTCGCAGTATTCTCAATATTACTCGATCAACAAAGGATCATCCTCTAAGAAACATATCGAAGCACCAAAAAAGCATGATCTAAAAGATGATACACCTGCCACGGTTTACTTCAACTATCAAATGCAGGCTATGCCTTATACCCAATATAAAACCTACTCAACATACACGGGAGGCAACTCATTGTGGGTGCAAGGTGCCACAAGCTGGACTCAGTACGCCCAGGTTCCGCAAGGATCAAGCTTGTCTCTGCTGGCAACATCTTCAGCCGGCGGCAATGGATACCTTTACGAGATTAACCCCAACGGGATTCTATCCAAGAACAGCTTCTACTTCTTCCCGGGCAACAGTCAGATCAATTTCTATGCAGACACAATCGGGCAACACATACTGCTCTTCATCATCAATGGTCAGGTAAGCAATTCGGTCGTAATAGATGTTGCAGCCTACAAGCCGGTGTACCAAAATCCCGTGACAAATCCAACCTATCCAACCTATCTAACTTATCCAAGTTATCCTCAAAATCCCGTGATAAGTCCAACCTATCCTCAAGGGACAATCCTCCCACCGGATTCAAATCCGATCACAACCACCGGCGATTCTTCAGCAACAATCGTATCCCAGGGCATGAGGGGATATCAGGTATTCTTGGACGGGAAATATATAGGAACTGATGGAATCGGCGGAGATCCGTTGGACGGAAAGTTCAGCTTTAAAGTCACAGGCAATCAGAACCATAGCATCAGGGTCTACGATGGTCAGTTCAATTACCCCAAGACTATGTTCTTCGAAAGAGGAGGCACGAAGATAATCAATGTGGAGCCGGGAACGGCGGTCTATATTTAGATCGCTCGGCCCAAAAAATATCCCTGCACTATTATTTTTGTTTTATGTCCTTGAGTTTAAAGCCGCGCTTCTCGAAGAACTCTATTAATGCCTCTTCGACTACCTGGCTCTGAGCCCGCAAGCTACTCTTGACTTGTGCGGTATAAACCTTCAGCATTTTTGCGACTGGTCCTGATAGTGTCAACGTAGTTTTGGGCATTATACATTACCTTACTAGGTCCTGGGCTTAAATAGGTATGGTACCTTTAAATTTTGATACCAAAATCTTTTTATGCAATGACACGGCGAAATAAAACATTTAATCGTGAAAGAATTATTCGAAAATGATAGATGATGATGCCGGGATAAAAAAAAAGCTGATGCAAAAAAAAGATGGAACATGCGAAAAAACCATGCTAAAATGGGAATAACGGCAAAAAATGACTGACGGACAGCCTATCACAGAGTAAATCTATAGGCTGCACCGCTCAGGAATGTGCCGGTTTCATCATAGCTTTGTCCGTTCTTGCTGATCACTATCGTATGCCACATGTTGCCCGGCACGCTGAATTTATATATTCCGTCCAGAAGATCGGGGGCGGAACCTTCCGTGCCCACATACTTTCCATCCAGGTAAACGGCATAGCCCTTGAACCAGCTCGATCTGAGAGTTACAAAAGAAGTGCCCGAGGCGGGCGGCTTTGGCTTCGCGCCGTAAACATAGACGTAAATATAGTTGCTCCATCCATTAGAATAGTACTGGAGGATGTGCCAGCCCGGTGTGTCGCCATTGAACCATTTCTTCTGCCACCCCTTGGATGAAAATCCCAGGTAATTGACACTCAGACGACTGTTCGGATACCACTCATAAAACCAAACAGATCCGGAGCCGGAGGTCTGCAGCCACATGGGCAGCCAGCCGTAAAGTGTGCAGCCGGCAACGGTTTGAGGAACAGAGGATATGTAGAGCCTGTTCTTCGCTGCAATGCCTTGCGCAAACACCATTCTGGACTGCGATTGCGATGGAGAATTGTAATTATACCTGGCTACTTGGACGTCGTTTGTCAATTGCCCGGCAGCCGAAGCGCTCACCGGTATCAGGCCCTGGCGGGTCTCTGCAGCAGGCGGGGCCTGAGCAGAGGTCGCCAGATTTGCGGTTGACTCTGCAGGCAACTGGAGTCCCAGGTTCTCCGGACTGTCCGGTGAAACCGGTACCGGAGCCCCGGAAGGAAGGTTCGATGAGTACCCGACATCCGCATAAGTCCCATAAGCGTTTTGATCCGAATATGGATTGTTGTCCTGCCAATCCAGCAACTGCTGGTCTGTCGAGTAAAGGTTATTCGCATATTGGCTATCCCAATAAGGTTGACCGGAATCCGGCTGGCCTTGTGCAGATATCGCCATAAGAAAAAAGAAAAAGCTCAATATGGCCAAAAGAGCAGTCTTATTCATCAATATCGCCTCAAATTCATTTTTTAAACACTCCCCATAAAAGCCGTTAATTATTGGCTGGTATCTTATTATGGCTTTGATATTGTAAAAGAGTATCTATTGGATGGACCATCTGCATGACCTTTAAGGTGGATATCAAAAGGTGCTTCAAGGTGACTTTGATGTCGATTTTGATCTCGGCATGGATGAAGCTGCCGGTTCCGGATCGAAAGTCGCTTTTCGAAAGTGCACCATCGTCCTATAGGCGGCCAGAATAAAACCGTAGACCGCAGGCCCAACTATCACGCCCACCAGCCCGATGACAAAGACCGGCGCCGTAAACGCCATGAGGGTGATGAGGGGGTGAATGGAAGCGCTCGCTGACGCCAGGCGGGGAAGAACGATGTTGTTTGGGATTATTGTGAGGAAGATCACTCCGAAGGCCAACAGGGCAAGTCCCGTGGTATAGTTTTGAGTCAGCAGGTAGTAAAGGGCAATCGGCCCGAAGATCATTTCCGGCCCGACCAGTGGCACCAGGGCGACTACTGCAATTATCATGCCCCAAAGCAAAGGATAGGGTACGCCGAGCGCCAGGAATCCTACTGCCCCTGTGATCCCGATAAGCAGGGAGTTGAGAAAAAATACCCGAAAAAGGCTCCTGTAAATGAGATCCAGTTCCAGAAGAAAATGGTTGGTCGCTTCTTTTTCTGGAAGCAGCCCCACAAATTCATCTATTATTCGTTTGCCGTCAACAAGGAAATAGTAGGTGAAGATTATTGCCAGCAGAAACTGGGTGAAGTATATCGGCAGGTTTGAGGCAAAGCTTACGATGTAGCCCTGCAAAACCGGTTGGACCATTAAGATAAGGGCTGTGGGAATGTCGCCTATCCCCTTCACATAATCTGCAGCCAAAGCAGGGAGGTAAATCTGGGAAAGGCTATTAACGGTGCTGGAAAAATTGGATACTTGTATCTGAAGATAGGCTACGCCGCCCAATCCCAGTAAGTTCGACATCTCAGTTACGAGTGCGTCGGCTGCCGCAAAGATGATAAAAATTAGAATAAAAAATATTATCAATATGGACGCAAAAGCCGATGCTCGACGGTGATGGCCGATATGCCGGGAAAAATACATGAATACAGGGTCCAAGATATATGCCAGAAGGAAGCTTAAAAGAATGGTCGATATAAAATCTTTGCTTATGTATATTGCAAATATGATTAAAATGGAAATGACCGCTGCAAATGCAATGCAAAATCTGCGGCGCTGATCCATGCAATATATTAGCGGTTCAATCTAGTTATATCTTCTGCACCTGGCCGTTGGCGGTTGATAATTGAGAACGATATTAAAATCAGCATTTTTCAGAACAATCATTTCTGCAAGCATCACAGGAATGAGAGGACAGAGCTGGAAATGGAAGAGCCTCGCCGAAATCCGGTTCTCAGATCGTTTCCGTCCAGGCAGTTTCTATTCCCGCGGCACAATTCGGATAATGGCAGTCTTCATCAAATACTCCGTTGTGCCATTTTGCGTTACTATCACGATGCAGTCAGCGTCCACGTCCTGCAATATTCCGCTGGTTACGCCCGGCTCTCCGGATTCGATCAGGCGATTAATGGTGGGGACCGTATAGAGTACATCTACCGATTTTCCTTTCAGACCAGCTATTAATGTATCGCCTTTCATTAGTCTCACTAATCCGTTCTGTAACCCATTTTCCATTAAATCTTAAATAGTTTATCTTCTCAAAAATTGCGACCTACTGGATAGCAATTGCGCTGTAGTAGATGATGTCGATTGATTCCAACTGCTTACTGGAAGCGGCGGATGGACCGATGGGCCGCCGAGGCCGTGGGCTGGATGCGCCACTTCAAAGCAGAATTGCTGCTTGAACTGAGGCAGGACGTTGATGGGCTGCGCTTTGGCTCATGTCTCAGGCGGATAGGCAGTCGTTCGCTCAGCATTGCCGTTGTCATGAGACATTCTACCGACCACAGTCATTGAGCCTGTCTGTTGATGAGTTTTATAAGCTATACTTCGACTTTAACACCATGCCTATCAAAGAACTCTCTCAACGCTTCTTCTACAACCTCGCTCTGGGCACGCATGCTGTTTTTGGTTTGTGCGGTGTAGACCTTCAGAGTTTTCGCTATCGGTTCGGATAGGGTCAATGTAGTTTTGGGCATTGCTTTCGCATTTAGGTCCCTTGCATATATATCTTTTGGCATCCAAAAATTTGGATACTAAGAGCTTTTTATTTAAAGACACTCAGATAGAAGCTTATGGACGTTAGCATCATATTAGCTGATGGATTATAAGACTTTTGCCAGCTCAGGGCAAGGAAGCGACCTCTCGATCCTCAGAATCCGAAAAGTTGCTTGGCTGCAGAACCGCCACCCGCTCCCGGCTCCTCTTGGTCGAGCGGACATGTGCGCCCGCATCCTTCGGCGCGCGACCGTCGTGCGCGCTGCTGCCCGCGTAAGCTTGCCGCCAAAGTCACATAACCGCAAAAAAGATCGAACAACTTGCGGATCACAGGGCAATAGAGGGCAGCCGAGAGCATGATCCTTGAACAAATCTCAAGAATCGATAGCTAGCAGGGAACTGTTGCAAGAAGCCTCATAGAGCCAATTGCATGCGGCCTTCAGAAACTTACTCCTCGGACGCTTTTAAAATCCCTGCCCGGACTATCCAGAGACTGTTTATTTTATTGCACTAACGCTAACTATTCCCTACTTTTTCCACCCTTTCTTTCCGCCGGTGGTTCCGTGTGCCCCTTTCTTCCCAGAATCCGCCACTCCTTTCTTTGCATCTGCGGTTCCAGAAACGGTCTTCCCTGCATCAGCCACGGTGCTCTTCGCATCAGCCTTTGCTCTCTTATCTTTTTTATTTTGCATTTGAATTCTCCATTTAACGTTTTATGCGATCTGCTTAGTACGACATTTTTAAATAAAAAGCTTTTGGTACCTAAATTAATAAGTATCATAATCAATATGTCTGCAGTGCCCTGCAAAAAGTAGCCCTAACAGACTGCCACAATCGGCAAATTCAGTATTGATTTTGACGATTCCGTTTGCAGGATAACAATGAATGGCCGCGATGGTCGGTCTCCCCCTGCGCGCGGGGGGCATGCGGGCGCGTGGCCGCTCGGGCGGGCCTGAGCAGAAGATCTTGCACACCCAATTTCTTCGGCAGTGTCTTATACCTTCAGAGATGAATGCAGCAGAGGCTAAAATGGAAAAATGCGTTTTTTGTGGCAGCTTGAATGCTGCGGGACGTTTTGTTGTCCCCGGTAGATGGATATGCAGTTCATGCACAACTCGTCTTGAAGAACCGGTAAATTGGAATACAGTGGGTTGCCGCGCTTAAGTCAAGGTTACGGCACCAAGATGCAGTCATGCACTTCCCGCTTCGTGTGGGGGAGGTCATGACAAACAATCATCAACAGTCATCGATCTACGCTAAATTTGCTTCGACTTTATGATTATGTTAATGCAACAGTAAATGCAATCGATCCATATGACAATGTCTACGATAATTGGCCGCGATGGCCGCCTGGTATGGGACAATTATTCAATATCCCTGAAATTTTGGAAGATAGAGTGGAATAAACCGGATGACGGAAAAGAAAGCTGGCACGGCAGAGCGATTCTCTCCCAAACGGACCTTCGTGCTATGATGGAAGAGCGCGCGAAATCCGGGCCCATTTCCATAAGCGTGCCCGTCAATGCACAGTTTCGTAAAGGCAAAGAGGTCTACAGCGGACTGTTCATGATTTCCGCATTTCCTGATCCAGTCGACTCAAATCCGGTAGTTGATTTCACAGGCGTCGGCGATCTGGCAGTAAAAGAGAATTGATGGCCGAGTCGCCGGGCCGTTTTTGTCGGGATCCCAGGGCGTCTAACTCTCGGGATCTCTGAACGTCATTGCCATCTCGTAGACCCCGTCCTCGCCTTTCTTTTCCAAATCAAACCCCATATTTTTAAAAAGATCAAGCATCGGCTTGTTCTCAACCAGGACCTCAGCAGTGAATCCGAGCAGCCCCCGCCTCCTGGCCAGACGGGTGAGATAAGTGAGCAGATCGTGGCCTACTCCCTTATTTTGATACTCATCCTTTACCACCAGCGCAACCTCGGCGGTGTGAACCTTCTCATTTATCTCATACTGGCCAATTGCCGCGATGGTTTCTTTGCTGTCTCCCTCAACAATGGCCAGAATCATCATACGATTGGCATAGTCCACTACCCCGAAATCCTGCAGCCGCTCATGGGGCATATCCATTCTAACGGACATGAACCGCCGGTACATGCTCTCATTGGAAAGAGCATAGAAAAAGTCCTTCATTAAGGGCTCATCTCCTATCTTCACCGGCCTGAGGAGAATATGCAGCCCACTCCTGGTGGTCCTGAATGTCTCTAAAGCCACCGGATAGACCCCATTCACCCCGGGTACGAACGCCTGGTCTTTGTAGATGAGCAAGAGCTTCCTGGCTTCATCAATGAGCCACGGCCTGAACTTGGGGTGGGCAATAGCGATGAGATCCATGGCGCGTTCCCTGATATTCTTGCCGTGCAGATATGCTATGCCGTACTCGGTTACCACATAGTGGACATCACCTCTGGTAAGAGTCACTCCCGTCCCTTCCCGGAGAGACGGCACAATCCTCGAAATGGTATCGTTGACGGCAGTTGACGGAAGGGCCAGGATGCTCTTGCCGCCAGGCGCAAGCGCGGCACCTCTCATGAAATCTGCCTGGCCGCCGATGCCGAAGTAAAATGTCCCGGAAAGCGATTCCGCCGTGGCCTGACCTGTCAAATCAATCTCCATAGCGCTGTTGATGGCGGTCATCAGCTTATTCTTGGCAATATTTATCGGATTGTTGACATAATCAATGGATCTAAAGGAGACGGTTGGATTCTCATCCAGGAAATCGTAAGTATCTCTCTTGCCCATGCAATAGGAGGCAACCGTCTTTCCAATGTCAATGGACTTCTTGCTGTTGTCGACCACGCCCTTTTGCATCAGATCAATGATGCCGTCGCCTAAAAGCTCAGTATGCACTCCAAGGTGCTTTTTCTCACCGAGGTATGAGATTGCCGCATTAGGTATGATGCCATATCCGACTTGCAGCGTCGATTCATCCTCGATGATCCTGGCAACATACTTGCCTATCGCTTTGATGATGTCGCCGGGATCTTCCGCGGTATATTCCAGCAATGGTTCATCTTGAGGAATAATGAAATCCACATCTTTTATATTTATGAAGCCGTCACCCTGAGTGCGGGGCATGTGAGAGTTGATCTGGGCCACGATCAATGATGCCTTCTGGGTCGCAGCCTTTACGATATCTACGCTTATCCCAAGGCTCATGTAGCCGTGCTTGTCGGGAGGAGACGTCTGGATTAACGCTACATCTATTGGTATGATCTCCCTGCGGAAAAGGCCGGGAACTGCGGAAAGAGATATGGGCGTGTAGTCTGCTGCGCCTCTATTGATCGCATTTCTTGTGCCTTCGCTAATGAAGAATGAGTCTATGCGGAAGTTATCGCGGAATTTTTCATCAAGGTAGGGAGCTGCACCCACGGTCCACACGTGTATTAGCTCGATTCCGTAAAAGGCTTTGGGATTATTGCTGACGAAGTTCACCAGAGCCTGGACCAGGTATTGGGGTTCGCCGCAGCCCGTGCCGATGAAGATCTTGTCTCCGGCATGTATATGGCTGAATATATCCTCTTCCGGTGCGAACTTCTCCGGCCAGGTCTTCTTAAAATCCTCTAACAGATTGTTTCCGTTCATTGTTTCCCTTGCAATCTAATTTGCTGGTTGGATGGTCGAATGCATTGAGGCCACCGTCTCAGTGGAGAAAAAATCGTGGGGATACGCATATTCCGCTCACGGCGATAATGCTTCATGCAGTCCGGTATGCAAGCTCTCGATACCGTCAAGGCCATAGTATGCAGGATGGACTACTCTATCGGTTAAAAGAAGAAAAAGACCCGCTGCCTGTGAGGAGTTTAGACAATAGTTATGCAAAGCCCCAATGACCGGCTCGGATCTGTTTGTCAACTTTACGGATATTGGCTTATCTCGATTTTGAATGCAAAACTGGCGGAACGCGTCTATGCTTCCGTTCTTGTACCAACATGTGACTGTCATTTTATTCTATATGTGATAGGACCTATATACCTGTTTGCTAGAATTCCCTTTGCCTGCGGTTCTCAGTAATTTTGCCATTTAGTTATCCATTGCTCATCCGTCCAAAGCTCAACTATCCGGCGGAAAACAATATGACTTAATTTATTTTTTGCAAAGAAAAAGGATAAAAAGAAAAGCTGAACGGGGGACAGGATCTACTCGAAGTCCTCGCCGCCCATTCCGCCCATGCCGCCGGGCATTCCGCCTGCACCGCCCGGTCCGCCGGACTTGGAGGCGATGACGTCATCGATGCGCAGGATCATGACTGCCGCCTCAGTGGCGCTGCTGATGGCCTGGGTCTTGACCCTGAGCGGCTCCACGACGCCCAGCTTCAGCATGTCGACCGGCTTGCCGGTGTCCATGTCCAACCCCGCGGTCTTCATGCCCTTCTCATGAGCACTGCGCAGTGCGACCAGTGTGTCGATCTGATCAAGACCGGCATTCTCGGCCAGAGTCTTGGGAATGACTTCCATAGCATCGGCAAAAGACTCGATGGCAAGCTGCTCGCGTCCTCCCACGGTGGAGGCATAAGCCCGCAGCCTCAGTGCCAGCTCGACCTCTGGTGCGCCGCCGCCGGCTACAAGCTGCTTGTCCTGCACCGCAACGCCCACGACGCGAAGTGCGTCTTCCATTGCCCGGTCCAGCTCATCGACCACATGCTCGGTTCCGCCGCGCAGGATGATGGAGACCGACTTGGGATTATCGCAATCTTCAACAAAGGTCATCTTCTCATCGCTGACCTTGCGTTCCTCGACCAGGCCAGCTTTGCCCAGATCGTCCTTGGAGATCTCGTGGATGCTGGTGACGACCCGTCCGCCCGTGGCGCGTGCCAGCTTCTCCATGTCGCTCTTCTTGACGCGGCGCACGGTGTAAATTCCTGCCTTGGCCAGGAAGTGCTGGGCCAGGTCATCGATGCCTTTCTGCACGAATAGCACATTGGCTCCGGTAGCGGAGATCCGGTCGACCATGTCCTTGAGCATGTTCTCTTCCTGGTCCAGAAAAGCCTGAAGCTGGTTGGGGGAAGTAATCTGAATCTTGGCATCGACCTCGGTCTTCTCGATCTCAACGGCAGCGTTGAGCAGGGCAATCCTGGCACCGGAGACCGACTTTGGCATGCTGGGGTGGAGCCGGTCCTTATCGATGACCACGCCGCTCACAAGCACGGAATCGGTTATGCCGCCGCCGACCTTCTTCTCCACGGTGATGTTGTCGGTGTCAACGGTTCCGTCTTCATCTACTACCGACCTGACGGCCTCTACAGCCATAACGGCCAGCTCATCTCGCGCGGATTGAGAGCCCTTGCCGGTCATGGCCGTGACTGCGATCTTCCGAAGAAGGTCCTCATCCTTGGCGGAGACCGTAATGGCCAATCCTTTCAGAATCTCCAGCGCCTTGTCGGCTGCTGCCCTGTAGCCTGCCGCGATTACCGTCGGGTGGATCTGCTGTTCCAGCAATGCCTCGGACTGCTTGAGCAGCTCTCCCGCCAGCACGACGGCGGTGGTTGTGCCATCCCCTACCTCCTGGTCCTGGGTCTTGGCGATCTCCACCATCATCTTGGCCGCAGGATGTTCGATGTCTATCTCCTTGAGTATGGTGACACCATCATTGGTGATCACAACATCACCCATAGTGTCTACCAGCATCTTGTCCATGCCCTTGGGACCGAGAGTGGTCCTGACGGCGCCGGCTACTGCCTTGGCAGCCATGATATTCGATCTCTGTGCATCTCTTCCGGCAGTCCTCTCGCTGCCCTCTCGGAGAATGTATATGGGTGTGCCACTGAATTGTCCAGCCATTTTATAACCTCAATAATACCATTTTAACATTTAACCATTGTTTGAACTTCTATATTAAGACATATGCTGAAATGCTGGAGCAGCAAGAGTTAGGCATATGGGATGAAAATGGCCAATGCCGCTTTAGACAGGCAATAAATGTTCTACCGCCAGGATAATGTGCCCGGCGCATCCATTGCATGATTGAACTTCGGATTTAACCAAGGCTCAAAAAAAATTGTGCGATAAAATTGTGCGATAGAATTGTTCGAAACCGGACTTAGGTGCAAAAAATATTAGGCCGAAATTGATGGCCGGACGGTCTACTGCATCCGACTAGACCAGATCATAATCCGCGTGGACGTAAGCCCCTTTGCCGCCATCCACATAAACCATATAGCTGCCCGAACTCAAAGAGAGTGCGCCCAGTGGCCCATAGGGCTCTTCGCTCTTTCCGTCGCCATACTGATTTACGTAGTACTCATATTGATATACTTTTGTTCCGCTGGAGTCTCCGGCATAGATGGCCCACCCCTTATCTTTGATGGTCATTCCGGTATAGCAGTTTACTCCGGCGGAAATGTCCTCCAGTGCAAAGTTCGTTGCTGTCTTCCCTGCGGGAACGATGATGGTGTCGGGACTGGGGATGCATTCATTTTCAATAGCGGCTCTTATCGATATTGCCTGGCCGGCACCGGAAAGGAGAACTGCCAGGATCGCTACAGCGGCAACTAGCATTATATTTCTCTTCATAACCATACCCTCACAAGTCTTATGATACTGTTCAGGGCTGGTTTTTCTAACCGCATATAATGTTATCCATAGTTGATGTTGTGCATTGTTTTTGCATGGCTTTTTAAGCATCAATTATGAAATCAATTTTGAAAGCTGATGCTCAATTTAAAATGGACAAATCAATTTGAGCACACGACATAATTTTATCGGAGTCTACTTATTTTTTCGGTAGATCTCGCGCATCGTCTCGCGGTGCATGGAAGCCATGACGTCCCCCAGCATTCCTATGATGAATAGCTGGATGCCCACGATTATCAGTATCGCCGTCAGAATGGTGAGCGGGATATGCTCTATTCTCCAGGCAAACCAGTCTCTTGCCACGTAAAGGCCGATGAGAAAGCCGATAGATCCGAAGACTGAGCCGATCAACCCGAAGAAGAACATGGGATTCTCGGTCTTGGCCATGCGAAAGATGGTGAGCACGATCTTCAGGCCGTCCCGGATGGGATTGAGCTTGGTCCTGGTGCCTGCGGGCCGCGGCATGTAGGTGATGGGCACCTCCATGATCCGCATGCCCTTTTTCACGCTTTCGATGGTGATCTCGGACTCGATCTCAAAACCGGGCGTGGACAGCTCCAGGCTGCGAATGCCGTCCGCAGTGAAGGCCCGGTAGCCGGAAAGGATGTCGGTGAGTTGGACGCCGTAGATCAGGACGAAGAAACGGTTGATCATTTTATTGCCGAACATGTTGAGGCGCTTCAGAGCACCGCCCTTCAAGTGGCCGAAACGGTTTCCCACCACGTGGTCCGCCCTGCCCTTGAGGACCGGCGTCAAGAGGAGTGATGCTTCTTCGGGCAGATAAGTGCCGTCCCCGTCGATGAGAAGGATGTACTTCTCGTCGATGACCTCGAAGACCTCCTTTAGCGCCTGCCCTTTTCCTGAACCGGACTGAAGGAATACGCGGGCACCGGCTTTTTCGGACTTGGCCACGGTGGCATCCGTGCTGTGGCCGTCCGCCACCAGGATATTTTCAAAGCCCAGGGCTTGGAATTCCCGGATCACGGATTCGATGGACTCTTCTTCATTGAGGGTCGGGATGAGGACGCAGACATCTGGGTAGCTCAAGAGGGCATCAGCTCTGGAAACGGTTTGTGATCATATTATGGACGGGGCGCGTTAAATAGCTTCCTTCTTGACATTTGGCCGAGCGGCAGCCTTTAACTCGTAGGATTGCGAAGGACGAAGCGGGAAGTCCCCGGCCTTTAGGCCGTGGGATGAAAGCGGAGTCCTTTGCCCATATTACTTTCGCCCTGCACTCAAATTATATAAGAAGGGATAG
>Ga0074199_1002030_pt1 | contig 14048 bp, 9 predicted proteins | sample EPASupsiteSAE347_FD_64528 | JGI IMG/M metagenome (GOLD analysis project Ga0074199, IMG submission 64528) | Bioremediated contaminated groundwater from EPA Superfund site, New Mexico - Sample SAE3-47 | ecosystem: Environmental > Aquatic > Deep subsurface > Groundwater > Contaminated ...
GAAAAAACAGATGAAAAGACAATTTTTTTCCTGTTCGAGAAAGGGCGGCTCAAACGCTGGGGCTCATTATTTGTTCATGCCGGCATTCTTCTCATAATTTTGGGCGTACTATGGGGGAACATTCCCGGGGTCAGTTATTCCAGGACCCTGAGTATGGCGGAGGGGGAGTCCGTCGAGCTGGGAAATGGGGTCTCTCTTGAACTTACGCGGCTTGGGATAGATATCGGGGAAGACGGCATCCCCAGGGATATATCCAGTAATTTGAAGGTTCAGGGGAAGAGAACCCTGAAACACGGCGCTCTTCGGGTCAATCACCCGATTACCGTCGAGGACACCGCCGTGTACCAGGTTTCCTGCGGCATTGCTTCGATTCTCCTCAGGATGGAAACAAAGGGGAAAGCAGCCCGTTTTTTTGAAATCAATTTCAAAGATGGCTTTCCATCGGCAAAAGAGCGGCTTTTTTTGTTCGGCGACGGCGCAGCCGTAATGGTTTCCGAAATTATTCCCCACTACGCTCTCATCCGCGGTAAGGTGGTCAACGAAAGCGGCTATCCGGCTAATCCGGCGGTCCGCATCATGTTCAACGGGCATTTCCCATCTCCCGGAAAAGCCGTCCCTTCCATGATGGAATCCATGCGGCACTGGAAGGACCTTGGCTGGATCACGAGGGATTTCGGCTCTGCATTCGGCGGTCACGTAATAACCATGGAGTCTGCGGGACTCTACAGCGGGCTTCTGGTGAAGCGGGAGCCGGCTCTTCCCTTTGTCTGGGGAGGCGCTCTCGTCCTTCTTTTCGGCCTCTTTATGGCTTTTTTTCAACCCTGCCGCTCCCTGCGCCTTCTGCTTGTCGCCGGGGGAAACAGGGTTGAAGCTCTGCTCCTGACCAGTGAGAAGGATTCGTTCTCATACCAAAAGGAAATGCGAGTCATTCAGAAAGAACTGGGAGGCTGAAATGCAGGGTCTTGAAAGGACGGCTCTCTTCGTTTTTTTAATCCTATCCGCCGCGAGCGCTTTCTTTTATCTTCTGTATTGCCTGCTGAAAAAGGAGATGCTCGGGAAAATCGGATTGACACTTTTTTCTCTCGGATTTTTGTCGGGAGCGGCGAGCATGGTGGAACGCGCCATCCAGGCTGGAAGACCGCCACTTACCACTTTATACGAGGTGCTGATTTTCACTTCCCTGGGTATAGCATTCTGCTTCATTCTCGTTCAGATTCGGCGCCGAATGGCTCTTCTGGGTATATTTGTGGCGCCGGTCATTCTTTTTCTGCTTCTCTTCGCCCTGTCCCGCCCGGCCGAGATAAGGCCGCTTCTTCCCGCCTTGAAAAGCCCCTGGCTCCTATGGCATGTCGGCCTGGCCATTCTCTCGTACGGGGCCTTCGCCGTCGCCTTCGGGGTCGGTCTCCTTTATTTATGGAGGGAGGCCGCCGAGCGGAAGGGAAACCCTCTTCTTAAAAATCTTCCCGATCTTGAGTTTCTGGACTCACTCGGTTATCGCTGCATATCTCTCGGCCTTCCGCTTTTGACGCTGGTCATCGTGAGCGGCGCGGTATGGGCCCAGCAGGCTTTCGGCCAATACTGGCAGTGGGACCCGAAAGAGACATGGTCGCTCATCGCCTTCCTCGTCTATGCCGGGTACCTCCACGCGCGCCTGGCGATGAGATCCAAGCCGCGCCTTTCGGCCTTCCTTGCGGTCCTGGGTTTTCTGGTCGTCATCTTCTGCTTCCTGGGAGTGAATCTGCTGATGAGCGGCCATCACAGCGAGATGGCAAGGTAGCCGTCAGCAGATGGCTGACAGCTGTCCCTGTTTTCAGCCACAAATTCCCTTTAACTTTTGCAGCGGATATGCTATAATGCCATTGGATAGTGTCATTGGCTTTCCTAGCACCCAATTGCGATGGCGCATTTGCTTAAATGGGTGCTATTGTGATTTTAGGAGTGGGAAAGATTCAATTCAGTAATCAAAAACGGAGGAGGAATTTAATGAAACTGTCTTATGAGTTCAAAAGTTTATGTTTAGCTTTTTTGATGGGCATGCTGATTTTCTCCTTGGCGGGATGTGGAGGAAGCTCAGGAAGCGGAGCCGGTAATCCAATTCAGATCCAGAATTATCCGATTGATACCAATGTTCAAACGACGCTCCAGAGGACGGTCGTGCCTGATACAAAGCCTCCGGTGACGATTCTTCTTCATGAGGTTTCGAAATACAATACATACGGCTATGGCACCTGGTCGTATGGAGAGCCTCTTGCTTCTGAAAAGCGGAATGACATCATGCCGGAGGGTTATATCTACCCATCAGACACTGCAAAAGCAAAATTTTTGAAATTCTTCACCATAACCGACATACATATCGCCGACGAAGAATCTCCTGCCCAGTTGATCTATCTTCAAAGCAGCAGCTTCCACCAAGGCGCTCCTGCGGTATATTCACCGGTTATGATGTATACAACCCAGGTTCTCGACGCCGCCGTCCAGACGGTAAACGCCCTTAATAAAATAGACCCAATCGATTTCGGCATATCTCTGGGCGACACATGCAACGACACACAGTATAACGAATTGAGATGGTATATTGATGTACTTGACGGAAAGGTCATCCACCCAAGTTCCGGAGCTCATCTCGGAGAGGCCACCATCGATTATCAGAAACCTTACAAGGCGGCAGGGCTAGATATCCCCTGGTATCAGGCCCTCGGCAATCACGATCATTTCTTTATTGGTTCAATCCCTGTGAATGATTCTCTTCGGCAGGTCTATATCGGCGACACGGTCTTTGCTGCGGGAGATATCCTCGCGGACCCCAGAAACATAAACAGGCATGATTATTATATGGGCGTAATCGACGGCTCGACTATTTATGGCGACATCAGAGGCGCGGGTTTTGTCTCAAGCTTCAGCAGCCCTCCGAAGTGTACAGCCGATCCGAGTCGCCGTTCACTTTTGAGAACGGAGTGGATAAGCGAATTCTTTAATACATCTTCGACCCCGGTCGGTCATGGTTTAAACCTGGTCGACCCCAACCAGGCAGAAGGTTTTGCCTGTTACAGCTTCGTGCCGAAGTCGAATATCCCGCTCAAGATTATCGTGCTCGATGATACCCAGAGGGAAGACGATGGCTCTCCCGACATCCATGGGCACGGCTTTCTTGACCAGGCGCGTTGGACCTGGCTTAAAGCGGAACTTGCGGCCGGCGACGCCGCCGGTCAGCTCATGATTATCGCTGCGCATGGACCGATAGGTGTTATGCCCCTTTACTCCGAGTTTGAATGGTGGGTCAATCCTGAACCTCCTCCCGCCATGCAAAATGCCGTAACCCTGTTGGGACTCCTTACGGAACTTCAAAGCCATCCAAATCTCCTCATGTGGATCGCGGGGCATCGTCATGTCAATACAGTTAAGGCATTCCCTGGTCCCACCCCGGAACAGGGCTTCTGGCAGGTTGAAACTTCATCGCTCCGGGATTATCCTCAGCAGTTCCGCACTTTTGAGATCTACCTGAACAGCGACTATACAATTTCAATCGTCACGACCGACGTTGATCCGGCAGTCAAAGAGGGAACTCCCGCCTGGACATCGCGTAAATATGCTGTCGCGACGCAGCAGATAGTCGATAGCGTGTCTTTATATGAACAAAACTGCACCCTTATAGATTATATTACTCAGCTGCAAACTACGGTTCCGGATACAAGTATAAAGGCGATGTATCCTTCCGGTTCCTACAATGCGGAGCTTTTCAAGCAATTGAGCCCTGCAATGATACAGAAGATGGAGTCACTGTACCCAACGCTATAAGCAGATAACTGACTCGCGGATGATTGCGTTGATATCGAATCATTATAATTAACGAAGGAGGAGTTTATGAAAACATCTTACGAATTCAAAAGGTTTTGTCTGGTCTTATTGGCGGGCCTGCTGATTTTCTCTTCAGCGGGATATTCAAAAAGCGCCGCCGGACAGCAAAGTCGGATCCAAAGATATCCGATTGCTTCCAATGTTCAAACGACGGCTCAGAGGACGGTCGTGCCGGGCTCGACATTTACGGGGACGATTGTTCCTAAGGACCTTTGTATGATTTCAAAATACAAACAATATGGCTATGGCGCCTGGACGTATGGCGGGCCTCTTGTTTCCGAGAAGCGGAACGACATCATGTCGCCCGATTATGTCTGCCCATCTGGCAATAAGGCCGCGAAACTATTGAATTTCTTTACCATAAGCGACATTCATATCAGCGACAAGGAATCTCCTGTTCAGTTCATCTATCTTCAAAACTCATACCCAGCTATTACTTCGGCATATTCACCGGTTATGCTGTATACAACGCATGTCCTCGATGCAGCCGTTCAGACAGTAAACGCCCTGCACAAAAAAAATCCGATTGATTTCGGCATCTCCCTGGGCGATGCCGCCAACGCGACTCAATACAACGAACTGAGGTGGTATATTGATGTCCTTGACGGCAAGGTCATCACCCCGAGTTCCGGTGCTCATCACGGAGCCGGCACTATCGATTATCAGAAGCCTTACAAGGCGGCGGGGCTCGATAAGAAGATAAAGTGGTATCAGGCTATCGGCAACCACGATCATTTCTTGATTGGTACAAACCCTGTGACCGATTACCTTCGACCATTCTACACAGGTGAGAACGTTATCATCCTGGGAGATTTTTTAACCGACAAATACGGCTTTACATCGGCGGCAGCACCTAAGTACTATATGGGGGTAATCGACGGCTCGACTCCTTACGGTAACATTATAGACGCAGGACCTGTCACAGACTCAAAGTTCAACCGCCCTCCAAAGGTTGTCGCCGATCCGAACCGCCGTTCACTTTTAAAATATGATTGGATGAAAGAATTTTTTAATACATCTTCAAGCCCGGTCGGTCACGGTTTCACCCAGACCAACCTCGACAGGGACTTTGCCTGTTACAGCTTTCAGCCAAAGTCGACTATGCCGATTAAGGTCATCGTGCTAGACGATACCCAAAGGGACGACGATGCCAACGTTTGCGGCTATGGGCATGGCTCTCTTGACAAAGATCGTTATGACTTCCTTGTAAAGGAACTTGATGACGGTCAGGCTGCCGGTCAGCTCATGATCATCGCCGCGCATGTACCGATAGCCGTCGAGTACACGGATACGGATGCTTTAACGGATCCAACTCATCTGGCGTTCGTCGGTTGGAGCAACACCCTCGCTTTTATAACCCAGACGCAGCTGATTGCCAAGCTTCAATCATATCCGAATCTCATCATGTGGGTCGCGGGCCATCGTCATTTAAATACAGTTAAAGCATTTATATCCCCTGATCCCGCTCATCCTGAATTCGGCTTCTGGCAGGTTGAAACTTCATCGCTCCGCGATTTTCCTCAGCAGTTCCGCACTTTTGAGATCTCCCTTAACAGCGACTACACAATTTCAATCGTTACGACCAACGTTGATCCGGCAGTCAAAGAAGGAACGCCCGCCTGGAAATCGCGTAAATATGCCGTCGCGACGCAGCAGATAGTCGAAACTAATGTATATCAAACACCGAAGCAGGCCATGTGGCCATCGGTGGACCGGACTATAAGGCCAATGCCTAATGGTTCGTACAATGCAACGCTTTACAAGCAATTGTGTCCTAAAATGGTGAATAAGATGAAGACACTCTACCCAGGCCTATAAGCAAGGAATTGCTGCTTAGTCTCATGGGTGCCTCTTAGCATGATAATTACCGGAGGATGGTTTTATGAAACAGTTATATACATTCAAAGGGTTCTGTTTAGTCCTTTTGGTGGGCATGATGATTTTATCTTTAGCGGCCTGTGGAGGAGGATCTTCCGGTACAACAGCGCCCGCTCCGCTGAGCGCCGGAAACCTCAATCTGATCTTCGTGGTAAGTCCGGATTTGGCTTACGACCCGCTCGGCGACATCAATTCAAGTACGGCAAACCTTAGCAATAAGGGTTTACAGCGCTCTCTCCTCATGGGCACATACCTGAAACAGCATTTACTGGGGACAAACAACGTAACCGGCATTCACGTGCTCGAACCGATGACCCACTTGCAAACCGCAAACAATTACCCTGACATGGCGGCAATCGGGTTCATTCAGCAGTTCGCCCTTCTCAACCAAATCACTATACAAGGTGCGACCGCCAACAGCTACCCACTCTATGCAGCGTATGGGGGGCCGGGGGACGTGCCCAGCGGAGTTATTGCGCCGAATCCTTACATCCCTGGTGCCCAGGGGCTGGTTTTCAACGACGCGAGCGGCAACAATGTTGCTCTGGTGACAGGCATTATCCAGGCAAACGTCCCTGGCTTTTATGTCTTCTCGGCGCCCTGGGAGACTACCAGCGCTTTGCTGGCAAATATCAAAACGACCAAGGGATATAACCTGAATCTTCCCACGACCTATATGGGTCCAAACTTTGTCTATGTGATCACCATCGCGCCATCGGGAGACGCCGGCCTGCTTACCTTTGACAGCAAACTGAGCCCGCCTGCCACCTACCCTGTGCTGCCCTCGCCGGTGGCAAGCGTTTCATGCACGCAGCAGAACTATTTCAGCTGCACACGGACCGGAGGGGTTAACGGCGTCGTAATTCCGCCGGGAACCAACACCAACGAAACGGTTTACCTGATCCGGCACGCAGAGGCGCATCCGACGAGCAGTTTTGAAGACGGCAACTTTGTGGGTGCTGGGCAATGGCGCGCGCTGTCCCTTCCCGACTTTCTGCCCAGCGCTCTCCGGGGCCAAAGCAGTCCCACCCAGGTTTATTCCATCGACCCCGCACAGTCGTTCACTGTTAGTGGTAAAAGTTTTTCCTATGTCAGGCCCTCATTAACGGTCCTGCCCTATGCAATCGCCAATAATTTGCCCTATTATCTGGTTGCAAAGTTCAATATAGGGAATGCGACCGATCCGGCGGTAGCCAAGGCCACCAGTGACTTTTTCTTCATCGGCGGCAATCTCTCCAATCAAACCATACTGCTGGCGTGGGAGCACTCACACTTTCCACCGCTGATAACTTATCTCCTTAAGAGTTATGGCGGCAGCGACCCACTCCCAGCGTTATCCTGGCCGCATGCCGACTACGACACCATCTGGACCGTGACGCTTGACGCCAGGGGCAACCTGACGGTGAACAACGCACTGTGCGAAGGCATTGATTCCACAAAGCTGCCGGCCACGGCTCCTCTATTCTGACCCAAATTAATGGGACGTCATATTTTAAAGGAGAATAGGAAATGAACGTAAGAAAAATTCTGTTATTTATTGCACTTTTAGTGAGTTTTACTTTTACGGCATGCGGGGGGCGCAATTACGTCTCTGCACCACCAGTAGCTATTGATTACTCACTAGCTGCGCATTGGTTGTCTTTACCTGCCGCCGTCAATAAAGTAGATGTTTTCTACCTTTATCCGACTGCATATCAAAAAATAAACCCAACCGATCCGAACATTTGCGAAATCGATAATGCTTCCATGTTGAAAGGCTCAATTGCGGCATTTGGAAGACAAGCGACTGCTTTTGAAACCGTCGGAAATATTTTTGCACCATACTACAGGCAGGCAGATGCCGCCTATACCTTATCTCTGCCCCAGGAACAGAGAGATATTGTTATTGGAGGAATTCCGACTTTGGATGCCGTCGCGGCTTTCGACTACTATATCAAGCACTACAACAACGGGCGTCCTTTTATTTTAGCCGGACATTCACAGGGCTCGAATGTATTGCTCTTCTTGTTAGCCGGTTATATGAAAGATAATCCAAGCGTGTATGCGAGAATGATTGCCGCATACGTTATCGGATATTCAGTCACAGATGATTACCTGGCTGAAAATCACCACTTAAAATTTGCTGAAGGTTCCGATGATACGGGAGTCATCATCTCCTACAACACTGAATCTCCTGATGTTGTTAAAGGGGGCAATCCGGTCGTATTGGATGGAGCCCTGGTCATAAATCCGATTACCTGGACCAGAGAGGAAACGCTCGCTACTGTTTCTGAAGGCCTGGGATCGTTCATGCCGGATGCATCAGGAGTCTTTACGAAAGTACCGCAGTACGCCGATGCTCAAATTGACAAAACGAAAGGGGTGCTGATTTGCAGTACGGCCGATGTAAATAAATACTCTCCGGGACCAACCCCTCAGCATCCGATCGCATTCCCCAGAGGAGTTTTCCATAGCTTCGATTACTCTTTTTACTACTTCAATCTTCGAGCGAATGCTCAAAACAGAGCAGACAAGTTCTCAGGGAATGAATAGCTTTATAGAGACAAAATCACTTCTACTTTATCAACCGAAAAGCAGGAAAATATTGCCCGATAAAGGAAAAATTTATTTAGCATTCAAAAAAGAGGAGGAGTTTTATGAAAACATCTTATAAGTTCAAAAGGTTCTGCCTGGCCTTTTTGGCGGGCATGCTGATTTTCTCTTCAGCGGGATACTCAAAAAGCGACGCCAGTCAGCAATGCAGTATCCAGGGGTACCCGATTGATTCCTCTGTTGTTAAGACAACCGTCCGGACGGTCGTACCCGGCACAACATTTTCGGGGAAGATTATTCCTCAAGACCTTAAGCAGATTTCGAAATTCAAGCAATATGGCTATGGCAAATGGACGTTTGGCGGACCTCTTACTTCCGACCCGCGGAACGATATCATGCCGGCCGGTTATGACTGCGCGTCAGCCGCTAAAAAAACAAAACTTTTGAATTTCTTCACCATGAGCGACATCCATATCACCGACAAGGAATCGCCTTCTCAGTTGATTTATCTTCAACAATTGTTTTATCCGTCGGTAGGCAAAGCGCCATGGTCATTTGAAACTTCGGTATATTCACCGGTCATGATGTATACGACTCATGTTCTGGACGCCGCCGTCCAGACGGTAAACGCCCTTCATAAAAAAAATCCAATCGATTTCGGCCTCTCTTTAGGCGATACCTGCAACAGCACCCAGTACAACGAATTGAGATGGTATATTGATGTCCTTGACGGCAAGGTCATCACCCCAAGCTCCGGCGCTCATCTCGGAGCCGACGCCATCGATTATCAGAAGCCTTACAAGGCGGCGGGGCTGGACAAGACGATTCCCTGGTATCAGACTATGGGCAACCACGATCATTTCTGGATTGGTTCATTGCCTGTAAACGGTTTTCTGCGACAGTCCTGTATCAGCGACACGGTCATCGCTATGGAAGATGTCATGTATAAGGTCCTCATAAATCCCGGAAGTAAAAACAACCCTGAATATTATATGGGCGTGATAGACGGCTCGACTCCCGACGGTGACATTATATATGCCGGACCTGTCGCAAACTTCGCAATCCCTCCAAAGGTTGCAGCCGATCCGAACCGCCGTTCACTTTTGAGAACGGAGTGGATAAGCGAGTTTTTTAATACATCTTCAATGCCGGTCGGTCACGGTTTAAACCTGGTCGATCCCGACCAGGAAAAAGGTTTTGCCTGTTACAGCTTTGTGCCGAAGTCTAAGATACCGCTCAAGGTTATCGTGCTCGACGATACCCAAAGGGATGACGATGGCTCTCCCGACATCCATGGGCATGGCTTTCTCGACCAGGCACGCTGGGCCTGGCTTAAAGGGGAACTTGCGGCCGGCGATGCCGCCGGTCAGCTCATGATAATCGCCGCGCACGTACCGATAGGCGTCGAAGTAACTGCGCCCAAGTCCGAAATGGGTTGGTGGCTCGATCCTCAAAATGCCGTAACTCTGCCGAATCTGATCGCTGAACTTCACAGCCATCCGAATTTGCTCATGTGGCTCTCGGGACATCGTCATTTAAATACCGTTAAAGCATTTATTTCCCCTGATCCGGTCAATGCACCTGAAAAAGGATTCTGGGAGGTCGAAACTTCCTCGCTCCGGGATTTCCCTCAGCAGTTCCGCACTTTTGAGATCTACCTCAACAGCGATTTTACAATTTCAATCGTCACGACCGACGTAGACCCGGCAGTCAAAGACGGAACGCCTGCTGGGAAGTCGCGTTTTTATGCCGTTGCGACGCAGCAGATAGTCGGAAATAATCTGAATCCGAATTTTAAGACGGCAGATCCGACGATTGATCCCGATATTTTCGATCCGACTATAAAGCCGATGCCTGCTTATTCTTATAATGCAACACTTTTAAAGCAATTGAGCCCTGAAATGCAGGCAAAATTAAAATCGGTCTGTGCAGCCGATCCCTTGCCATCCTGGAATGACACCGTACATAAGAAGGCCATAGTCGCCTTTGTCGAGGAGGTGACGACACCCGGTTCGCGGGGTTTCGTACCGGTTGAGGAACGCCTGGCCACCTTTGACAACGACGGCACGCTATGGCCGGAGAAGCCGCTGGATTTCGAGGTCTATTTTCTTTTTGACCGCATCAAGGCCCTGGCACCGCGGCATCCGGAGTGGAAAAGCAAGGAACCTTTCGCCTCCGTACTCAAAGGCGATCTGAAGTCCGCGCTGGCCGGCGGCGAGAATGCAGTCATGGGAATGCTCATGGCCACGCATTCGGGAATGAACACCGATGAATATGAAAAAATCGTGACGGACTGGCTTGCCACCGCGAAGCATCCTGATACCAAGAAGCTATTTACGGAGATGGTATACCAGCCCATGCTCGAACTGCTTGCCTATCTGCGCGCGAATGGTTTCAAAACCTACATTGTCTCCGGCGGCGAAGACGGTTTTTTGCGCCCATGGGCGGAAAAGTTCTATGGTATTCGCCCCGAGCAGGTCATCGGCAGCAACATCAAGACTAAGTTCGAGTTGCACAACGGCAGGCCCGTGCTCGTATACTTACCGGAGATAAACTTCGTTGATGCCGGTACAGGCAAACCGATCGGCATCAACCAGTACATCGGACGTCGTCCCATCGCATCATTCGGCAACTCCGACGGCGACCTGCAAATGATGCAATGGACCGCCGCCGGCAGCGGTCCTCGTTTTTGTCTTTATGTACATCATACCGATGCCGAACGCGAGTGGGCTTATGACCGCAAATCGTCGGCCGACGGCCGCCTGGACAAAGGTCTCGACGAGGCCCTGGCCAAAGGCTGGACGCTTGTAGACATGAGGAACGACTGGAAGATCATCTACGCATTCGAGAAGAAGTAAAAACAGGGACATGAAAACGGCAATCCTGGGATATGGCAAGATGGGAAGCTGGCTGGCCGCCAATTTATGCCGCGAACATCCCGTCGGGGTCTATGAAACAGACAGGGAGAAGTGCGTCCGTTCACACGGGGAGTACGGGGAAATCCTGTTTTTACCGGGACTGGAAGACCTCTCCGCTTTCCAGCCGGATCTCCTGATAAACGCCGTAAACCTGGAGCGGACCATTGACGCCTTTATCGAGGTCCACCCATATATTCCACCGTCCTGCATTCTGGCTGATATCGCCTCGATAAAGGGCAGTATACCTGTCTTCTACGCGAAGACCCCGCATCGTTTTGTCTCGGTGCACCCCATGTTCGGTCCCACCTTCGGGGATTTAAAAAGACTCAAAAAGGAAAACGCCGTCATCATCAGTGAGTCCGATCCGGAAGGAGCCGGGTTTTTCAGAAAATTATTCCGGGACCTGGGAGTCAAAATTTTTGAATACTCCTTCTGGGAGCACGACCGGATGATGGCCTACTCCCTCACCATCCCCTTCGCTTCGACGCTGGTCTTCGCCGCCTGCATGAGCGACAAGGCCGTTCCCGGGACCACCTTTTTAAAACACCGGGAGATTGCAAAAGGTCTTCTTTCCGAGGATAACCATCTCCTGGCCGAAATACTCTTTAATCCGCATTCCCAGCCCCATCTGGAAAAGATTGCCTCGCGTCTTGAATTCCTCCAGGGGATCATCCGCGAAAAAAACCACTCCGATGCCGCAAAGTTTTTCGAGGGATTGCGGAAAAACATCGAGTAGGGGCAACCCCCCGTGGTTGCCCGATTGGGCTCCGCCAAAATGCGCCTGTTTATAAATTACTCCGGAGCGAGGGAGGATATCCGTACGGCGTTTATCGAATAAAAAAGAATGAGTATAAAAAGCAGACTACTGTTGACTTTAGTTCCCACGACCCTGTTTTTTTTCTTTCTCCTGATTTTCTTCTCTTTTAGAATGAGCGAAGAGATCCTTATTCACAAGATAGGGGAGGAGGCCTTCTCGCGCGGAAGTTCATATGCAGATGAGTTCAATGTCCTGACCGAAACCTCAAAAAAAGTCGCCGAAGGAATGGCTCTGGCGATAGGTACGGCACCCGGATTGGAAGATGCCTTTATAAAAAAATTAGTCAGGGACAATGTCCTGTATAATCCAAACATCTATGGCTCGGCCATCGCATTGATTCCCGCTTCTTCGCCGTTGGGGCGGTATTCCCCATATTTTTACCGGGGTCCGAAAGGAATGGAGAGCCGCTCACTGGCCGGCGGTTCCTATGATTACACCAAATGGGACTGGTTCAGGATACCGCTTAAAGAAGGTAAGGGAAGCTGGGGAGAGCCCTATTATGACGAGGGCGGGGGCAATACCTTGATGACCACCTACTCGGCTCCCATCGTACGGAACGGCCGGCCCATCGGAATTGCGACCGTAGATATCACTCTCGACAACCTGGTCCGCCGCGTCAAGTCTCTGAGGGTTGGAACGAACGGTTATGCCTTTGTGGTCAGCAAAAAAGGTTATTTCATAGCTCATCCCGTGAAAAGGGTGCTTTTCATAAAGGAGTCGCTTTGGGACCAGGAGGGGAAGGCGGCCAGTGCCGATCTGAACAGGGTCATCACCCTTCTGAAGTCGGGCAAACCCGGTTCCATGGAAATGTATGATCCTTTCCGTTCAAGGGAGTCCTGGATCGTCACCATGCCGATCAAGTCCAACGGCTGGATGCTGGCCATGATTTTTCCTCGGGATGAGGTGCTGCGTCCCCTGACCCGCCTGCGTTACTCCGTTGAGGCTGTCTCCATAATAATCGTGGCACTTCTGGTTCTCGTCATACTCTGGGTCACTTCCTCGGCGCTTTCCCCAGTCTCTAAATTGGTTGAGCAGACCCAGAGGTATGCCGAAGGACATTTTGCGGCCAGGCTGGATGAGTCCAGGGGGTCCAGGGAGATCAAGAAACTTTCGAAGGCCTTCAATGTAATGGGCGAAGCCATTGCTCAAAAAATAATGGAATTGAAGAATTCCATGGAAAAGCGGCTGGCCCTGCAGGGAGAGCTTCATGAGAAGGAAAAGGAACGCCTTGCCTCTGAGAAGGCCAGCCGGATGAAGTCGGAGTTCATCGCCTATGTTTCCCATGAATTGCGCAGTCCTCTTACTGTCATTAAAGGTATGGCGTCCACTCTGTTCGGGGACGATGAAGGTTATCTGGGGCCGGAAGAGAGGAAGGAAATTTATGATACCATCGAGTCGGAGGCGGATCGTCTTTTGGTGCTGATTAACGAGTTTCTGGACAGTTCGCGGATTGAGGCCGGCTGCCCACTTCAACTGGCCCGCAGAGAGACGGACATGGGCGAAGTCTTGAGATCGATTGCCAGGATGCTGAAAAACTACAAGTACTTTACCCCGGAACACCATTTCGAACTGGATATCCCCGAGGCATTGCCCTCTCTTAATGTGGATCATGACAAGATTGTCCAGGTCATCTCCAACCTGGTGACCAATGCGATCAAGTATTCTCCGGAAGGCGGGGAGATTCGCTTGAGCGCCAGCTCCTCTGACGGAAAGATGCTGGTTTCCGTGGCGGACCAGGGAGTGGGGATGGATTCCGAACAGGCGGGAAAACTATTCGGACGGTATGAACGGATTGAACGCGAAGACATCAAGAATATTTCCGGTACCGGCCTGGGTCTCTACCTGGCCAGGCACATGGTGGATCTGCACGGCGGGCGAATTTGGGCGGAGAGCGTCAAGGGGAAGGGGAGCACTTTTTTCCTTGAGCTGCCTATCAGCGGCAAGGCGTGAAGAGTCAGCGGGAAAGCGCGGGACGGATCCCGTTGTTGATGTTTCCGTCTTCCGGGACGTGCCGGTAGCGATTGGCGGTGCGATAGTAGCCGGGTTTG
>Ga0074199_1002031_pt1 | contig 14041 bp, 13 predicted proteins | sample EPASupsiteSAE347_FD_64528 | JGI IMG/M metagenome (GOLD analysis project Ga0074199, IMG submission 64528) | Bioremediated contaminated groundwater from EPA Superfund site, New Mexico - Sample SAE3-47 | ecosystem: Environmental > Aquatic > Deep subsurface > Groundwater > Contaminated ...
GTCGTCCACCGGGGAAAGTTGGGCGGCGGCCGGAAGGGAATCGGCAAGGCCCTCTTCGAGAGGCAATACCGGGGCGTCTGGGTCGATATGGAGGACGGCGAGGAAGAGGCGTCCGTTGCCGTTGTCGGCCTCCTCCACTCCCCCCGTTTCGCCCGCCAGTTATCCCAGTTCGTCAACAAAATCGACAAAATCAAGGATATGGCCGCCCCACCTTCGGCCCAGATGGAAATGGGTTTTGACGACCTCCGTCTCCGGGAAGAATTATTGGGGATGCGCCATTGCGAGTTGCTGCGGGACATGGCCTCGGAATGCGATCACGGACTGATAATCAGGGATCTCGCCGCCGATATGAAGGACCTGCACTGGAAATTCGGTAATGACGCTCTCCGGGATCTCATGGCCGTCGATAAGAAGGGGCAAGTGGCGGCCGTTTTCCAGGTAAAGACGAACAACCTTCCCAAAAGCGTCCAGGAAGGGGTCACCCAACTCCTGGTGAACAGTCTCCATTTCCCCCATCCGCCCCCCCGGCTGATCCTGGCCCTGCCCGAACCTCTTGACGCCGCCATGACGGCGAAACTGCGCCGCCTGAATATCGAAACCATAATCTACACTTGGCGGGATAATCGGGCCGTCTTCCCGGGTCTGGATAAGCTGCTTGCCTCCCTCCGCAACGATTAGAGGAGGAGCTGATTGTCCTTTGACCGGGATTCGCCGAGGTTCGTCACCGTAATGGCCGGACGGCCGAGAACGGGGCATTTTGTCTCGCAGATTCCGCACCCGACGCAGAGGGAGAGATCTACGCGGGGTTGTTTCAGAAGCATCTCCCGCCCCTTACGGTCCCGCAGACGGACTTCCTCGAACCAGATGGCCTTGGGGGAAGTGGGGCAGACCTCCTCGCAGACGATGCAGGACATATTGTGGGCAAAGGGCAGGCACCGCCCCTTATCGATCATGGCGAGGCCGATTTTTGTGGCCGCCTTTTCCTCGAGGTTTAGTTTCCTGATCGCCCCGGTGGGGCATACCTGGCCGCAGAGGGTGCAGCGGTATTCACAGTAACCGATACGGGGAACAAGGGCAGGGGACCAGATCCCTTCCAGGCCGGCCTCCAGGAAAGTGGGCTGGAGACCGCCGGTGATGCAGACCTTCATGCATTCTCCGCACTTTACGCAGCGTTTGAGGAACATCTCTTCCGCCAGCGCGCCGGGGGGGCGGATCAGGGTCGGTTCGGCGACACCTACCTTGGCCAGAGGCGTAATTCTCAGCAGGGGCGCCGCGACCATTCCCGCCAGGACAGAACCGAGGACGCGCCGCTTGCCAAGATCAAGGGCGGCAGACGCCGGTTTCCGGGAAAATCCAAAGGAAACGGCATTCTTCGGACAGGGATCGTCACAGTTGAGGCACATCAGGCATTCGGCGCTTTTCCATGCTTTTACCTTCTCCATAGCGGTTCCCCCCGGACCGCCCGGGAAACCTGCTCCACCCTGGCAACTCCGCAGACAAGCGCCGCACCCATCGCAATCCTCACTCACCGAACGCTTGAGCAGGGCATATCGGGACAGAAGGCCGAGCAAGGCCCCCAAGGGGCAGAGATATTTGCACCAGAAACGTTTCTCCCGGAGATTCAGGGCCAGAATCAGGAAAACGATCAGACCGATAATGATCCCCTGGAGAAAGAAGGGCTGACTGAAGGGAAGCACCGTCTTTTTCAGGAAGCCGTAAATAAACTCCGAACCAACCGTAATAAATGGAATATTCCATGCGTAGACGCCATCGAAGAAACTGCGCAGGGCATAACTGAACATGGGGTAAACAGCAAGGGATAGAGAACGGATCAACAGAGCGATGGGGTCGAAAATCCCGGCAAGTTGGACTCCTAAAAAAGCCAAGGCAAGGATGAAGATCAGGACCAGGTATTTTATCCGGTACAAACCGGCAATTTTAATGGGGACGGTTCTTTTTTTCAGTTTTCCCGCTAAATGATGCAGGGTCCCCAGCGGGCAGATCCAGCCGCAAAACACCCGTCCGAGTATTGCCGTAACGATGATCACGGTCAAGGCCAGGATAAATGTCCCGTAGAAGGACCGGGAGGCGAGGATCGTCGTCAGCCAGATCAGGGGATCGGCATCCAGAAAGATCTTGACGGGATAGCCCAGTTCATTGGCACCCTTCGATTCCGTCTGCAGAAACAGCCAGAGAAAGAAGAGGAGGAAAAGAGCCTGAATGAACCGGCGAATATTTTTCAACTGAAAACGCACCTCTAAATCGCGATTCTCTTGATCCTGAGTTTCGAAATATTCATGTTCCCCAACCCGGTGCTGTGACCGATGCGGACGCAACCGAGGGTGTCCGGTTTCATACCGAAAAGGGTTGTTCCAAAAGCATCGACAGCAACTTGATCCGTCCCGGCAATAACGGTGTCGAGACGCCTGACATCGGCGAGGCTTCCCCCTTGGGGACCGTTATCCACGAGGATGCGGACCGCGTCGAGGACAATCAGGGACGGCTTCACAAAGCGGGCAAGATCGACAAGACTCTCGTCGATGCGTTGATGGATCCGCCCCCGCCAGCCGCCCATTATCCCCATCCAGTTTTTCATCCCCAGGGTCAGGGTGGCGATGCCATGCACCTTGGCTATGGGCACGTTGATGATTTTGTCCGCCTCGACAATTTCCGTGTAGAGGGGCCATGTTTTGAGGTGTTGTCCCTTGATGGCCATATCCTTAAGCTTTCTCTCGTCGATAAAGGACACCTGCGCGCCCGCCGCTGCGGCCGCATCGGCAATCCCACTCTGCTTGTAGGTGCGCCGGGCGTCGCTTACGGGATGATCGAAGACCTTTACCTTTTTGGCCCCCGCCTCATAACAGAGGCGGACAATCTCGGCAACCACCACAGGATTGGTGTTGGCTGCATATTCCGGCGTCCGGTCCCAGCCGATATTGGGCTTGACAACGACAATATCTCCCCGGGAAACGAAGCGCCGCATCCCGCCGAGTTCATTCACGGCCGCGCCGGTTATCCGGGCCGGAGACGCCCCCCGCACCACGGCAAGATCCGGTCTCTCGGCCCCTGCGGCGAGAGATAAAAAAGGCCCCATACCCAGGGGGAGGGTTAGCGCGGCGCCGGACATGACGGCATTCTTTAGAAAATCACGTCGCTTCATAGCATAAACCCCTTTTGTATGTTTTTTACATGGATTTAACGAATCTTTCAACTTTTGTTATATGCCAAGAAACGTCCAAACAATATATTATGTAAATTCAAGTTATTAGCAATTAGCGCCGGAGAAAAACATCTGGCACGGTTCTTTCATGTCCATATTATAAAAGATAACAATTAAGGGGAGGACACCTACCATGCAAAAGACATTATCCACCATCGCCGTTGCGGTCATATTTGTGCTGCTGACAGCAACTTTCGGTTTTGCCGAATACAACGCTGCGGGGGGAGAGAATTTCCCGTATTTCCACCTGGGCCTGGTCATTATCGGCGGCCTGATCATCTTTTCCATCAAACGGAAGTTTGAAAAGATGTATGCCCGGGAAGCCGTCGGGGCATTTGCCCTTTACACCTGCTATGTCGCCCTGTTCACGGCACCGGTCATAGAAGTGATCAAGGTATGGGTAAGCTGATCCACCGCTTACGACCGTGCTCCCTGCTTGAATATTCCCCTTGTTCACCCTCCTTTACGGCTGTGGCCGTAAAGGGGAGTTATTTTATTTTCCCTGCCATCCATTGCTGATGAACTCATAAAAAAAGTCAAAACAATAGTCATAATCGACGGCTTCGTAAAAAGATCCGCAGGCAAGGCGCGCAAATCCTGAGGAATGAGGCGTACTTGTCGTACGCCGCAGTGACGAAGGATGCAGCGCAACGCCGCATCCGGACTTTTTACGAAGCCGTCATTGTTAATCCAGCCGATTTGTGTTATGCCCCGTCTCCATGAAACAGCTCATTGCCGGGATAATAATCAGCGCCCTCCTGCTCTATCTCTCCCTCCGGGGAATCGATTTCGAGGGGGTTCTGCAAGGTTTCAAGTCCATCGACATGGCATATGCGGCCGGAGCCGTCGTAATCATGGTGCTCATGCAGGTGATTCGTTCCGTCCGGTGGGGCGTCATCCTCAGCCCCATTCACAAGGTCGGCCAGTTAGATCTCTTTTCCGTGACCAATGTCGGGTTTCTGGCCATAGTCTCCTTCCCGGCCCGGCTGGGAGAATTCGCCAGACCCTATCTGATCACTAAAAAAGCCCCCATCCGGATGAGTTCCGCCCTGGCAACTATTTTCATTGAAAGGGTTTTTGACAGTCTGACGGTCTTTTTCATCTTCACCGTAACCATGTTCATGACCCCCCTGCCCCCGTGGCTGATCCGCTCCAGTGCTTTCTTTATCGTTTTGACGCTGGGTATTATGGGTTTTATGATTTTCATGCTCTTTAGAAGGGAGGCCTGTTTGAATCTGCTCGCCCCCCTCATGCGCAGATTACCGGAGCGCCATGCCGAAAAAGCGGACCGGCTGCTTCATCAATTTATCGACGGGTTCGGAATGATGGCGGAGCCGCGGTTACTGGCCCAGGTCGGCCTGCTTTCTCTTGCCTTCTGGATCATCGACGGGCTAGCCATTTACTTGCTGTTTCTGGCCTTCCATTTAACCCTGCCCTTCATTGCCGCCTTTGTCCTCATGGTAATTCTCATGATCGGCATCGCCATCCCCGCAGGACCGGGTTTCGTAGGGAACTGGCATTTCTTCTGTATTCTCGGGCTGACCCTCTACGGCATCCCCAAAACAGACGCCCTCTCCTTCGCCATCATTTATCACTTCCTGTCCATTGGCGTCGTTGTTCTGCTGGGACTTCTCTTTCTACCTGCCAACCACTTTTCCATCTCCGATCTGAAGGCGGTAGGCAGTGGCCTTCCTCCTACTTCTCAACATCCAGGCCGTAGCTCTTGATTTTTTTGTGCAGATTGCTGCGCTCGAGACCGATGGCCTCCGCGGTTTTGGAGATATTGCCTTCACATTCCCGGAGTTTACGCAATATGTACTGTTTTTCAAAATCGATCCTTGCCGCCCGCAAACTGTCCGAGTCCAGAGCTGTCGATGTCCTGGAGAGAGTCGGTTTGCTCTCAATCTCATGACTGCTCTCTTTGGCAAACAACGGAATGTCGCTTGCCGTAATGACTTTCGACGGCGTCATAATGACGAGGCGCTCAACGATGTTTTTCAACTCCCGCACATTACCCGGCCAGTCATGGCCCATGAGCAGTTCCAAGGCTTCATCAGCGATTATTTTGGGCTCTTCCCCTTCCTTCATGGAAAAATCGTTGAGAAAGCGTTCCACGAGGAGAGGGACATCTTCAATTCTTTCCCTTAAAGGGGAAACCTGCAAAGGAATGACGTTGAGGCGATAGTAGAGATCCTGCCGAAAACGACCTTCCTCCATCTCTTTTTCCAGATCCTTGTTCGTGGCGGCGATCACCCGGACATCGACATGGATCATCTTCGTCCCTCCCACCCGTTCAAACTTCTTTTCCTGAAGGATGCGCAGGATCTTGGCCTGGGCTTTCAGGCTCATATCCGCCACTTCATCCAGAAAAATCGTTCCCTCATGGGCCAGATCGAACTTTCCCCGCTTTTTCTGGGTAGCCCCGGTAAAGGCGCCTTTTTCATGGCCGAAAAGCTCGCTCTCAATCAGATCTTCCGGGATAGCGGCGCAGTTGACCTCGATGAAGGGTTTTCCATTGCGGCGGCTTAATTTGTGGAGGGACCTCGCTACCAGTTCCTTGCCGGTCCCGTTCTCCCCCATGATGAGAACCCAGGCGTTGGTGGGAGCAATAATGCCGATCGCCTCTTTGAGTTCCATGATGGATATGCTGCAACCGGTCAGTTCGTGCTGTTGACTCACCTTCTGTTTCAGAAGGACGTTCTCTTCCTCGAGGGTAATAATATCCAGCGCATGATTGACCAAAAGAATGATCTTATCCATGGACAGGGGTTTTTCGATAAAATCGTAAGCCCCAAGTTTGGTCGCCTTGACGGCCGTCTCAATAGTTCCATGACCGGACATCATTATCACCCGGATATGGGGATAATCGGAACGGATAACCTTGAGCACCTCGATCCCGTCCATACCGGGCAGCCAGATATCGAGGAGGACAAGATTCGGCATCTCTTCGTCAATAATTTTCAGGGCGTCCTCACCGCTTTCCGCCGTCAGGACATCATAGCCTTCATCCCTGAGGATACCCCCCAGGGACTGGCAAATACTCTCTTCGTCGTCGACGATAAGAATGGTTTTACGCATATGTCCCCTTCTCTGCGTCCCCTTCCGGGGTGGGCAATTCAAATTTAACGATTGTTCCCCGGGGCTGGTTGTCCGTGACGCTGATCTGTCCGTGATGATCATTAACGATTGAGCCGACGATGGCTAACCCGAGACCGGTTCCCGATCTTTTCGTGGAAAAGTAGGGTTCAAATATTTTGCCCTTGTAGTTGGACGGCACCCCGCAACCGTTATCGGTCACTTCCACAACCGCCCGGTGCTGCTCGTGACGGTAGGACGTCTTTATTTCAATCCGGCCCTCTCCTATAGTCAAGGCGGCCACGGCATTGTCGAGAAGATTGACCAGTACCCGCTTCATTTGCTCCGGATCGATATTAAGTTGAGGAATGCCCTCTCCCCGCTGGAAATCGAAGATTATATCCTTGTGGGCGTCCTGGAAAAGAACGATGGCATCGACCAGCACTTCATTCAAATCGTTGAGAGATGGATTCGTCACGGGCATGCGGGCATAACGGGAGAAGGCGTTGACAAGGTTCTTCAGTACCTCGACCTGGCCGATGATAGTCTTCGTGCATTCATGAAAGATCTCACCGTCCTCACCGAGTCGATCGCCGTATTTTCGCTGCAACCGCTGGGCGGACAACTGGATGGGCGTCAGAGGATTCTTGATTTCATGGGCCATGCGCCGCGCCACTTCTCTCCATGCCGCGGCCCGTTCCGCCTTCTGCAACTGGGTGAGGTCCTCGAAAACAAGTACCATTCCCATATCGTGTCCTTCATCATCGCTGATGATCGTCGTCGTGATCAGCACCGTGAGCGGACGTCCCTTGACATTGAGTTCGAGCTGTCTCTCGACAAATCCATGCTCACTCTTCTCCAGCTCTTTCAGCAATTCCTCAACCATGACCATATGTTCCGGCTTTAGGATTTCCTGGTAGGGGCGGTGCAGGACTTTTTCGGTCTTGATCTCCAGCATCCTTTCCGCAGCCCGGTTGACGATCGTGATCACGTCATCCTTGTCCACGGAGATTACCCCCGCGGAAACATTCCTGAGGACCGTCTCCATATACTTACGACGTTGCTCAAGGTCGATGTTGGCCTGTTCTACGTTCTGCTGACTCTTTTTGAGGTCTTTCGTCATGGAATTGAAAGAATTTACCAAGGTGCCTATTTCATCATCGGCAGTGATATCGATCCGGTAATCGAGATCACCTTGGGCAATCCTGCCGGTAGCCTCGGCAAGGTCCTGGATAGGAACGGTAATCTGCTTGGCCAGAAAAAGGCCGAACCAGGTAGCGGAAAAGATGATGAGCAGCGTAACGATGGACAAGGTCACAATATAGCTCAATTTGATAGGATTCTTGAGGAGTTTGATTTGTCTGTACTCTTCCGACGTCTTGGAAATTATTGCCAGTTTATCAACAAAAGCCCGGGAGAGATAATAGCTGACCACAACCATACCGATTACTTCTCCCGTACTGAGACGCGCATAGATCGGGGCGATGCCGCTTACCAGGTCTCCGTTGCCCGAGGATTGAACGGTGGAAACCTCCTTCCCAGAAAAGACCTCCTCGATGGTTTTGGGGGAGAGGGTCACGGGGGCTACGTTGGGGTTGTTCGGATCCCTGATGGTGATCTTTTCGCGCTGGCTGTCGAAATACACCTCCAGTATCCCCAAATTATAGGTCTTCTGGCGCTGCTCAACCAGAGTTTTCAAATATTTAGCGCGTTCTTTCTCGTAGAGGCGGTTTTCCGTAACATCGCCGCTGATCTGCCGGGCATAAAATTTTGCATAGTCCGCGGTGTACTGATAGGAAGTCTGGGCAACTTCGAGGGTGCTGTTCAGGGCGTCCCCGATCCTGAGATTGAACCAGTTTTCGATACTATAGGATAAAAAATTGATGGAAACGAGAAACAGAACAATCGTCGGGATGAGAGACAAGCTGACAAAGGCGGCAACAAGTTTTGTCCGGATCCTGGATCCGATAATACCGTGTCTCCGTTCATAAACAAGTTTGACGACATTTCTTATAATGAGAAAAATAAGTAGAATAATCAGGATGATATTGATATTGATGAGGCCGAAGATGAGGACATTGCTGGAAACGGGCAGAATCGTTTCCTGCCTGGTCAGATGGGTCTCCAGGAAAGTCAGGAGGACAATAACGATCACCGTAACGACAATCAGGACCCTCTCCCTTTTTCTACGGCGGCGTTCCTTGGCATCCAGAAAAATGGAGGAACCATCTCTTCTCAAAAGGCGACCTCCTGACGATACCAGTCAGTTTCGAAATCCCACAGGGAAACGAAGAAAAACACATATTCCATGTAGAGGGGAAGCCTTACCTTGTCGAGCTTGGCTTTGATCATGACGTAAAAAGGTCTTTGCCGGTTATCGACGTTGCGGGGGATGACAAGGGTCCCCGTTATTTCCGCCATTGCCCGCTTGGCCCCATCGAGATCCTGGAATGCCGTCGATCCCTTGCCGGCTGTCGAGGATACAAAAAAGAGCTTCTTCACACTGTCATATTTAATCGTTTGCCGGATCACCGCTCCGACAACTTTTTTATCAAACCAAAAGTTCCTTTCCCGGTTCAAATCCAGGAGAAAAGTAAAAGTTGTCGGAACTCCGGCCATGATGGCCGACTCCATGCCTTTGGTAAAACAGTTCGTCACCCTGGCATAGACAGTAATCGCGTCTCCCTGATGGGTCACCAGAACATCCCGAATCTCTGCCTCCCGGGCATAAGCCGGGGAAAACCAGATCAGGATGACAAGGATAACCGCCAAAAATCTTGTTTTGTCGACCATTTATACGGATACCCGCCTTTGAGAAGATGATAGCAACGTGGGAGTTTAGGGAACTAACGAAGAAAAATCAAGTCTTATCTGCTCTGAACAGCGGCAGACTGATAGGCGGACACGGCATCAAGGACGGCAAAAGAAGGTATATTCAAAGTTTTGAACGCCTTTGTCGGGGATTCCATGGGATAGTGATTGACTATTTCCCAGCAATCATGGCGCATTAAAAGTTCTTTTAAGAGATTGTTGTTCAAACGGTGGCCTGACTTGAAAGCCACGAAATGTCCGATGATGGGCATCCCCAAAAGAGACAAATCTCCGATGGCGTCCAGCACCTTATGCTTGACAAATTCATCGGGACACCTCAGCCCCCCCTTGTTGATGATCCGCTGATCGTCCAGGACGACGGCATTCTTCAGAGAACCGCCCAAAGCAAGACCGATCGCCTGAAGATATTCAACGTCCTTCAGAAAACCAAAGGTGCGAGCGGCACAAATCTCCTGTTCATACGCCGCATCGGAAAAGTGGAAATGACAGGTCTGACGACCGATAATCGAATGTTTGAAGTCAATGGTGTAGGTCATTTTGAATTCCCGGGCCGGGAGAAACGCGGCGGAACCGTTTTCGTCGGCAACGGAGACGGGGCTATTGATGACAAGCAACTTTTTACATTTTCCCTGAGGTCGGGTGCCGACCTCCTTGAGCATGCTGACGAAAGGCTGAGCACTGCCGTCCATGATCGGAACTTCGTGAGCGTCCAATTCTACGGTAGCGTTATCAACCCCCATGCCGCTGAAGGCTGACAGCAGGTGCTCCACTGTCGATACGGAGGCGCCGTTTACTCCGATCGTCGTTGCGAGGGTAGTATCACAGACGTTCCCGAGTTCCGCCTTGATCCGGGGCTTCCCGGCAAGATCACTGCGAATGAAGGTTATGCCTTTATCAGCATCGGCGGGATGGATGGTCATATTTACCTTCCTACCCGTGTGCAGGCCGATACTTTGGCAGATGATTTCACTCTTTATTGTCCGTTGCAGATACATGAATGTTCATCCAAATGTTTTTGTCCATTTAGCCAGCAACTTCCATACCGCCATGCCTATCCCCTTGAGATTATTTTAATCCCTTAAATATCAGCCGCTTCTATGAAGGCCGCGAAGCACGTAAAATCCTGGGGACGGGCAACTGTGTCAAATACACCACAGATCAAGGTTAAGCTACTTTAAGATGCGGAAACTTCATGATTGACCACCCCGTAAAAAAGTCAAAAATTTGGCCATAATCGACGTCTTCGTCAGGATTCTCCTTCCTGTCCTTTTTTTAAATACCGCTCCCTTTCGCTATAGATGCAGCCACAATAGGGTTGCCTGTAGATTTGCCGCTCTCTTGAGATACGCACACCTTCATCCCAGCCAATGCGGAAATCCCTGTAGATAAATGGAACGCCATATTCCCCGGCCAACATCTCTCCGATGCTGCGAATCTGGTCATGTTTCTGAAACCGGCTGTAAAGCAGCGTCGTGGAGAAACCGTCACAGGAATCCCGACGGGCCATCTCGGCGGTGCGTCGCAGCCGCATTTCGTAACACCAGTTGCACCGTTCCTGCTCTTTGAAGACAACACCTTGAAAAAAAGCCTCCAGGGGATAATCGGGGCTCCACCGGACTTCCATATCCTCTTCCCGGGCAAACCTTTCGAGGGCCTCCCGACGGCGGAGATATTCCAGGTAGGGGTGAATATTGGGATTAAAAAAATACCCCGTGAGTGAGAAGCCTTCTTCCCGGAAAACTCGCAAGGGATAAATCGTGCAGGGGGCACAGCAGATGTGGAGAAGAATTCGCATGGATAAAATATTTAAAACAGCTCTTTCTGGTTCACCGCCGACCATGTCCGGCCGAAGTGTTCGTACGCAATCCTCGTGGCGATGCGTCCCCGGGATGTCCGCTGGAGATATCCTTCCTGGATCAGATAAGGTTCATAGACATCCTCTATCGTGTTGCGTTCTTCACCGATCGCCGCGGAGAGATTGTCGATCCCCGCCGGTCCTCCCTGAAATTTGTCGATCAGGGTCAAAAGGATCGTCCGGTCCATCTGATCAAAACCCTTATGATCAACTTCAAACAGTTCGAGCGCCGCCAGAGCCACTTCTCTGTCAATTAAGCCATCCGCCCGCACCTGGGCATAATCCCGGACTCGGCGCAGGAGTCGGTTGGCGATCCTCGGAGTGCCCCGGGAACGGCGGGCCATTTCCGCCGCCCCCTCCTCATCAATCCGGACGGAAAGGATCCGGGCCGAGCGTTTAATAATCACCGTCAGCTCTTCGGGATTATAGAATTCAAACCGGAAACTCATCCCGAACCGGTCGCGCAGGGGCGAAGTAAGAAGTCCTGCTCTCGTGGTGGCTCCGATCAGGGTAAAACGGGGAATGCCAAGCTTCATGGATCTGGCAGACGGGCCCTGCCCGATGAGGATGTCGATGTGGTAATCCTCCATGGCCGGATACAGGATCTCCTCGACAACATGGGAGAGGCGGTGGATTTCATCGATAAAAAGGATGTCGTGGTCATGAAGATTGGTCAGGATCGCCGCGAGGTCGCCGGGCCGCTCGATAACCGGCCCGGAGGTAACCTTGACATCGACCCCCAACTCCTTACCCATGATATAGGCAAGGGTTGTCTTGCCCAGGCCGGGAGGCCCATAGAGCAACGCATGGTCCAGGGCTTCCCCCCTCGTCTTGGCTGCCTCGATAAAAATGGATAGATTGTTTTTTATCTTTTCCTGTCCGATGTACTCCGACAGTGCCTTTGGCCGCAGGGAAACCTCATAAGATTCTTCCTCCTCGCCGGCAGCCGGATCGACGACAAGATTTTTTTTTGTTGGTTTCACGGTTTTATCGTCCTCTTCACCCGGACAACTGCTGCAGCGCTCTTTTTAGAAGCAGATCCAGGGCAGGGATCTCGGTAGTTTCTTTCATAATCTTTTCGATGACGTCCCGAGCGGCAGCGTTTTTGTAACCAAGATTGATGAGCGCCGAAAGGGCGTCTTCCTTGACGGCATCTTCCATTGACCGGGGAACGGCTCGGTCGCGCGCGGCAGTCTGCCCTCGGTCCAGCTTCAGCACCTTATCCTTCAGTTCCAGGACCAACCGTTCCGCCATTTTCCTGCCCACTCCGGGGATGCTCAGGAGGCGCCGCAGGTTACCGCCTGTAATCGCATCCACCAAATCATCGACGTTGATCCCGGAAAGAATATTCATGGCCAGGCGGGGACCGATCCCGGATACGGAGATCATCACCTGGAACATGTTTCTTTCCTCAAGGGTATGAAACCCGAACAGGTTGATGGCGTCTTCCTTGACATGGGTATGGATGTGCAGGGTGATGGGCTCACCCGTTTCCGGCAATTCGTAAAATGTAGTCAAGGGAACGAAGACACGGTAACCGATGCCGTGGGCATCCAAGGTGATGGCCTGGACGGATTTGTAGACAAGCATGCCGCTGATTCTGGCAATCATGGGGACACGGAAGGCCCGGAACAATGGGCATGACAAATGGCAACGGCCAGGGCGTCGGCCGCATCGGCGGTCGGCGCCTCCTTTAATTGCAGGATAGCTTTAATCATTGCCTGGACCTGGCTCTTTTCCGCCCGACCATAACCGACAACCGCCTTCTTCACCTCCAGCGGCGAATATTCAAAAACAGGGAGACCGCTGTGTGATCCGGCCAAGATGGCAACACCTCTGGCCTGTCCCTGTTTTATCAAACTTTTTACGTTTTTCCCAAAGAAAATATCCTCAATGGCGACCGCATCAGGTTTTGTCTGCTCAATGACCGCCATTAGCCGTTCATATATGGCCACTAAAAACGAAGGTAACGATACTTTAGCGGTAACTTTGATTTCGCCGTGCTGAATATGCAGAACATCATTTCTTCTCTTTTCAACAACACCAAAACCCGTAACCAGACTACCAGGATCGATGCCCAAGACTATCATCAGCTCAATTTTTCCATGATTTCATCTGCTATGTCAAAATTGGCATACACATTCTGGACATCATCATTGTCTTCCAGCTTTTCCATCATCCTGAGCATCTGCGACGCCTTATCTTCAGCCAAAGCAATGGTATTCTGAGGAATCATCCCGATACTGGCCGCCAGGGGTTTCAGGCCTTTTGCTTCTATCGCCAGGTGTACGTCTTCGAACACAGCGGGACTGGTAATGATTTCAAATTCGTTTCCCTCTTCCCGCACATCATCGGCCCCCGCTTCCAGGGCCAGTTCCATGAGATCTTCCTCATTGATGGTGCTTTTATCAATCAGTATAGTGCCCTTTTTATCGAACATCCAGGCAACACAGCCATTTTCACCAAGATTTCCACCATGCTTTGATAAGATATGGCGGATTTCCGCGACCGTCCGGTTTTTGTTATCCGTCATGACCTCGACGAGAACGGCCACACCCCCCGGTCCATAGCCTTCATAAACGATCTCTTCATAATTGGCAGCCCCTTCACCGCTGCCAATGCCTTTTTTTATCGCCCGATCGATATTATCCTTGGGCATATTTTCACTTTTTGCCGCCATAATGGCCTGGCGAAGTCGCGAGTTTCCTTCCGGGTCTCCGCCGCCGAGCCGCGCGGCCAGACTTATTTCCTTGATTATTTTCGTGAATATTTTACCCCGTTTCGAATCAATGGCACCTTTTTTGTGTTTGATCGTACTCCATTTTGAATGACCGGACATCCTGCCGACTCCTGATGATTTAATATTGAACGCCCCATAGCATATGAGGCACTGCTTGTAAAATAAAAAACCCCTTCAGTGATGAAGGGGTTTTTTTAATAATCCCGGCGGCTCCCTACTCTCCCACACAGTCACCCATGCAGTACCATCGGCGCTAAAGAGCTTAACTTCCGTGTTCGGAATGGGAACGGGTGTGTCCTCTCCGCTATCGCCACCGAAA
>Ga0074199_1002038_pt1 | contig 14001 bp, 12 predicted proteins | sample EPASupsiteSAE347_FD_64528 | JGI IMG/M metagenome (GOLD analysis project Ga0074199, IMG submission 64528) | Bioremediated contaminated groundwater from EPA Superfund site, New Mexico - Sample SAE3-47 | ecosystem: Environmental > Aquatic > Deep subsurface > Groundwater > Contaminated ...
AAGGATAGCATGGCTCTTTGGTTCTCAAGATTAGAATTAGACCAAAGAGAAAAAAATCCTAAAATATTAATCCTCCAGGTAAACGACATTTTTTAACCGAGGGATACTGTTGAATCACTGGCATCCATGATCTTCTTCCGGTTTGGCGAATATCAGAGATGGTGGAATAAGGCTGTAAAAGAGAAGTAGCTTTTACTGAAATAGCAGGAAGAACCTTTCCTTCTCGATTGGCAACAGTCTTACTTGATGAACAAAATGATGTCAGCACTCAAATTTTGGTTTATTGCAACAGAATTTTCCTAACTCAAGAAGAAAGGAAATAACATGGAAGAAAGTGAAAACCTACCCCCAGTCCCGGCTCAATTTTCCCCCCAAGTAGAAAACAGGCCGATTGAAGATGATATAAAACGGAATGTTGAAATAACACCATCCCCCGAATCGTCCGAGAGGGACGAAAATTCGAGTGTCTTGGCCAATCCGAAATCCCTACCATTCATTGTGGGAGTAATCATCTTCTTCTTCGGTTTGATTTTCATTAATTGGTTGCGACCCAATCCTATCGATCTTGTCATAGGTGCGAAAACGCTTGAAAACCTTAATCTCCTGAAAGGCAAGTTTTCCCAGGATGTCGATAAGGCAATTGCCTGGCGGGAGTTCTCCCTCCAGCTAGAGGATCAGAGCCAACGCAGTCAGATTCTCGGGCCAGACGATCTGACTCGATGGTCCAATCTTCTTTCCAATGCCGCAAATGAAGATCCCCAAATGGCTCGCTCCCCCACTGATCTTCTTCAAAAAAGCATAGGCCTGCTTCACAAGAACATTAAACAGTTAAAAGAAATTGCGGAGAAAACAGGAAATGAATCCCAGGGTGGCCAATTAGGGGATTTTCTCCATAAACTTGCTGGCCTTGCCAGCTCTAGCCCGTCATTGGACGAGTTGAACCGTATACGGTTTTCATGTGCCTTGGTGGTTGCTGGAAAAACATCAGGGGGGTCATCCCGGGAAAAGTTTTTCTGCCGCCTCCCGTCGAACTGGGGGGATCTCCGCGACTTGCAGAAATTGGGGGAAAAAGCTGAACAGCCGATGATGTTCGTAGATGCGTTGTTGGCCTGTCTCGACTTGTCCAGCGATCATCAGAATGGGGACGAGGACTTGGTTTGTTCTCTTTCTGTTTGGCCGGGCGTGCCTCTCGGCTCCATTGTCAGACAAGATCCATCGCCACAATTAGGAAACCATGAAAGAGAGTTTCCCTGGCTGCAAAACTTCATGGATCTTCAACGTGAGGCTCGTGAAGATCACCCTTCGTTGCAGAAGATCCTTCGAGCAATAATAGGAATAGACGGTAGAACGGAGACTTCTTTCATTCGAAAATATGGTTGGCTAAATTTTGACAAGAGTCTGAAGTTTTTGCTAGTGGACGAATGTGTGATTTCCAAGGATAAGAATTTGCATGAGGATGCCTCCAAATGGTTTTCTTCCATCAAGCCAAACGATGCGGCAATTCCACCCACGCTACCATTTGGCCGTCTACAAGAACTGATCAATAAATTAGATCCCGAACGCGAGGAACGTCCCCTTTGGAAAGCCGAACAGGAAATCTGGACTGTCCTTGCGCAGCCTGTATCCTCTGCCACCATCGAGCTTGTCCAAGCCAGGATCGCGGAATGGATGAAACTTGCGCCTGAGGAACGGAAAAATGGACCCTTCACCTCCCTGGTTAGAAAAATCTGGATTCCTTTGGCCAAGGCTATTGCATCCGAAGGACGCAGCCTAGGCGAACTGGAGAATGCACGCGCAGGTTTCATCGAGTTATTGGAGAATTCCCCAATGTTTTTTGAAAACATACCCGATAACTGGCATCTTATTGGTAAGTCCATTGGTACGGATAAGTGGCGTGTGCAAAGTGGATTTCTCAAAGGACTTAAATTTTCCACCAAGCATCCTGGGCCATCAGATCCAGGCTCAAATACCTGGGAACTAATTTCCAATTCGGCTAATTTTCCGAATTCCATTTCGGACATATCCTGGGAGGAAGTAGACAAGAAACGCCCTGAATATCTTTTATTCCTGGAATTATTGGCTTCTCTCTGGTTGATCGAAGCTCTTCCCGAAGTCGAACGGGGAGAAGTTGCCGCGTTGGCTTATTCCCCACCTATCCTGAAACAACTCGACAAGAGGATTCTAGACCTGAAAAACCCCGGCCACCGGTTCGTCAACGCCCTTTGGTGCAAACTGCCAATGATCCTCTCTCCATCCGAATATCAGAAATGGATTGATATGAAAAGAAAAGCAGGGGAAACGAAATGGAATCGTCTTAAGGTCGCATTCGGAGGCTTTTCTTTTGCCAGAGCGGTATTTTGTCATCGCGACGCGGGGCGTGATCTGGTTTTTTCGCCTATTTTCGAACCGGAAGCTATTCCTAAGATCAATGAAATGCGAAGAGCCATCCTTGAGGGACCACCGATTTCGCTTCCTTCCTGGCTTCGTGTCGTTGCATCTGAAACCAACTTAGTCCCTCAAATGTTGGCTGATGGTTCCCAAAGGGTAAATTTCTGGAAAGTTGTGGTTGCCGAGGCTATTTTACACGGTTTCATACAAAGACTGGCCAAGCTCTCGACGGACACACTGGATACCTACAAGGATTCTATGATCATGATTCTCAAGCCTCCCAAAGACTTGATGACCCCGTCCATATCCCGAGGTTCCGAGATCTCCACGACCCTCATCCTCCCGGATGAAAATGTTTATCCTTGGAAGGAAAGCTTGTTGGCATGGCCTCATGCCGAGGATATCCCGCTGAGTGATTTACAGAGCATACTCGTTGCCGAATGGTGTTATCTAGGAAGTCAGGCAGACTCAGGCTCTTTACAGGCCATTTGGGAAGTTTTCAACCTGAATCATCGTTGGTGGAACAACTATGCATCGAGATTTACAGAAAATCAGGGTCTCATGGAGAAATATTTCCCACATCCGGTCCAGAAAACAGATTCTGGAGGCCAAAAATGACATCGAACAGTTTGATTTCACCCTTCGTTCGCCAAGCTCGGGAAAAATATGCATGGTTTTTCATGCTTTCCTTAACTCTTCTGCTCTTGAGCCTCTTCTCGCTGGCTTTCCATTGGCATAACCTCTTCTCCACCGTGGAAAAACCTCCAAGTTGGTTTATCTTTGCAGCCTTAGTTTTGGGCTTTGGTCTTTCTTTATTTTCACTCCGGCAGGGTTTCTTTCATTTCCGTAGCTGCCCGCTGGATCACTGGGCATTTACCCTCGTGTTGGGTCTATGCTTCACGGCTCTTTTCTGCATCGGAACCTGGGGGGTTAAGCAGATGCCCCAATTACAGGCAGCAAACAATGTCCTGAATTCCAATATGGAACTATCTTCTCCCCCACAAGCATCCGAAAGACCAGGGGGAAAGTTGATGGATATAATTTGGAAACTCGTGTCAGATATTCGAGGATTCCTTACCGATATAACCACTGTCTTTCTCAGTTATTTTCGCATGCTTTTTATTCTCAGTTCGATTGCCATCTTTTCCATCTTCCTCATTTTCTTTTTTATCCTCTCCCTTTTCTGCAACCAACGTAAGGCACAGCTTGTCTCAATTCTCGGTTTGTTTATTGCTCTTTCCTTCTCGGGTTTTAGTGCAGATTCCGGGGCTACGTATCATCTCCTTTTTGGGGTGTCTTTCTTTTGGTTGGCGATTATCTTGGGAACGAATTGGAATTTCGTCGATTATAGAATTGACCTCACCGATTTCCCACCCGAAGGGGCACAGTGGCTGATTAACCAGGAAAGGAGCAGAGACCTGGCAATCGCCATCTCTTCTTTTCCTGATGGGCAACAACTTCTTGCTAAATTAAACAATGGACTTTCCGGAGCAGTTGAGTATAAAGATGGGAAACCCGTTCGAATACGAGAATCAATCAAGAAACGCTTTTCATTTTGGAATCTTATCGTATTTTGCTTTTCCTTGCTCTACCTATTTAATCCTGGTTGGGGATGTATAGAGGTCATTCCAGACAATATCCCTTTTTTCGGAAACCTTGATGAGCTTCTCTTCGCTTTGATTGCATTTAACCTGTACCCAAAATTGCGTGAAGACATCGATTGGGATAATAGGAAGAGTTTGATGGATTCAAGCCCAAATTGAGTAGGAGGGGAGCACGAAAAGCCTTTTTGACGGGTTTCACGGCCCATTCCGAGGAATCTCTTATTTCTTCACCAGGCCTCGTTTATGGGTTTGGGGATTTCTACCACTAGCGATCTCGATAGCATTGGCGTGGGGTGCCTTGTCCTATAGTCGGGCACATTCCGATTGGACCCAGCGACAATTGACCTGGTTGTCGGAGACCAGAAAGCAAGCTACCCCTCCATGGATGGAGATCTACGTTATCCCGATCATGAATATCCTTTGCATTCCTCTCTGCTGGTTTGGAAGTCTCTTTTTGAATTTCTTCAGCCTTCAAAAGGATCTACTCATCGTGTTGATTATTTTCTGGTATGCCGGTTCATTCCTGGTCATGCTCGTTGGGAGTTATCACTTCGATCTCTTATCTCAGGAGGTTGAAAAGGAAAAAAGGGGAACTGCCCGAGATCTCTCCCTTTTCTCGCGTTATGGAATGCTGAGTTTGGCTCATAGCTTGACTATTCAAGCTTGCCTCTTTTTCCTCTGGCTTCTTGGATCGTTGGTTTTCATCCCTCTCTGCCTATTGCCGGGTGGTTTTCTCTACTGGATGTCATTCGCGACCCTCCTGAATCTGGTGGGAATAACGGTCAACTACCTGGATTTTCCCCTAAGCCGGACAAACCTAGTCTTTTTCCAAAAGCTCGTTTTCCCTCTGAGAGACCCCATGCGAACATTGGGATTCGGAGTCGGAATATTGGTTTGTTCAACCGTTCCAGGCTTGGGAGTTCTCTTGATGCCCGGCTTTGTAGCTGGCGCAACGCTGTTGTTCCTTGATGACGTAAAACGCGACCCCAAGTTGCTTGCGATGTTAAACTGAACTGAAAGCGACTCATCCCATGATGTTCCGAAAAAGATGCATTACATAACTGATCCGTTGCAGTTAAAAGAGCCCAGCGCTTAATGATCCTGGAGATTCGAAAAAGCTTAATCGAGAAATTATCGGAGATAAAAATAAGCTGCATGAAGGAGGATGGAATGTCGAAAAAATACCTTGCAAAGGTAAAAGGGGAAATTAAGAAATGGGAAGAAGAGGGACCAGGGTATTTATCTCAAGTTTCTGACATGCTCTTTCGGCCTGCTCAGAAAATAGCAGAAAGCCTTATCCCTGAATTTGTAATTGATACAGTTCAAACTGCAATCAGGGGTTGCTTTGAAGCTCTTTTGTCTGGAGCATCATATACAATTTCCAAAGACGAAATTCTCCAGAAAATAATTGAACAGGACCCTTGTCTGGATTCCTTTGATGCAATACTCAATTCAGAAAACCTTGATGCCATGGATGCAGTCGCATACCACTATTGGAATTGGAATCTTGGTTATGCAATTACACAAGGAATAGCAACCGGATCAGCGGAGCTCCTGGGACTAGCTGCAAATATACCGGCGCTCTTTACCATTATATTTCGGATGATGCAACAAATCTCGGCTTCTTATGGCTTTGATCCTGATTTACAGGAAGAAAAGCAGTTTATTCTTCGCGTTCTTAGTGTTGCCTCATCGGCAGATGTTGCTGCCAAACAAGCAGCAATGGTTTTTTTGAAGCAGCTTCAGACTCAATTAATAAAAAAGACCTGGAAGAAGCTCGCTGAAGAAAAAGCGCTATCGGTTGCCATTCGAGAATTGGCGAAAACAATTGGAATTCAAATTACGAAAAGAAAGGCGCTCCAAATGGTTCCGATTATTGGAGGAATTATTGGTGGGGGATTTGATGGGACGTATGCGAATGATGTTGGTAGAACTGCGGTTATGTTGTATCGAAAGAGAAAAATCGAATTGTTGAAAATTTGAATCGATTTTTACATCCGGTATTGCTAAGTATCCCTTTTCATCAGCATTTCAATCGTCAGAGAAATTTCCGCCGCGCAACCTGCGGCATTTGAATGGATCTCGGAACCGGAAAATCTATAAACCATGTAGCCGTTTCGTTGTAGAACTCGATCCTGCTGTTTATCTCGTATGATTTTTTGCGGATCTTTATGGAACTCAATGCCATCACAGTATATAGCCATAAGCGGCTTCTCGATTAAAAAATCCGGAATCGAAAAAAGTTTTTCCTCGAAGAATATTTCAGCTTGTTTCTTAAAGGGGATCTGTAGTTTTGTTAATGCCTTCTCAAGCAACTCTTCAATCGGGGAATTCTGGGAATCCTTATGTGGAGTGTTGTAAATGGAGTGCTGCTTATTTTTCAGATACCATTTCTTGTGTTCCTGGCTGATGGAATGTTCAAAACTCCATGACAGCGGGCGACCGAGGGAATCTAAAAAGTTTCTAAAAAGAAATTGTTTTGTTCGTTTTTCCCATTCTGTTGGACCGCCCGGATATTTCGCGTAAACGTTATTAGAATGAACAATTGAAATTAAATCTCTTGCATTAAAGATCATTTTCAATCGACGGTCAAAATCCGAATCCAGTGGAAGCGGTTTAGATTTATCTCTGCGGTAAATGTATTCAGTCAAACCCTTTTCGTCCGTTCTTCGGATGTATTCCACTTCATACCCAAAAAGAGTCTTTAACTCTTCGCTAAGCCTCTTTAAACCCTCTGGATTTATCAACTCGTCTTTCAATCTCAATTCGATCGTAGCGTAATGGTTTTCCGTTTCTAATAAAATCTTGTATATTGGCGGCTTTGGCGGATCATTTCGGGATTGGAAATGTTCAATCCCCCATACATTTGAAGCTGCATAATAGTCTCGTTTCGATCTAAAACCGTTTACTTCTTTGAGCCGGTAATACTTACTATCCGCCATTTAATTACTCCCGGTGGTTGTGTTTAACAGCCAAGCAACGGTCGGAAAGATCGAGCTGATTCGAAAGTTAGGAAATGATGAGGACTATGAGGCAGAATGCCGTAATTTCCCATTTGTACACACTCAAATTGCACGGCTTCGAATAAATCGTAGTGCGACGATCGCAAAGTAGGATTTAATTTCAATTAATAATAAAACTAGGTATGTATATTGTAATTACCTTTATTAATCCTGGAGCTGTTTCGTTTATATATTCGCTAAGTTTTTTCTCAAGGTCTTTGTGTAAAAAGCCATCAACGTAATCTTCTTTTGCCCTTTGAATAGTCAATTTCCTGAAATGATTATTAACAATATCTCGCATCTTTTCTTTGTTCTTAACTAAAGCCTCATCATTTTTACCGAGATAACCAATTTCTATTTCTACCTTGATATAATGAATTTCTTCGTCTCTGGATGGGTTAATAAATTCGCCTAAATTAAACCTGTGCAAATCAGTAGAGCTAACAGTCAAAGAAGAATTTTGAACGGGATTTGAGGATGAACTAGCGTTGATCATAGTGCTTAATTCGCTGCTTTGAGAATACGACACTATGGGAACGAGAACTAATATTAATAAAGCATAGACAAAAACTGGTTTTTTCATAAGATCCTCCATATTTCGCAATTTTCCGATGCATTTAGTATGAGACACAACAGCGGTTAAATTCCCGCCTTTATTTTCTCACGAAGACAACGTCCTTTCAAGCCCATCTGTTCCGTTATATTCGTGAGACTGGTTTGGCGAATGCCGTTTACCCGAATATATAAAATTCTCGCATATCTTTGTCCGGAAAAATCGCCATTTCCGGAAAAAACCCTGCAAAAATGACCACCCCCTCAAAAATCCCTGCCTTTCGTTGGTATAAGCCTATTGAGGACAATTTCCCCCAATATCTCTTTGAAAGGAGGAATCAGATGGCTTCTCAAAACGGCTTGTTAACCCTCGTAAAAGTAATTTTAGTAATTCTCGACACTCTATCAAGCAATAACAATAACCATCCACCCCACAATTCAAATCGTAAACCATGGAAACCCCTCAAAAAATAACCAATTCAACTTCAAAGCCGCTACCGCGCATTTACATCAAAATATTAAAAAGGAGAAATCCCCATGAACACCCAATCAGTTCTTAACAACCCTACCCAAACACCCGCTATTTCCGAATCGTTCAATACATTCACACACGGAAGTAGAAACATCTTTGACCTTATAGGTCGCTTCACTCAACAAGAAGATCAGGAGAACCCTGACCAAATCATCGACCTGAAAGATCTCAGGATGAACCCCGAGGGAAATATCGTTGTTCCCCAAAACCGTGAATACGCACTCACACCCTGGAGCCAGAAACAGCTCGCTACCCTTGTCGGGATTAAATGGGACAAATGGTTCGAAAGAGCTAACCCCGAAGAACAGGCCGAGGAGATCAATAGACGCTTTACTCGCTATGATCAATCCATAAAACTCCGCACCTCAAGAATCACCGGAAACAACGCTAATGGAATCCTGAAAGCCTTTGTCTCCCCCAAATATACCCCCGTTAAAGATTCCGCTATCGCTCGAATTATGATGGAATCACTCAGATCCTTTGAATCGGAATTCAGAATCATCAGATACGACATAACCGATAGGACAATCTCATACGTAATTGGTATAGGGCACACATATCAAGTCGGCGGTCCCGGCGAAGTCGGCGACATCTGGGGAGGTATCCTCGTTCGGAATTCCGGTTGCGGATTCGCCAGTTTAACAATCGCCCTGCATTTGACCCGCTTAATCTGCCGAAACGGCATGACAGCTCCGCTTCCAGGTTCAAATCTCTTGCATCACCGCCACACGAGCGGAATTACAGATCCCAAAACATTCGCATTTCTGGAAGATAAATTCCGAGACGTTCCGACCAAATTACGCCAGAGTGGAAACATCATGCTCCGCGCCAATCAAACACCCGTTTCGAATGTCGAAGAAATGATCCAAAAGATCCTTGGAGACTCAAACCTACCGAAACGTATGATGGAGCCAATCTTACAAGCATTTGCATATGAGCCAAGAAACAACGCATTTGGCGTTAGTTCGGCAATCACACGTGCCGCTCAACAATTTGATCCGGAAGATCGTCTGCAACTCGAAGAAGCAGCAAGCACCTATATACAATCCATGTAGATTTAAACAAAGTTCTATTCGTGAGGGGGGTCAGAAATGGCCTCCCTCTCCGCTTTTTAGCAACTATGAAAGGAAAAAATAATATGGAAACATCACAAACCATCGGAAAAATCTCAGAAGCTCTCGCAAAAGCTCAATCAATGATGAAACCCGCTGCATTCGATGCAACCAATCCGTATTTCAAAAGTAAATACGCAACACTCGCAGCAATCATGGAAACCTCACGCCCTGCTTTGACTGCAAACAATATCGCCGTTATTCAAGGAACCTCAGTTGATGAAGACCGCGTCGTTGTCTCAACAATGCTAATTCATTCATCCGGCGAATGGATCAAAGATTCACTCTCAATCAAGCCGACGAAAGATGATCCTCAAGGTATCGGCTCTGCTATCACATATGCCCGTAGATACAGTCTCTCAGCCCTTGTCGGAATCGTAAGCGACGAAGATGATGATGGAAATGCCTCCGTTGGGAAACCCAACGAAAAACCCCTCGTTCCGGTCAATAGGAAGCCCGTGGAGACATCGCAAACTCCCGTTGACCCTCCAGCATCTCCGCAAACTCCAAAGGCCCCTAATGTCATCCCTATCGCGAAGAAAAATGACCGCATTACCAAGATACGTGAAATCTTCGAATTATCAGCGAAAGCCGGACAAAGCCCCGATCAAATGAAATCCGAAATCGGAAACATTATCGGACTTAATCGACCAATTAAAGAATCAGCCGAAATAAAAGATCCGCAACTCGATCTCGTCCTGAATTCGTTCCGGAAAAATCACGAACCTCAACCGGAACAGAAAGAGGCCGCCTAATATGAAAATAACAAATCGACTGAATCTACCATCCGCTCTCGTCGCTGCTGTAGCCAATGACCCGTATCAACCTGGTGAATGCAATATCACCGTATCACGTCTCATTCAACCACCTCGTAAAGTTGCTCTCGAAGCACTTTACTCCAAGGAAATAACAGAAGACGTTTCTGACCGGCTTTGGGCTCTATTCGGACAAGCTATTCATGTGATCCTGGAACGCGCTGAAACTGAAGCGCTTGTTGAACAACGCTTAACCATTCAACGCCAAGAATGGAAAATCAGCGGTCGATTTGACCGATTCGCTTTCACTGAAGGAACGCTACAAGATTATAAAGTCTGCTCCGCTTACGCAGTTAAGAACGGAACCAAACAAGAATGGGATTGCCAGCTCAACATACTGGCGACCATTCTCCGCGAACACGGCCATGACATACGAAAGCTCGAAGTTGTAGCAATTCTCCGCGATTGGAGTAAAAACTACGTTTCTCGCGGATCAGATTACCCAGACCGACAAGCTCTCAAACTCGAAATCCCGCTATGGTCCATTGAAAAGTGTGAAGAATTTCTTGATGAACGGATCAGACTTCACCAAATGGCCCGAACCAATCTACCAGAATGCTCACCATCCGAAAGATGGGCCAAATCAGATCAATGGGCACTGACAAAAGAAGGTCGAAAAACCGCCGTCAGAGTCTATGACTATGAAATAGAAGCACAAGCAGCACTTCGTATGGCCGGTCCCAACCACGCCATCGAACACCGGCCAGGGAAAAATCTTCGTTGTGAATCTTATTGCCCCGCCGCTCCCTTTTGCGATCAATGGCAGAAAATCAATGGGAAGGAGGCATCCAATGAAACGGAAACTCCGAAGACCAAAAATCCCTCCCGGTAAAATATCACCGGTCTTGCAATCGCTTGTATCATCAGCCATCCAAAATCCTGATAACAACACCGTTGAACAACTCAATCAATGGACTGGCACTATTGAAGAAAAAACCGCCAGTATCGTTTGGATGATGAAGCAACTTAACTACGAAGTCGCCAAAGCTAATCTGCTCATTAAAAAGATCAGATCGATTCGCGATATCCGTGAAAATATCCGCGAAATCCTGACCGAATACCTCGTCAACACTCTCGTGAAAAACAACATCGCAAACATCAACGTCGATAGATGGAAAATAACCATCACTGACGACAAGCCAGATGTGAAAATCGACGACGTGAAACAGCTTCCGAAAGATCTCGTCTTTCGACAAGTCGAAGTTTCATTGAACCCGCTATGGAATAAGATAAGAAAAAGACTCATGGCCGGTAAAACAGTTCCCGGTGCTCACTTAAAGGAAGGAGGGAAAATACTCAAGGTGAGATAAGCCTGGGAACTTGAGAGAGGTTGGACGCCTCTCTTTTTTAGCCGAGCAGAGTGGACTTTTGAGTCCACTTCTTTTTATCATGTATGGAAGGAGAACAAAATGAGAAAGGCAAGAGCAATATGGTTGTTGATCACATTTTCAACAATAGTCATTTGCCCAACGTTCTTTGGTTGGTATATTCAGGAACACCGAAACACTGAACTAACCGAACAACTTTCTGACAATGCCAAAGCTCTACAAGATAAGAAAAACTATGATGGAGCCTTGAATGTCTACGATTTCATAATCGATCATGGCCTGGACGACGAGAACCAATCAGCGTTAAAAGGGAAAACAGCCCTTGAATCTGAAATGAACGCCTATTCCAGGAAGTTCTATGATGCAATCAAAGGATTTATCACAGGAAACATAGAGAATACCGCCTCAATGATCGGCTGCGTAGCCGGTGATGTCTGCTTATGGGGTGATATCAGAGATTTCGCCAAGAACACTTACCGCTATTACTCCGGCGAAGAAGTTGACAAGATCATTACTGCGCTATCCGTGCTGGGAATCGCAACAACTCTTATTCCGGAAATAGATGTCGGAATAGCAATCTGTAAAGGCTTCGCTAAGTTCATGTCTTCCGGGTTAAGGAAATTCCTGCTGGTCATCACGGAAGAAGCGGTGAAATTGAGAAAGTATGACAAAGTCTCTGAGTTCATGACTGCTCTGACCGGAATGTATAAAAAGATCGGTTCCGGAATAATCGATGTTTTGCAATTAGCGAAGGATTCCAAAGAATTCGCAAAGTATTCTGAGATCATCGAGAAGACCGGACGATCCGGATATGCATTTCTTATGTTAGGCGGACGAGGCGCTTATAAATTCCTGGAAACTACTGTCGATCTTGGTATTTCGCTAACCGGCCAGACCGGAAAAAGAATCATGACCTTTGCGTTAAAATACCCGACCATCGGAATTCGAATCCTGAAAATCAGCAAGAAAATCGGCTGGGACAATCTCGATATAACATTGGTAGCGTTATCAGAGCTATTAGCCAGTATCCCGGTAAAGATCACGTTCATGATTTGCCTGGCGATTTGGATTTGGTGCTATTTGGTTGATTTGATGGGTGTCATATGGTGGTTGTTAAAGAGGAAGAGTAGTCCGGTAGCGTGAAATGTAGCTATCGACAAGTCATGATAAGTGGGTTAAATCCCACTTTTTTAAATGTAAATAACCAGAAACCGGCTGAAAATATTTACATGAATAAAATCCCAATTCTCGGATTTTTTGTGGAAAAAGATTCGTCTTCGTAATTCTCATCCGGTTTGGTGGGACGGCAAATTATACGAAAAAGGGTGATTTCCTGCATCGTTAAAGGATTCACCGCTTTTTTTACCAGGGGACACCAAGAGAGACCATGTAGGGTATGTAGGGTATGAACCTTTTCGCGGGAACTCTATATATTGATTTTTTTATCTTTCTCATAGGGACTTCCTGAAAAACCATACATACCCTACATTCCATACATGATTATCCTTTTCTTTGGAATTCCAAAATAAACCATGTAGGGGATGTAGGATATGAACCTTTTTGCGGGAACTCTATATCTTCATTTTTTAACTTTCTCATGGGGGGTTTCTGAAAAATCATACATTCCCTACATCCCTTACATTCATTTCCCTTCCTTTGGAAATAAACCAGCATAAAACAAGAAAGGGAGCCGAAGCTCCCTTCCATAATGGCAATCAGTCGTTATTTCCCTGTGGATTCCTCCGGTTTAATTCCCTCCGGAGTTTTCCATCCCCATGTCATCCAGTTTGAACCGAGGAACTCTGTATTATCTATTGGAATCGTATCCGAATTTTCCGGCTTCAAATCTATTCCAATATAGACGATCCCATCTGTCTTCCGCTTACGTTCGAACATCGTTTGAATGCGTTTGCCAAAGGTAGGCTGGCTAATTGCATGCAGGTTATTCTCATCGCACCATTTATAATACGCCGAGAAAAGCGTCTGACTTTTCACCTCTTGTTTTGTGCCTAACTCGCACTTTTCTTCGATGAAAAGTCCAATGACATCTTCCTCGGTCTGGTATTCCTGTGTCGCATCCCGAATTACCTGTGGTGGATTTAAGCCCTGTTCCTGCCATTCCAGGCAGCCTCGCACCAACCACGCAATGACACCCGCTGCTTCCGCCTTTAATTTCTCCGATAGATCAGCATCTCGCACACGTTCGAAGTCTTTCTGCGGATCATCGACGAACGACAACGGAAAAGAAACCAGATGAAGCCGTTTCCATACCGCGTATTCTGCTCCATCAATTCTTGGTTTATGGTTCGTCAACAAAACGAGTTTATGTGTCGGCGAAAAAGTTATCATTCTTTTTCCATACGGATCTCGCCCAGTTAATGAATCGCCGCCGGTCAACCATTTCAGCGTCGCTCCATCCATTTTTCTCCCCTCATTGGTTTCGGATGCCCAGGCCAACCGCTTACCGCGAAGGGTCATAGTTGATGGGCTCGGACCGTCAGCGCTCCTTGTCCGGTCTTGTTGCAAAAGAACTTCGGCTCTAATCGTGAGCTTTCGGCAAATTTGCTAAATTCCAGGGAGAGAACCTGATAACCTTCCTGCCATCTTTTGATGGAGGTCATCGTATGCGTTCAATCTCCCCCTTCGCTGTCGGTTCGCCGGCTTATGC
>Ga0074199_1002041_pt1 | contig 13973 bp, 13 predicted proteins | sample EPASupsiteSAE347_FD_64528 | JGI IMG/M metagenome (GOLD analysis project Ga0074199, IMG submission 64528) | Bioremediated contaminated groundwater from EPA Superfund site, New Mexico - Sample SAE3-47 | ecosystem: Environmental > Aquatic > Deep subsurface > Groundwater > Contaminated ...
ACGGACCCAGACATTGGTGTCCAGAGCAATCATGCCGTTTTTCCTTTCTGCCAGCGCTTGCGGATGTCCCCTTGAATCGCCTGCTCCATGTCCTGTAGATTGATGATTGGTCCCTGGTAACCGGTACAGCCAAGTCCGTCCTCCGGACGGGTGAGCGGAAATTGTCGGCTGGGTTTCAGAAGGATGCCGGAGGCTATCTCCTCGACAATAAATCGAGTGCCCGGCCGCCATCGGCGGCTCTCCCTAAGGGACTTGGGGATGACGATCTGACCTTTGCCGGATAGCGTAGTGGTAATCATGGCCACCTCCTGGGTGTGTAAGATTCGGTAAGATGAAAAATAGCAGTTTTTTCGTTGAAGGTCAAGCAAGAGCTGAGCCCGGCGAGTCCCTTGCGTGAGAGTCGGATTTGTGCTAGGGAGGGATCAGGATGTTTGACAATTATCAAAGAGACATAAACTATTTAAGGATTTCCATCACCGACCGTTGCAACCTCCGGTGTCGGTACTGCATGCCCAAGGAGGGCCTGTCCCAGATCGGACACGACGATATCCTGCGCTATGAAGAAATACTCAGGGTAGCGAGGGTCGCCGTATCCCTCGGAGTGGCCAAGGTCAGAATCACCGGCGGCGAGCCCCTGGTCAGGCGCGGGATCGTACCTTTCGTTGCCGCTCTGAAAGCCGTGCCCGGAATCCGGGATCTCAGCCTGACGACTAATGGCATCCTCCTGGAGAGGTGTGCCGCAGATCTTTTCAAGGCCGGGGTCAGGAGAATCAATGTCAGTCTTGATTCCCTCAATCCTGATAAATATCATGAGATCACCAGGGGGGGGTGTCTCGATGACGTTCTGCGGGGTATTGCGGCCGTCTATGCCCAGGGTTTTTCACCAATAAAAATAAATGTTGTGGCGATTAAAGGATTTAATGATGATGAAATCCTCGATTTTGCCCGGTTGACTATGGACAGTCCTTATCAGGTCCGATTTATTGAATTGATGCCTCTGGGGCATCCGGGGCGGGATAATCTCGGCAAGTACCTGGCCAGCGAAGTCATTATGGGGGCCATTGCCGGCAAATATCCCTTAAGTCCCGTAAATGGCGAGCGGGAAAGGATGGACGGTCCGGCAAAGATGTACCGGATCGCCGGCGGTACGGGAGAAATCGGTTTTATCAGTCCCGTAAGCCATCATTTCTGCCACCTTTGCAATCGCTTGCGGCTGACGGCGGACGGAAAACTGCGCGCCTGTCTGTTGTCCGATGAGGAGATCGATTTGAAGACCCCCCTGCGAACAGGTTGTACGGACAGTCTCTTGGAGACGCTCATTAAAGAGGCCATTGCCGGAAAACCCCGGAAACACGAAGTACAGTTTGATGACCAGTCCCTCCGCAAGTGTGTGAAAAACATGTCGGCAATCGGAGGTTAGCGGCCTTGAGCTTCCCTGAAGAAATTGCCCGATCCTACGATGCCTGGCGCGAAACGCCTGCCGGTCATTACATCGACAGCCGTGAAAAGAGCATGATCCTGGATCTGACCCAGCCCCGGGGGGGAGAACGCCTGTTGGATGTCGGCTGCGGAACCGGCGACCATTTGTGGCTCTTCCGTAGGAAGGGATGTGATGTTACCGGCGTCGATCCCTCTGCGCCCATGCTTGATATGGCCCGGCAAAAACTTGGTCACAAAGCGGACTTTTATTTGGGGCAAGCGGAAGATCTTCCCTTCTCAGATGATGAGTTTGATATCGTAACCCTGATCACTTCGCTGGAATTTACCGCTGATCCGGTGCAGGCTATTCATGAAGCCATCAGGGTTTGCCGGGGAAGGGTCTTCATCGGGGTCCTCAACAAATTTTCCTGCCTTGGCGTTTCCCGCCGTTTAACCGGTTTCTATCGACCCTCAATATATGACCGCGCCCGTTTCTTTGGCATCGGCGAAATGGCGACAATGATTCGCCGGCAGCTCGCGGGGGTAAGGATTCGCTGGGGAAGCGTGATCTTTCTTCCTTATGGCTGGTACGGTTTCGCCAGGGGAATCGAGGAGTTCCTGCCGGTTATGAATAATCCGCTTGGCGCCTTTCTCGGGTTGTCCTTTTCCGTCACCTTTACTCAGGTAACCGTTCAGGAGCCGATACGGGAAGCAATGCGCCTTGAAAGTAAAGGCAGGCAACCCCTGCCGGGAGTGGTGCGGGTGATTAAATGATCCGGAAAGCTATGTTTTTCGAGGTATTGGCGGATCAGCAGGTTCAATGCGGCCTCTGCGCCCACGCCTGCCGGATAAAAAGCGGTAAGCGCGGCGTTTGTGGCGTCCGGGAAAATCGGGAGGGGATTCTTTACAGCCTTAATTATGGAATGGTGGTTGCTGAAAATATCGATCCCATCGAGAAAAAACCCTTCTTTCATCTCTATCCGGGCTCCCTTTCCTACTCCCTGGCTACGGTGGGCTGTAATTTCCGTTGTCGCTTCTGTCAGAATCACGAAATCTCCCAACTGCCCCGGGAGACGGGTGATATTGTGGGGCGAGCCGTTTCGGCGGCGGAAGTTGTGGAAAGGGCCGTCCGTTCCGGCGCGAAGACTATCGCCTATACCTACACGGAGCCGACGATCTTTTTCGAGTTTGCCTACGATATCGCCCGCTTGGCACACGAGCGGGGTATAGGAAACGTATTTGTTACCAATGGTTATATGAGCCGGCAGGCTGTCGACGCCATCGCCCCCTATCTTGATGCCGCCAATGTTGATCTGAAGTCATTCCGCGAGCACTTTTACCGGGAGCAATGCGGCGCCAGGCTGCAACCGGTCCTCGATACGATCCGCAGGATGAAGGAACTGGAAATCTGGGTGGAAGTGACCACCCTCCTTATCCCGGGACTGAACGACAGCGATGAGGAAATCGGAGGGACGGCGGATTTCCTGTGTTCCGTCGGGGCGGAGACGCCCTGGCATATCAGCCGTTTTCATCCCCGCTATCAGATGCTTGCGGAAAGGGTTACCTCTGTTGAGGAAATCCGGAAGGCGGCAGGTATCGGCAAAGCAAGGGGGCTCAAGTATGTCTACAGTGGTAATGTGCCGGGAGAGGCGGGGGAAAACACCCTTTGCTCCCGTTGCGGAAATCTCCTCATCAGCCGTTACGGCTTCCATGTTGAGCGCCTGAATCTCAGGGGATCCGCCTGCCCTGACTGTGAAACCCCCCTGGAAGGTATCTTCCAATCAACACTGCCTTAGATATACTACATGTTGTGGTTAAATCCGAACTTCCCATGTATATGTTGTATTTTTTCTTTACAATAGTGCATCCTTTTGATAGAGTGCAACAAATTTTCAGGGGTTTGTTCTGAGCGCATAGATGAAATTAAAGTACTTGGAAATCAGTGGTTTCAAATCGTTCCGGGACAAGGTCGTCTTCGATTTTGCTGCGGGAGTGAGCGGCGTAGTGGGTCCCAACGGGTGCGGGAAGAGCAATGTGGTTGATGCGATCCGCTGGGTCATGGGCGAGCAGCGTGTCAAGAGTCTTCGCGGTGCGAAGATGGAAGACGTCATCTTCAACGGTTCCCAGGAAGCGGCGCCCGTAGGCATGGCTGAGATCTCCATGGTCCTTGCCGCCGAGGGGGTTACTTTCCCCGATCCCTATGAGGCCTGCTCAGAGCTGACCGTTTCGCGGCGGCTTTTTCGGAATGGCGAGAGTGAATACGCCGTCAACGGCGTCCCCTGCCGCCTCCTCGATATCCGGGAGTTCTTCCTCGGAACCGGCATTGGGGCACGGACTTACTCTATTATCGAACAGAACAGCGTCGCCTCGCTTGTCGAGGCGAAACCGGAAGAACGGCGCCAGTTTATTGAAGAAGCGGCGGGGATCTCAAAATACAAAACCAGAAAAGAGTCGGCCCTGCGGAAGCTTGAGGCGACAAAACAGAATATTCTACGCCTGAACGATATCCTCAGGGAGGTGAAAAGTCAGCTCAATGCCGTGTCCCGGCAGGCCAAGCGGGCGGAACAATATAAAAATCTGAAGACGGCCATTCGCGAGGATGAAATCGCTGCGGCCCTTTACGCCTACAGTGAATTATGTGAAACCCACACCAGCCTTGCGGAGCAGCGGCAAGCCTGGGAAAGGCAGGAAAGCGAAGTCAAGGCATCCCTGGAGTCGTGTGAGAACTTCCTGGCGGCGGCAAGGTTGGAAGTCGTAACCCGGGAGTCGGATCGGTCTCAATGCCAGGAAAAGATATACCAGTTGCAGACAACCATCCAGGTCAAGGAGAAGGGGGTCGAATTTTCAAAAGGCAGGATAGCCGACATCAACGCCCGGAAGGAACGTCTCGGGGAGGAGGAACGGCAATTAAAGGCCCGTCATGACGAGCTGATCCTTGAGCGGGACAGGATTGCGACCTTGCAGCAGGTTCTGGAGGGAGACATCGTCCAGGCACAAGACAACACGAAGGACGTGGAAGGCCGGGTATCGGAAATCAAACGGGAATTGTCGTCTCAGCAGCAATATCTCGAAGAAAACAAGATCCAACTGATCGACATTGCGGCGGAGAAATCACGGCTGAATAACAATTATGGTCATCTGGCCAGGGTTCTCGATGATCTGAACAGAAAGAAAGAAAGAAACAACAAGGATATCGGTGATCACCAGCAGAGTATCGTGCGTCTTGAGGGGCGTCTTGAGGAACTTGCCGCGTCATTGAACGAGGACACTGAAAGGCTCAGGCAGCTTCGCAGCAGCAAAGCAACGGCGGCGGAGGAATGGGAGAATGCCCGTAGCGAACTGCAGGAAATTGAGAGGACGATCGAGGGCCTCAAGGAAGATCTCAGCAATCGGTCTTCCCGATTTACATCCCTGAAGGAACTTGATGACGGATATGTCTGGTGTAATGAAGCCACAAGATCGATCATGATGGCCAAAGAAGGGGCGTCTTTACAAGGCGTGGTGAAGGATCAGGTGATCGGCCTGGTTGCCGAACAGATCCGGGTTCCCCAAGACTATGAAACTGCGGTGGAAGCGGTGCTGGGAGACAAACTGCAGTATGTCGTAGTAAGTAGTCACGAGGCCGGAGTGCAGGCCATCGATTATTTGAAGGAAGCGGCCGTGGGAAGAAGCAGCTTTGTCCCCCTGCAGGTTCGCCATGCGGCTCAACGAACGGCGAATGCCGAACATTTGCGGGAAACGGTGCGGCTTATCGATCGCATCGAAGTAGCGGAATCTTTTCGGGGGATTGCGGAGTACCTGCTGGGGGATGTCCTCCTCATTCCCAATCTCCGGAACGGTCTCGAACTGTGGAATAGAAACGGATTCCGGGGAACATTCGTAACCCCTGACGGCGACATGATCAGCCCCCAGGGTGTCCTGACCGGGGGACGCAATGGGAACGGTGATCGCAGTCTCCTGAAAAACAAGCGGGAGATGGAAGCATTGGAAGCCGGGATCCGTGATTTGTCCGCGGCCCTGCAGGAAGAGGGGCTTAGGAAAAAAAGCCTTGCTTCCCTGGCGGCCCGCGGGGAGGAGGAGCTGGATTCATTGACCTCCCATATCCATGCGGGGGAATTGCAGTGTAACAGTCATAAGAAGGACATCGAGCGATATCAGGAGGAACTGAAACGACTGCGGCAGACCCTGAAGATTCTTGAGTTCAACAGCGAGACCCTGGACGAGGAGGAGCAACAGGCCGGCCAGAAGCTTAAGAACGGCCAGGCGGATCTCGAAGGTCAGAAAAAACGGGAAGCAACCATCCATGAGACTGTTGCCGTGCTGCAGGAAAAGGTCCGCCAACTCCGCGGGGAACTGGAAAGCAGAGAAAAAGAATTAACCGCAGAAAAGATTCGCCAAGCGTCCCTTGGGGAAAAACAAAAATCCGCCCTCAGGTCATCGGAGCGAATCAATGGGGAAATCAATACCCTGACGGAAAAGATCAGAGCGGGGCGAGAGGATTCCTTGACATCGAAGAGCCAGGTCGAAGAACTCCAGAGGGAAATTGCCCGTGAAGAGTTGCAACTGGCGGATCTCTACAAGTCATTTGCCGAGATGGAAAGGCGTCTCGCGGAACAAAAGGAACTCTATGGCCTTGCCGAGGCCACCCTGAGGGATTGGGAAGGCAAGAGCCGGGAGGCGAAAGAAAAATCCGAGCAAATAATCAAACAGGGACGGGACCTGGAAACAAAAGCACGGGAGATTTCCTATCAGATGGACAGCTTGAGCCGGATGAGCGCGGAAAAACATGGGACCGTTCTTCAGGAACAGGCCGGAGTTGTGCAAAAGGTCAATGATGAAGATCTGAAGGTTATGCAGGAAAGACTAGTGAAGAATCGTCAACTTCTCGATGCCTTCGGAGAGGTCAACCTCCTGGCGATCAGCGAATACGATCAATTGCAGGAGCGGTTTGATTTTCTTGCCTCCCAGGCCCGGGACCTCGACGCCTCACTCCATACCCTTGAGCAGACAATCGCCAAGATCAACCGGGTTTCCCGACAGCGGTTTGCCGAAACCTTCGAGGCCGTAAGGTGTTGTTTCCGGGATGTATTTGCCCGGATATTCCCCGGCGGCAAGGGAGAGCTGAACCTGACTGATGAAAGCGATCTCCTGGAAACGGGGGTTGATATCGACATCCAGATTCCCGGAAAGCGGTCGCAAAATATCAGCCTCCTGTCGGGAGGAGAAAAATCCCTGGCCGCCATCGCCCTGATTCTCGCTATTATTCTGTACCGGCCGACGCCGTTTCTGGTTCTGGATGAAGTGGATGCCGCTCTCGATGACGCCAATGTAGCCCTGTTTGCCAAAATCATCAAAGAGATCGCCGGCAATTCGCAAGTAATCCTTATTACCCACAACAAAAAGACCATGGAAGTCGCCGAAAACCTCTTTGGAGTCACGATGCAGAAGCAGGGGATCTCCACGGTGGTTTCGGTTTCTCTGAACTGACCAAGATAGAGGTAAAGATGCTCGACGTATTTAAGAAAAAAAGTTTTTTTGACAAGCTGAAGGACGGCCTCGCCAAGACGAGGGATATCCTTTTAACCGATGTCGATGATTTGATCCTCGGGGAGAAAAAAATCGATCAGGATCTCTTTGACGAGTTGGAAGAGGTCCTGATCCGTTCCGATGTCGGTCCGGCTTTTACAGGTGAATTAATCGAAAAAATGAAGGAGCAGGTCAAACGGAAGGAACTGAGCCGTGCGGATTTATTGAAGAAAATCCTCAGGGATACGATGAAGGATATTTTGATGAAGAAGGAGGCGTCCCTCCGGATTCCGGCGGAGGGTATATATGTCATCATGGTTGTGGGGGTGAACGGAACGGGAAAGACCACCACCATCGGGAAGATCGCCCATGAATTGAAAAGCAGGGGAGAGAGGGTGCTCCTGGTTGCGGCCGATACTTTCCGGGCGGCGGCCATCGAACAGTTGGAGGTCTGGAGTCAGCGCGTCGGCGTACCCCTGATCAAACAGAAGTCCAACGCCGACCCGGCAGCGGTTGTTTTTGATTCCATCCAGGCGGCAAATGCAGGCAGAGGCCGGGTCCTAATAATCGATACGGCAGGCAGGCTCCACACCAAAGTCAATCTCATGGAAGAATTAAAAAAGATGAAGCGCATTGTGGAACGGGAATTGCCGGGGGCCCCGCAAGAGATCCTCCTCGTTGTCGATGCCACGACGGGACAGAATGGACTGATCCAGGCCAAGATGTTCAAGGAGGAGATCGGCGTGACCGGCATTGTGCTGACCAAACTCGATGGGACGGCCAAGGGCGGGATCATTGTCCGGATTGTCAAAGAACTGGAGATTCCCATTCGCTATGTCGGCGTCGGCGAAGGTCTTGAAGATCTGCAACCCTTTCATGGCGAAGCCTTTGTAGATGCCCTGTTTGGGAGCGAGAAACAATGAATCCTGTCAAGATCATTGAGTGCGTCCCGAATTTCAGCGAAGGAAGGGACCCGGAGAAAATTAAAGCGATTGCCGCGGCGATATCCGCCGTGTCCGGGGTAAGACTGCTCGATTATTCATGGGACCGGGATCATCATCGCAGCGTCATTACTTTCCTGGGCGAGGCGGAACCTGTCTATGAGGCGGCCCTGGCCGCCGGCAGCAAGGCTTTGGAACTTATCGACCTGAAATCCCATGACGGCGTGCATCCGCGGATCGGGGCCGTAGATGTCGTCCCTTTTATTCCCCTGGAAGGGGCAAAGATGTCGGATGCCGTGGCGTGTGCCCACAGGTTCGGACGCACATTTGCAGCCGAGCACGGGGTGGCGGTTTTTTTCTATGGAGCAGCGGCTAAAAATGAAGCGAGCAGAGAGCTTCCGAATATTCGCAGCGGTGGTTTACCGGGACTGATAAAAAGATTGCGGGCCGGCGAGTGTCAACCGGACGAGGGGCCTAAAGTCTTCCCTGATCGCTCCGGGGCCGTGGCCGTGGGAGCGAGGATGCCGTTGATTGCTTATAACATCAATCTGGATTCGTCCGATGTGGGGCTGGCAAAGCGGATTGCCGGGATAATTCGTGAGTCCGACGGCGGTTTGCCCTGTGTCAGGGCCTTGGGCGTCTTATTGAAAAGCCGTAATCTCGCCCAGGTTTCCATGAATCTTACCAACTTCCAGATTACCTCCCTCAGGAAGGCTTTTGAAAGTGTCAGGAGGGAAGCCGACCTGGCGGGGGTTGGTATCCTCGAATCGGAACTGATCGGTCTGGCGCCACGGGCCGCTCTGGACGAGGAGACCGCGGCATATATCCGTCTGAAGGGGTTCTCGGCACAACGGCTTATCGAAACCCATTTGCCGATGAATTGAATGATAGCGGTAATAATAATTTGCTATTAGGAGGCAAAAAAAGGCGCCAAGGTCAAAAACCTAAGCGCCTCTATTTTTTATTTACCAAGCCTTTATATCGGCTTTACGTTTTCAGCCGCCGGACCCTTCTTACCCTGGGCGATGTCAAAGCTTACGCGCTGACCTTCCTGAAGGGTTTTAAAACCGGAACTCTGGATGGTGCTGTAGTGAACAAACACATCTCCGCCGTCATCTTTTTCGATGAAGCCGAAGCCTTTCTGCTCATTAAACCATTTCACTTTTCCTTCTGGCATGTCCTGAATCCTCCTTTCCGTAAAGTCGGATTGCATCTATGACAGAAAGAAAAAGCGCCCCCAAGCTCCGAAGAGCGTGGCTGCCATCCGCTGTACTTCCAAATGCCTTTACCCAACTTTTACTACTCGCTTCCCTTACAGTGCGGTACCTGTAGCGGCATATTTAAAAAAATTTCGCCGAATATAATATGGAGGCCAAGGCCTGTCAAGTATTTTTATGGGGCATTTCTATGGGGCAAAAACCAATCCCGAACGGAAGAATTCCTCACGGCAACAGCATGCCGATCACCGCTAAAATCATCCAGCGGAAAAATGCTATGACCGGATCTAAGGCGCCGATATAGAGCAAGGCGATGATAATGAAAAATCCGTAGGGCTCAAGACGGGAAAGGGTGCCTTGAAATCTCTCGGAAGTGAAGCCCATAAGGATCTTGGACCCGTCCAGGGGCGGAATGGGAATAAGGTTGAAGGCAGCCAGCATGATATTGATTTGCGCCATGTAATAAAGAATTTTCGCCAAGACGCTTGTTTGCGGTGGAGAGAAAATTTGATAGATCAGCAGCGCCAGAAACGCCAGGATCATATTGGCAATAATTCCCGCGGAAGAAATCATGATCAAACCTTTGCGGGTATCTTTGACATAGCTGAAATCAACGGGCACCGGTTTTGCCCAACCGAACCCAAGAATGAAAAGCATCAGCGTCCCGATGGGATCAAGATGCTTCAAAGGGTTCAAGGTCAGTCTACCCGCCCATTTTGCGGTGGGATCACCCATCCGGTAGGCTACCCAGCCGTGGGCCAGTTCGTGAATGATTACAGAATAAAGCAGGAGGATGGATAACAACAAAAATGCGATTGGATCTTTAATCAGCAGGTTCAGCAGTCCCATTATTTTGTCCTCGTAATTATGCCTTTCTCCAAACTTTTATCCGATTTCTCGGATACGGATAAAAATTCCATAAAATCATGGAGAGAGTCGCCGGTTAGCCTTTTGCGGATATGGTCGGTATTATGGAGGAGATCGAAGATGATCCTCTTCATATCCCTCATGTTGTTTGTAAACCGGCTGCTTAAATAGATTTTCAGGGTTCCTGAAAAGAGTTTCATCAGCAAGTCCGTTATTTCGTTATCGCCTCTTAAATATAATTCAAATTTTCCCTTAATATGTTGCCCGTCCTCTTGATAGCGAAACTGAAAGACCCCCTCGGCACTGATGAACGATGGGACCGCCCAGTGATCGATTTCCCCCCGACCGTAAAAGGTCCTGCTGTTTGCAGCTGAATCCGATACGGAAAGTTTCCCTTTTATTCCGGTGGTATCGATGATTTCAACGCCTTCCTTGACTTTCGTTACCTGATAAGCGGGTTGGAAATTATACAAATTCCATAACTTGCCCATCAGCACGGGATGATCTAAAACCTTATTCCAGACATTGAGAGGCGAGTCAACCGAGAAATCGATCTGGTAGGTTATCGTCGCCTTTTCGATCAAACTTCTTGTTTTAGCGGTATTATCGGCTTGGCAGGGGTGGGCGGCACATGATAATATGGTCAAGCAGACCCACAGGAGCAGACCTTTCACCGGCAATTCGATTTTAAAAGATTCAGTTTCTTTACACATTTCATGAAACACATGATTTCTTTTCAAGTTACGGCCCTTAATCGTATATCTCCTGGAGCCATTTCCCTTTTTAAAATTTTAACTGGTTTTTCTAATGAAAGGCAAATCATTTTTCTGTTTCAAGTTCGCATCCATCCCATATTCATCATTCCCCATCTTATCCGGGGGCTTTTTCTTTTTGACCTCAGCCAATATTTTCAATATACTCACATCCGGATTTTACCGGTTAAGAAAAGCCGTACGGCTCATGAGCGTGGTTATCAACTCATATTTGAGGAGGCAAGGTGGACAGCAAAATTGCTAAGGCGGTTCGTTTGAAATATCATCCGGTAGCTCTTATCTGGTCTGACGGGAAACCGGAAGCGGCGATGCAATTCAAGGAAAAGAAGTGGGGCTGTGTCATGTGGCTGATCGCCAATGCCGCTAAGGGCAAATCATCTGCTTGCGACATCAAAACATTCGGCTGCTTTGGAGCCGGCGTCGGTCTGGGGTTCGGCAACCAGTATAAGAATTTCCCGGGAGGTGAGGAGGGATTCTGCCATTTTCTGTCCTCCGGAAACGCTGCACGGAAAGGAGGAACGGCAGTTGCCGAACAGATTAAACCTTTCATGAGCCCGGAAGGGTATGACAATTTTCTGCACGGCGAAAGATATATCAAGACCCCGAAACAGGTGGAGAAGTTCATCGAATGCCTTCCCATAATGGAGATCCCCACAAAATATGTTGTATTCAAGCCTCTTCAAGATGTGAACCTCTCAATAGAAAAACCACAAACCGTCATTTTCTTCGTAAATCCGGATCAGCTTTCCGCATTGACGATTCTGGCCAATTATGGTCGCGGGTCCAATGAGAACGTTATTATTCCTTATGCCGCCGGTTGCCAGACCATCGGTATTTACCCCTATCGGGAAGCAACATCAGAGAATCCAAGGGCCGTTGTCGGTCTTACGGACATATCGGCAAGAGTCTATATCCGCAAGCAGCTTGGAGATAATCTGATGAGCTTTGCCGTTCCTCTCTCCCTATATGAAGAGATGGAGCAGAATGTGGCGGGATCATTCCTCGAAAGGCACACCTGGAAGGATCTCATGGATGGCCGGGAGAAAGAAATGACGCGAAGTGAAAGGTGACGATATCGCGGTTCTCAACATCCCTCCGGAGGTTATCCCTTTGAATGTCATCGCCATAGGCATTCCTGCCGGACAGGTTGTAAATATCATAACATAGACACTTGATCTTTTGTCGTCCTTGTCTGCCGCCTTTACTATTTTCAATTTAAGGGAGATAGCCCTTCTTTTGTCCATGCTGCGCCGGACCGTAACCGCTGGTCTTGTTGCCTTTCCTTTCTGCTTTGGGTCTCAGAGTACACGGTGGTGCTCGAGAATCCTTCTCATCTCGGATAATCCCAGCCCGGCTTTCACCGCAAAATCGGGCCAAGAGGAGACCGCCTCTCTAACCTGCTTCAAAACCTGCGGTGCGGTGCCGATACCGAAACGATCAGCCACCGCAAGCAGATCGTTTCGGGAAATATCCGAGAAATTTCCATTGACTGCCATCAGATGCTGGCTGGTCCATTCGCCTTGGGGATTATGGGCGTGCGTTACATCGTAGGCTGGGGCAAGCTCCCATTCCTTCCCTTCGCGCAGGAGAAAGGAGACATTTTTAGTATGGTCATCGCAATTGGCTGCCATCACATTGAACGCCATCCGCCGGAATGCCTCTTCCAGTGAACGATAGCCTGGCAGAATCCGTTTGATGGTCAGGAAGAGCTGGTTGTAATCATGGCTGGCCTTCTGCTTGTAATCCATGTGAGCTATTGCACAGAGGGTTTGCAGATGATGTTTCTTGTTCCCGTCCCGATCGAAGCGTTGCGTCATGAAATGAGCGCGTCCTCCCTCCTCCAGAAGTCGGCTGGGCGACATGGCGATGCCGGCGGCTCTGGCCATCAGGAAGTAGGCGTATTCGATGCGGCCATAATCCTGAGACCCTCCCAATTCCCAGTCGACGCCCATTCCGTCAAATTTAAGCAGCCAGTGTTCGAATCCTGGCTCCACATCGAATTGTCCCGATCGGATTTCATCGGTCGTCGGATTCCAGGCAATGGCTGCCTTGGCCCTGGCCCCGCCGGCCGAAGTTCCTACTTGGATGATCTGGGCAAGCGCCGCTTTGGCCAATCGATCTGAGCCGATCTCCCCATGCACGGCAGAGCGGGCGCTTTCGATCAGACGGGAAAGCTTGATCGCGGTACTTCTGACAGAGGTGGTACCCCGCGCGGGTCTGAACTCCAATGCGCCCATGCCCCTCTTGCCCATATAGGCCAGACGGTCAAGGGGGGTGACTTGAGACTTGGCGACACCCCGACCGGCCATCCAGGCGTCAATCAGGTTGTTGCCGAATTCATCCGGCAGGGCATCGGCAAGCAAGGCTGGAAGTCGTTTGAAGGTCAATTCCGAAAGGTCGGCAAAGACAAACGGTTCGCGCGCCTGTGTCAGAGGCATGGCCAAGGGAGCAAGCTCGATGCCGGACGTGGCAAATCCGGGATCATATTCGAACGCGTAGTATCCCAGTTTTGGGTCAAGTGCCACCGCTCCGGCTGTTTTCCCCCAGATGCGGACTTCAACGGCATGAACCGGTTTATACATGCGGTGTCCCTTTTCTGCGGGAAGCCCGCTGCCTTGACGGTTTGGTTTTCAGCATCTGCATCGGGCTGATGGAGACCATCGGCGCCAGAGAATCAATCCACTCGGCCCGACCAAGGGCGCGCAATACTTTTACAAGCGACTTGACTGTTGCCCCTTTACCGGCTTCCAGGTTTTTAACAACATTCAGGGCAACACCGGCTTGCTCGGCAAGTTGGCGCTGATCCACATTCTGCCGAAGCCGGAGGTCACGCAAATGCCGGCCAAGTGTTGCTTCCCAATCTTCCGTTGACATGCTATTTATCATGAAGAGCCCTAATAAAGTCCATTGATGGCTTAATGATACACAATAGCCCTATAGAAGTCTACTAAATAATTATGCTTACAGGCGGATTACAGGAAAGGGCCAAGTCTTTACTTATAAGTGGTTGATTTTAAAATGGTACCCCCGGCGCGATTTGAACGCGCGACACCCGGATTAGGAATTAAATAGTACCTTTCGTGAGGCACCTAAATATGCGTATTTCCAGTATTTCTAATTGGCTCTATTATGTCTATTATGCCTAATAGAGCCTCTTTTTTTGTGTTTTCACCTATAAAAGTCACCTATGGGATAAAATCATTTATACGGAAAATCAGGGTCGTCTGATG
>Ga0074199_1002042_pt1 | contig 13968 bp, 19 predicted proteins | sample EPASupsiteSAE347_FD_64528 | JGI IMG/M metagenome (GOLD analysis project Ga0074199, IMG submission 64528) | Bioremediated contaminated groundwater from EPA Superfund site, New Mexico - Sample SAE3-47 | ecosystem: Environmental > Aquatic > Deep subsurface > Groundwater > Contaminated ...
CCGCCCGGCCTGCGGCCCCCCTGCGCCGGGGGCTGAATGGGAGCCCCCGGCCCGCCCCCCCCGAAGCCGCCAGCGAGCGAGGCCCGGCCAGCCTGCCCGACAACCATCGATCCACACGCTCGCCCGGATTCACGCCAGGGCATCCACGCCAACCAAGACGATTCCTGACAGGGCCCCAGCCAAGGATGTCCCGGCCTAACTGGCGGCCATCCAAGCACCGCGGCCCTGCCTGCTCACACCAAGCTCTTCCCTTCGACCACCAAAACCTTTTTCGCTGAACAAGACGTAAGATGGTCCAATGTGCGAATCCAGAGTAATGGAGCATCGAAGAACCCGCAAACCCCCAGAATTGAAAGATAAAGCCAAAGAGGAAATAGCTGCCGCTATAGCCGAACTCGACGAGGGGTCGTGCAGGACATTTTCTGATGTGGATGAATTATTCGATGATTTAGATAGCGATTAGATGTCATTTAAAGTCCGCAGGTCAGAGGCCTTTAAGAAGAACTTCAAAGCTCTGACCAAAAAAGATGAACCGCTTAAAAATCGATTAAGAAAGAAGATGGAACAGATTTTGGAACATCCTGAAAACCATGATATGAAAACGGGCAATTTAAGAGGAATCTATGGCGTCCATGTTAATCCATATGTGATCCTTTATAGAATTGTTGGAGACGTCGTCGAGTTCGTTCTTGTAGATCATCATGATAATATCTATAAATAGAGCCTTTCGCAGCCCGGATCAAGAAGTAGTGTAGCATTTGCCCAAAAATCATACATGATGTTGCACTGCAATCCAGCTTTTCCTGCACCCATCATCAAATCCCATTTTCCCAAGGAAGTCATGGCAAAAGCAATAGAAGGAACCTTTCGCGATTATTACGAAGATGTTTTGCCTTATTCTGTTGCTGCTGCTCCTTGTCCGGCCCATGATGGCTGCGTGCCTCCTGCCCCTGTGGCTGCATAGGTGCATGAACCCTGGCCCCCGGAGCCGCCAGCGAGCGAGGCCCGGCCAGCCTGCCCGACAACCATCGATCCACACGCTCGCCCGGATTCCCGCCAGGCATCCACGCCCCATGCAATATGCGCATCTCTGCCGCCCCCTCGGAGACATGATAGTCTTCCCCGGCTTTTCCGAATAATGAATGCAAATCCCGGCCCTTTTCGCAATCCTTATAGCCCTGGAGCGAGGAGTATCTATCATGGCTGGAGCTGTAGAAAAGTCCGTTGTAGGGAAATATTACGACCCATCAGAGAATCAACTACCTTATGGCGGAGCTACAGATATCCATGGCCGGATAGTCTGGGCTGTGACCAAAGAAGAGCACGACAAGATGTTAGCTCGGATCAACCGCCTGTTTCCTGAGTAATGATTCACGTTGCTGTTGACTCAGACATTTTCTTCTTTTCGGTATCCTTGGATCATAGGATTTTAAAAAAGAGAAATATAAATCCCACTGAAATCAAAAACAATTTGCAGCATTTGAGCAGCCACGCTCAGAAGTTTCAACTTTCGGTTCCCATTTCAGTCCTCGGAGAAAGCGTTACATTATGTTTGGAAGGAGAACGAGAAGGCAGATCTCATAACATAAGAGAGCTTCACGATCTGATCGCTTTTTGGGGCGGATTGAACATCAATGTTCTTCACCCCAATACCGCTGTAGCTATAATATGTTATAGATTAAATACAAAATATAAAGATGAGCGAATGACTCCGCAGGACTTGGTCCACATTGGCTATGCTCTTGCCTACAACATGGATTATTTGGTTACAACAGATAATTGATAGCAGTTAGATCCCAAAATGTAGGATGCAACGCCCAGATAAGCCCTCTTTTCAGTTGCCTCAAGTCCCGTTAGCATCCTAAGAAAATGTCGATCGTGTGAGGCCAACCGGCGAGCACGCCCGACCGCACGAGAGCTGCCGAGCGGGCTGCTGGCATGCTCGAAGTCCCCAACAAGCAAGCCCCGGCCATCCTGATCGATCACGGATGAGATTCACGCTCTGCCAGATTCTTGACAGAAATCGACGCCCGGCCCCCGGAGCTGCCAGCGAGCGAGGCCCCGGCCAGCTCCGCCCGGCGATCCACGCTCGACCGGATTTCTTCGAAGACAAGACAAAGAGAATCGAGCCAGATCGAAGATCCGGCTCACACAGTTATATTATTCTTAGCTATGTACTTGATGGGATCCGGGCCAAGCCTGATCTTCTTTTGGACCTCTCCGAGTATCAACCTGATCCTTTGCCTTGATCTTAGAAGAGTCACGCTGACCTCCGTGATCAAGAATGATTGGGGTCTGTCCCAGTATCCTCTTGTTCCCGGCCATGAAGTCGTCGGCAGGATTGTGGCACTTGGAGGTGACGTGCTGGGTTTCGAGATCGGGGAGCGGGTCGGAGTCGGCTGGAACTCGGAGAGCGACATGCACTGCAGGCAATGCCTCTCTGGAAATCACCACCTCTGCCCCAAGGTTGTCCCAACGATAATCGGGCACAAGGGCGGCTTTGCCGATCGCATTCGCGCTCAATGGGAGTGGGTATTTCCTCTGCCTGAGAATCTCGACCCAAGCAGTGCCGGGCCGCTGATGTGCGGCGGGATTACCGTCTTTGCTCCTCTGGTTTTGAACCGCGTCGCCCCGACGGATCATGTCGGCGTCGTGGGCATCGGCGGCCTGGGCCATCTGGCTATAAAGTTCGCCAAGGCATGGGGCTGTGAAGTTGCGGCTTTTACGCATAGCGCAGCAAAATTGGAAGAGGCAAGGAAGCTCGGAGCGGACTGTGCGGTTTCCAGTGTCGATGGAAATGCAATTCGTGCTCTGGCAGGAAAGCTTGATCTGCTTTTGGTTACCGTGAATGTGCCGCTCGACTGGCAGGCGCTCATCAGCACGCTCGCGCCCAACGGACGATTGCACATTGTGGGCGCAGTTTTGGAGCCAATTCCAGTTGCGGCCTTCGATCTCATCATGGCTCAGCGCACCATCACGGGCTCGCCCACCGGCTCGCCGGTCATGATGGCAAAGATGCTCGAATTTGCCGCGCGACATAAAATCCTGCCGACCGTGGAGCATTTCCCCATGTCGAAGATCAACGATGCCATTGCCCACCTCTTGGCCGGAAAAGCACGATATCGCGTCGTTCTGGATGCTGATTTTAAGTAGCGGCAATGATGCGGCCAAATTTATGCTTTCTTCCCATTTAGAAGCGAAGGTCGAATGGGACCGCATCGAAAGCCTTTTTTATCTGAATCATCCAATTAGCTGCCGAAATGGGCAAGAAGACTGCAGCAATTTTATCACTTTTGATCGCGGGATTGGGGCAGTTTTATGCAGGCCGCCTTTGGAGAGCGATCGGCTGGTTTGTCGGATCAATTCTCATAATTGGTATCCTGACGCTGCACACAGGTATTGGAGGAGCCGTTGCAGTTCCGATCATCTGGATTGCGTGTGCGTGGGATGCATACAATCTGGCGAAATAGCAGATTAAAGCAGATTAACAGACGGCGTTAGATATTGTTTCATGGTTCTAGTGCAATGGGAATGATTTATTACAGCCCAAGTTCGAGAAAATATTCTTATAGTTAATCATGTCATAAGTTATTGAGGATGAATCTCTGAGCATGAGAAAAATGACCGAGTACGCTCCTGAAATTGGCAATTCAGATGAATATGACTGCAAGAGATACATCGATAAAATAATCAAGACAAATCGAGAGATTTTTATAATGTCGTCGCTTCTGGAAAAGCCCATGTGCGGCTATGATATTATAAAAGAAATTTTTCTCAAATGCAATGTTTTCTTGAGCCAAGGAACAGTCTATCCGGTTTTGTATTCTCTGGAAGAGGAAGGCATACTTTATGCGGAATACAACAAGGGTGACATGAGGTCAAAAAAATACAGTCTAACCCTTAAGGGCAAAGAGATCGCACAAAAAAATATAGATGAGTTTGTAGAATCCATCAACCATCTGACATTCCTCATTCAGAGGTGAATTGAATGCAAGAGAGCTCTATTCTTGGCTTGGGGAAACTGATGAAGACCGAAATAATTCCCGGCTCGGTGATTCTTGTAACAGGTGCAGAGGGAACCCTAAAATCGACTCTTGTGTTTGGTTTGATCTCGGATATTCTTGGAAATTCCGAACAGCACGGACTTTATGTCACTTTAGAGCAGAGCAAAGAGAGCCATCTGAAGAATATGAGCGGGCTTGGTATCAAGAAAAAAGATGAAATGCATATATTTGACTATCGGGACATGCGTCGAGAATGGAAGGACCAAGAGCCTGATTTATTAGAGGCAACGAAAGACGTCATAGAATACTATCAAGAAAAATACGGCAACTTAACCGTCTTCGCCCTCGATTCGCTCAATGCACTCTACACCTTCTCAGATAAATCCGATCCACGAAAGAGCATGTACGATTTTTTCTCTTATCTGCGGGAAGAAGAGCTTACAGCATTTCTCATCCAGGAGATGCCCAATTTCCGAAGAAATCCGTCATCCTTTGATTCTGATCGCCCGGAGCGTTTTTTGGCTGACGGAACCATTGAACTCGGCTTAATGGAAGGCAGGAGCGGCGTGAAAAGGTACATACAGATTTTGAAGATGCGAGCAGCCAAGCATGCTATGGAAAAGCATCAGCTCATTGCCGATGAAAGCGGATTGAAGATACTTGGGCAAATATATTGATTACCGCAACGCGATCGGTCGGTTCAGCCTGATTTTTCAGCCGCTTTTGCATATTTTCTCTTTTTCGCATTCGCGCTCATTTCTTTGCTTTTTCTTTTAAATTTTTTTCTGATTTTAAACTCAAAAACAAGTTGTATGCGGTTGGTACAAATGCCTAAATAGTATGAAATTAGTCTATAAGTTGGTGAGATCAGAAATGAAATTAAGTATGATGCTGGGACTTGCCATCATGGCGATGATATCATGTGCCGCTGTTGGTGGCGCTAATGGTGATGATCCTATACCTGTAAATCCAGTTCCGCCCGATGATGGAACCGGTAGCGGAACCGGAACGGACACCGCGAATTCAGGCGGAGCTTCTGCGAGTGCTATCGACCCCGTTGCGCCGAATATCGTCATGGCGGCAAATTCCGGAAGCGTCGTGCTCACGAATACCGGCACCTCAAGATTCGATGCGGGAATGCTGACGATCGCTAAGATCGATGGTAATAGGAGAGTCACTGTGGCCAGTTTGCCTGTAACTCAAATCATTGAAGCAGACATCACTCAGCCAAATAACCAGGTAATTGTGCAATTGACGGATGTTGCTCCCGGAGATAGGTTAATCCTTACTAACGGCATCGGCGTTTATGCGGAATGTACGGTAACATGAGAAAAGCGGCAAACCTCTTTTTTGGGGCACAATTGCTCGGTCAACTTGCCCATTTCCGAATCTGCATGCCATGATGGGATCGCGAAACCCTAAAGCAAAAACGTCCCGGGCGCGAAAAATCGCAGAAACGCTGCGGTCCCTTAGTTTTCTAAATACGAATGATCGTCCTGTTCTTTGCTTGAAGCTTAATTTATAAATATGGTTTTGGTTTAATGATTAAAGACTGTGATGCTTTCAAACTTAAATATCATTCGCAGTCTCTATCAGATTCGCTTATTCTGATGATTATTCGATTCTTAAAAATTTAAATAATTATCATAGATTATATATCTAGATCTTAACTTCAAATATCCGGTTCAGATTCACTCTACAAATTGCGGATTCAAATTAAATTTTCCGCTACATTTATCTTCTTTTGGTACACACTATTGGTCATAACAATTAGTTCGGGCTCTGTCCGATCTACGTAGGCACTAGTGAGGTGAATAGTAAATGAAGGCATTATTAACAATCGTATTGGTAGCAGTCGCTCTCATGGGAGCGGCCTCTGCCTGGGATGACAGCGCGGTACTGACATATTCATTCAAGAAGACCGTGAACGAGCAGGATGCTTTTACAAATCTCGCCGGAACCGTGTCCGGTGCTCAATTTAGAGAAACCGACAGCACAATCGACGGCACCCCGTATTCATCATACAACCAGAAGGGGTCAACCGTCGGCGGACTTGAATTGAAGCTTGAATCCGTAACTCCGACTTTCGCAGATCCATACGCTACGGGAGATACCCATCAGTCATTAACTCAGACCGGCCAGGTTACCGTAAGCAAGGCATCATTGTCATCTGAAGACGATGTTCCGGAAATCTCTGTGGACATTCAGAAAGCACAGAACTACATATTCAGCGGACAGTTCACCGGCATGTCGGCATCCTTCGATGAGCGAGCAGGTGCCGGAACCAACGTCGACCCAGCCCTTGAGAGCATTCTGACAAGCTGCGGCAACCTCCATGCAATTGAAGGAACCGGCAGCATCAAGCCCAGCGGCTCGATTACAACTACCGGCGGAGCCAAGGTATCTGAGGGCGCAATCGGCTACAATTCCTGGACATCTCTTGATGCGGATGCCTGGAAGAATTCCGTCACCATGGAAGGCGGCCTTGATGTTCACTCCCAGTTCTTCGGCGACACCATCGTGCCCAACAGCGGATCTATCACAACCTCCGTAGCCGGCCAGACAACTCATTCCTGGGACAACAGCAACGGCTACACTCCATACTGGACCACGGGCGGCAACCCCTAAACCGAGAATTGGCAACATAGCTGCCGGAAAATAGCTGCCGGAAAAGAAGCATCGATATCGAATAAATGAGAAAAAGTGGAGGCGAACGAGATCCATGAAAAAGATCTTGCTGTATGCCGTCATGCTTATCATGCTGGCATCAGCGGCTGAGGGCGCAAGCGACACCATCGCTTCCACCATTTCTCGTTTAGTCAGCTATGAAACGGACTTCAGCGCCCTGAGGACTATCTCCGACAGTTCGGTTTCAACTCCCGACCTGAATTTCATGAGCACCGGCCAGGTCGATTCCAGCATCCAATTTTCATCTCCATCAACGGCAAAGATTGAACAGGGAACAAGCTTTGAAGGCATCAGAAACGGGAATTTTGGAGGGCTTGCCTCCTTCAGTTCGTCAGTCTCCGGCCAGGGTGTGACCGGTACAAGTTCATCCATCACGGGAACGGCTTATGCCACCGCCAGCAATCCCACCGATGCCGGCATGGTGCAGAGCATCAGCAGCGGCATATGCATGGCAGACCCGGGATCTGATGAGTACGAAATGTCTATCAATGGCGGCCATTCCACATTGACCAACGCACCGATACAGCCCACATCCGTCAGCTCCGGATCAGCAAAGAGCATTACGGCCAGCGTTACCATGAATTTGTATCCATTGGTGTTTGAAGTTCCTGCCGACAATTTTTACCAGGATGTCAATCTGGATCTCAAGATGGAAAATGACAATCTTGCCGGTTACTCATATGATTTCTCGCAAGCGATCGAATTGGCGGATACTACTTGCGAATCAGGCATGAATCTGTTTCAGATAATTTAGGGGCGAGATGATGAAAGAGCATTCACAGCCCATAATATCGGCGCTGGTTTTCATCATATTTGCGCTCGTCCTTCTAATGCTCCCTGCATTGAATGCCGCAGCGGAAATATCATTCAATTGCAATTTATACAATTCAGAAGATTCCGTTAGCGCAGATCTTCTGGGAGACAACCTGAGGTTTTCCGCCTATGCTGAACTGAATCCCGACTCGATATACTATTCGGGCGGCGGGTCCAGCACAGAGCCTGATTGCAGCTATTCCTACACGATCACGAATAATGGAAAGGAACTTGCATCCGGCGCAAAGACCAATTCCGGGGAATTGATGTTTCAATCCCAAGTAATCTCCAATTATAACGGAGAGGGAGGAAAGGCATTCGATCTGTCCCTAAAAAATCTGGTGGCAAACGGCGTTCTAAATTCGCATTATTCAAATCCCGATCTCTCCGTGGAGAAGGCCACCGACTTGAATATGGCGATCTACGCGGAGAATGCAAGGATGGGCACAGATCAGATGCAATCTCTGGGGAGCGGAGTGACCCTGGTTTTTGACGACGCGGAGGCTGAAAATGAGGCTGTAACATCCGGAAACGGCAATGATGCGGCAGAGAATTCCGGATCGGGGCAAAATTCTGTCACCAAAGGCATAACTCAGACGGTCTCTGTGGAAAGCCGGGGCAGGAATAATGTGATCGAGACCAACCTTCACGGAGATGTCGATGCCGTTTGGATGGATGGGGTCATGGCAAAAGGCAGTGATTACTATTTGGCGTCAGCCATCACGGGAGTATCAAGAAGCACTCAGGATGAGATGGAGATGCTGGGAAAATCCACCGGTTTCCCCACACAGCGCCTCCCGCCGGGCGAGATCGACTTGAGCTTCAAAGAGATTGGAGATGAAGATTTCTCAAAGGACGAGATCGAGAAATTGCTGGAGGATTTTCAGGAAGAGCAAGACCGCTTCAATGAGGATCTTCAATTGAACTCCAACACGGCTCTCTGGTATTATCTTAACCAGAAGGCAACAGTCAATTTAGGAAATGATGATCCGACGGACGATCCAGATATTTCGCTTGCCGGACGATACTTCAATATGCATATGAAGTTTGGCGTGGATGGTTGATAGATATGATTTCAGACGGCGGGACTTATTTGACAGGATTTCGTCGATGGTTTTTTCCGTCATCACCTCCGGTGGTAGGATTGCTGCAATTCGATTGCAGTGAATTGATTTGCCGTGATTTGATTTGCTGCAGATTCGGTTGCCGTTAAATGATTTAGTGCATTCGATTTGCAGCGATTTGATTTTCGGCGATTTGAATTGCAGCGATTCGTTTTGCGGCGATATGATTTAGCCGTGCAGAAAAAGGTTTGAACTCAGAAGAAGGCATCCCGAAAATGCCCTCACGAACATACAAAAAAACTTATAGGATGGCGCAGAAAATATTGCAGAATAATTAGTACGAATTGAAACTAATGAGTACTTAGATTGCATGAACTGAAAAAGCTTGGCGAGAATGGAAAACCGATCCAAATGGGCGAAGACCTATGCAGCGAACAGCAATGAAAGCTCGGAATGCCTTGATCCCGCACTCAATCATCCTTATATTCCTATCTTTAGCCCTCCTCGCAATAGCAGTGCCGACGGCATCCGCCCGCATGGGTTATGATATCACGGTCGATATTGATGGAGCCCATTGGGATATTCACCGCCACACCATGCAGTCTGTCTTTTCTCTAAATGCTACAACCTCCGGTTCGGGCAAATTTTCCAAATACACTCGCATTAACGGATTTGCCGGGATCGCGGCCAAAGAGACGGCATCATCACCGCAGCCCGGCATCCTGAGATATGAGGAACAAAAGCTCCTGCAGGCAAGAGAAGGCCCGGTGATTATCACCGTAGGGCTTTCCAGTAATGAATCGGAGAATGAGAGCCGGATCAACGTCTCAGGGGGACGCGTGACGGTGGATGAGCGATGGCCCACTTACTTTGCCAGCCGCAAGCTCGTTTCATATCTCGGTCCGGGAATGAAGGCAAGAGACGAATATGCAAACAATGGTGATGTGGTCAGCAGCCACCTGGACTCCTGGAAGCTGTCCGAGTATGAGTTTTACAGGGCACATGTCAATCGCTCTATTATTAACGTAGACCTCATGCCTCCCGCGACAAGGATTGAATGGAGTGAGAACAAATCCAGCATCTTCAATCTGGGAATTAATACCACTGGAAGCCTGGCAGGCATACGGATAATTCAGCGAGACCTGCTGAAAGACGATCCGTCGGATAAACCGAAGCTGGAGATAGCAGAGGACTACATCGGCCAGCAAAATATGGTCTTCAAAGTCAGCATCGGCGACACTATTTATCCGCTGAAGAAGGAGGATGTCGAATGGCTTCCCTGCTGCCCCGACCCGAATCTTGCCGATGACGGGGTGCAATCCGGCAGATGGCGTCCCGAGTCGATCTTCAATGCATCATCCTTCAACGCATAACCCTTCAACGCATAACCTTCAACACCTGATGCTCGTAGTATCTGCTATTCTGCCCCGATGATCTCAAAGAGCAGCCTCTGCCCGTCTTCCGAGCGAAAGAGCGGCGTCTCCCAATCTTGAGATACCCGGCCATTTTTTCGGTAGACCGTCACGCCCCGTCTCTCCCAGGTCGGCGTCCTGGCCAGGTTCACGCCCTTCTGGAAGACCAGTTCATGTATCTCTTTCTCTTTCATGCCGCGAAGCTGCTGCATGGCATCGGAGTTGCTGAGCCCTTCGCCTACAAGAAGGTAAAAGCCGTAAGAGAAGATGTGATTTCTCCAGGTCTCATCCTGCCGTTCCGCCAGATATTCCAGGATCTCGGCCCGGCAAAGCGGAATCGTCCTGCAATCCATGCTCATGAGCTTTCCGCGGTTCAGGGAAAGCGCGGCGGAGAAGAAGCCCGCGATTGCAGAGTCGATCTTCTCAACCCGACCGGCAAAGGGCGCTTCCAGGAAGAGCAGGCTGATCTCATCCGAGAACGTAAAGGCGAGAGCCGGCGAAAAGCCCGAATCCACAAAGAAGGAAGATGCAGCCTGGACCATCGATCCGGCAAATTCCAGATCGTAGGGCTTTCGGCAGTCCTCCAGCAGCTTCTTGAAGCCGCGCCCGTCCGCCCTGACCATGAGGGGCGCGCGAGCGGATAAGCCGGAATAAATCTCCCAGCTAGCCGTCTTTGTGTTCAGCCTTTGCATTTCTGGTCAAGTGCCTGATGATGATTATGTCGCCCACAGCAGTAACCCAGCGGTAGGGAATGATGATGCCCTTTCCCTTCTGGCCGAACAGCTCTTTATTCACATCCCCCAGGGCGAGACCGCTCACGACGCCCTTCTCCGGATCGAGTACGGCATCATCTACTCTCCCCACGAAGATGCCGTTTTGCGTGTAAACATCCTGATCAAGGAGCGATGTGATCTCGGAAAACATTTTAGATCCCATAATAAAATTTTGATTTAAGATATTAACTTTGCTGTTTCCCGGCCTTGGGCCATTGCTGACATTAGCCTTGCCATGACTTGGGTTTTGTCTTCAGAAGCTTTGGTCTCAAGCGCTTTTTCCTTGAAGAGATTTGTCTTCAGGAGCTTTGGTTTAAAGAGCTTCATGTTGAGGAACTGGGATAACCATTGGGATAATTTGGATCATCTCCTGGATAATTATTCCAGGGATCATAGGTGGATTTTCCCTCAGCCAGAATCGATGCAATATTCATTCCGTTTGCCAGTCCCCCCGTGGTAAATCCTGTGGAATAATGACTCAGGTTTTTTGTATTGGTTTTTCCATAGGTATCATTTTGCGTCGGATAACCAAGGTTGAATTTTGGCGTGTAGTAATTCGAGGGATAGTTGAGGGTTCCGTTCGCAACTGAAAATCCTCTCGGCGTGCTGCCCCAGCCCCACAAACTGCTGCTCGCGGCTGAGCCGCTGCCGGACGATCCAATCTGCACGGGTGGTGTGCTGCTCGTACCGGATGCTGACCCGGAAGTTGAACCGGAGGCCTGATCCTGTCCCAAAGTCGAATTCGAGTCGCCTTCATATTGCCACACGACGGCTAACCCGGAGAACGTGAAGACAACAACGGACGCTAAAATAAGTGCCAGTACGGAATATAGAAGCCTGTGCTTGTTCATTTCCATTAACCCGATCATCTTCGTGCTGTCCAGTTATTCGGAGAGCACATCTTGCTTCCTGGCATAAAAACATGTGGTGCCTATTTATAAATCCTCACCTTCTCAGCGCCTTTTGCAGCTCCGGCAGGCTAAGGGAATTCAGCAGATCCTTCTTTTCCAGCCAGCCTCTTCTGGCGACGTTCAGTCCATATTTCATGACGCCGAGCTGCTTTGGTTCATGCGCATCGGAGTTGATGCACAGGCGGATGCCATTCTCCTTTGCCTCCCGCGCCCAGGTTTCATTCAGGTCCAGCCGGCTGGGATAGGCATTGATCTCCAGAGCCGTTCCCGTTCTCGCCGCAGCCTGGAGCACGGCGTTCATATCGACTTCGTAGGGCTCACGCTGGTTTATGATTCTGCCAGTGGGGTGTCCGATGATATGCACGAACTCGTTCTCAATTGCCGAGATCAGGCGGCCCGTAATCGCCCTCTCGTTTTGCTGCTGGCCCATGTGCACCGAAGCGACGACCACATCGCATCTGGCCAGGAGATCATTGGGATAATCCAGCTTGCCGTCCGCTTTGATGTCCACCTCAGTTCCCGCGAGAACTGTAATGCCCTGCAAATCCTCATTGGCGGCTGCAATCGCGTCGATTTTTTCCTCCAGCTTCTCGGCAGACAGACCTCCGGCGATGCCCACCGACGGCGAGTGGTCGCAGAGGGCCAGGTATTCGTATCCCAGAGCCTGCGCGGCCCCGGCCATCTGCATGATCGATGCCCTTCCGTCCGACCAGTCGGAGTGCACATGCAGGTCGCCGCGAATGTCCTTCAGCTCCACCAGCGCCGGCAGCTTGCCTCTGCGTGCCGCCTCGATCTCACCCCGATCTTCCCGCAATTCCGGTGGAATGTATTGCAGTCCCAGATGGGCATAAAGATCCTCCTCCCGGTCGAAGAAAAGATCCTGCCCGTCGGCCAGGCGCGTCAGAGAATACTCGCTCAGGGAATAGCCGCGCGCCAAGGAAAGCTGGCGTACTCTGACGTTGTGCTCCTTGGAGCCGGTAAAGTACTGAAGCACAGTGCCAAGCGACCTGTGCTCCACGATCCTCAGGTCAACCTGAATCGTCTCCTGCACAATGACGCTGGCCTTGGTGGGACCCTTGACAAGGACCTCCTGCACCAGGGGCATGCGCGCGAACGCCGCCACAACCTCATCGGGCCGGGATGCTGTGGCCAGGATATCGATGTCGCCCACAGTCTCTTTGCAGCGGCGATAGCTTCCGGCTGCTGTGATGTGCTCGAGGCCCTGCAAAGAATGCAGAAATTCCAGGATCTCATTGACAATGGGCTCGGCGACGCTGTAGAGGATGCGGCTGCTGCGTTTCCTGTACCTCTCGACGGCTTTTAGAATATTCGTCTCGCGAACCGCGCCCATCCTGGGCAGCCGACGGATGCGGTGCTCCCTGGCCGCCTTTTCCAGATCCTCCAGGTTTGAGACTTCAAGCTTTTCATGCAGCAGGAAGATGGTCTTAGGTCCCAGGCCCGAGATCTTGAGAAGCTCGGCCAGCCCTGCGGGCGTTTGCGCCAGGAGATCTTGGTGCGACTGGATCTGGCCGGTCCGCAGGTACTCTTCAACCTTCTGGGCGATGGCCTTGCCGACACCGGGAATGGACTGCAGCCTTCTCTCCCGACAGACCGCTTCCACATCCTCTTTCATGGACTCGATGGCGCGGGCTGCTTTGCTGTAGGCAATTATCTTGAAACGATTCTCGGCATGCAGCTCCAGCAACTCCGCCATCTCGTAGAGAACTGCTGCGACATCAGAATTTTTCACGAAATAGACCTTGCCTTTTTAAAACAAGAGCATTTCGGCCAAAAATGGACAATTCACGCCGGTCGGAATTCAGGCAAATTGATTACAATCCGTATCCTGGGATTTGATGAAACGATTTGACGGATGGATTTTGCAGAGAGACTTAAGAAACAGGTTTGAGGGTTCCTCGCTATCTTGAGTGGGTATGGGGTAAAGTTTAATAATATCAATCTTTGAATTATTATCCGTGACCATGTCTCAAGAAGACCTATTCAAACATGCATTGAATCTTCAAAATCCCTGGCAGATTAAGTCGATAGAATTTAGCAATGAAGAAAAGCGTCTTGACATTCATATCGATTTCGAAGTTGGCAGTAGATTCGAATGCGCGGTATGTAAAACCTCAAATTGCACAATCCATGACACAAAGGATAGGGTATGGCGTCATCTTAATTTTTTCCAATTTAAAACATATATTCATGCCAGAGTGCCGCGTACAGAATGTAAAAAATGCGGATCAATCAGGTTGATTAATGTTCCCTGGGCAAGGAGAAGCGCTGGTTTTACTTTGCTG
>Ga0074199_1002043_pt1 | contig 13963 bp, 13 predicted proteins | sample EPASupsiteSAE347_FD_64528 | JGI IMG/M metagenome (GOLD analysis project Ga0074199, IMG submission 64528) | Bioremediated contaminated groundwater from EPA Superfund site, New Mexico - Sample SAE3-47 | ecosystem: Environmental > Aquatic > Deep subsurface > Groundwater > Contaminated ...
CCGAGTTCGATTTTACATAGGAAAGAAGTTGATTAAACTTGTCAAGCCAGTATTTGTGGAGATCTTTCCACGGCATGGTTTCGAACTGTTCGTCCCAGTAATCACCCATAAACGAATCCCTCCTTTGTTGTTAAAAATTTTAAATCATCTGATGCTGAACATTAATCCTTTCATGCGGCGGCCAGTTTCTTGAACTCATCAATAAAATCCCTGACCGTGTCCGATATGGAGTACGAGATGCACCATCCCCACTCAGCTTCAGCTTCATCGCTCGTTATGACCCGTGGGATTGTTTTCAGTATTTCCATTACCGCAGGATCAGGCTTGAAAGTTATGTCGGCCTCAGGATAGAATTGCTTGATTACTGCCGCTAAGTCTGCCGCCGTTGGAGGCGGAGTAATTTGACCGACATTATACATTCGTGTGTTGATTCTCTCGTCCGGCGCCTCATAGAGCATCACCAAGCATCTCACCGCATCTTTAATGTACATCATAGGGATAACCGTATCTTCCGGCGCCCATATTTCAAAAGGCTCCCCCTTAATTGCCGCTTCAATAACAAGGGGGTTGTATTGACCTACGCCGGGCGTTTTGACGCCGGGGCCAAGGAGCGAAGGGAAGCGGACGCCTCGAAAATCAACGCCGAACTTTCTGTGGTAATAAAGGCCCAACAACTCGCTAAAAACTTTGGAGATGCCATAGATGTTCAGTGGTCTTTGGACCGTTTGGTTGGTAACAACCGTATCCTTTGTCACGCCATAGGCCCCTATAGAGCTTGTAAAAAGAACCTTTTTCACTTTGAATAGACGTGAAGCCTCCAGCACGTGATATGTGCCTAACGAATTCACATTGATTGACGCCCACGGGTTGGCTTCGGACGGGACCGTCAGCATTGCAGCGAGGTGAAAGATTGTTTCAATATTATGTTCTTTGACTACATTGAATAATTCATGCCAGTTGCTTACATCTCCCTTTACGAGCACTAACCGGTCTGATGTAAACTTTTTCAGATATTCGGAGAAGGCTATATCGTAGATGATGACTTTCTCGTTTTTTTGGAGAAAATAATCGGCAAGTCTTGATCCGGTAAATCCACCGCCACCTGTAATAAGAATCCCCATTAATAACCCCCGGTAAATAGTTTAACAAGTCTCTTTTAAATAATTAGGTGTTTATTCTTACTAAACATTTTAAATAAATTTTTTACATCGATCTACAACCTCTTATATGAATAAATGACTATCAGGAGCTTTGCCTCTTTCTTTCCCAAACTCATCCCGGAATGAGGCTTGTCGGCATCGAAATATGCACAGTCGCCTTCTTCCAATATAAAGCTTTTACCATTGAAAAAGAGTTCCAACCTTCCTTCAATGACATATATAAATTCCTCACCATCATGGCGGAAATCTTTCTGGATATCAATTTTGCGGTCAAAACCCACAGTGACAATAAAAGGTTCCATATTCTTGCCTTTTTTCATAGGTGCAAGATCTTCAAAAATGTAACCATATGGAGCTGATTCCCGGGTGGACAGCTTGTAATGATCCCGTTTGCCGATTGTTATTTCCTGGTATGCTGTGACTTTGGATGATTGCCCGAAAAACTCCGTCACATCCACACCCAAGGCATTCGATATGCGAGAGAGGGTATAAATAGGCGGAGGTTGGCTTGAGTTTTCTATTTGAGATAAATATCCCTTTGTAAAACCTGTCAGTTTTGCGAGGTTTTCCAAGGTCAGCTTTTTGCCGAGCCGAATTTCTTTCAACCTTTTTGTTATAAGCTTTTCTTCCAAACTAACCCCGAGATATGTTTACCAATACTAAACAACATTGTCAAGATGTTATTTAAAATTTTTTCAAATAAGCTTAAAAAAAGCAGATGAGCCTGCAAGCACTCTCAACAAGAGTGTTTTTACCGGGGGGGACTATAACGTTGTCTCATGTGTTGCATTGCGCATCATAGTTGGATATTTTCTTTTATGAATTCGATGATTTCCTGTTCTTTTCCCCCGTAGAAATGGTCGGTGGGAATAATTTTCAGGTATTTCTCGACTACAGGGAGTTCTTTATAGAACTTTAACAGGGCATCCGGAGGGGAGATGTCATCGTGTTTACCACCGACAAAATATATCTTTTTATTGAATTGTTTCAATTCCGTCGTTTCATAAAATGCAAAGGGATACGCCACAAGGAACATGGCGGGAATATTGTCAACCTTTACTGCTGCTTTGCTGCATATCCAGGCGCCGAAGGAATAACCTGCGAGCATTGCATAAGCACCATCATCAAGCCGGGTTTTCAAAAAATCCAGCGAGGCAACAAGATCGTTAACCTCTCCCTCGCCTTCATCGTAACGGCCCCCGCTCATCCCAACACCCCTGAAGTTGAATTTTAATGTGGTAAAGCCCCTTGAATAAAATCCTTCTTCGATTGCATCAACAACATTATTGTGCATACTTCCGCCGTAAAGCGGATGGGGATGGCATATAACAATACCCGCTTCTTTGCCGTTTTCTCTCAATACGCCTTCAACGGCATTGTCGGATTGTATGGAAACCCTTACTATTGACATGGTATACTTATTCTGATAGTTTTCTATCCAAATTTCAAGAGAGAAATCATATGTCGCTATTTAGAAAAAAAGAAAAAGAAGTAAAACCGCACAAAGAGATTGATATCCAGAAAGAGATAAAAAAGGCGGTAAAAGAAGAATCCCTATGGATAAAATGCAGTTCCTGCCAGGAACTTCTATACAGGAAAGAGGTGGAAAGAAACCAGCATGTCTGTCTGAAATGTTCATACCATTTCCCCATCAGTGTTGAAAACAGGGTCGCCCTGACCTTTGACGACGGAACCTTCGGCGAGCTCTTCGATAACATCAAACCTGTTGATTTTCTGAAATTCAAGGATACAAAATCCTACAAAGCACGTCTGGAAGAAACACAGGAATCGCTGAAAAAGAAAGATGCCATGGTATGTGGAAGAGGCAGGATAGGCGGGATTGAGACTGTGGCTGCGATATTTGATTTCTCCTTTATGGGCGGCAGCCTTGGTTCAGTGGTCGGGGAAAAGATTACAAGGACCCTCGAAGAAGGCGTAAACACAAAAACGCCTGTCATTGTTTTCTGCTCATCCGGGGGCGCACGTATGCAGGAAGGCATCATGTCCCTCATGCAGATGTCAAAAGTATCGGGAGCAATCTACCGGTTAAAATCAATCGGCATTCCCTACATTACAGTACTTACCGATCCTACACTGGGCGGCGTAACGGCAAGTATGGGCATGCTGGGAGATATTATCATAGCTGAACCCAAAGCAATGATCGGTTTCGCCGGGCCAAGGGTAATAAAGGAAACCATAAAGGAAGAGCTTCCTGCAGGATTCCAGAGGGCTGAATATTTACTTGACCATGGAATGATCGATATGATTTCGCCGAGGAAAGAATTGAAACAGCGCCTGCACCGGATATTGTCCCTGATAACATGAAAGCATACAACGATACCCTGGGGTACCTTTATAACCTCGAAAAATTCGGTATCGTCTTCGGCCTTGAAAATATAACCTGGATTCTCGATCTTATAGATAACCCCCACAAAAAGCTTAAGACTGTTCATATCGGAGGAACAAACGGCAAAGGTTCTGTTGCATCCATACTTTCATACATTCTGAAAGAGAACGGATATTGCGTCGGTAAATATACATCTCCGCACCTTGTGTCCTTTACCGAAAGGATAACCGTTAATGAAGAGGAAATTAAGGAAGAGGAAATTGTAGAACTAACTGCGTTTATCAGAGAGAAAATCGAAAGAAAAGACAGCAAGCGGTTTTTTACCTTTTTTGACTTCACCACTGCCCTGGCTCTTGAATATTTTTATCGAAAAAATATTGATGTAGCCCTGATTGAAGTCGGCCTCGGCGGAAGGCTCGACTCAACAAATGTCATAGAACCCCTCGCAAGCATTATAACAAATGTGGGGATTGACCATACAGAGCATCTTGGTAATAATATCATGGACATAGCACGCGAAAAAGCGGGTATAATAAAAAACGGGACGCCTGTCATAACCGGCGCAGAAGATATTGCCGGAAGGGTTATTGAGGAATTTGCAGAACATCATAACAGTCCTGTATATAAACTCGGGAGAGACTTCAGCTACGAGAAAAAAAGAGACCGGGTAATGACATATCGAGGCCTTAATAAACATTTAGAGGATATTTTTATCAATCTTCAGGGAGATCACCAATTCATAAACACAGCTTTGGCATTATGCGCAACTGAAGTTATCACGCCGCTTGGCCTCCATGTGAGCGATGAATCAATCTACCGCGGTTTGTCACATATAAAATGGCACGGAAGGCTTGAAGCGATCAGTGAAAAACCGACTATCATTTTGGATGGGGCGCATAATCCCGGCGGAATACGTGTATTATCCGAATTTCTAAAAACACATTACACAGAAAAAAAGAAAATATTGATTTTTGGTGTAATGAAAGATAAAGAATACAAAAAGATGCTTGAAGAAACCATCCCCCTCGTGGACGTAACCATAATTACAAAACCGGATATGGAAAGGGCGCTTTCCCCTGAAGTATTGAAACCATTAATACAGTCGAGCGAGTTGAACGAGTTGAATAGGGCAATTGTGTTCTATACGCAAAACGTAAAAGATGCGTTAGAAAAGGCAAGGGATATTGCAGGAGACAATGACTTGATTTTAATCACCGGTTCGTTATACACAATAGGTGAGGCAAAACGGATAATTCATGAAATATTTTAGCATAATTCTTTTTCTGATCATCATTCTTGCATTGCCATTCTCCATCCATGCAAAAACGTCAGATTCCAGAACAACCCTCTCCAACCAGGTAGAAATAACGGCACGTTTTTTAGAACATAAAAAAGAACAAAATTTATATATCGGCAAAGGCGATGTGGATGTTAAGGAAGGAACAAGGCATTTAAATGCCGATTCGGTCATATTTAATGATAATTCCAAAGAGGTCCTTGCGGAAGGAAATGTAGTTCTTCAAGACGGAGAAGACATCATAGAATGTGAAAAACTCCAGCTAAATCTTATTACAAAAATGGGATCTATTGAAAAAGGTAGGGTATTCATTAAAAAAGGCGGTTTCCAGATTGCGGGTGAACATATCAACAAGGTAGGCGAGTCACAATACAAAATCAAAAACGGCTCGATAACCACATGTGAAGGCGAAAAACCGGACTGGAAGTTTCTGGCTAATGATGTAGATGTAACTATTGCGGGTTATGCAAAAACAAAAGGGGCAAAGTTCCAGATACTTGACACCACTGTTTTTTACCTTCCCTGGGGAATATTTCCTGTTAAGACAGACCGGGAGTCAGGGTTTCTTATGCCTCAATTCGCGCTTTCGAGCAGGGATGGCACAAAAATCAATACCTCCTATTTCTGGGCAATCTCTAAAGACAAAGACGCCACTTTCTATCTTGACTACATAGGGGACAGGGGAATTAAACCGGGGGCCGAGTTCAGGTATGCCCTTTCGGAAGATTTTAAAGGAACCCTTTATTCATCAATTATCAGCGACAGGGCATACGACAATACCCGTTATCAGGTAAAGCTCAAGCATGAACAGGTCATGATGAAGGATTTAACTTTTAAAGTAGATGCCAATTACATCTCGGATATCGACTACCTTGAAGATTTTGGAAATTCAATTGCTGAAAGGAGTGAAAACCTCATAAAATCAACTGCATATCTTGAAAAACCCCTTCCAAAATCACTCCTCACCGTTGAAGCATCATACTTCAAAAATTTAACCCAAAAAAATAATGATTATGTATATCAGTATCTTCCCTTTATCTCCTTCTTCACGGAGTATATGCCGATAATGAAAGAGAAGCTTTATACGGACATCTTCGCAGGCCTTACAAGCTTCAACAGGGCTGAAGGCGCAAACTATACAAGATTAAGCTTAGAACCAAGATTGAGAATGCCTCTATCATGGAACGGGATCAACTTCCTCATCAACGGCACCCTCTATGAAACAGGCTATGCTATTTCACATTCCGACACCGGGGACAACCAAACTAAAATGCGCCAAACAGCCAAGATAGAAGGGGATGCAAATCTACAATTCCTGAAAAACTATAATACCGATATTTTCAACATCGGCGAAATGCAGAGCGTTATAAAACCACAGTTGACATATACGTTCATCCCGAACACATCATTCAGCAACATCCCTAACATCGATCCCTACGACAGAATGTATAATACAAATACCATTACATACTCGCTTCATCATTACCTCAACACAATGTCTGACGAAAAATTCAGAGAATTGTCCCTCTTTGAGATAGGGCAGACATACGGGCTCGCCGGCAATCTGGAGCCTTCAACGTTGTACGATGGGTACGGAAACAGGTTTTCTAATATCAGAGCAAGGTTCACATTGAATCCCCTGGATAATTTCTCTTACAATAATGAAAGCACTATCAATACAAGCGGCGATGGTCTTGCGGTTATGAGAAACACCTTGAGTCATAAATATCCTAAACTTTACTGGATAAACCTTTCACATTACTATACAAGCGATTTAAGTAACGAACTGTTTTCCGATGTGGGAGGATATTACAAAACTTTCGAAGGGAAATATCAGATACGATATTCCTTTAAAGACGGCATGTGGATCGATACGCTCTATCAACTCACTTATCGTCCCAAATGCTGGGCCTTGACATTAGCCCTGGTTCAGTCAACGAGGCCAAGGGATACAACCTTCAGGTTTTCCGTCGATCTTGCAGGTCTCACAAGTATGCAGTAATTTAATGAAGGTTGGAGGTTGGAGGTTAAAACATAGAAATAGCATAGCTTTAAAAAGAGGAGGCTTCTATGAAAGGCATTATATTAGCCGGAGGACTGGGAACAAGATTGTATCCGCTTACCAAGATAACAAATAAACATTTGTTGCCGATATACGACAAACCTATGATCTATTATCCCATCCGGACTCTGGTAAATGCAGGTATAACAGATATCATGATAGTAACCGGCGGCAATTATGCAGGTGACTTCCTGAGATTGCTGGGGAACGGAAAGGAGTTCGGTCTTACACACATTCATTATGCATATCAGGAGGGAGAAGGCGGAATAGCAGACGCCTTATCGTTGGCAGCGTGGTTTGCCGAAGGCGAAAAAATATGCGTTGTCCTCGGTGACAATATCATTGAAAACAATATAGTAAAAGCGGTAAGGGACTTCGAAAAACAGGGAAAAGGTGCAAAAATACTCCTTAAGGAGGTACCCGACCCTGAAAGGTTCGGTGTTGCAGAAATCAACAATGGAAAGCTCTTAAGTATTGTGGAAAAACCGATAATACCGAAAGGCAACCTTGCTGTTATAGGCATTTACCTGTATGATGATCGCGTTTTCGATTTTATTAAGACAATCAGGCCTTCTAATCGGGGAGAACTTGAAATTACGGATGTCAATAGTGCATATCTGGAAGACGGGACAATGACGTGGGAGATGCTCCATGGCTGGTGGACCGACGCAGGAACATTTGAATCACTCTTGCGTGCCGGTATACTGGTATCCCAGACAGGAGCGAATAATATCAATAGCGTAGAGTATGGAGCATAGAGCGCAGAGCTTAAAGCCGAAGTTGCGATGATGAGAAGTTGCGAAGTTTTGCGTAACTTCGTATTTTCGTAACTTCCTATCTTCGGGTTTATCCGCTATACGCTAAAAAACGGGAGGAAATGATGATTAAAGATGTCATGTTCAAACAATTAAAATTTATCCCCGATGAAAGGGGAAGGTTAATGGAGATTTTACGGGATGATGATGAAGTTTTTACCAAATTTGGTCAGGTCTATTTGACAACAACATACCCTCATGTAGTCAAGGCCTGGCATTACCACAAAATACAGGATGATCTGATCTGTTGCGTTAGAGGGATGTTGAAATTGGTCCTTTATGACGACAGGGCAGATTCGCCCACAAAAGGCGAAGTGAACGAATTCTTCATCGGGGAATACAATCCGGCCGTCGTGAAGGTTCCGAAGATGGTCTATCACGGATGGAAATGCATCAGCGATGAAGAAGCCCTTATCATCAATGCCCCCAACGCGTCCTATAACCGGCAGCAGCCTGACGAGTTCAGGCAGGATCCTCATATAAACGACATACCCTACAAATGGGAAAGGAAGGATGGATAATATGCATATCCTGGTCACAGGGGGTTGCGGTTTCATCGGGAGCAATTTTGTCAGGCATATGTTGTCAAAATATCCTTACAGTATAATAAATCTCGACAAACTCACCTATGCCGGCAATCTTGAAAATTTAAAAGATATTGAAAACGACAAAAGATATTCCCTCATAAAAGGAGATATTGCTGACGGAAATCTTTTAGAAAATATTTTTAATACATCGAAGGTTGACGCCGTTATCAATTTTGCAGCAGAGTCACATGTGGACCGGAGCATCATGTATCCCGATGAATTTATAAAAACAAACATCAACGGGACATTTAACCTGCTTGAAATTGCAAAGAAAATGGGGGTTAAACGGTTTGTTCAGATATCAACGGATGAGGTTTACGGATCTTTAGGGAAAGAAGGGAAATTCACCGAACATACACCGGTTTCACCAAACAGCCCATACTCGGCATCCAAGGCTTCGGCAGATATGCTTGCAATGGCATATTTCAAAACGTTCAATATGCCTGTTGTTATCACCAGATGCTCCAACAATTACGGGCCATACCAGTTCCCCGAAAAGCTCATACCGCTTATAATCACAAACGCCCTTGCAGATATTGCATTACCGGTGTATGGTGACGGCTTGAATATTCGTGACTGGATTCACGTGTTAGACCACTGTGAGGCAATCGATACCGTACTCCACAAGGGAGTGGAAGGCAAGGTTTACAACATCGGCGGAGAAAACGAAAGGACAAATATCGAGATTGTAAAACTCATCCTTAATATTCTCGGCAAGCCTCATTCGCTCATACAATACGTAACAGACAGGCTCGGCCATGACAGGAGATATGCAATAGACTCCACAAAAGTTAAAAACGAATTAGGCTATAAAACAAGATATGACTTCGGGAAGGGGATGGAAGACACGGTAAAGTGGTATGTAGATAACAAGGAATGGTGGCAGAGAATCAGGAGTGGCGAGTACATAACATATTACGAAAGGATGTATAAAAACAGATGAACATCATAATAACCGGCGGCAAAGGTATGCTCGCATCAAATATCATACCTGTTTTCAGCAGATATCACTCTGTCATAACCGTAGACATAGATGAATGGGACATTACAAGTAAGGAGAAAGGTGAAGGTTTCATCCGGGAGCATAAGCCGGATGTTATTATAAACCTCGCTGCAATAACGAATGTTGACGGTTGCGAAGATATCCCGGAAATAGCACAGAAGGTAAACGGCGATGCGCCCGGTATCGTGGCTCAGTTATGCGAAAAATACCATGTAAAATTTGTCCACTTCAGCACCGATTATGTCTTCGACGGTCAAAAGGGCTCACCCTATACCGAAGAAGATATCCCGAATCCTCAGTCAATATATGGGAAAACAAAGCTATCGGCGGAGATGCAGATCAGGAAGAACAATCCTTCAGCCATTATTATGCGCGCTGAATGGCTTTATGGCGGCGCGTTGGGCGGCGGTGATTTTATCACCAAAATTACAAAGGTTGCCGGGGAAAAAGGACGCGTAGAAGTTGTCAACGATCAGAAAGGTACCCCTACCTGCGCAAAGGATATCGGGGAACCGCTGAGAGCGCTTATAGAAAACAGCAGATCCGGTATTTATCATATATCAAACAGCGGCTCCACCACATGGTACGGGTTCACAAAAGAGATTTTTGCCCTGCTTAACATAGATGTTCCGCTCATTCCCACAACATCGGATGCATATAAAACCAAGGCAAAACGTCCGGCAAATTCCGTCTATGACATTTCCAAACTTCAGAGGGACACGGGTATTACAATGAGGTCATGGCAGGAAGCCCTGCGTGAGTATTTACATCCGCAAAAACAAAATATTAAATCCTGATGAAAATAGTGTTCTTTTCAGATGCACATCTCGATAAAGATGATGTTCAAAAGATACGATTTGTTGAGAAATTTATTAATGATGTGTGCCGTGATGCGGATATGGTCATCGTTCTGGGAGATATGTTCGAATTTTACCATGGTTATGATGGATACATATTCCCCTGGTATAAAAGCGTTATCGACTCACTGAAAAATTTAACGAAAAGAGGTAAAAACGTGTATTTTATCGAGGGAAACCATGAGTTCCGCATGGGTGATTTTTTCGAAAATTACACAGGCATACATTGCGCCCACAATATCGTGATGGACATTGAAGGAAAAAAAACCTATATATCGCACGGCTATGAAGTAAGTAAGTTCTATCTCACAAAATTTCTTAAAACAACCTTTGTCGGTAAAGTAATGGATGCACTTGGCCCGGACATTACATGGTCAATAGCCTCAACGGCAAGAATTTTTCTGTCCAGTAAGAAAAAACCCTATAATGATAAAGCAATGGGCCTGTTCAGAAAATATGCCCTGAAAAAATTTGACGAAGGATACGATGTACTTGTATTGGGACATTCACACATGCTTGATACATTTGAACAGCATGCCGGCGATAAAACAAAGCAATACTTTAACACCGGGGACATTATCCGGCAATGTTCATATATTGAATATAACAGCACATCCGGATTTGAATTAAAAAAGTATAACCCTTAGCTTTCACACGTACACGACATCCATCGATGTATTTGTAACCCTCTCAAGCCTATCCTTCCGCACAATGAAATCCACTTCAATGCCTATAGCGCCTTCGCCCGGTATTATGAATTTCGGCTCAAAGGCAAAGACCATGCCTTCTTTCAACATTATCTTATGTCTCGGTGTTATAACGGGAAGCTCATTTATCTCAAGCCCGAGTCCGTGGCCTATGAAGCCGACCCTTCCCGCACCATGGCCCATGAAATAATCTTCAAGCCCTTCTTTCTTCGCTTTGTCCGATGCCCTCGTAAATATTTCCGTTCCACATACACCCTCTTTCCCGAACGTCATGGCATCCTCTATGATATCCTCGGCAACAGCATGCCCTTTCCTGAAAATTTCTTTCATTTCTCCCACAACAAATGCCCTTGTTTCATCCGTGATATAGCCGTTATACCCGCCGCCGTAATCAACAATAACCGGCATATCCCTCTCGATCCTATTGATCGATGCGCCCTGACCGATTGCAGGCGTTATCCCGATGCCTGCAATGGGCACATCAGCGCCGGACGGTATTGTGGCAGAATACCCTTGCGTTACATAGCAGCTCATCATCTCCTGGTTAAGTCCCCTCATCCGTAAAAAACCCTGATGTCCCATCCTTCTGCCTTCTGCAGTAAGGGCTGCATCGATATCAATCTCTCTTACGCCTTCCCTGACAACCTCTTTCGCCTTTCTAAAAACATGGCCGATAATCTCGCCCGATTTCGTTATCTGCTCCAATTCAAAGGGGCTTTTGACCAGTCTAACATCTTTGATTAACGGGGACGCATCCGTTATATTATCGTAGCCGAGAATGTTCTTCCACCGCTCGAAAACCGTTACGGGAATAACGTCAAGCTCCATACCGCCCCTGCCCCTTAAAAGCTTCATATCTGCAAGGATATTCTTCAAGTCTTTGTCTTTTTTTATAGGTGTTATCTCCAGGGATGTTTCAACAACCGCCCTGTTCAAATTTTTCACAACAAAAAAAATAGGTTCCCCGTCAACAGGGACAAAAAGGATGCCGTTCTGCAAAGAACCGGTAAAATAGAATAAATCCACATTCTGGATGATAATCGCAAAAGATATCCCGTTTCCTTCCATCCTCTTTTTAAACTCTATGATCCTGTTCTTTATCTCTTCCCCGGGTGTGAATTCACACAGATTTAGACTCTTCAACATAGCTCAAGACCCTCCCGACAATGTCTTCCTTCTTTATTCTCTGAGATTCTTTCTCGTTGCGCAATTTTAATTCCACATAACCTTCTTTAAGATTCCTCTCACCAATAGTTACTCTCAGGGGTATGCCAATAAGATCGCAGTCTTTAAATTTGACCCCCGGACGTTCATTCCTGTCATCCATCGCAACATCCACGCCTTTATCCGTTAAAGCTTTATAGACGGTATCAGCCAGTTCCATGCTTTCAGCATGAGAATTGTTCACAGGCAGCACATCTACCTCGAAAGGCGCTATAGCGATCGGGAGGGAAATCCCGTTTTCATCACAACCCTGTTCTATCGCGGCAGCGACAGTCCTGCCCACACCTATGCCGTAGCAGCCCATAACCATATGTCTTTCTTTGCCGTCTTTATCAAGGAATGTTGCTTTCATAGCCTCACTGTACTTCAGGCCAAGCTTAAAGATATGGCCCACCTCTATCCCTCTCGTGGATAATAGGGTTCCTTTGCATTTCGGGCATAGATCGCCGTCTTTCACAACTTTAAGGCCGTGAAAACCCTCAACCTTAAAGTCATCGACATTGACCTCCACAACATGCACATCCTCTTCGTTCCCGCCTATGACAAAGTCTTCCATGTATTGCACATCATTGTCCGCATAGAGAGGAATCTTCAGACCGATAGGACCTGAAAAACCGAGCGGACCCCCTGTAACTTCTTCTATGGTATAGGGATCGGCAAGCTCCAGAAAATCGAGGGATAAAAGGTTTATCAATTTTGTTTCGTTTATCTCCCGGTCTCCTTTTACAAGCACCCCGATAATGCCTTTATCCGTCTTGTAAATGATTGTTTTGAGGAGTTTATCGGGTGTTACCTTTAAAAATGATGCCACCTCTTCCACTTTTCTTTGCCCTGGAGTGCCTACACGCCTGTAATTGCCTTTCCCGACAGGCCTTTCCCCGTCGGCAAGACCGGCTTCCGCTTTTTCCAGATTCGCCGCATAACCGCAAGTATCACAGGAGATAATAACATCTTCTCCGGTGTCGGCAAGGACCATAAACTCATGGGAAAAACTCCCTCCGATCTGTCCCGTATCCGCCTCAACCGGCCTGAATCTTAATCCGCACCGTTTAAAAATATTCATGTAGGCGTCGTACATATCCATGTAGCTTCTCTCAGCGCCCGGTTCATCCATATCGAAGCTATAGGCATCTTTCATGGAAAATTCCCTGCCCCTCATAACCCCGAACCTCGGTCTGATTTCGTCCCTGAACTTTGTCTGTATCTGATAGAGATTAAGCGGGAGTTCCTTGTATGAACGTACCTCCCTCCTCACCAAATCGGTAACAACCTCTTCATGGGTAGGCGCAAGGCACAACTCCCTGTCGTTCCTGTCTGCAAATCTTAAAAGCTCCTTACCGTATTTCTCCCATCTTTTGCTCTCAACCCATAATTCTTTAGGCTGGACAAGCGGCATGAGGATTTCCTGTGCGCCTTTTCTGTTCATCTCTTCCCTGATGATCCGTTCCACTTTTCTCAATGATTTCAATCCAATAGGTAACCAGGTATAAATCCCCGATGCCAGTCTCCTGATATATCCGGCCCTGAGCATCAGTTTATGGCTTATCACCTCAGCTTCTTTCGGAACCTCTTTCATCGTGGGAATGAACATCTTTGAAAATAGCATTTATTCCTCCTGGAGATATAGCAGCTGTGAAAAATTACTTCATAACAGGGAGATTATCAAGGGATTTGTTGGACGGAACGGAATCTTCAAACCAAATGCCGAAAAGTGGATTAACCAAGATTTATCATTAGAATCATAATGGGTGTCGGACCATCCCTAGCAAACACACTCATTCGAACCTGTGAAATAATCACTTTTCTCATCGCTTTATTCCTTCATTTCATGGTCACATGCGTCAGCCAGTCAACCGGTGGGCGTCATTGCTCCTATGGCGACATGCCCATTTCTCCTTCAGGTC
>Ga0074199_1002044_pt1 | contig 13951 bp, 16 predicted proteins | sample EPASupsiteSAE347_FD_64528 | JGI IMG/M metagenome (GOLD analysis project Ga0074199, IMG submission 64528) | Bioremediated contaminated groundwater from EPA Superfund site, New Mexico - Sample SAE3-47 | ecosystem: Environmental > Aquatic > Deep subsurface > Groundwater > Contaminated ...
GAGAGGAATCCTGCGTCGGGGAACGGGGGACGCGGAATCTAACCAATGAGGACGGCGCGAGTGTCGAGGCGCTTCTCGACAATATCGTCGAGCGGTATTTCAAGGTGGATTGCGCCGTCTTCACTCCGAATCCCGACCGCCTGCAGCACATTCGCGAGATGGTTCAAAAACACCGCGCCCAGGGCGTCATACACTACTGCATCCAGTTCTGCCAGCCATACCAGATGGAGAGCGGGACGGTGGAGCGGGAGCTGGAGGCGGAGGGCATCCCGGTCTTGCGCCTGGATACCGATTACAGCCAGGAGGACGTGGAGCAGCTTCGGACCCGGGTTGAGGCCTTTATAGAACGGCTCAAAGACAAGCGATGAATTGTGCCGGCATAGATATCGGCTCTAGGACCGTGAAGGTGGTCCTGCTGCGGGACAGGGAAATCTCCCTGGTCCGGAAGGCGGAGAATACCTTTGACACACTGAAAACCTGCCGGGAGCTTCTCGACGGCCTGTCTTTTGATAAAATCATAGCAACCGGATATGGAAGGCGCCTCATAAGCGCTCATTTGGGCTGTGAATCTTTAAACGAGATCAAAGCCTTCTGTTTGGGAGGCGCCTTCCTTTTTCCATCCTGCCGGACGCTCCTCGACATAGGGGGGCAGGACACGAAGGCCATCTCGCTTTCTTCCGAAGGCCGCCTGAACAAGTTCGAGATGAACGACAAGTGCGCCGCCGGTACGGGCCGCTTCCTTGAGATAATGGCCTTGGCCCTGGGATTTTCCCTTCCTGAGTTCGGGAAAGCGGCCCGCTCGGCGGCGCGGGCCGAGCGCATAAACAGCATGTGCACGGTCTTCGCCGAGTCCGAAGTTATTTCCACCATCGCCAGGGGAAAAGCGCGGGAGGAGGTGGCGCTGGGCATCCACCAGGCCGTCATCGGCAGGGCGATGGCCATGCTGGAGAGAATTAAGATTAGGAGGGATCTCGTTTTCGCAGGCGGCGTCGCCCTGAACTGTTGCATGCGGGCTCTTCTGGAATCGGCCGTCGGCTTCCCCGTGCTGATCCCGGAAGACCCTCAGATCGTCGGGGCTCTGGGGTGCGCGCTTTATGCTTCTTCGAGACCCTCGGGCACAGAATATAAAAATTTCATTTCAGGAGAATATAATGTCAAACGCAATTTTTAAGATCCCGGAACCACAGAACGAATCCGTCCTCTCTTACGCCCCCGGAACGCCAGAGCGGCGGGAGATTAAAAACAAGTTGGAGGAGATGTATCGGACGGATATGGAAGTGCCCCTCTTCATCGGGGGGAAGGAAGTTCGAACGGGCACCATGGGGGATCTTCGCCCGCCCCATGATCATCGACATCTTCTGGGACGCTATCATATCGGGGGAAGGCAAGAGGTCGAAAAGGCGGTCCAGGCGGCGCGGCATGCCTGGCCGTCCTGGCACAGCCTGCCCTGGCATGCGAGGGCGGCCATCTTCCTTAAAGCGGCCGAGATTCTGACCGGAAAGTACCGCGCCCTTTTTAACGCCGCCACCATGCTGGGTCAGAGCAAGACGGTGCACCAGTCGGAGATTGACTCCATATGCGAGACAGCCGACTTCTGGAGGTTCAATCCCTTCTTCATGATGAACATCATGCAGCCTCAGCCGGGCTCCCCGGCGGGCGCCTGGAATATGATAGAGCACCGGCCGCTCGAAGGATTCGTCTTCGCCGTGTCTCCGTTCAACTTCACCGCCATCGCAGCCAACCTGGTCTCCGCCCCCGCCATGATGGGCAACACGGTAGTCTGGAAGCCGGCCAGCACGGCCATTTATTCGGCACACCTGCTCGTCCGGATATATCGTGAGGCGGGCCTGCCGGACGGGGTCATAAATATGGTTCCCGGTTCCGGTTCCGAGATAAGTGATGAAGCGCTGAAATATCCGGATCTGGCCGGGATCCACTTTACCGGAAGCACCGAGGTCTTCTCGCAGATCTGGAAAAAGGTTTCCGAAAGACTCACTGCTTACCACGGTTATCCGCGCCTGGTAGGCGAGACCGGAGGCAAAGACTTTGTCTTTGCCCATGCCTCCGCCGAGGTGGAATCCCTGGCGGCCGCCCTAATCCGTGGGGCCTTCGAGTACCAGGGGCAGAAATGTTCGGCGGCCAGCCGAGCCTATATTCCGGAATCTCTCTGGCCAAAACTCTCCCGCTTGCTGACGGAGCAGATGAGGGAAATCAAGGTAGGCGACGTCCGCGATTTTTCGAATTTCTTAGGAGCCGTCATTGACCGGAAAGCCTTCGATCGCATCAAGGGCTTCCTTGACTTTGCCAAAAGCTGCCCTGAAACCGAAATACTCTCGGGAGGCGAGTGCGACGATCGCGAGGGCTATTTCATCCGCCCCACCCTCGTTCTCACCGCCAACCCGCATAACCGGATGATGGAGGAGGAGATCTTCGGGCCGGTTCTGACCGTCTTCGTCTATCCGGATGCCGAATTCCGCGAGACCCTTGAAATCTGCAACCGGACTTCCCCTTATGCCCTGACCGGATCCATCTTCGCCCGGGATCGCCTGGCCATCCAGGAGGCCTGCGTACTTCTTCGTTATGCGGCCGGAAATTTCTACATCAACGACAAGCCCACCGGAGCTGCCGTCGGTCAGCAGCCCTTCGGCGGCTCCCGCGCCTCCGGAACCAATGACAAATCCGGTTTCACCTATAATCTATTGCGCTGGACCTCGCCCCGGACCATCAAGGAGACATTCTGCCCGCCCGCAGATTACCGCTATCCGTTCATGAACGAAGAATAAATTTTGACAGCCGGTGCATACAGGAGATGCCATGAGATACGTAAAATATCTGCTTTTATTGGCTGCAATCTTCTTGTTGATGGAGGCCTGCATGAAAGACGCAAACGCCCCGGAGAAAAAAGAGAAAATACCAATCTTTAACGCTGAAACAGGCCAGGTTGAGGAAGTCGATAGAGTGGTCAGGACCGATGCCGAATGGAGAAAAATCCTGACTCCGGAGCAATACAGTGTCACGCGTAAAAAGGGGACTGAGGCGCCCTTTACCGGGAAATGCGAAATTGCGACAACTGTCGGTCTCTACAAATGCGTCGGCTGCGGCACGGATCTGTTCAGCGTTGAAAATAAATTCGAATCACATTCGGGCTGGCCCAGTTTCTGGGATCCGGTATCCAAGCTGAATATCAGGGAAGAGACTGATGACAGCCTGGGAATGAAGAGGACTGAAGTGCTGTGCGCGCGTTGCGGAGCGCATCTGGGCCATGTCTTTGACGACGGACCGCCTCCGACCCATAAGCGCTATTGCATCAACGCCGCGGCCCTTAAGTTTGCGCCGGCGGCAAAACAGGTAAAGCGCATCGAGAAGGCAACCTTCGCCGCGGGATGTTTCTGGGGTGTGGAAGAAACTTTCAGAACGTTTAAAGGCGTACTTTCGACCCGGGTCGGCTATACCGGGGGGACAATGAAGAATCCGACTTACGAAGACGTCTGCGCCGGCAAGACCGGCCATGCAGAGGCGGTGGAGGTTGAATACGATCCGTCAATAGTTTCGTATGAAAAATTGCTGGATCTTTTCTGGAAGATACATGACCCCACTACTCCCAACCGCCAGGGTCCCGACGTGGGGAGCAACTACCGCTCGGCTATATTTTACCGGGATGAAGATCAGAAGAAAACCGCACTGGCCTCAAAAGAGCGCCTGGAAAAATCAGGAAAATTCGGCAGGAAAATAGTCACCGAAATAGTGCCCGCCTCCGAATTCTACCCGGCCGAAGAATATCACCAGAAATACGACTTAAAGCACGGCATAAAATCCTGTCCCCGTTAGTTAATTCCGACCGCGAGTATAATCCCGACTCCGATGATTACCCGGATAATTTCAACTCTGTCTAAAGTGTCAACCTGATCCCTTTTTCTTCTCTACAAGACGGATGTTGGAGATGACCATCTCTTTATCCACCGACTTGCACATGTCGTAGATGGTGAGGGCCGCTATGGAGACCGCCGTCAATACCTCCATCTCGATTCCGGTCCGGGCGTCGCAGGAGGCCCGGGCGATGATCCCGACTCCGTCCTCCTGTATTTCAAAGGAGACTTCAATCTGGTTGATCGGGATGTTGTGGCAGAGCGGGATGAGCTCGGAGGTCTTCTTGCCCCCGCAGATGGCGGCGATCCGGGCGGTGGAGAGAACGTCCCCTTTTTTAATCCGGTTATCGCGGACGAGCTCCAGCGTCCCGGCCTTGAGAAATATTTTGCCCCGGGCCTCCGCCTCCCGATGCACGACCGGCTTTTCGCCGATATCCACCATGCGGGCCTCTCCTGACTGATTCACATGAGAAAGTTCCATTTCAGCCTCCGATCCTGCAATCAACTCCGAATTCTGATGCGCCCCTCTTCGACGATCCAGAGATAATTTTTCAGGGGTTCCTGACCTAATAAGCTGATGATGCTCTGAAAAAGTTCAATCAGGTACTGTTTATCCTGACGGGTTGAACGAATCACCATAATACCGGAATACTGAGTTGGGGGATAAGCTTGAATATCAGCAAAATCCAGGTCAAGAGATACTAAAACTCTCTCTTCCTTCTGGCAAATCTCAAGGAATCTAAGATCACACGCTCCAGCCAGACCCTGTTCATAGACTGTGACGGCTTCATGCCCGGCTGCAGTGAGAAGATAGGCAATCTCCACCGGAAGATTTTCATCAATTTTAAATTTCATCAGGCTGCTTGTGGCCTTGTCAGAATTACTCTCTCTCGGGCCAGCTCAGCAGCATAAGCAAGAACAGCTTGAATGTCATTGGCCGTAAGTGAAGGGTAGCTTTTTAAGATTTCATCCTGGCTGACACCATTGGCTAAATTATCGAGAATGACGGAAACCATAATTCTTGTGCCATTGAGGCATGCTTTGCCGTGACAAACATCCGGATTTGCCGAAATTTTATTCCGCCATTCCATAAGCCTCACTCCTTCTGACGAGTGTCCATCCTGCTTTTCTCATTATAAAACATATTTCAAACAGGTGCAAGAGGCCTGCTCAGCTCTCTTCGCGCCCTTAGCGTCTTCTGCTGAATAAGAATCAGCCTCCAATCTGCCAGTTTTCCCGCAGGATGCAGGAAGAGCCGCTCTTCGGCTTTTCCTGCACGGCCCTCGAAAGACTGGCGCCGATGTCTGAAAAATCCACGGGAATTTCGATGTCCGAAAAAAGGCAGGGCTTGAGCTTCCCATCGGCCGTGAGGCGGATGCGGTTGCAATCGACACAAGGCAGGGGGCGCTCCGACTCAAGTTCCGGGGAGAGACTTGCGATGTCGGACAGATAATAACGGCGGATTCGCTGAAGAATGAGCCCCCGCTCCATGCAGAAGACCTTCATAGTCTCCACCTCCTCCTCGTTTTCTCCGGGGAGAAGCACCATGTTTATTTTGATCGGCGAGAAGGCGGCAGCCCGGGCCGCCTCGATTCCGGCCAAGGCCTTTGAGATATCCCCGATGCGCGTGATGCGCCGGTATTTCTCCGGGTCCAGCGTGTCCAGCGAGATATTGACCCGGTCGAGCCCGGCTTCCCTCAGTTCTTCCGCAAATTCCGGAAGCAGGATGGCGTTCGTCGTGAGGGCCGCCTCCTCGATGCCGGGAACGCCCTTTATTTCCCGCACGAGGGAGACGATCCCCCGCCTTACGAGGGGTTCTCCGCCGGTAAGACGCACTTTCCGAAAGCCAAGACGAGCCGCCTCTGAGACAATTCTTATCACAGCTTCAAACGGGAGGATATCTTCATGCCGCTTCTTCGGCACCCCCTCCTCCGGCATGCAATAAGTGCACCGGAGGTCGCACCGGTCGGTGACAGAGATGCGGAGGTAATCAATCTTGCGGTTAAATCGGTCGTACATCTACGGAACTTCCGGCTGAAATTTCAAGGACGCCCTGAGGAAGCTGCATCAAGGCATTGGCGCGGCTCAGGGCCAGCAGGTGGGCGGAGCCGTGGTAGGGAAGAAGGCTCGCTCTGCCTTCATTATAAATGATGGGAATAAAAGCGGTGCGCTCGGCGTTTTTTCTCCGGTAAGGGTCTTCCAGGGTGGCCCGGATGAGAAGCGGAGCCCATTCATGTCCCATCATCCTAAAGAGGAAGGGCTTTATGAGAATTTCAAAGATGACGAAAGTGGAGACCGGATTTCCCGGCAGGCCGAAGAAGCATTTTTCTCCTCTCGTCCCGAACACCGTCGGCATCCCCGGCTGGACGGCGACTTTCTCAAAGTGAAGGGTGACTCCCAGGGAGCGGAGGACGGCGGGAACAAAGTCATAGTCTCCCGCCGAGACGCCACCGGAGAGAATGAGGAGATCGCAGGCCGGAAGAAGGCCCTCGATGGCGGAGCGAATGGCCTCCTCTTTGTCCGGAACCGTGCCGAAAGAGCGGCTTTCCGCCCCCATCGCCTGAACCTGGGCGGCGATGGAAGTAGCGTTGCTGTTATAAATTTGGCCGCTCCGGAGGCTCTCGCCCGGCTCCACAAGTTCAGAACCGGTGGAGAGGATTCCGACAACGGATTTTTTACAGACGTAAATTCGCTTCAGGCCGGACGAGGCCAGGAGAGCTGCTTCCTGTGGCCGGATGCGGCTTCCCTTCCGGATCATCACGGAACCTTGGCAGAGGTCTTCCCCCCGGCGGCGGATGTTGTCGTTGTGATCCTCCCCGGTTAAACGCATGAAGCCGTCTTCCTCCGCCGTCACCTCGCGCTTGACTACGCGGTCCGCACCCGGGGGGAGCATGGCCCCGGTCATGATGCGGGAGCATTCTCCGGGATGGATGGGCATCTTCGGGAAGACCCCGGCCGCCAGGGTCTCCAATATTTTGAATCTTTCAGAATTATCCGAGGAAATGAAGGCGTAACCGTCCATGGCCGAGCGGTCAAAAGGAGGCATATCCTCGGAAGATGCGACATCCTGCGAAAGAATTCTTCCGGAGCACTCCGAAAGCTCAATTTCCTCCTCCTTCGTTTGAAGGGGCCATCCGTGCAGTATTTCTTCAGCTTCTTTAATACTTAACATGCTTCCGCCTTATTTATCACCGTGCGTCTGGAGTGAAGAAGCATCCGCTTTCTCCAGGGAGAAGGAGAAAGTTGTTCCCTTTCCCTCTTCACTTGTTAGCGTGAGGGTTTGTTTATGCCCCTCCAGAATATTTTTGGCGATATACAGGCCCAGGCCGCTGCCGCTTTTGGCTCCTCTGGCCTGATGAAACCGCTTGAAAATGAAAGGCATGAAATCGCGCGGTATCCCGGGGCCGTTATCACGGATGATAATTGCAACCGTATCGCCGTTGTTTTCAGAAGCGACCTCGACAAACCCCTCTTCGGAAGTATATTTAGCCGCATTCCCGATGAGGTTATTGATCACGCTTTCCAGAGCCACTCTGTCTCCGATAACCCAGAAGGGTTCCTCGACTGAAAAAATAAAGGTCGCGTTCTTGTCCTGTAAAACCGGCTCGAAGCTGGTTCCGGCCTTCCTGATGAGAGTCGAGATGTCAAAAGGCAGCAGGTTATACTGCATGACCCCGGATTCAATTTTGGAGGTGTCAAGGAGGTTGTTTACCATGAAAGTCAGGGATTCAGCGGACTGGCGGATGTTCTGGAGACAGACTTTTCTTTGCTCCTCTGTTTGAGGATTCCTGGGATGTAAAAGAATATCAGTATAACCGATGACGCTGGTGATGGGATTTTTAAGGTCATGGGTGACCGTCGCGATAAAATCCTCTTTCACTTTTTGAATTTCTTTTTCGGCTGTAATATTTTCTATGAGGCTGACGGTTCCGACGGTTTGACCTTTTCGGTCTAAAATGGCCGTAGACTTGATCATCAGATAGGTCTTTGGAGGACCGCTCACCTCCAGTTCCAGGGAATTTGTCGAAGAGCTGCTCCGTTTGTTGAGAAAATCCAGCAGGTAGTAAATCACGCTGCTGAGAACGCCCCCCACTTCGGATAGAAAACCGAGGTCAGCATGATGGGCAGAAAATAGAAAAAGCCCATCTGAAGATCCGGATTGGTGGCATAATCAATATAGGTGACCAGAACGAAACTTAGAATTATTGTGACAACTGGAAGCCATCTCACCCGTTCTCTCACGAACCGCTCTCCTCTCAATATATTACGTCCCTATTATTCCACCTTTCAATCCTTCATTCCCTCCCAGTAACCGTCCTTCTTTCATTACCAGGACCTGCTCCGCCAGTGACTCTGCCATCTGCAAGTGGTGGGTGGCCAGGAGCACGCAGGTGCCGCTTAAGGCCATGGCGCGAATGGTCTCTTCTATCAGGCGCACGCTCAGGGGATCCAGGTTGGCGGTGGGTTCATCCAGAAGGAGAACTTCCGGGGAAACGGCCAAAGCCCTCGCCAGGGCCACCCGCTGGGTTTCGCCGGCCGACAAAGTGGCGGCATCGCGCCGCTCGAATCCCGTGAGAAGCATTTTTTCCATTACTTCGGCTGCTTTTTCCATCCGCTTTTTCCGGGGCACCCCGCGGAACGCCAAGCCGTATTCCACGTTGTCCCGGACGCTCCCGGTGAGCATTATGGCCGGGGCATGCACCATCATGACCCGCCTCCGGAGGCGGAGGATCGCACTGTGTCCGGAGCGGAAATCCACAGGCAAGCCGTCCATAAGCAACCGTCCTTCATCCGGCCTCTCCAGTAGGGATAAAATTCTAAGAAGAGTGGTCTTGCCGGAGCCGTTGGGGCCGACCAGAACGGAGACGCCCGGCTTCTCCATGAGCAGGTCAACCCCATCGAGAGCCGTTCTCTCCTCGAATCTTTTCACTATGCCGCGGACCTCGATTCTCACCTCCCGGCCCTCCCTTGCAGGATCTGAAGAATTATGTTGACGCCGATGGCCACCGTGAACAGGATGATTCCCAGGGCTATCCCAAGTTCGAAATTGCCTCGGAGCGTCTCCAGGGCGATGGCGGTCGTCATTACCCGGGTCTGTCCCCGGATGTTTCCTCCCACCATCATCGTCATCCCCGTCTCTCCAAGCAGGCGGGCAAAGCCGGTGGTATAGGCCGCCAGCAGGGCAAACCTCGCTTCCCTAAGGAGCGTCAGCGCCGCCTGGAGAGGAGAGGCGCCCAGAGTGAGGGCCGTCTCCTTCACCCGCCGGCCGACCGATTGAAGGGCGGCGATAAAAAGACCCGTCAAAAGCGGCAGGGCCAAAAAGGCCTGGGCCAGGATCATGGCGCGTGGAGTAAACAATAGTCCCAGGGCGCCGAAAGGGCCGCTGCGGCTGAGAGCCAGGTAAAGAAGGAGGCCGATGACGACGGCGGGAACGGCGATCAGGCTGTTCACCAGGCCGATCACGATTCTTTTCCCTGGAAACTCCCTCCAAGCCACGGCCAGAGCCACCGGCAGGGCCAGAAGAGCCGAAAGAGTGACCGCCAGAGAAGAAACGAAAAGAGAAAGCAGTACAATACGCCAGAGCTCGGCATCCGCCCGGAGGAGGAGCCCCAGAGCCTCTGACAAGGAGGCACTGAGGTTGCCCGTCATCTCTTTACGGGCGGAGCCGGGTGATACAGAGGTTCTCCAAACTGCTTGACGCCGAATGCACCGATTCTCTTCTGGATGCGGGGAGAGAGGAGGAAGGCGATGAACTTTTCGGCCAGCTCAAAGTGGACTTTCGGATGCACTTTCGGCGACACCGCCATTACGTGGTATGGATTAAATAGATGCTTGTCTCCCTCAAGGAGAAGCATCAGATCCAGATCCTTTTTCAGGGATAGCCAGGTGGCCCGGTCCGTCAGACAATAGGCCATCTTTTCTGCGGCGACACGCAGGGTGGCGGCCATTCCGCTGCCGGTTTCCAGATACCATGATTCCCCCGGAGTAATGGCCGCTTCCTTCCACAGGCGAAGTTCCATCATGTTAGTGCCGGACTGATCTCCCCGGGAGACAAAGGCAGCTTTTCGATCTGCGATTTTTTTGAAAGCGTTCAGTATGTCCCCGGCGCCCAGAATTCCCGCCGGATCGGCCTTGGGGCCTACGAGGACAAAGTCGTTGTACATTACATATTTCCGACTTACGGCGAATCCTTCCCGGACGGCTGTCTCCTCGGCGGCGGGATCGTGCACCAGCATTACGTCGGCATCCCCATCCTTCCCCATACGCAGGGCGGCGCCGGTGCCCACGGCGACGACTTTAACCAGGCAGTGGTTCTCTTTTTCGAAAAGCGGCAGAATATCATCCAAGAGGCCGCTGTCCCGGGTGCTGGTAGTCGTGGCCAGGATCAGGCTGGAATCGGCAGATGCCGGGGCCTGACCGATGAAAATGAAAACCAAAGCGATTATCAGGATTAGAAAAAAACATGGGGACCCGTTAAATTTTCTCATTTTTTTCTCCTTCACTATTTTTATCATATCTTAATTATCCTTTTTCTTTTTGACTCCTTCCCCGGAGAACTCCCCTTCCCTTTTTGTATTTCAGCGCCATCAGCGGTTTATTCGAACTCTTCTTGACAAGAAGGCCTCTTTATCATAGAATGGAATCTGCCGTAGAAAGCAGGTGTATCTGATACTTAAGGGCTCTCCGAGCCGCCTGCAGAGGTGACAAAAATGGCCTTGTGCTCAAGGTTCCTCTTTCTGCGGGAACTTTTTTCTTTTGAAGGGAGGTGTTATAAAAGTGAATAGAGCGACCAAACCGAAACACAAACAGGCGATTGCGAACAAAACCGGGGTCGTTGAGAACCTGACCAGGGATCTTAAGGAGGCCAGCATCGCCATCCTTACCGATTATCGGGGGAAGGGCGGCGGCCTTACGGTCAAGGATTTCAAGGATCTGCGGAAGAAACTTCGCGAACAGAAAGGCCGCTTCCAGGTCGTAAAAAACACGCTGGCGTGCCGGGCTTTGAAGAAGGCCGGGATCTCAGAGCTGGACTCATATTTTGTCCAGCCGACAGCCATCACGTTCGGATTTGACGATCCGGTCGGCGTGGCCAAGGTCGTGGTGGATTTTGCCAAGGAACGCAAAGGCCCCGTTAACGACGAGGGTCTCCCGGCGATCAAGATTGCCTACATGGACGGAGCCATCCTGGATGTCGCCAAGGTGAGAGCGCTGGCTGCGCTCCCATCAAAGCAGGTAATTTTAGGCCAGGTCCTGGGCACCCTGCAGGCGCCCATACGCGGCCTGATGAATGTGCTCAATGGAACGCTCGTAAACATGGTGAACGTTCTGAACGAAATCAAAAAATTGAAAGAATCCGCTACAGAACCTGCTGCAGAATCTGCGGCATAACAAAATGAAGGAGGAAATAAAATGCCAACTATGACAAAAGATGAACTCATCGAAGCAATCAGCGCCATGTCCGTTCTGGATCTTTCCGAGCTCGTAAAGGCTCTGGAGGAAAAATTCGGAGTTTCAGCGGCCCCAGCCATGGCCATGATGGCCGCGATGCCCATGGGTGGAGCGGCTGCGGCCCCGGCAGCCGAGGAGAAGACCACCTTTGACATGGAACTGACCGATGTGGGCGCCAACAAGATCCAGGTCATCAAGGTCGTGCGGGAATTCACCACTCTGGGTCTCAAGGAGGCCAAGGACATGGTGGATGCCGCTCCAAAGATCTTCAAAGAAGGCGTGACCAAGGAAGAAGCCGAAAAGATCATCGAAAAATTCAAGGAAGTCGGCGCCAAGATCTCCATGAAGTAGAAAACGGTTCGCAGAACCTGAACGCAGGGGCATCCCGCCGGAAGGCTGGGTGCCCCTGTTTTTGCTTACAGACGGAGTGGCCCCGCGGCGTGACTGCCGGTCACAACCTTCCTACCAACTCACCGGAGGGAGCCCCAGATCCTTCCTCGACAGCGTCCCCCAATCCTCGCTCGAACGCAGCTCCGCATTTTCAGACAAAGACAGACTCTGGGTCGTCTGCGTCCCGGGATTCGGAACCGTCACAGTGACCTTCACCTGCCACAACTTATCATTCCCCTGACGGTTTACCTTGAAACTGGTTATATGGGAGGCTATGACAGTGGGTGTTCCACTTTCAACCTGTCTGTATAGATTGTTGTTCTCCATCCAACATTTTATTGCATGCTCCTGGAGCGGGTGCTCCGGGGTTGGATGGACTGAGTCGTAGAGCGGATCCTTGATCATAAATTTCCACCCGTTTGGCTTCGAGCTATCCTCCTCCACCGTCCCCAGGTAAGCCTGCCTGAGATCCGCAGAGACCGTGTCCACCGCCGTCCGGCAGGTCTGCTGCACTTGTGCCGCCACCTGGCCTCGGTTGTAGGCGAGCATCCCATGCCATACCAACCCGCCGACAATAGCCAGGAACAGCAGCAGCAGCGCCATCGCCGCCAGGATCTCCACCAGCGTGAAACCATTTTTTCTTCTTACTGTTTTCACACGGCAGCCCTCCCTTCTCTTCCCGGGGTGGGAGTCACTCTTTCTATACTCATTATACCTTAACCATCAGGCTAATTGCAAAAATATTACGAAACCTTAACAATTGCAAATCTTTGCTCCAAAATGCGCATCAAAAAAGGGCGCCTCTTAGAGACGCCCTTCAAAATAACGAACCCGATTCGTCTTTTACCAGCCGCTGAAGAAATTGCTGACCGCATTGCCGACATTTGAGGCCGCCCGGCTCAACGTGCTGGTCACGTTGGAGACCGTATTGGAAACCGCACGGCTCACGTTGGAGACCGTATTGGAAACCGCACGGCTCACGTTGGAGACCGTATTGGAAACCGCGCTGGCAACGTTGGAGACCGTATTGCGCACAGCGCTGGCCACGCTCGAAACCGTATTGCGCACCGCGCTGGCCACACTCGAAACCGTATTGCGCACCGCACTGGCCACGTTGGAGATCGTGTTGCGCACCGCGCTGGCCACGCTGGAGACCGTATTGCGCACCGCGCTGGCCACGCTCGAAACCGTATTGCGTACCGTGCTTGCCACGCTCGAAACCGTATTGCGCACGGAGTTAAAAGCGCTGGTGGCCGCATTCCCAATGGCGGAAGCCACCGTTCTGACACCATCTACAACAAAGTTCGTCGCCGCCAGGGCGCCGCTGGCAATACTATTCCTCCACTCTTCAGGCATTAAGTTATAGGCAAGCTGGGCTCCGGCAACCACCATAGAAGCTGCCAGAAGAGCCGCTCCGACCGGGGCGCCGACCCCGGACATAAAACAGATAGCCGAGGCGACGGCCAGTCCCCCCTGCACCGTCTGGAGTCCGCCCCTCACCAACATATCGCCGTTCTGCTGCTCATAACCCTGATACACTTGATAGCCGCCCACGGCGACATTGATGGCCCCGCCGATGCCTCCCAGAACAGGAGCCACCGCCAGACCCCCGCCGAAGGTCCCGGCGACTCCGGAGAGATTGAGGGCCGTATTCCCTATATTTAGCGTGCTCGGGACCACCGATAAAGCCGAACCGATACCACTGGCCGCATTGGCTACTCCGCTCCAGCCTGCAACCGCGTTTCCGTTGCTGAACCCCTGATATGCGTCATAAATCCCAAGTCCGCCCAGTCCCACACTGGCCAGACTGGAGACTGACGATGTCACAGTGCGGAGCGTCGGATTCTGCGAGGCAAAGAAGCGGTTGAGTGCGGTTGTCTCGGCCTGAGAGCCCAAAGGAGTTTCAAAGAAACGATTCAGGTTGTAACGCCCGAAATTCTCCACCACCCGGTCGGTGCGCCGGGCCAGATTCAGGAGGTCCGCCGCTACGGAATTTCCGGTTGAGTTGTTGGTGCCGCCCGAGGAAGAGGACGTTTCACCGGAGGGTATAGTGGGCTGATCGGTGGGGAATGGGGTAAAAGTAGGGAAGGGAGTGGGGGTCGGAAAGGGAGGAGTGGGAAGAGGAGTGGCTAAGGGATTGGGAGTGATGACCACGTTCGGTTTTGCAGTCGGGCCGCCGCTGGACGACGAACCGCTGGACGATGAACCGCCCGACGATGAGCTGCCCGATGACCAGCCGCCAGATG
>Ga0074199_1002045_pt1 | contig 13939 bp, 14 predicted proteins | sample EPASupsiteSAE347_FD_64528 | JGI IMG/M metagenome (GOLD analysis project Ga0074199, IMG submission 64528) | Bioremediated contaminated groundwater from EPA Superfund site, New Mexico - Sample SAE3-47 | ecosystem: Environmental > Aquatic > Deep subsurface > Groundwater > Contaminated ...
TATTTATTCACCATATCATGTCTTTAACTCCTGAGGCAAAATTACCTTGAGAGAATAGGATAAATACAGGAATTCATAGATAAGATATTAGGAGTTTTTATTCGTTGCATCAGTCGGGAGGTATGCTATATGGTGATTAAGGTAAGTATAGATCGTGACGACTGTATCAGTTGTGGGAATTGCTGGACCATCTGTCCTGAATTTTTTGAACAGAATACTAATGATGATTTCAGTCAGGTTATCGAGAGGTATAGGATTGGGGGTAACATTGCTGAGGGAGAAGCGCCTCATGAGCTTGAGGGTCTGGTGAAAGAAGCAGCAGATTCATGCCCGGTACTGATAATCCATGTGAAATAGTGTGAGTGTACTTAGAGACTATCCGAAAAATTTCTTGAATAGGCTCCAAAAGCATTTTTAATTTTCAGGACCCTTAACCCAGAAGTAACCTGCTACTTTTGCATTTTTGCATTTGTGTATGAACCAGCCACCTCGCCTGTTAGCCACTTCTTCCGTGGGTGAGTGTATTATCAGCAGGCTTTCGAACTTACGCTTAAGAGATTCTACCTGTGGCTTCATTATGCTGTACTCAAATGATGCGTTTTTGTTTTTTAGATTCATGCATGCTCTTCTTATCCGTCTATCCCTCCATACCAAAATAATAACCACCCACCAGCCAGAACACACCCCACCCGCCTCTCCCGCGCGTGCACGGACTGAAATCAGGGACCACACACGGATATCAGAAAAGATAGAGATCTATGCGTTAAGAAGATTATAAATAGAATGCAATTAAAATACAGGCAGTAATGAAACAAAAACAGAATCAAAAGATTCGCTCTCGCTTTATATCTGCATTGAAAAAACCAGAGGATTCCGAGAGGGAATCTGAATTGCAGGCAATAAATCGAACCCTTGACCGCAGATATGAAATGTTGGTGGAGCTGGGATAGGTTATCCTACATGCGTCCTAACAAACTCTAAGCATAATGAAAATACTTGATTGTCGGCTTCTTTTAAGATACTTACAGGATTTTCATCATAGCAACTTTTCAAACTCTTCAACAGTTAGCCCGGCAGCTTTAATTAGATCCCTCAACAGCCCCGGCTTTAATTCTCTATGCTTTGGAACAGATAATGTGATCCTTGACCCTTCTTTTCTAAGAACGACATGACTACCTACTTGTCGGTTAGGAATCCATCCAGCCTTGGAAAATGCCTTGATAGCTTCAACTCCTGAAATTATTGGAAGTTTAGGCATCAGGCAACCACTTCAATTACCTGGGTAGAGGGCTTGATCAAATATGGTTTAATTTCATCTTCAGCCAGGGATTCAAGGCATGCCTGTATAGCTTCTTTGATATTTTCCAGTGCCTCTTCAACTGTGTCACCCTGTGAATAGCAACCTGGGAGACTCGGACAGCTAACGATATAACCCCCTACTTCTTCATCTTTTTCCAGAATAACTTTAAAACGCATACTATTCTTTATTAAAGTCTGTATTTAAATTTCTTATGCTTCATGAAGGTAAAGCAATGTTTCATCTTTTGGGAAGCGAAGAGCATGAACCAGAACATCGGAGTCGAGAACCAGTTTCAATAAAATTCACCTTTTACTCTGGTTTTTCTGATGTATTCGGTGGGCTCTATAGGTTCAACATTCCATTTTTCTGGCATCGATTATCCGAAGCCTGCTCAAGCATTCACCTCAACTTGCTGAATTCCGACAAATTGAGGTAAATATTGCTTATTTTCAGGCTCCATTTCTTCCAGACAAAGTTCCAATACCTCTTTAAGGTTCTTCTGAAGCTCATCTAGAGTCTCTGCCTGAGTATGAGCGCCAGGAATTCCCGGAACTATCGCCACATATAAGCCTGTGTCAGGATCTTTTTCGATATATGCTGTTAATGTGTGCATTTGAAACCTCTGTTATATAAATCAGTATTGTTTATCTTATAATGTATTACATAGCTTAAGAAGTATATACTTTTCAGCAGCCACGACGTGGTCGGTGAATATTGCCATGGATAATTATCGTTTTAATCCTTGTATAATATAAACCTGCGCGTTAACTCCCAAAACAAAAACCACCCACCAGCCCCCTGCCCGCCGCTCCCGCGCGCGCACATGTGGCAGGACGAAAAAGCCGGGATATTATGAAGTCATAATCTTTAAGTAGTCAACATACATATATTGACTTATGCTCCTTACTCTAAAAGATAAGAGTTCAGGTAGTACGGTGGAATATTGGTATGATGAGTCCAGATGAATATTTTAAAAGGATGTATCCCGGACTGTTCAGCGAACCCAGCGTCTTAGACATAATCCTCACTCTCTTTTTCCTCTCCCTGCCGCTGCTGATACCGTATCTGTACATCAGGTTTTTTGAGAGCAGGGTTGTTTCGCTTATCAGGTGCAGATTTATCCCTTTTATCATGTTCAGGTTACACCTGGGAAAACTGGTCTCCCTGATCAACCGTATACTCAAAACCAAAATATTCAGGAACTCAAGATCAAGAGTCTGATTTTCGTGCCGTAATAATCGGAACAACTTACAACTCAGCCGTGGGGTATACTTTGGCAAAAGTAAACACAAATAAAAAGTTCAAACAAAAACCGGAAAAAAAAGACACTACTGAAGAAAATAGCTGCGGGAAGAGTTCTATTTCAGTAAAGACCTTCTTCTATATGATACTTTTTTCAATATTCCTGTTCTCCTTCTACATCAGAGGTATACTGCCTTTAAAGAGTGTCTTCAGCAGGGGGATTGTGGGGTTCGCGGCTGATGATTCGGTCTTCCATATGAGGCTTGTGGAGAACACTATCCAGTTTTTCCCACACAGGATATTTTACGATGCGTACACGCTATACCCGTATGGCACGCCGCTGCACTGGGGACCTTTATTCGACCAGATGATCGCCTTTTTTGCCCTGGCCGCAGGTATTATAACGAACGGCGGGATGCCGCCGCAATCAACTATCGATACGGTGGGCGCGTTCTATCCTGCAATCCTGGGGGCTCTGGTGGTATTCCCGGTATACTTTATCGGCAAAGAGTTAGCGGATGAAAAAGCAGGTCTTCTGGGGGCTTTTTTAATAGCAATACTGCCGGGTCAGTTCTTCATCCGTTCGGTTATCGGGTTCACCGATAACCATGTGGCTGAGGTTTTTTACTTAACGCTCATGACCGTGTTTGTCATAATGGCTATTAAAAGGGCTAAGAACATCACTTTTGATCACTTTCTTCATAGGGACTGGCCGGCATTAAAGACGCCTTTAACATGCTCTGTTCTTGCGGGTATTTCTTTCGGAGGCTATCTTCTCAACTGGACTAATGGCGTCTTTTTTGCAGTTGTTTTCGGCATTTTTTTGTTGGTCCAGCATATTATAGACCATTTAAGGGGTAAATCCACGGAATACCTTGGGGTTGTGGGCATTGTCTCCTATTTGATCGCAATGATAATGGTGCTGCCGTACGTTGAACCCGGGAATGGCTTTTCATCCGGGTACTATTCCCTTCTGCACCTGGCAGTAACCGGCGGGGGCGCAGCGGTTTTCGCCTCTCTGAGCATGGTTTCCAGGGAGATGAACAGGCGCAAGTTAAGCCGGGCTCATTACCTGTTATTCGTATCAGGAGCGATATTGGCAGGTCTGATAGCTCTGAAGATGCTGTTCCCGGGTATCTACTATGCTTCAGTAGGCAACTGGGATTACATCTTCCACGGACAGACCGGCGGAGGGCTGACAATAGCGGAAGCTTATCCGATCACTGACGAGAAAAAGTTTGAGTATTTCGGTTATAATTATTATCTGGCATACATCGGAATACTGGTCCTTGGCTATCATATTATCCGAAAACCGAACGCTGAATATACATTAGTGGCAGTCTGGAGTATTTTTGTCTGGGCTATACTGCAGGCTCAGGACAGGTTTGCGTACTACTACGCTGTAAACGTGGCAATACTTGTAGGCTTAGCAGGCTCTAAAGCTCTGGATTTTGTAGATTGGAAGGGTTTTGGTTCAGAGAGTATTACCGGGTGTGTTAAAAAAATCAGGATCCGGCATGCTCTTTCTTTAAGTCTGGTAATAGCGGTAACTGCGTTTCTGGGCGCTTCTCAATACCAATCGCCATACAATATCTCCACAGGAGCTGCACAGTTTGGACCGATGGATGTTGCGCACGGCTATTACGAATGGTACGATGCGCTGAACTGGATGAGGTATAACACTCCTGACCCTGGCCTGGGTTATTACGCCATCTACGAGAGACCGCAGAACGGTACGTATCCTTACCCTGAGACTGCCTATGGCGTTATGAGCTGGTGGGATTACGGGCACGTTATCACTTACTGGGGGCACAGGATCCCGAATGCGAACCCGTTCCAGCAGGGCATAGGAGGCGGACCGGCACATGCTCCCGGCGCTTCTACTTTCCTGACCGCGCAGACTGAAGAGGAGGCAAACGACATTCTTGATAAGCTGGGCGCCGGTGGAAAACCAGGAGCAAGGTACGTTGTGAGCAGCGGATATATGGCATATTCGATCCAGGGAGTATTTGCCATGTGGAATGAGAGTAACATTTACGGGGACATTTTTTCCCTTAAAACCGGGGGAGGAAAACTGTTAGTACCTGGAAAGAAATACTACGATACAATGGAGAGCAGGCTCCATATCCTTGATGGCAGCGGTCTTAAGCATTACAGACTGGTTCACGAATCTTTGCCAAATCCGAATACACTGGGAGGATACCTTGAAGCCGGGGTATACAATGAAGGTAACAAAATTGTACCGGTCTGCGACCGGGATTTAAACCTGTGCGTGGGCAAATACTGGTACAACCTGGTGTATAATAGGAATATACCTGTTGAATATACGGGATATGTTAAAATATTCGAGTATGTAAAGGGAGCTAAGATCACAGGCAGAGCGCCGCCAGGTACTGCGGTCACGCTGACAAATGCAATTAAAACGAACATTGGAAGAACCGTTCAATACTCCCAGATCACCTCCTCTGATGGAGCGTATGTGTTCACAGTTCCTTATTCCACCGGGGGTCCGGTACCGGGAGAGACAAATTTCGATACCCGTACGTCGGGTCCTTATACAGTGACTGCCGGAAATGTCTCAAAGCAAGTCAATATCAGCGAAGAGTATGTTCTCAATGGCGGTATTGTAGCACTTGACTTAGTTTAACAATCAGTGGCATAATATTCCAGTGCCGTTATATTTCATTATGCTTCCTCCCGTAGACAACAGAAAAAATTAAATCACATAAAGATAGTTTTTGTTGTACATATGGGCATGGTGGCGGCAGCATCAAACACACAAACTTCGTTCCCTTTAGAGTTTGCCTCTCATGGAGCGACATTTGCTATCATTTCCCTCATAGTTTTTCTTTTGATCATCTTGCTGATTTCTGATTCCGGATACTGGAATAAATGGGCTTCAAGTACACTTGAAGCTTGCTCCAATCCACTCCTGATAACCTTTGCAGCGATCATAGTTTTCAAAATCATGCTGCTACTATAAGCTCCTTTTTAATTTTACTACGTATTCACCCACAGATGCAGTTCCCGATAAGGCGCTGTGAGATTATCCTCTTTAAATAACCAGAACTCAAGCTTCAAATTTGTGCCTTTTTTATTCGGCATAAATGTTATGTTCTCTTCCCATGTCTCATTGTTACCAAGCCTCAACCGTTTTTCGGTTAAAAGCTCCCTGCCGAGTGCTACCTGAACAGTATAGTTGACAGAGGCATACTCGCGGTTTGCCACACCTACCAGAACAGTAGCCGGGGAGTTGTATTTTAGATTGGCAGTATAGTTTGCTGCTTCTCCCTCAGGTCCAAGGATGTAGAACTCGGTAAATTTCTCTCCAATCTCTGTGGTTGTTATTGCAAAATAGATCGCACCTGCGGAGAAAGCTATGGATAAAATGAGCATAACTGTTAAAATCCTGCTGGTTATGCTTTTAGAGGGGCTGAACTCGTCACTAATAATTTCGTAGATTTTATGGAGGGGTATATAGAACCGATCTTCTTCAGGCAGCCTTTCCCTTCTGTACGCTGTTATGACGATCAGGGCAGCGATATATAGGCTCAGGGTGAGCAGTAGCTGGAAGAGCCGTATTCCAAAAGTGAAGTTAAGCAATAGACCAAGCAAAGATGATACGGCAATGCTTAGACCAAAACTCAGGACTATGCGCTCTATACCTCCAAGATTATCCATTCTCGGAAAAACAGCAGCTATCAGTATGTAACCGGGAATAAAAAGCACCAAAGGTATGCCAAGTAATGCTCTTACAGAGCTATCGCTGAGCGCAGGGTTAAGATTAAAGGCAAGCGTGATAACAGACCATATCAATATTATTAAAAGGTCCAAAGGAAATTTTTTTATTAGTACCCCCCCTTTAAATAAATCAGAACTATAACTTTAATATTACGATTGTATAAATGTTTTGCGCAATTCAGGTCTGTTAAGTAAACTACTCAGGGCTTATCGGACAGCCTGTTCGGCCCCGAGTGTTCATGGTAGTTTCAGTTTCGTGCAAAAAAGTCGTTTAAAGATTTCTGCGAGGGTGGGGCTTTTTGCATACCTTTGTTTTACTTGATTCTCCTTTTTTCTTATGGTTGATATATCGAACTTTCTTTTGTGTGAATTTCATGGTCTGAACGGAAGGTTCAGGGCAAAATTTGGCGAAATTTTTTCGGGACTGTAAAATTCAATAGTTTATTTGATTTAGTTTAATTATTTTAGCTGGATTTCCTGCAACAACAGCATTAGATGGTATATCTTTAATCACAACTGAATTCGCTCCTATAATGACATTGTCGCCAATTGATATCGGTCCTAGAACTGCGGCACCAGCATATATTGTAACGTCATTTCCAATTTTAGGTGTTGTCCGTCCATCATAGGAATATCCTCGCATGCCAATTGTAACGTTTTGATGTATGCGAAAATTATGTCCGGCTATTATTGCGGGACCAATTACTATTCCTACGGAATGTACGATTTGAAATCTGGGGCCTATGGATGCACTAGGATTGATCTCACAACTGTAAAGGATTTTTCCAAGATTATTTACTAATATAGTCGGAATGTATGGTACGTGCTTTCTGAAAAGCCAATTTGAAAAACGATACAGCGCAACAAGCCAAAAAGTTGATAATATAAAAATACTGCCAATTAATCTAAAAAAGTTAAAACGATATTTCTTATAGTCTTCTGCTAAATTTTCCATCATCTTTATACCTTTTCTGACCTGTGACACTTTAAATTTATATTCCTGTTAAGTAACCTCTAAACGTTACACTTATCAACTCATTTCTGATCGAGAGACTCAGCTGCTGGATTTATGCTAAGAATCACCCTGAACTAACCGCCCCTGAACTGCGAAAAACTTTCGCAGCATTACATAGGAAGGGGTACAATAAAAGCTTTACTACAGAGCTATTCGATACAACATGTCTGACTGTGCACCGATGGTGCAAGAGAGCGTTCCAACGGAGAAGAGAGAGTTTTCGGGAAAACAACATTTTTTGTATATAGTTGACGTTCAGTTCAATATCGTGGGAGTGTAAACAAAATTTTAAAAGCAGTGCGCTAGAAAGCGAAAAAGTGCAAAAAGTTAATATTAAATATTTAAAAAACCATAAAAAACTCAACTAAACTTTAAAACTGGGAGAATTGTCGAAATACTTATGTATAGATTAGTCATTTGTATTTAACATGATGTCAATGAAGCATTCGGCATTAGCAATGCTTTTAGCGGTGTACAGGTGTTTTTCATCGCCACCTCTGTCATTGGTTCAGAGACACATAGAGGGTATCTATTATTTCGGGACGGCTGTGTCACCAGAGATGATTCCCTGGTGCAGCAGCCAAACGAGCAAAGTACAGTTTGGGATGGTTAATAGAAATGGACCTGTTAGATTCACTGCTGCAGTAAAAGAAACCATAAACTGCTTGAACTGGTTTCAGGACAATTTGAAGAGTAACAGCCCTGTATATCCCTACAATAGTCGGGAGTTTTTTGGGGATAAGACTTCGAGCCTGGGTATCGTGAACAACGGTAGAACACTTGAGATGAGCAAAAGAAGTTTTTTAGTAACCATATAGCAGGATTCAGGCAGTGCCGCACTTACGGCACATTATGGTTCGTATCCTGCAAAAAGCAGTTCTAAAAACGTTGGCTGTACCAACGTAAAACTTTGGAACGCTTGATTTAATAAAATTAGTTTACATTAGGTCTATATTATAAATACAAAAGTATATATATCTGGAGTTCGTATCGTCTAAAAACGCAATGTCGTTATAATCATAATGATTAATGCGAATAAATTAAAAAATGGAGTGACATAAAATGAGAAATACTAAAAAAAAGAAATGCGTAGAGAAAATAAGTACTACAGAAAAAAGCTATAAAAACATACTTGGATATAGTGGTTTAATGAGTAAAAATCCTAGCTTTATGACTCTGGTCAGGAACGCTAGAGCAGCAAACCCAATAAAACTCTTATTTATCGCTTTTAGTTTGCTCCTGATCTATCCAGTTATGGCATCGGCAGCTCCCCCAGATGCAAACCTTGTTTTAAACCCGGGCTTTGAAGACGGCATAACAGTTCCTCTGAATTGGACACTTGTGGCAAGCAATGAAAATAACCCGGCATGGGATACTATTGGTCATAACGGCACACGTTCCATAAAAATAAGCATACCAGGAACAACCAATACCAGAAGCGGACACCCACAATCAGATTTGATAACAGCAAAGCCTCTTACAAATTATACTCTCTCAGTATGGGGCAAAACCCAGAACGCAGGAGGTGCTTTACCTGCGGTTAGAGTCGCCGAGCTTGATGCCAGCGGGAACTGGCTGAGCCAGGCGAGCATATATTTCAGCACTGGCACAAATGACTGGGCACAAAAACAAAAAGATTTTCAGACAGGTCCCAATGCAGCCTATCTTTATGTATATGCAAATATCTGGAGCGGCTACGGAACGTTCTGGGTGGATGATGTGTCGTTAATTCTAAAAACGATACCAACACCAACACCAACACCAACACCGACACCGACACTAACTCCAACACCGACACCAACACCGACACTAACTCCAACACCGACACCAACACCGACACCAACTCCAACACCAACTCCAATTCCAACACCAACTCCAACACCAACTCCAACACCAACTCCAATTCCAACACCTACAGGCAAAACCTATTATATTTCTCCTTCAGGAAGTGATAGTAATCTTGGAACACTGGCGTCTCCATGGAAGACATTCAGTTACTCGATTCCAAAGCTTGTACCTGGAACAACGCTAATACTCTTAGATGGTACTTATGAAAGTAGCACCACTGGATTACCAGCACCCAACTGTGCTGCGAACGCTAAAAACGGACTCTCTGGCCAGCCAATTACAATGCGAGCCCAGAACGAGCGAAAAGCTTTTTTGAAAGGTGACGGTAATTCACGACCATTCAATATGCAGGGATGCTCATATTGGGTAGTTGAAGGGTTGCGTTTTCAGGGTGGCGACTTCTCAAGCAGATCGGGTTCTGAGTTTATAGTGAGTAACTCCGATCACATCACACTCAGGCGACTGTTGGGTGAAAAAGCTAACCGATTGGGCGGGGCTGGTACATCTAACCCCGGTAATAATCACCTCATGCTTCTGTCCAACACTCATGATATGCTTGTCGAAGAGAACGAACTTTATGATTTCCATCGCCACGGGCTTATATCATACTATATATCGTACAACAATACTTATCGACGGAACTATGTAAATGCAAGAGGTTCTATTGATTATTATACTAAAGTAGACCAAACTGAAGGGATGTCAAACTATCCTGCTCACCACAATTTGTACGAAAACAACATAATCGAGAATGTCCTTGAGGGATTCACCATACATGGTACAGGTCCTGGTCTTGCAGATAATAACCGCTTTTTCGGTAATATCGGAATTGATACAAAGTATGGAGCATTTTACGCGGACGGCCGTAGCGGCAATCTGGTAAAGGACACCCAATATATAGATAACCTTGTTGTAAGTAATGTTCAGGGCTATGCGGGTACAACTATTGGCATTCATCTTAAGGATACTGCAAATAATAACCTTGATAGGACGACTGTTTTGCTTAATGTTCCCAGTACGAATGTATATGGTTACTATGCTGCTTATGGCAGTGCCCCCTCGAACAGTGTCTTCTTTAAGAACTCTCTCATTACCTCAAACAAAGGATATGGCTTCTATGCCAGTGGACTTTCTAACTGGCTGTTTGACTACACAAATGTATTCGGTGGTGCTTCCCCAGCCTGGTCTCCAAACGACGGACATGTCACGAATTCAAAACAAATCGATCCAAAGCTCGGTTCATGCATTGCCTGGATACCATCAACCAGCCCTCTTAAGGGAGCAGGCAAAAACGGCGTGGATATCGGAGCAAATATTCTCTACAAGTATGAGAACGGCGTACTTTCGAACAAACCGCTATGGGACACGGTTACAGGTGAATTCCCGCATGGTGCAATAATCCCGGGAGTTAATGATGTTGCCGGCAAGTCCTTATTTGATGTTCATAAGCGCCTCAACGTGAACACTAATGGGTGTCTTTTCCCATCAGGTTATGGCAACTAGTCTGACACCACAGGAAGTGACAGGAAGTGATACAAATTAGTTAGTTTCAGTCCTGCATCAGACAAAGAGGCCGCTTTCAAAAGCGGTCTCTTTTATAATTTATATTTTAACATTTTTCATCAGGCTCCTCTATTTTCTTTGCGACGAAAAATACCCAGGGGCTGATGGTAGAGAAATGTCCTAACAGCAGTATTTTCTCTAAAAATTCAAAGAAACCAATTAAAATGCTATTTGAGTTCCTTTTGAATGGGATCCAATTGTATCCGGTACATTTCTCTACTTTAAAGCCTACTTTCTCTAAAATAAATACGATATCGTGAAAATTATATCTATAAAAAGTTTTCTGTTTATATAGAATCTGATGAAAAAACTTCTTATAACTGTTATTATTTGCTGAAGTAAATATTAGATACCCATTTATTTTTAATAACTCATTGCATTGCTTTAAATAATTTTTAGCATCCAGGTAATCAAATGCTTCAATAGAAACGATACAATCAAAACTGGATTTTTTAAATGGCAGCATATTAGCATCGCCTCTACAGATTTGGACCGATGCCTCACTTCCGTTTTTAGCCTTTAATTTTCTTAACGGAACAAAGTCGTAATCTATTGCCACAACATTAATTCCATGTTGAGAGATTGGAATACTGAACCGCCCACTTCCGCATGCCACATCTAAACAAGTTGTAATGATATTATCCTCTATAAATGAGTCAATCAATTCCCTCTCTTTTCGGGTGAGATATCCACCCATCTTCGTTTTATTTATGATATCCCAATAGTAATCTTCCATTGTACAACTCCTTTAGAAATAAATTATTGATTGTTCTGTTATTTTCCATTTTTCTCACCTAATATTTTTTTGTAAACATCCAGTTCCTTTTTAATCCGTGTTTCCCAACTTCGTTCTTTTATTATTGTTTTTCTGGCGTTTTTTCCCAATGCTTTCCTTAGTTCAGGATTTTCATATAAAAGTTTGAGTTGTTCTGCAAAATTATTAATATCACCAGATGTTACTAAAATTCCATTCTCCATATGCCTGATTAATTTGCTTGTCCCGCTGCTATCAAATACCACAACGGGTCTTTCACATGCCATTGCTTCCTGGATTGAACGATTCATATTACTGTAAAGGCTTGTGGCAATAACTACATCAGCAATTGAAATATAATCGGTAACCAGATCTATCGGAACTCCCCCCAGAAATTTTACGTTTTTTTCTAAAGAATATTCTTTGGATAACCTGACCAATTCATCTTTTGAAGTACCTTCACCTGCTAGAAGAAGATAACTATTCGCTTTAGTTTTATTAAAAAAAATCCCGAACGATTTTATGGCTAAATCGATGTTCTTCACAGGGATCAAAGAACTTGTCGATAATACCACAAAATCAGGTTCCGTTAATCTGGATTTTTTAATTAATTCCTTATTTTTTGGTTTAGGTTCAAAGAAATTGGTATCTATTCCATGGTAGACAACCGTAACTTCATTTTTCCATAGCTTTTTAAATTTTTCAGGAGCTCTTGAACCATCATCTAAAACCAGGGCATGGGTTGGTTTAAATAGTTTAGCTAATATCGTTTCGTACCTCCCGGATATCTTTGAGTATGCACTGGTCGAGCCGTGCAACATTCCTACTACAGGAATGTGCAAAATTCTACCGATGATGGTACCAAAAGTTGTAGCATATATTCCATGAGTGTGAATTAAATCCGGTCGTTTCATTTTCCTTATTTGAAAATATACATTAAACATATATAGCAAATTAATTAACGGAATTATGGGAATCCCTAATATTGCCCTTATAGGATAATATTTAACCCTTATGATCGGGATGTCAAATTTTTCATCAAACTTTTTGCATTCGAGATCAAAATCTGGTGCTAATATTATCTGATTTTCCAAATAATAATTAATTTTTTTAGATAGTTCTATTATATGTGAGACTGAGCCGCCTTTCGTTGGGTAAAAATCAAAAACCACTCTAACAACTGAAATATTTTTTATTGAATGCCCTGGATATACCATACATTAGCCTCCCCGTTGGAATATAATTTACCCGCAGACGGATCATTTTCAAGTCTTTCAAAATCTTCTTTATGAAACCTTCCTACTTCTTTCCAAACAGTATCATAAATTTGCCTGTCAATTTGTGTAATAAACGCATACTTATCTGTTGTATATGACTCACCCAATCTGTTATTAACAGTATAATTAAAATGATCAGGGATCTGTGAGGCACGCATAATATCAGGTCTTTTATCAGTCCCTAAAATTGCATCCGCAAATCGATTTACCGGGCTCATGATCTCTGCGGATTTTATATCCGTATTTTTATAATCTAAAAACCACTTAGCTCCATACATATCCATCTGAGTAACTTGTATATTTGGTTGTAAGACATATGGGGAAGCGTATAAACTGAATATGCTGGTTATCGATGCTGCCTGAATTATAGCTATACAAATTACCACATAAATATAGGATTTTTTGCGTATGAGATGTTTAAGAGCGAACCCGGCTGATACCGGGGTAAAAATCACCAAATATGCTATTAATCTTGGTGCTCCGATGTTGTTGAGCCCTGGAATGATATTAAATAAGTACGCAGAGTACATCACTCCAATAATAAAAGTGATGCCAAGCAAAATGATCAGTACATTATTATTTTTTCTTTCCTCCTGGTTTTTAAATAAGATTATAATAGTTATAATTGACAAAATTAAAAATATAATGTCATCTCCCATGATTTTAAGAGTAAGATTAACAAAATCAAACCCATGAATGTTTATTTTATTCAATTGTCCTCCCATCTGCGCAATTGCATCTGGGCCCTGCCCTGTTGTGAATGCGTTAAATAAGCCTCTTAGATTAGCATGAAATGTTTTAAATGATAATATCCAGGGGAGGAAAATTATGAGAACAATAAGCAACGAATTTATCGGAGGAAAATATAAGATATTACGTAAAGGCATTTTTTTATAATTAATAAAATAAATCAAATATTGTGTGATCCCAACTGTTAATAACATTACAATAAGCATAGTTGAAGATAGTGGATGGAAAAAGGGAAATAATATCAATGTCACGGCCAATAACGACTTATATTCTATAGCCGGTCCTTTTTTTACCAAAGACTTAAAAAAAAGGAAAAAAACCAGTGGTATATAAAGTATAGACCAGCCATTTGGCATAAGATAGACATCATATGCATTGAATAATACGCCACCAATCGCGGCTACAGATAATAGTTGTACATCTTTCCCAGGTGATACCGCCGTAGCAAG
>Ga0074199_1002046_pt1 | contig 13934 bp, 12 predicted proteins | sample EPASupsiteSAE347_FD_64528 | JGI IMG/M metagenome (GOLD analysis project Ga0074199, IMG submission 64528) | Bioremediated contaminated groundwater from EPA Superfund site, New Mexico - Sample SAE3-47 | ecosystem: Environmental > Aquatic > Deep subsurface > Groundwater > Contaminated ...
AATGGAAGTTCACAAAACAAGATCTCAATGATCTTTTTGCAAAAATCAAGGCCAAAAGCGATGGCATAATCAAACCGGCCGCATAATCAAAAATACGTTAGTGAATTTATGAACCAGAGTACTTAGCGTGCTCGGTCAGGCGTTTGAAAAGCACACGTCCCGCCGGAACATCCAACCCTAAGCCGCCTTTGCGTGCGCCTTCAGGAACGGCCTTGCCAACGTAGATAGGGCAACGCAATTTCCCTTTCTGGTTGAGTGTCGAAATTGCTCGATAGACGGGGAAATCGCCGGTGTAATAGATTGCGTATATCCCGGCACCGTCAAAATCTTTTGACGGTGGCAACGGTTCGGCCTTTTTTGCCAAAAGTGCTTCGGCCACATTGATGCCAAGGTTCTTTTTGTGTAAGGGATTATATGGTTCCTGAATGTCCATAAAGCCTTATGACGCCTTTCGTTGATCAAAACGGCGAAGCCTATCGGCCACACTTCTAGCAATAATATTTGCCAGTCTTACCGGTACCGCATTGCCAATTTGTCGCATGCTTTCAGTCCACGAGCTTTTGAAAACAAACCAGTCGGGAAACGTCTGTAAACGCGCCCCCTCCCGCACTGTAAAATACCGCAACAATCCATCTGGTTGGACAAGCATGTTCTCCCCGCCGGGAACGCCATGATCACCAGCCTTCAAAGTTTTTGCGGGTTCGTCAAAATGGCTTCCGGTGTGACCGGGGTATGCTTTGGCTCCCGATTGGAATTTATGATTGGCAATTTGTGGAACTTCACCGATGTACGGATCGGGTAGATCAGAAATTGCATCTCTAACGGTCAGCCACGGCTGGGTGTCATCAAACACAGTTTCCGTTCGCTCAAGTCGTCCGATCAGATGTTGCGGGAAGGTCGGACGATTGCGTTTGGCAACCTTGTGCCTTTCCCAATACTCCCCGGTTAAGAACTGGGCTTTCAACAGGACGTCTTTGGAGTGAGTGGGTGCCGGGAATGACCAATCCTCGCAAACATCCGAGCGAAATCCGACGATGACAACTCGTTCCCGCTTCTGAGGAACCCCGTAATTCGCCGCGTTCACGAGTCGAAACAACACGCGATAGTATAAGCCATTGTATCGGCCGCATGTATGATGTTCTTCAAGACGCGCAAGGTGTTCTGTCCAGTGCTTGTCTTTCGCCTTTTCCATCTCCGGGTATTTCAGTTGAAGTATGATATACTGAAAATACTGTGCGAACGATTCCCGCAAAAGCCCTTTTACGTTCTCGAAAATGAACGCCTTGGGTTTGACAATGCGAACGATTCGGGCCGCCTCGGGGAACATGTCCCGACGGTCCTTGAAGCCGCGCCCCTTGCCACCAATGGAAAACGGCTGACAAGGTGGGCCGCCCGAAACCAAGTCGATTTTCTCCGCCAGCGATGCGAAGTCGAACCGTCGAACATCACCCTCGAAAAGTGGCCACTTATGCGAATTACGGCTCTCCGCTCCAAAATTAGTACGGATTGTCCCGCAGGCATCGCCGTCTTTTTCCACAACAGCCCTGTGTATAAAGCCTGCATTCGCTATACCAAGGCCAAGACCTCCTGCGCCAGCGAAAAGTTCTATACTATTCATCTGCATTGTTAAATAATACCACAGTCTCGCCGCTGTTACACGGTGAATTTTCTACTATTTTCTTTTGCCCAAAGCTGAGGCAAGCCCTCCGCAGGTTCATGGTTGGGCACCTTGATTGTTTTGAATCTGGAATGATCGGCCAAACGCTTTTTTAAAAAGAACCTTAAGGCGAAACTCCGTAGCATATGAATCATTTGGCGTTTGAACAAACTTATCAAACTCTATTAAGTCATAATCGGCATTCGCCAAATCTTTTTCGGCTTTCTCGCGGTTTTGCTCGCGCAATCTTTCAAATTTGATCAAATCATTACGGGAGATTTTCCCGATCCATCCTTCTTCATTTGCGATCCTAAATGTATGAAAATATAGAACAACCATTCCGACTGACCGTAAAAGAGTGTCATTCCTAACAAATATTTTTGACAGCGCGTCCAAGATGCCCCTCGTTTTTAAATCGAGTTGTTTAGAATCGGCAGACATATTTTTTTTCCATGTGCGAACGAAATCATCTAGATGCACCTTCTTCGTGTCAACAACCTTGTTGCGATCCATTACGAGGTAACACTTTGCGGCAATATCATAATGCCTATATCGACTATTCCCGAAAGGAATGCGCTTCGCAAAAAAGTCATGCTTACACAGTTTCCTAATTAATACGGGAATTGGGCCGCCCAGCGCATTGCGTTTTTCTGCTGCACTTAAGGGAACGGCCTCATTGAGACGCGAAAACATGTCCTCAATAAGTTCGAGATCATCAGTTTCAATTACGATTATGTCCAATGGAAAAGAATCCAGCTTTATTTTAAGGTCTGGATGTTGTTGTCCAAGTTCTTTATATGTCAACCCAGCTATTTTCCGGGAAGTATCACGCACATATTCGGCATCACCTGAAAGAGGAAAATCGCCAGAGATGTACCCCCAAATTGATTCAAGTCGTTGTTTGCCATCAATAATCGCATGTGTATATTGCTTGCCCTTTATGACTTTAGGTTTTGGATATTTATGGAAGTAAAGTTTAGGAATATCGTAGCCATTAATAATCGAATCGACTAGCAATTGCCGTTTCTCAAGATTCCATATGTCGCTTTGCCTTTGATACTCTGGAGTAAGGAAAAAAGTGTCTCGGTCAGTGTATAAATACAGAACCGAACTTATGGTCATCTTGTTAATGTTGAGTATGCTCATCAGATTATCCTTAGGGCTTCGATCGCAACCTTGTCAAGTTCTGGAAATAGGGTTAGATCTGTGAAGTGAAGCAATCGAAGTTCCTCTCTAATTTTAGCCTTTGATCGCCATGGAATAATCAGCCGCCACACGTGCAAAGCATTTCCGACGGATTCAATACATGTCATTTTTCGATGAGTGATTGTAAATGTGCCCTGCTGAGCAACAATACGCGGCGAATTTCTCGATGCTATTGCTGCGACAGGAAACAATTGAGATGTGGATTCGCTTGCGATACGGCTTGGACGATAACTTTCTAGGATTGGGTCATGATCAAATGCGGGCACTTCGGTCTCAAAAGGATATACGACATTAGCATGCCGATTTAGGTCGGTCGGCACAAGACACCAGATGGCAGCATCATGGTTCTCGTGTTTCTTGTTGTATTCAACTGCAAAACACAAGGCAGCTAGAGGGCTTTCTGTCCAATCAAGTAGTCGTGTGGGGAGACGATGATGCTGCATCAAAAATAGCCACTCCCACTCAGTTTGTGGACGTTGAGTGAGATGCGGGAGCGCGTTTTGTTTAAACCGTTTGATCAATGCTAATTCGGCATCAAGTCGCATGCTTTTCCGCCCCAAAGACGGCACGAGTGTCCAAGATGAACGAGCCTGACCGCGGAACCACACCAGATCAGTCTTCTTGGTCTGGCTGCGGAGAGCATCGATAACGTCTCCAACCGATTTGATTCGCCTGTCTCGATGCTTCATTTACTTCTATGCCAATAGTAATATTATTGAATGAACTTTAAGTTGTCTCTGTGACAATGAAATATCGTTCTCTTAAACCATTTAAATAACGAATACGAACGGGCGAGCCAAACTCAATATATTTATTAGCATACAACGATCACCAAGGCATGACAAGCGCAAATTGCTAATATCTTGCTAATATCTATTGTTGAAAATTATTATCGCATCATCAGGAACTTCGCCGCCATGCGATGGCAGAAAAAAAGACGGCAGCTGACCGTCAACCACCGCGAGGCATGCCGAATCGTATCTGGGCAGGCGAATAGACATTACCGCATCTTTCAATTTGTAGGCCCATTTCGCCCCGAACCTGTTTTTAAATCCCTGTAATGATCTTATGCCATGTCGTTTTGCCTTTATTGCCAACTTGGCCCGCCAGAGCTTTGACCGCGGGCTTGCCCAAGCGAATTGACTGTTTGAGACGCGCCAGCCTCGCGAATAACGAACCAGCCGCATCCGTTTGTGTTCCGGTGCCCTATTGGCAAGTCCTTTTGAAATGTATTTGGACACATATTCCGCCATTGCAGTCCCGCATGTCCTGACCGGTTTAAGCTCATGCCTTCCAAATCCATAACGCGGCAGATCACGCCTTAATGTTGCCCATAGTCCGCGAAGGTATTTTCCGACAGACCGGTAATTGCCGCGTTTGACTTCATCGAAATCAAAACCTGTCCGTATATCTTCCCGGCATACAACCAGCAAATGATAATGCACCCGACCATTTTTCATGAATTCTGGCACGACAATCCAATCCTTGAACAATTTTTTGAGGCTATGGGTCTGTAATGACTTGAACCGCCTCTGCGCTTCTTTCAAGTCTTTTACGTGATCGCCATAGGTCAACGTCAAAAAGCCGATGCGTTCAATGCCGTTCTTTTCGCATAGGCCTTGAACATTCTGTTTCAGGGCATATACGCATTTTCGATGATAGGGCTTTAGCTCGGTGAAGTTATCACTATCTTGACAAGGAAGGGGCGGCGCGCCCGCTGACGCGGGCGCATCCGCCCCTGTCGGAGTCAAATTGACGGATTCAACATCAATAGAGGGCTTAATACCGGGATTCATTTCCGCCCATCCCCTTTTGTCCCGGCAATTGCAAGTATGGCGGCTTTTAAGTTTTCAGGAAGTTCCGGCCAAGCATCAATGACTGCCTGAAGATCGGTGGGTAATCTCTTGGCTTGTGAGTCTCTTTGTGAGTCAGGAGGGGTTTTAATCAATAACGACGGGCTTTTGTTGCTAGGTTCAAATCCTAGTCCGGCAGCCATTTCAGCTACACGTGTTTGGAAAAACGACCTGCTCGTCTAGGTTCCCGGCCGGAGGCTGGTCCGCCTCTGGCGGAAAATCCTAGTCCGGCAGCCAGCATTATCCGCTCTACGCTCCAGCCAGCATCAAAATCCGTTCCTCCGGAATCCTGAACCTGAATACCGTCTCGTTTTTCTTTTTATTCAACGCGCCTTTTAGAACCTTGCCGGAAACCAGATCCCTTAACAGGCGGAATTTCAGCAAATTCCCGTCAGCTCTTATTGTCGCCATGCCGGCGCCGGATTCGCAAAAGACAAAGAACACTCGCGTGCCGGCGCATGTGCCCTCGCGGATATATATTTCTCCCCTGCCGCCGACAGAACCCTTCAGGGCTGCGCGGAAACCGGACCGTTCGCAAATCGTCTTTAAAAAATCCTCCAGGCCGGCGGCCCTTTTCTTGTGATAAGTCTCGCCCAGGTATGTCCCAAGCATGATGATCCGTCCTTTCCCGGCAACCATTTCTCCGGCCAAAGTGTCCTTCCCGTATCCGGCCCATCTTTGAACTCCTTTTGCCGCAAAAGGAGTCAGCCACTGCGAGCCGCTCAAGGCAAAGCGCCGGCCGCCGACTGCGGCCTGAATCAGGGCAGTTTCCCCCTCAATGGTCCTGCGCCCCAACTCGCGAATGCCGGCCTTACCGAGAAAACGCTCATCCGGGTAATGATAAATGCCGCATTCATCGAACGCACCGCATTCAGACTCCGTCACGAGCGTGCCGCCGCCGGAAACATATTCCAGCAATTTTACGGCCGCCTCCTTATCCACCACCAGAGTCCTGGGCATGAACAGCACCTTCAGCCGCCTCAAATCGTCCAGATGTTTTTCTTCGACCATCTCGAACTGAATATTTTTGCGAATCAATGCCTTGCAATACCCATGCAGAGCGCTCATATATGTTCCGCCGTTCTTATTATTGCACCAGTGCAGGTAAAAAGACTGCGGACTGAAATAAACGCCTATTTCCGGACGAGACGGACGATATTCATCGAAAACATCCTTGTTCTTTGCCAATACCGCCGATGTAGCCTTGAAAGCCGCCAGCCGCTCGGCGGCGTATCCGTCAAACCCTGAAACTCCGAACCCGCCGGCCTCGGTCGTGAACACCTCATCTTTCCAGCACCAGAATAAAATCGTTTCCGCTCCGGCCGCAACTCCATTCCAGAGCCAGTGCTGCTGTTCAACGGCACGCACCGGCCCCTGCTGCGAAAAGCCGTGCCCGGCGCGGCCGCCCTGCAATTCGCTCAGCCACAAACGCTTTTTACCTGCCGCAGAACGGATAACTTCCATGCGCACCGCATAGTCGGCCCAATCCATCTGCCCCCATTTCGGAAAACTGGAGCAGCCGATCCCGTCCAGGCAGGAGGCCAGATCCCAGTCATTGCACCTATCCATGGGCGTGGTGATGCTTCCATCGCGCTCCTCCCCGCAATAATAGAGAGTCGGCGCGCCGCCGTGCATGGTCACCGGGTGGACCGCATCAGCGGTCTTTATGGTTTCATACCGTTTGCGGGCGTGTTCGTTGGCCCGCTCGGTCAGAAAATGCTGAAACGCCATCGCTTCCGTGAACGGACGGTTGGCCGACCAGCCTGGCGTAACGTCATCCCACGAAACATAGCGCCTCTTCCAGGCCGAATTCAAACCATCCAAACCTCCATACTTTTTCCCAAGCCATTCCCGGAAATATTTCATGGTATGTTCGCAAAAGCATACCAGCCCCTGCGCGTGCACGTTCCAGCGCAGTTCATTCCAGGCGTCCCAGCCGTACAGGTTTTGAGCCTTCTTGTATCTGCCGACCACGGCCTGAAAAAAGGACTGCATCCGTTCCCACACCTGCGGATGGTCAAAACACGCCCCCGGACTGACCCCAAAATGACATTCCGTCCGGTTGGTCGAGACAACCTTGTGCCCAAGGTGATTCACCATTTCCGACCCTGGAATTTCCCTGTGAATCCAGAGCGGCTGGACTTCCGCAATCGCGCTCAAAACCACCTTCAACCCCGTTTCTTCAGCCAGCGACACCAAGCGATCGTAGTCGGCAAAATCATAAGTCCCGGGCCGCGCCTCAACCCAGCTCCACAACACCCACAGTTGCAGAGTATTGAAACCGGCGGCCCTGATGTTTTTCAAGTCTTCTTTCCAATACTTTTCTTCCGGGAATGGCGGACGATAATACTGCACTCCTATTTGCATTTTTTCTCCTTAATATTTGGGTTACTCGTCATAGAATCGGCCGTATTTTACGATAAAATTGTGATAACAGTCGTAATTTTCCACCGGAATATAGCCTTCAATGGAATGCGATCCGATAATGACCCCGCCATCACGGGCAACTTCAACAATGGCCGCCGCCTCGTGTTCGATCTCTTTTTTTGAACCAAAGGGCAGCGTATGCGTATTGCACATCCCGCCGATGACCGCCAGCCGTCTGCCGTAGCGGGATTTAAAATCCGCTAGCGACAAACCTCCGGTTGGATAAACGCCCTGTATTCCCGTTATGCCGGCGTCAAGAAACATGTCGATTATCGGATAGGTTTTTTCCGTCATGACATCATGGTGCAGTATCAGATGTTGAATGCCGATTGACTTCCAATAACGCAACAGAGAACGATAAGGCTCAAGAAATATCCGCTCAAATATGTCCGGTGAAACCATCGGGCCGGTGTTGATGCTGAAATCGTCATAGACCCAAAATGCGGAATTCAACGTATCGGCCCGGATCGCCGTTTGTTCCCCCATCACGCGCACGAAATCCTTCAATTTCGACACGAGATCACGGCAGAATTCCTCGTCACAGAGCAGATCCATCATGAACGGAATTTCGCCGCGCAACCATGTGCAAGCCTGAAAAAGCCCCATTGTCCCGGCCACACGGGTGCAACCTTCGTCCTCGGAGCGGTGCATGCCGGAAATCGACCCGTAATAAGCATCTGCGGCCGGATCATCGAACTTTATCGAATCAAGGTCTTTTCTTTCGTTAATCAAGGCGGAGATGACCTCAAACGAGTCGGAGCCGGGCAGACGGCGACGTGTTCTGCCCCAACTGTCACGCGAGACATAATCAGAGCCATGCTTTTGTTCCGGTATAACTTTACTCAGGAAAGGACCCTGTTGGACTGCGTTTAAACGCAGGATATCGATTTGATAATAGGCGGCGATATCAGCCTCAGGCGGCAGTTGCTTGGCCCTGCGCCAATTGTCGGCAAAACTTTTGAAAAAAATTTCATAACGGGGAACACGGTCCGGCTTGGCGTGGCTCAACGCCGCCATAACTCTTTCCTGTGAAGTCATGATTTCCCCGATGATGCCATTAGGCAAAGCCGCGGTCAATGCACGATTCTGCGAAAATCAGTGCATTTTTTTGCTTTTTTGCGGAAATCCAGAGGAGTGCAGCCGCATTTGGCTTTGAAGAGACGGAAAAAATACGAGGGATTGCCGTATCCAAGGGCTCCGGCGATATCGGCCGCCGGCTTTCCCGTGGTACTTAAAAGGGTCATGGCCTCCGCCATCTTGACATGGATGGCATATTGGCGCGGCGGCATCTTTATATGCCGCTTGAACAGATGGCTGAAATGGCTTTCGCTTAATCCGGCGGCCCGGGCCATATCATGAAGCGTCATGGTTCGAAGCGCAGATTGGTGAATCATATCCATCACATGGCTAAAACGCCGGGAGTTGTCCTGGCCGGAAGCCGAACAGGAGAATGGCAAACGGTATGTCAATGCCCGCCGCAGGAGGAGAATAAATTGTTCAAGATAGGCTGAAATCAGCGCGCGGCTCCACCTGTCCTTGTGAGCATATTCCAGCGCGAACTGCTCGAACAGATACCCGAAGCGATTGGGCCATGGCAAACACAAAACCGGCGGAATGCGATTCTTTCCGGGCAGGACCGGCATTCCGCGCAGGCACTCTTTCGGCACCCAGAGCGTTACCACGCAGCAATCACCGGTATGGTACCATTCCTCATGAACGACGCCCGGAAAATAAATAACCAGATTATTCTGCGTGGCCGTATAGTACTTGCCGTCGACGAGCACCTTGCTGCTGCCGCGCACAAAATATATGATTTCAAACCATTCATGCCTGTGGGGCTCGTATACTCTGCCCTCTTGGCAATGCGTAAAAACCATAAAATGCCGGAACGGGTCTTTCATGACCGAACGCACCTCGTTTATCCGCCGCAGGTTCCCGAGAACCAGTTCTGTACCGTTCTTTCCGAGTGATTATGCATGAATTCCGTTGCCCCGCAATCGCCCAGTTGAATTTTTTTTCAAATTGACTCGCCTGAGATGAAAAAAATTTGTATTCTTTCCTTACAAAAAAAATGACCCTGCTCATCAAAAAAACACCAGATGCCTCCGAAAAGCTGGCGATTTTGTCGCGCGATTCGCGCTATGACCTGGCCTGTTCCTGCGGCACGAACGACGCCGAGCACCGCCGCCGCTCGCCCGACGACAAATGGGTCTATCCGGTCATTCTGCCCAACGGCGGCACAACCTACCTTTTCAAAACGCTCCTCTCCAACGATTGCGTCAACAACTGCAAGTACTGTCCGCTGCGGGCCGATTCGGAAAAGAACCGCTGCTCGCTTGCCCCGGAGGAGCTGGTGAGAACGTTCCTCGCCTACTATCGGGCCCGCAGGGTAAGCGGCCTTTTTCTGAGCAGCGCCGTCACCCGTAATCCCGATGCCACCATGGAACGCATCAACCGCGCGGCGCAAATCCTGCGCAAAATGCAATTCCGGGGTTATATCCACCTCAAAATCATTCCCGGCGCGAGCGAGGCCGCTATCCGCCAGAGCCTCTCCCTGGCCACGACCGTTTCCCTGAACATAGAAACCGCCGGCGAAAACAATTTTAAACTTTTGAGCACGACCAAGGATTATATTCGCGACATCATTCAGTCGATGCAATTGATCAGCCGCCTGACCGCGAAAGGGGCCGATTACGCCGGCGTGAAACAGACCACCCAGTTCGTGGTCGGGGCCGCGCGGGAAACGGACCGCGAAATCATCAATTACTCCTTCGGCTTATACAAAAAGCTGCGCCTGAACCGCATCTATTTCAGCGCCTACCAGCGCGGCGCCGGGACGCCCGATCTTCCGGGCGAACATTCCGGGGCCGCCAACAAAGACCTGCTGACGCGCGAACACCGACTCTACCAGACGGACTGGCTCATCAGAAAATACGGTTTCAGCGGCGACGAAATACCGGTCGGCCCTGACGGCAATCTTTCGCTGGAATTCGACCCGAAAGAAATGTGGGCCAGACGGCATCCGGAATTCTTTCCCGTGAACGTAAACCGCGCCGACAAATTCCGCCTGCTGCGCGTGCCCGGACTGGGCCAGAGCATGGTGGGGCGGATATTTGCCTTCCGGAAAAACAACGCAAAAATAAGGTCGCTTGAGGATTTGCGAAAGCCGAATAAAATACTGAAAAAAGCCGCGGCTTATGTGACGTTCTGATCTCCGACCGCCGATCTCTAATTCTTCTTGTAGGCTCTTTCAATCTTGGCGGCCACGTCTTTGAAGCCGATATCCGCCTGATAGACTTCCTTGTAATACTTCTCGGCCGCCTCTGTGAAATTTCCGGTTTTCTCAAGCAAGGTTCCGAGCTGGTAATAAATTTCCTTTTTCAGGTCGTTCATCTGCGGCAACTCATCGGCCGCCTTTCCAAGTTCCTCCTTGGCCATGTCATACTGCGCCTTCTGCATAAAACACATACCGAGATAATAGCGCGCCTGGCCGTGATATTTCGGATTACGCTGGGCCATTTGTAACTGCTGGATGGCCTCGTTGTATTGCCCGTTCTCAAAAAGCAGCCGGCCAAATTCGAACCGCAGGACCAGATCGTTGGGATAACGTTCCACGCGGCCCTTGATGTCCTTGAAGTAAAATTCGCTTCTGGCCTTTTCCTTTGCGGCAACGCCGGCCAGATCGCCGTTCTCGCGGCACTGCGTGATTTCGGCGTCAAATTGTTTGAGGCGGACCTCCGTCAAAGCCTGATCGAGCTGGGGATCGGCCCCGCCGCCAAGGCGGCGGCCTTCCTCCAGGGCATGAACGGCGTCCTCAAAGCGGCTGAGTTGAACGTAAAGCCTGGCCAGGGCCCGGCGATAATTCACGTTTTCCGGTTCGGCTTTGACTTTCGCCTCGGTATCCCGAACAAGCAACTCCGTGTTGTGCTCATCGCGGGAGGCCTTGCTCTCCGCCTCGAGCACGGTCGCCTCCTTGACGTCCTTGATGATTTTCCGGTAGCCGGATGCTTCCTTGCCGGTCGCAGCCTCGTCCCATCCGCCCCTCATCATGGTATCGCGCGCCATGGCGTTTTTTAAGGCCTGCATTGCCTTGCCGTCATGGGGACGCAAGGCCAACACCGCCTCAAAACATTTACGCGCCTCGCCGGGCTGGTTTACTTCCACAAACAGGTTGCCCAGTTCCTGCAGGAGCGCCACGTCCTCTCGATAATACTCGCGCGCGGTGGTCAAGGCATGGAGGGCCACCTCCTGCATATCCATTTTCATGGCGACCTCGCACAATAAGTGCACGAACTGCATGTTGAGCGGATCCGTGCGCAAAAGTTTTTCGGCGATATCGAGCGCTTTGGTTGCGTCCCCCGAATGCAGGGCCCACTTGGCGCGGAGAAACAGGGACAACCCGGCCAGCGTAGTCGCAAGATGGGAAACCTTGCCGCCCCTGGTTTCATTCAGGTACCTGATGCTCGCGGCGCGCAGGAACTTGCGGCATTTAAAAAAGCGCGGCTCCAATTCAAGCGCGGCCATGAACATATCCATGGCATACGGCATGTTGTTGCGCTCCATGGCCACGAGCCCTTTGTCGAAAAGCTCCCTCACCCGGCGCGAAATGTTGGCTTCCGATACTTCGCTCATTATGCAAAAAACCTTGTTTTTTGATTTGGTAATTTATAATGAAGGAGTTACACTGTCAAGTCATATTGAACCCACTGAAAAACAACACCGTTCATTCATCGCTTGTTTTTCTTGCCGCCGCGCTGGCAATAACCCAGCCGGCCTGGCCGGCATCCTCCCGCGCGAACCGGGCCTATTCGGATATCAGCCGCAAAACAACGCTCTCGGTGGGCAAAATGGCGGAAATCTACGGCTTTCGCTCGATCACCGTCAACGGCAAACAAATAACCATGCAGACCAGGTTTAACACGGTCACGCTGGAAGGCGACAGCCGCAAGGCCGGCTTCAACGGCATTGATATCTGGCTCAATGCGCCCATCAGCCGGCGCTGGGGCTCATGGCATATTCTGCAGGACGACATTGATCGCTGTATTCTGCCGCTCATGAATCCGAATAATGCTCTGGCTTCGGAGCCGTATCAGATCGTGGCGCTCGACGCCGGCCACGGAGGAAACGACAATGGCGCGGAATCGCGTTCCGGGCTGATCGAAAAAAACGTCACCCTCGCCCTGGCGCGCAAGGTACGCGCCATTCTGCTGCAATACCGTATCGACACGCGCCTGACCCGCAACAGCGAAGGACAGGTGGAGTTGGACGACCGCCCAGCAAAAGCCGCCGCCTGGAAAAGCTCGGTGTTCGTCAGCATCCATCTCAACTCGGCCCCGAACTCCTCGCCCTCAGGCATTGAAACCCATATTCTGCCTCCGGCCGGCTACGCCAGCACGGCAGGCCGCATTTTCAGCGTTGACGATCAGATAAATTATCCCGCCAACCGGCACGACCGCGCCAACATGGTGCTGGGGTATCTGTTGCAAAAGAGCCTGCTGAAGCACACCGGCGCGGAAGACCGCGGCGTGCGGCGCTCGCGTTTCGTGGTGCTTAAAAACATTTCCTGCCCGGCCGCGCTGATCGAATGCGGATTTTTGTCCAACCCCGCCGAACAAAAAAAGCTGGCCAATGCCGTCTACCTCGACAACCTGGCCCGGGGCATTGCCGAGGGAATATTGACGTATCTCAACAGCGTCAAACGCGCAAACCAGACTAATCCATGAAAAAAAAATACGTCATTCACCTGGCCAAAACCGCCGGATTTTGCTTCGGCGTAAGGCGGGCCATCCATCTGGCCCAGGAACTGGCCCGCAGCGGACGGGAAATCCGCATGCTTGGCGATCTTGTTCACAACCAGGACGTGATTCGCGAACTTGAACAGTCAGGGATCAAAAAAATCAAAAAATTGGGGCATGGCCGCGGCCGGACACTCCTTATCCGCGCCCATGGCACAGGCAAAAAAACGCTCGACCTGGCCCGGCGGCGCGGTTACACGATCGTCGACGCAACCTGCCCCATGGTAAAGGCCATCCACAAAATCGCGCAAAAAATGAGCCGCAAAGGATACGCCATCATTGTCTTGGGCGACCGCCGGCACGAGGAAGTCCAGGGCATCGTGGGACAAATCAATAAAAAGACCTTTGTGATCGACAAGGTCCAAAACATACCCGCGGCCGGAATAAAAAAAACAAAACGGGCGGCCGTTGTCGTCCAGTCCACGCAAAACCTTAAGGACATTCTCCCGGTCGTGGCCAGGCTGCGGGAATTGATCGGCGAGGTGAAATTCTTCAACACCATCTGCCGGCCGACCACCATGAAACAGGCGGAAATGGAGATTATGCCGCTTAATCACGATCTAATGATCGTCATCGGCTCGCGCACCAGCGCCAACACGCGGCGGCTCTATGAAATCTCGCGCAAGTTGAATCCGCGCACCCGCTGGATCGAGTCGGCCGGCGAATTAAGGCCGGAATGGCTCAAAAACGTGAAAAGAATCGGCATCACCGCCGGCGCCTCCACGCCGGAGGCGACCATTCGTTCCGTTGTGAGGACGTTACGGCACTGAAACATTCCGCTTTCTTTTCCGCAGAATCAGCGCGACGCCCCCCAGCGCCAATCCCGCGCCGGCCGGCCACCAGAATGAATGGGGCGAAGCATAAAACATGCTCCGCGCCAAATGCCCCAGCAGTCCGCCGGCAATGCCGCAGACTATCACCACGCAAAGATTCCTTAGCGGCACTCCCTCCGCAGATTTTGCGCTGATCGCATACCCGAGGCCGGCGCCGAACGCG